>Ga0136617_10006472_pt1 | contig 10464 bp, 10 predicted proteins | sample AntDrymUQ3222106_2_FD_129672 | JGI IMG/M metagenome (GOLD analysis project Ga0136617, IMG submission 129672) | Polar desert sand microbial communities from Dry Valleys, Antarctica - metaG UQ322 (21.06) | ecosystem: Environmental > Terrestrial > Soil > Desert | place: Antarctica: Dry Valley...
CACCGATGTACGGGCGCTGCGCACCTTCATCGGGGCCATCATCCAGGCTGAGCAACTGGGCGTTTCGATCAGCAAGGTGCTCCAGGTCCAGTCCGAGCAGTTGCGCATCGAGCGCCGTCAGCGAGCGGAGGAGCAGGCCGCCAAGGCGCCCATCAAGATGCTCTTTCCGCTGGTGGGCTGCATCTTCCCCTCCATGTTCATCGTGATCCTGGGCCCAGCCCTGATCATGATCATGGTCAACCTGAGCGAGAGCGGCCTCTAGATCGTGAGCTCAGGGTCCTGGCGGCTGGTCGATCCGTCACGTGGCGTCGTGGTGGCGTCCCCGGTCCTGATGGCGACTTCCTTCTGGGGCCGGTTCCGGGGCCTCATGGGTCGGTCATCCCTGGGCACCGGGGAGGGTCTGTACCTTTCCACGGCCAGCATCCACATGCTGTTCATGCGCTTCCCCATCGATGCGCTCTTCCTGGCCGAGACGGACGCCGAGGGCCTGAGCACGGTGGTGGCCGTGCGTCATCGCCTGCCTCCATGGCGCGGGCTGGTGCTGCCCGTGCGTGGTGCTGCAGGGGTGGTGGAGCTGCCGGCGGGCACGCTGGAGGCGGCTGGGCTGGAACGAGGCGACCGGGTTCGTTGGGACCCGATCCTTTCTTAGCGCTTCACACCCGTCCGGTATCAGCGGCGCCCCTGCGGCTGGCGGCGCCCGCTCTTCCCATGTGTCCGCAGGGCCGACGCTATATAGCTCGAGTCTGCCTTCGCCCCCCAAGTGCGGATCCGTTGGGCGACCGTCCGGTCAGATCCCTCAGGGCGCGGCGAGCGTAGCGAGCGTCCTTCGGACAGCGTCCCGGGCGGGCCGTACCCGCTGCGCGGCACTGGACGGAGTAGCTCTCCTGCATAACGTCGCCCTGCGCGACGTATGACGAGATCGCCCATGCCAGGACCACGGCCGCCAGGACCACGCGGGCGCAGTGGCCGGGCCAGCTGATGGCGGCCGGTCCGCAGGTAACCGCCCCTAGCCGACGGCGCGCGCAGCGACGGGGCTTGCCCGGCGGGCTTGACGTCGGATGAGGCCCTGCCTGTCGCGCGGTCCAGAAGGCAGCAGCTCGCGCTCGTCCGGCTGCCGTCGCTCACGCGCCAGCAGGGGCAGCACCGTGGCCGCCAGCACCAGCAGCGGCAGGAACGGTGGCGGCAGCCAGGTCAGCAGCGGGAGAGTGACCCCCCAGGCACGGCCACGGTCCGCCAGGAAAGCGGCGGGGATGATGAGGCTGGCCAGGTAATGGTCCCAGAGCAGCGGCGCCAGGAGCATCGTCGCGCCGATGGTCACCACGTAGCCCAGCTCGCGATCGCGCCGCAGGGATAAGAGCAGCGCGCCGATGCCCACGGCATAGCCCAGGTACAGAGCCAGGCTGGCGACCGTCGGCCCGAGCCCCAGGCGCAGCACCGTGGAGCCGAGATCCAGGTTGTTGGGCACCCCCGTCACATCACTGACGTGCCCCAGCACGCGAAAGAAGTCGCGGTATCCCTGCTCTCCGACGAGGGGCACGGTGGCACCGATCAGCGCAAGGCCGGCGACGATGGCCCAGACCACCGGTCGCCAGGCCCGGCGCAGCAGCATCCAGATGAGCACCAGGCCCATGGTCGGGCGGATGGCCATGCAGGCCGCCAGGGCGATCGAGCCGGCAGGCCGATCGAGCCAGCGCCACACCAGCACGGAGAGGACGGCGACCAGCACGCTCACGTTGCCCAGGTGAAGATCGCTGATGGTGGCCGCACTGAAGGAGGCCGCCGCGAAGGTCCGCCATCGAACCGTGGGTGATACGGGCATCAGACGGCAGGCGAGGGCCAGCAGCGCGATACGCAGCCCGACCCACAGGATGGTGCCGATGGGCAGGGAGAGCGCCGTGAAGGGCAGGAACGCCACCGCCAGCGGCGGGGCATACAGGTAGAGGCCGTAGGGGCCGGGCCGGAACGGTTCGGCCAGCGTCCAGGGCTGGTAGATGCCGTCGCCGCGAGCCAGCCGCAGGGCCGCGAGGTAGTAGGCCTCGAAGTCATAGCCCCAGCCGGGTGCGCTGCTGAGGACGGCCATGGTCACGACCATGAAGATCGTCCCCAGCACGGCCAGCCAGAGCGCCTGCCGGTGAGCCCACTCGCCGCGTGCCCGCATGACGGGCCGCTGGGCAGGGCCGTCGGCCCTGACGGGTTCGGGGGCGCGTGGCCCTTTCGTGGTCATCGCGCCGGATGATAAGTGGCCGTAGGGATCGGGCGAAGGGGCGGGCACGACAATGGCCCCGTGCAGGCCGTCCTTGATCTTCTGCTGCCGCCACGCTGCCCTGGCTGCGATCGTGAAGGGGAGGTGCTCTGTGTCGCGTGCCGGCGGCTCCTTGAGCGGCGCTTGGCTGAGCCGGCCGGCGTGCCCCTCGGCCTGGACTCGCCCTTGCCGCGTGGGCTGGTGCAGCTGGAGTGGTGCGCGGCGTTCTCCGGCCCCGCCCGCGCCGCGCTGCACGCCCTCAAGTACGACGGTGAACGCCGTCTGGCGGAGCCGCTCGGCCTTCTGCTGGCACGACGCTGGGCTCGCGCCGGCGTGGGCGGGGAGATCCTGGTGCCCGTGCCCATCCACTCCGAGCGTCGTCGCGAGCGCGGCTTCGATCAGGCCGAGGTCCTGGCGGGCGTCGCCGGCCGGCATCTCCGCCTGCCGGTGCTGCCTGTGCTGATGCGGACGGAGCGCACCGTGGCACAGCACGCGCTGGGTCGAGCGGAGCGCGCGCGCAACGTGGCGGGCGCCTTCGCCGCGCGGCCGGGTATGAGCGAGCGCCTTGGGGGCCGTTGGCTGATCCTGATCGATGATGTGGCCACTACGGGCGCGACCCTCAGCGGCTGTGCCACCGCTCTGCACGCCGCCGGAGCCCTGGCCGTCAGCGCCCTCACCCTGGCTCGCGAGCGCTGAGCGCTGCCTCGCGTCGCTGAGCCGCATGATCGGCTGCCACGCCCCTAGAATCGGCGCCAGGAGGTCGAGCAGTGCGAACGATCGTCAAAGGCAAGAACCTGGACGTCGCGGAGAGCGACCGCGATTACGTCGAGCGAAAGATGCACCGGCTGGAGCGGATGCTCGACGACCGCAGCGAGGCGTTGGTCGTGCTCTCCGTGGAGGCCCACAAGAGCGACGGTGATTCGTTCATCGTCGATGTCTCGCTGATGGTCGATGGGCGCCCCATCCATGGCACCGCGGCGGGTCCTTCGCACCACGCCGCCGTGGACGAGGTCGTGGACAAGCTGGAGCGGCAGGCGGTCGACCAGCGGGAACGGCCCCGCCTTCGCAGGCGCCCACCCCAGGAGAAGGAGATCCTGCGTTCGCTGGCGGATGGCACCGCCGACCCCGAGGCACCGGGCCCACGCATCGTCAAGATCAAGCGCTTCGCCATCGAGCCCATGTTCGAGGAGGACGCCGTGACGCGGATGGAGGAGCTGGGGCACAGCTTCTTCGTGTTCGTCAACGCCGAGAACGAGCAGCTGGGCGTCCTCTATCGGCGACGTGACGGCGATTACGGTCTCATCGAACCGGAGGCTGGCGACTCGCGCGGCCAGTCCGCTTCCGGCCGCAGTCGGTAGGTCCCAGCCTCTCGCACCATAAGGCGGGATGGACCGGCGCTGGTGAGGGGGCCCGCCTGAGGGGGTTAGCCAGCCTTGACACGGGTGCTATAATGCCGCTTCTAACGGCCGCACCCAGAGGCCACTTGAACGCGTCGTTCTGCTGTACCGGGTCCGCCGGCCGTGGTACGAAGGGCCTATATCGGGCCGTGGCCCCCGCGTCGGAAGATGCCGGTGGCACGGAACCTTCACCGTGACCCGCTGGTGCGCATCGGAGCTCGCCCGTGACGACCCGATCCACTTTCCGGGAGCCCCATGAGCGTCCAGAACGGGCGAGCCTTCAGCGAATGGCTGCGAACGCAGCTCAAGGTCAAGAAGATGTCGCAGCGGCAGCTGGCGCAGCAGTCCGGCGTCGATCACTCGACCATCTCTCGGCTGGTGCGCGGCGATCGCACGCCGTCCCTGGGAACCGCCACCAAGCTGGCGCAGGGCCTGCGCGAGCTACGCGATGAAGCCGACACGCCGCACTACTTCGGCATGGTGGCTGCTGCGGGCACCGGCCATCCCACGGCCCGCGTGGAGTACGCCCTGCGCGCTGACGACCTGCTCAACGAATCGCAGGTACGCCAGGTGATGGACTACTACCTCGCCCTGCGCATGCGCCGGCTATCGATGCAGCAGACCGGCCCCGTGCTGCGCGCCGTCTCCAACGAGCATCCCAAGCGCAACTAGTCTCCGGCGATCGTCGCCGGCCCGTCGCCAGGCCGCGGGCGGCCACGCGTCTTGGACGAGAGCACATAGACGATGCTGCCCAGGACGATGATGGAGAGCACGCTGATGGCCCGGTCGACGAGCACGATCGCGGCCGCCTCATCGCCGGTGGCCCGGTACAGGCCCACCAGGATGCTGCCGACGCCGGCCTCCACGATGCCCAGCCCGGCGGGCGTGAGCGGGATCGCCGTCAGCAGCGAGGCGACGAGCGCCACGAAGAACGCGCCGCTGATGCCCAGCGGGAAGTCGAAGCCGAGCGCCAGCACCACCAGGTAGAGGCGCATCGCCTCGGTCGCCCAGATGAGCGCCGTGACCGCCGCCAGCAGCGGGATGCGCCGCGCCTCGATGGAGAAGACGCCCTCCTCGAACCGCTCGTAGAACTCCGCTGCGCGCTTGGGAAGCGGCAGCCGGGTGATGATCCGCCGTCCGAAGTTGCGGACCACGAAGAGGCCGATGGCGAGCGCGGCCACGAAGGCGAGGCCGATACCGAAGATGACCCGGACCTCCGGAGACATGCCATCACGGAAGCTCCAGAAGCCGGCCGCCAGGCCCAGCAGGACGATGGCGAAGAGGTCGAAGACCCGTTCGATGAAGACCGTCCCGAAGGTGCGGCTGAGCGAGGCGTCGAAGTTGAGGCGCAGGAGGTAGGCCCGGTAGACGTCGCCCAGCTTGGCCGGCACCAGGCAGTTCACCAGCCAGCCGATGAAGATGATCTCCGTGGAATCGCGCAAGGGGACGCGCATGCCCGCTCCTCGCAAGACGAGCGCCCAGCGGTAGCCACGGAGCGGGAACCCCACGTAGTAGATGCCCAGGGCGGCCACGAGCAGCAAAGGGTCCGCTCGGCTGATGGAGCCCACCAGGACCTCGAGGTCGATCTCCCCCACGGTCGCCGCGATGAGGATGATGAGGATGAGCGGCAGGACGATGGAGATGATCGTCCGGGGGTCACGCAGCCGCTGGGAGAGCGGAGCCGGCGCTTCGGCACCCTCCTCGTTGACCAGCGGGTAGTCGACCACCGGCTCTCCCGGGGGATCGATCCGCGGACCATCCGGCGGGTCCGGCGGGCGGCTCATCAGGGTGCCCGTCCGGGCCCCGGTCCCAGGGCGGTCAGTGGCAGACGGCCGTTGCCGCGCATCCGCTGGACGACCTTGGCGAACGGCGTCCAGCCCCGAACGTAGAGGCTGGCGCGGCCCAGGACGAGGCCGGCGCCTACCAGCGCCTGGCGCATCTCGGCCGCGGTGCCTGGATCGCCGGGCAGGATGGTGTAGGCCAGGCCCAGCTCCTGGACGGTGTGCGCGTCCGACGCGGCCACTGCCGGCAGGCCGTGCTGCACCGCGAAGGCCGCCGCCCGCGCATTCCCCCCGCCGATGGCCCGCCCGTTGTGAGCCTCCACGAAGTCGACCTGGCCGGCCAGCTCCCGCAGCGCCTCTTCTGCGACGCCGGCACGCGAACCACCCGACGAGCGGAAGCGGTCGAAGGGATGGGGCAGCCCGACCAGGCCGCCCTGCTCGCGGATGGCGGCCACGACCTCCGCCACGGACAGGCCGCCGGGCACGACGCGCTCCAGGTAGAGCCCGATGATGTCGCCACCGGTCGTGCGGATCTCCTCACCCACGATGACCCGCAGCTCCGCCGGCGCCAGGTCGCGTGCCCGGAAGGCGCCGTCGAGGCGCTCATGGTCGGTGATGGCCATATGTGTCAGGCCGCGACCGACGGCCGCTCGGACCAGGTCGACCGGCCGGCTCAGCGAGTCGAAGGAGGCAGCGCTGTGGACATGCAGATCGGCGAAGGACCGTTTCTCGCTGAGCGCCGCCGTCACGGGCGTCAGACGCGCTGGACGAGCGACTTCTTGAAGAAGTCGAAGTGTTCCAGGGCCAGACCGGTCCCCAGCGCCACGCAGTCGAGCGAGTTCTCCGCCACGTGACAGGGCACGCCGGTCACCTGGGTGAGCAGCTTGTCGATGTTGCGCAGCAGGGCGCCGCCGCCGGACATGACCATGCCCTTGTCGATGATGTCGCTGGAGAGCTCGGGGGGCGTCTCCTCCAGCACCGCTCGCACGCTACCCACGATCTGCTGGAGCGGCTGCTCCAGCGCCTCCATCACCTCCGAGCTGGTGAAGGGGATGGTGCGCGGCAGTCCGGCGATCAGGTCCCGGCCGCGTACCTCCATGTGCAGCTCGCGGTCCAGGGGCAGCGCCGTGCCGATGGCGATCTTGACCTCCTCCGCGGTCCGCTCACCGACCATCAGGTTGTACTTCTTGCGGATGTATGAGCCGATGGCCTCATCGAAGCGGTTGCCGCCCACGCGCAGCGAGCGCGAGACCACGATGCCGCCCAGCGCGATGACAGCTATCTCGCTGGTGCCGCCGCCGATATCGATGATGAGGTTGCCCGACGGCCCGCTGATGGGCACGTTGGCCCCGATGGCCGCCGCCAGGGGCTCCTCGATGAGATAGGCCTCCCGGGCGCCCGCCTTCAGGGCCGCGTCGCGCACCGCGCGCTTCTCCACGCTGGTGACCCCCGAAGGGACGCTGATCATCACGTCCGGCTTGGTGAAGGAGCGCCCGGCCTTCTTGATGAAGTAGCGCAGCATCGCCTCCGTGATGACGTAGTCCGCGATGACCCCGTCCTTCATGGGGCGGATGGCCGTGATGGCGCCCGGCGTGCGGCCGATCATCTCGCGGGCCTCGTCGCCCACGGCCACGATCTGGTTGTCCTCGCTCACCGCCACCACGGAGGGCTCCTGGATGACGATGCCCTTGCCCTTGACGTAGACCAGGATGTTGGCCGTGCCCAGATCGATACCGATCTTCATCAGGGTGACGTTACGCTTCCGAGACGTGCGCGATGCGCGCGCCCAGATCGAGGAACTTGCGCTCGATGTCCTCATACCCCCGGCGCACCTGGTGCGCCCCGTGGATGACGCTCTCGCCGTCGGCGGCCAGAGCGGCCAGGATGAGCGAGGCGCCGGCTCGCAGGTCGCTCATCTCCACCTCGGACGCGCGCAGGCGACAGGGACCGGTGAGCGTGGCGTGGTGAGCGTCCACGATCTCCACCGCGGCGCCCATGCGGGCCAGCTCGTCCAGCCATTCCAGGCGATCCTCGAAGATCGACTCGTGGATGCGGCTCGTCCCCTGGGCGCGGGCGAGCAGGACCGCCGTGGGCGGCTGAAGGTCGGTGGCCAGGCCCGGATAGGGCGAGGTCTCGATGTCGGTCGCGCGGTAGGCGTCCTCGCCCTCGCTGCCGCGCACCCGGATAGTGTCGCCGTCGCGGTAGAGCAGCACGCCCATCCGCTCCATGACCTCCAGGAACGCGCCCAGGTGGCCGGCCGGAGCATGGCGCACGGTGACATCGCCGCCGGTCACGGCCGCCGCCACGATGAAGGTGCCCGCCTCGATGCGATCGGCGATGACCCGGTGATCCGCGCCGCGAAGCCGGCGACGCCCCTCGATCTCGATGGTGTCCGGCGCGCTGCGCACGATATCCGCACCCATCTCACGCAGGAACGCGATGAGGTCGTCCACCTCGGGCTCCTGGGCCGCCGGGCGGATGGTCGTGTGGCCGTCGGCGAGGGTCGCCGCGAGCATGGCGTTCTCGGTGCCCATCACGGTGACCGCGGGGAAGTCCACCCGACCGCCGCGCAGGCGACCCGGCGCCTGGGCGAAGTAGTAGCCGTTCTTGTAAGCCACCTCCGCGCCAAGGCGCTTCATCGCCTCGACATGCAGGTTGACCGGGCGCCGGCCGATGCGATCCCCGCCGGGATTGCTGATGATCACCCGCCCGAAGCGGGCCAGCAGCGGGCCCAGCAGGATGAAGCTGGCGCGCATCTTGGCGGCCGCCTCCAGCGGGACGAAGAGCCAGTCCACGTCGCCCGCCGCCACCTCGTACGTGTTGCGAGCGGGATGGTCCACCACCACGCCGAGGTCGCGCAGCGTCTCGACCATGACGTGGACGTCCGCGATCTCCGGTACGTTGGTGAAGCGGCAGCGCTCACCGGTCAGGGTGGCCGCCGCCAGCAGCTTCAGGGACGCGTTCTTGCTGCCGCTGACGGGCACCTCGCCGCGCAGCGGCCGGCCGCCTTCCACGCGAAATGCCTCGCGCTGGACGGGCGGCTCCTCGTATTCCCAGTGAAAGGGACGCGCGTCAGCCATGGAAGGGTCAGCCGCGCTGCCGCGGGCCCTCGCGTCGGCGCCGCTCGGCCACGCGGATGCGGATCAGCGCGCGTTGCAGGGAGGCACGCGCTCGGGCCAGGTCCGCCGGTTCCTCGAAGCCCTCCTCCAGGGCACGCTCGGCCTCGCGGCGCGCCTGCTCCGCCGACTCCAGGTCGATCTCCGAGGCCATGTCGGCGGTCTCGGCCATCACGACGACCTTGTCCGGCCGCACCTGGAGGAAGCCGCCGGCGATGGCGAACGACTCCTCCGAGCCACCCTTGCGGATGCGCAGCTCGCCGAAGCCCAGCGTGGAGAGCAGCGGCGCGTGATGCGGCAGGATGCCCAGCTCGCCCTCCGCTCCCGGGCACACCACGGAGTCGACGTCGTCCTCGTAGGCCAGCCGCTCGGGCGTCACGATCTCCAGCCTAAGCGGCACTAGCGCGTCTCCCCGGTCACGCTTCGAGCTTCGCCGCGTTCTCGCGAACGTCCTCGATGGTGCCGGCCAGGAAGAAGGCCTGCTCCGGCAGGTCGTCCGCGTTGCCCTCCAGGATCTCGCGCGCCGAGGCCACATTCTCCTTGATGGTCACGTACCGGCCCGGGCGACCGGTGAACACCTCCGCCACGAACATCGGCTGGCTCATGAAGCGCTGCAGGCGCCGGGCGCGGGAGACGGTGATCTTCTGCTCCTCGGAGAGCTCGTCGATGCCCAGGATGGCGATGATGTCCTGCAGGTCGCGATAGGCCTGCAACACGCGCTGGACCTCCCGCGCCACCTCGTAGTGGTCCTGCCCCACGATGTTGGGGTCGAGCACGGTGGAGGTCGAGGTGAGCGGATCCACGGCGGGGTAGATGCCCAGCTCGGTCAGGTAGCGCTCCAGGCGGATGGTCGAGTCGAGGTGGCCGAAGGCGGTCGCGGGCGCCGGGTCGGTGTAGTCGTCGGCGGGCACGAAGATGGCCTGCAGCGAGGTGATGGAGCCGGTCTTGGTGGACGTGATGCGCTCCTGCAGACCGGCCATCTCCGTGGCCAGGTTGGGCTGGTAGCCCACCGCGGAGGGCATCCGGCCGAGCAGGGCCGAGACTTCCGAGCCGGCCTGGGTGAAGCGGAAGATGTTGTCGATGAAGAGCAGCACGTCGCGGCCCTGATCGCGGAAGTACTCGGCCATGGTCAGCCCGGTGAGGCCCACCCGCAGCCGCGCGCCGGGGGGCTCGTTCATCTGCCCGAAGGCCATCACGGTCTTCTCGATGACGCCCGACTCGGTCATATCATGGATCAGGTCGTTGCCCTCGCGGGAGCGTTCACCCACTCCGGCGAAGACCGAGTAGCCGCCGTGCTCCTGCGCCACGTTGCGGATCAGCTCCTGGATGATGACCGTCTTGCCCACGCCGGCGCCGCCGAAGACGCCCACCTTGCCGCCCTTGGCGAAGGGCGCGATGAGATCGATGACCTTGATGCCCGTCTCGAAGACCTCGGTGGCGGTGGCCTGCTCCTCGAAGGAGGGCGCCGCACGGTGGATGGGATAGGACTCCTCGGCCTTGACCTCGCCCTTGCCGTCGATGGGCTGGCCCAGCACGTTGAAGACGCGACCCAGGGTCGCCTCGCCGACCGGCACGGTGATGGGCCCGCCGGTGTCCACGGCCTCCACGCCGCGCGCCAGGCCGTCCGTGGCGGTCATGGCGATGGCCCGCACCCAGTCGTTGCCCAGGTGGCCCTGGACCTCCGCCACGAGCGGCTCGTCGGGGCGCAGGATCTCCACCGCGTTGTAGATGGCGGGGAGGTGGCCGGAGGGGAACTCGATGTCCACCACCGGCCCCGTGATGGCGATGATGCGCCCGGTGGCGCGCGTCGTGGCGGTAGGCGAAGCGGCGCTGAGCGGCGCAGCTGTCGTGCGCGGTTCCGTGCTGGTGGGTTCGGGGCTGACGGCCATGGTCGTGGTGTCCTCCTGGAGCGGCTAGGACGCGCTGGC
>Ga0136617_10006473_pt1 | contig 10464 bp, 11 predicted proteins | sample AntDrymUQ3222106_2_FD_129672 | JGI IMG/M metagenome (GOLD analysis project Ga0136617, IMG submission 129672) | Polar desert sand microbial communities from Dry Valleys, Antarctica - metaG UQ322 (21.06) | ecosystem: Environmental > Terrestrial > Soil > Desert | place: Antarctica: Dry Valley...
GCGTCCGCCTTGAGCTTCTGGAGGATCATCGCGGAGATCTCGGGCGGCGTGTACTGCTTGCCGCCGGCATCCACCCGCACATCGCCGCCGGGGCCGGCAATGACCTTGTAGGGGACGATCGACTCCTCCTCGCGCACCTCAGCCTCCTTGCGGCCCATGAAGCGCTTGATCGAAAAGATGGTGTTCGTCGGGTTCGTGACCGCCTGGCGCTTTGCCACGGTTCCCACGAGGCGCTCGCCGGACTGCGTGAAGGCGACCACGGAAGGGGTTGTGCGACCACCCTCTGAGTTCTCGATGACGGTGGGCTCACCACCTTCGAGCACTGCCATGCACGAGTTGGTGGTACCGAGGTCGATGCCGATGGTCTTGGCCATGTGCTGTTGCTCCTTGTCGCTGAAAATCTCAGTCGTGTTGACAGAGATCCTAGCGCACGGGGACGCCGACCCGAGGGCATGCCCGGCTCAGCGGACAGGCCTCGCAGCTCGGGTGCCGCGCGTGGCAGAGACGGCGGCCGTGACGCAGCAGGTTGACGTGCAGCTCGAGGTGGGCGCCCCGAGGCGTCAGGGCGAGCATGGCGTCGTGCATCTCCTCTGACCCGGCGCCGGGACGCAGCAGCCCGAGGCGGGTGGCGACGCGCGAGACGTGGGTGTCGACCGGGACGTCGGGCTGCCCGAAGGCGAAGAGCAGCACGCAGGCGGCCGTCTTGCGCCCGACGCCAGGCAGCGCGGTCAGGTGGTCGCGTCCCTCGGTGACCGGGACCTGGGCCAGCCAGGCCAGGTCGAGCGGCTCTCCGAGCGCGCGCAGGATCGCTTGGATCCGGACGGACTTCTGGCGGTGCAGTCCTCCGGGCTGGATGGCCGACTCGACTTCTGCGGGCGGCGCGTCGCGCACCCGCTCCCAGGCACCGAGACGGGCCCTCAAGCGGAGATAGGCCACGTCCCGGTTGCGGTCGTTCGTCGACTGGGACAGAACGGTCAGAACGAGCTCGTCGAGCGGCCGGCCGTGCGGCGCAGCCACCGGCCGCCCATAGTGCCCCCGCAGGCGAGCTTGGAGCCCGCGTACGCGCTTCGGGGTCGGCATGAGCCACGAGGAGCGAGCGAAGGAAACCCGGTTGGAGCTACCGGTTGCCATAAAGAAGTCGGTAGGGACCAATAACGTCGGAAAGGTGGCGGAACTGACGCAGGAAGCATCTCCCGGACGTCGACGGATCCACGGGCATCGTTATGGTGCCGCCCTCGCCGGATCGACGGAATGTCTTTTCCCACACCCGGAGGTGTCATGCACGACCGAGCAGATGCTCTGCCTCGGCCGCGATCGACCGTGAGCAGGCTCGCCTTGACGAGCGCGCTCACGGCGACTCTCGGCTTCAGCACCACGGCGCCGGCGCAAGCCGGCGGCGGTCAGAGCCGGATGGATCGAACGGAGCGCAAGGTCCTGAGGGTCATCAATCGCGTTCGTGCAATTCACGGCCTGGGCCGCCTCTATCGCAATCGGAGCCTGAGCCGATCGGCGGACTTTCACTGCAGTGACATGCTGCGGGCGGACTTCTTCGCTCACCCTTCGAGCAACGGCACGCCGTTCGACGCACGGGTGCGTCGCTTTGCACGCCGATCTGGGCGGATCGGCGAGAACCTCGCGTGGGTCAGTGGAGTGGGCGAGCGGGGATCGCCAAACGGATCGTCTCCATGTGGATGGCCTCGCCCTCGCACCGAGCGATGATCCTGACACCGGAGTTCCGGAGCGCCGGAATTGCGCGACGGACGGGCAAGCTCGGGTCGCTGCGCGCGGTCGTCTTCACAGCCGACTTCTCGTCCGTGCGCTAGCTCCGAGGGCGTTCACAGCAAGACCTCCCGATCCGGCACGGCAGGTCCTAGGGTCCGTGAGGCATTGCGGCGCGCCCCGGCACACCCGTTCGCGCCGGTCTACGCAGCGGTGGCGGTCGGGCGGCCGCGCATGCGTGCGTCGAGCCGGCGCATGGACGGTGGTGGAAGCCATGGCTGCGGGGCGCGTCGAGATCCGTGCCGCTTCTCGCCGGTTCGGGCCAACGGCCGGGGGACGCAGTGCGCCGAAGGCCGCTCTGACGCGTTCGGGCGGTCGACTTCGACGCCGGTAGCATGAGAATCGATGCGAGCCCGCACCGAAGCCTTGGCCGCTCGCCTCCCTCCGAAGGGTTGGATGGACCTGTTCCGGCACGTCTGGGCCTTCCGGATCGCACCGCACGGCGCGCCCGCGTGAGCTCCCGGCCGCGCGTCACGGCGCGCGAGTACCAGGGCCTGGTCACCGACCGGCTCGTCGAATCGCGTCTGACCCCGAACGCGATATCCCTCACGGGCTTCGCCCTGTGCGTGCTCGCGGCCGTGCTCGTATGGAACGAGCTCTACTTCCTCGGCGGGCTCGCCTTCGTGATCGGCTCGATCTGCGACACGCTCGACGGCCGGTACGCGCGGACGTCGGGAAAGGGGACCCCGTTCGGCGCCTTTCTGGACTCCACGCTCGACCGCATCGAGGAGGGCGTCGTGCTGACCGCCGTCGCCTACCAGTTCGCGCAGGAGAGCGACGAGCTGGCGGCGGCCGCCGTGGTCCTCGCCGTGCTCGCCTCGCTGATGGTCTCCTACACGCGGGCTCGAGCCGAAGCGCTGGGCGTCGAATGCAAGGTCGGGATCGCCGACCGAGCGGTCCGCGTGGTCATCCTCTCGGCCGGCCTGCTGCTCGCGAGCCTTGAGCTCCTCGAGCCGTCCGTCTACCTCCTCGCCGGCCTCTCCGTGATCACGGTGGGGCAACGCGTGTGGCATGTCCGCGGCGAGCTGACCCGTAACGCCGCCGCTTCGGCGGACTAAGTATTAGCGCTCCTCCCCCTTAACGCTGACGAGGTAATCACTTTGAGCAAGTCGAACGGACACGCGAACGGAAGTGCCAGGTACGGAGAGGACAAGGTCAGGGTCGCCATCATCGGCGTCGGCAACTGCGCGTCCTCCTTCGTGCAGGGTGTCCACTACTACCGCGACGCCGATGGCGCGGAGCCGGTTCCGGGCCTCATGCACGTCGACCTCGGCGGCTACCACGTCTCTGACATCGAGTTCTCGGCCGCCTTCGACGTCGACGTCGACAAGGTCGGGCTGGACCTCTCGGAGGCTATCTTCGCCGGCCAGAACAACACCCTGAAGTTCGTCGAAGGCGATATGCCGAAGATGGACATCCCGGTGCAGCGCGGGATGACCCATGACGGCCTGGGCAAGTACCTGTCCGAGAAGATCACGAAGGCCCCGGGCTCCACGGTGGACATCGCCGAGATCCTCAAGGAGACACGGACCGACGTGGTCGTCTCCTACCTGCCGGTGGGCTCCGAGCAGGCCACCAAGTGGTACGTGGAGCAGATCCTCGAGGCCGGCTGCGGCTTCGTGAACTGCATCCCGGTCTTCATCGCCCGCGAGGAGTACTGGCACAAGCGCTTCGTGAAGGCGGGACTGCCGATCGTCGGCGACGACATCAAGTCCCAGGTCGGCGCGACCATCGTGCACCGGACCCTCGCGCGCCTGTTCGGCGAGCGGGGCGTGAAGATGCTGCGGACCTCCCAGCTCAACGTGGGCGGCAACATGGACTTCTACAACATGCTCGAGCGCGAGCGCCTTCAGTCCAAGAAGATCTCCAAGACGAACGCCGTCACGTCGATCTTGGACCACGAGCTGCCGGCCGACGACGTCCACGTAGGGCCTTCGGACTACGTGCCGTGGCTGACGGACCGCAAGTGGGCTCACATTCGCGTCGAGGGGCAGGCGTTCGGCGACGTGCCGCTCAACCTCGAGCTCAAGCTGGAGGTCTGGGACTCGCCCAACTCGGCGGGCATCGTCATCGACGCGGTGCGCTGCTGCAAGCTCGCGCTCAATCACGGAGTGGGGGGTCAGCTCGACGGGCCGAGCTCCTACCTCATGAAGTCCCCGCACAATCAGCGACCCGACAACGAGGCGCGGGAGGAGACGGAGAAGTTCATAGCGGAGCACGCGCGCACCACGGAGGCTGCGCGGGCCGCCCGCGAGGCCGCGGCTGAGGCGGCGAAGGCCCGGGCGTAGAGCCCACGCGTGCCCCTCGCGATCGCCCAGGTGACGCCGTACCCCTGGGAGGACGAGCACGAGGTCAACACCTTCGTGGACTCGCTGTCGGCTGAGCTGGCCGGACGCGGGCACCGCGTCGTGATCGCCGCGCCATCATGGTCGACCGAGCTCGTCCAGGACTCGCGGCGGCGGATCCGCGGAGGAACGGCGCTGCCTCCCGAGGGCAAGGTCCAGGTGCTCGGGTTGGGCGAGCTCCTTCCTCTCGGCTCCTCCCGACGTGGGGTGGCCCCGGCGCCTCCCGTGGACGTCGCACGAACCGTCGAGGAACTGCTGTCCCAGACGCCGTTCGACGTGGTCCACGTACACGAGCCCTTCGCTCCGAGCGCCGCGTCCGGCGCCCTGCGACATTCGCGCGCGCTCAACGTCGGGACCTTCCACGCGCCGACCGAGCGGGTGCTGTCCACCCAGGTGGCACGGCGCTTCGTCGAGCGCTTCTTCGGTCGGTTGGATGCCCGCACGGCTTCCTTCGCCGCCACCCGCGAGCTCATGGAACGCTATTTCCCCGGGACGTATCGCGTGGTGGCGCCCGGCGCCGCCGTGGCGGAGCGCCCCGACCGGGCAGGACGCGTGCGGATCGCCTTCTGCGGCGGGGAGGAGCGGGCTGCGCTGCGGTTGTTCCTGCGCGCGCTGCGCCGGATCCCCCCGGAGCTCGACTGGGAGGCGACCGTCTTCGCACCCAACGGAGCGGCACCCACGCTGCGCAGCGCACTGAGACAACGGGTTCGGCTGATCTCAGACGGGTCGCCGGTCGCCGCACTCGCCGAGGCCGACATCGCAGTGGCCGCCTCGGAGGGGGCCGCACCGGCGCCCGGAATCCTCGTGACGGCACTCGGAGCCGGGGCCGTTCCCCTGGCCGCGCGGCTGCCGGCCTACGAGGAGGTACTCGACGACGGCGCGCTGGGGCTGCTGTTCGAGCCGGGCGACGTCGAGACCTTGGCGGCCCAGCTCACGCGCCTGATCACGAACCAGCCGCTTCTCGAACGGTTGCGCGAGCAGGCCGCCGCTCGCGCGCCCGAGCGCTCCTGGTCGCGGGTCGCCGATGACTACGAGGCGGTCTACTCCGAGCTCATCGCCCGCCGCCACCCCGTGTCCGGCCGCAGCGCGGTACGCGCGCGCGTGGCCGCCAAGCGGCTCATCGACGTCGACCTGCACATGCACACGGACCACTCCCACGACTGCGCGACCCCCGTGGACCTACTCCTGGCCACGGCGCGCGAGCGCGGCCTGGGTGCGATCGCGGTGACCGACCACAACGAGATCACAGGTGCGCTGCGTGCGCGGGAGCTGGCCGCCGAGCATGGCGTCAAGGTCGTCGTCGGGGAGGAGGTCAAGACGGGAGGACAGGGCGAGGTGATCGGCCTGTTCATCGAGGAGAAGATCCCGCGGGGGATGACCTTGCAGGAGACCATCGACGAGATCCACCGCCAGGGCGGCCTCGTGTACGTCCCCCACCCCTTCGACCGGATGCACTCTGTGCCCGACTACGAGCATCTGCTCAGCGTGGTCGATGACGTGGACGCGCTCGAGGTCTTCAACCCGCGCATCGCCATACCGGCCTACAACGAGGAGGCGGTGCGCTTCGCGGCGAAGTACCGCATCCCCGGCGGCGCGGGGTCTGACTCCCACGTCGCCCAGGGCCTCGGCTCGGTCCGCATTCACATGCGTGACTTCGACGGGCCGGAGGAGTTCCTCGAGTCACTGCGCGACGCCGACATCACGGGCCGCCCATCCTCCCTCTACTACGCCCAGGTGCAGGCCCTGAAGTTCCTGCAGACCAGGGTCCGCAAACCCGCGCCGAGCCGCAAGTAAGGATGCAGGGGCAAGGAGAACCGCCCGGGGCGCGCAATTTCGTCGGCATGCCGGCAACGGACGACGAGATCCGCGAGAAGTACCTCGAGCGCGCGATCCGTGAGCTCAACCACTTCACGCGCGACCTGCAGGCCTGCCGGCACTGCCCGCGCGGAAACCTCATGCCCGTGCTCGGCTCAGGGCATCCGCAGGCCGACGTCTTCCTCCTGAAGTACGCGCCGATGCCCTCGGAGATCGAGGAGGGCGTCGCCTTCTACGGTCGCTCGGGCACGGCGCTCATGAAGTCGCTCCGTCGCCTGGACATCGACCCGCTCGCGGTCTACGGGACGCTCTGCGTCAAGTGCCCCGTCGCCGACACCGCTCTGGCGGGCCCCGAGTGCATCGCCCGCGTCCTCGAGGAGATCGCGATCGTCGCCCCGAAGCTCGTGGTCGTGATGGGCTCCGATGCGCTCGGGGTGCTCAACGAGCTCGAGCTGCCGCTCTCACGCGAGATCACCGCGCTGCCCGGGGAGATCCAGAAGCTCACCCCATCGATCGACGCCCTCTTCGTCCCGAACATCGACGAGGCGCTCGACGAGGAGTCCTTCAAGCGTGCGTTCTGGACGGCCTTCCGCGCGCTTGGCGCCTGGTACGCCGAGTTTCCGCCGTACTGAACAGCCAGTCCGTCGCCGGGAAGAGTTGAGGGTCAGCCGGGAGCGCGGGGTCGTTCACCCGATCGACCGCTCACGCGTCTGACAGCTGAGTACCTACAAGGTGATGATGACCTTGCCGAGCTTGGAGCCCGCCTCGAAGCGCTCGTAGGCCTTGGCGGCTTGCTCGAGCGCGAAGGAGGCGGCGACGGGCACCGAGAGGTTGCCCGACACGAAGCCGGGAAGCACCGAGCGCTCGACGAGCCGCGCGGCGGCGGCCTTCTGCTCCAAGGGGCGGGCGCGAAGCGTGGAGCCGTGGATCCGGCCGCGCTTGCCCATGAGAGCGAGCAGGTTGATCTCCGTCTTGGCTCCGGCTCCGACGCCGATGATGCAGATGCGCCCTCCTGTGGCGAGCGCCGCCAGGTTGTCAGCGAGGTTGATCGCGCCTACGAGCTCGAGGATCACGTCGAAGGGCCCGGCTTCGGCGAAGCCCTCGGGCGCGATCGCCTGGGCCCCGAGTGCGGTGATCGCGTCGCGTGCGCCCTCGTCGCGCACCGTGGCGGTGACGCGGGCGCCCGCCATCGTGCCGAGCTGGACGGCGGCCGTGCCCACACCGCCGGCCGCACCATGAACCAGGAGGCGCTCGCCGGCGTTGAGCCCGGCCTGGGTGAAGATGGCGTCATGCGCCGTGGTGAAGACCTCGGGCAGCCCTCCCGCCGCCTCCCACTCGATCTCGTCCGGCACCGGCATGATCGCCCGCTCGTGCGACACCGCGAGTTCCGCCTGACCGCCACCGCCCGTGACCGCCATGACCCGGTCACCGGGGGCGAAGCGCTCCGCCGCGGCACCGCACTCCAGCACCTCGCCGGCGAACTCGAGGCCGGGGATGTCGGCCGGAAAGCCCGGGGGCGCCGGGTAACCGCCCTTTCGCTGCATGACGTCGGCGCCGTTGAGGCCGGCCGCGCGAACACGCACCAGGACCTCGCCCACGCCAGGTCGCGGGTCCGGATGCTCATCGATGCTGATCTTCTGATCGCGAATGGTGACGGCTCGCATGACGGCGATGCTATCTGGAGCAGGACTCTGTGCGGGTTGGTGCAAAGATGGCATAGACGCAATCGTTCAGTGGGTACTTCACCAGGCCAAATGCACGTCCCGTTCCCCGTCCCCCTTCCGTCGCTGCCGCCCATCTGGATGGAGAGCCGGGTCTGGCTTGAAGCGGTGTCGTTGCGGCGGTCAGAAGTTTGGCGTGGGGAAGGCCTGGCGTCGGGGGCGGACCGTCCGGTGCTCCTCATCCCGGGCTTTCTCGCGGGCGATGGCTCGCTCGGGACGATGACGGGTTGGCTGCGCCGCGCTGGGTACCAGACCACGCGGGCCGGCATAAGGGCGAACGTCGGCTGCTCCGAGCTCGTCTGTCTCAAACTCGAACAGCGCCTGGAGGAGATGGCGCAGCTTCACGGCCAGCGGGTCGCGATCGTGGGGCAGAGCCGGGGCGGGATCTTCGCGAAGGCGCTGGGCGCGCGGCGGCCCGACCTCGTGTCGGGCGTGGTGACCCTGGGGTCACCCCTCTTGAATCAGCTCGCGGTGCACCCGATCGTGCTCGCCCAGGTGGGGATGATCGCCGCCCTGGGCACGTTGTCCATGCCTGGCCTGCTGTCCGCTTGGTGCCTTCGCGGTGCGTGCTGCGAGCCCTTCCGCCGTGCCCTCGCCGACCCGTTCCCCGACGACGTCGGATTCCTGTCGATCTACTCCAGGTCCGACGGCATCGTGGACTGGCGCTCCTGCCTGGATCCCGACGCCGACGAGCACGTCGAGGTCCGGGCGTCGCATATCGGCATGAGCCTCAATACGGCGACGTACCGCGCCACCGCCCGCGCGCTCGAGTCGTTCGGGGCGGGCATGAGTCATCCCGGCGACGCGACGGCGTTCGCCGAAGCCGCGTGAGCGGTCGTGGTCAGAGGTCGGCGGAACCCAGGAGTTCGACCCGCCGACCGGCGAGAACGTCGACCCAGCGGTGGTCTGCGGTGACCACAATGTCAGCGTCGTGCAGATCAGCGGTCGCGAGTATGAGCGCGTCGGGCATCTTCAACGACGGCTTGGCTCCCCGCAGGCTCGCGGCCCGCTCAGCGACGAGACGATTCACATCGTGGATCTGATCGACGAGATCGACGAAGAAACCGCGGACGGCGAACGAGTCGTGGTGCCCCCTGGCGGCGCCGGTCAGCAGCTCTGCGTACGTGATCACCGAGACGATGATCCGCTGATGTCCGGCCAGCTGCCGCACGAGACGGTCGGCGGCAGCGTGGAAGCTGTCGTCACGGTCGAGAAAGCCGACGACCGCCGCTGAGTCGAGCAGCGCTACCACTCGTGGCGTAGGGCCTCGACGCTGCGTCGCAGGTCCCCACCGGTGGCCAGGCTGCCCGAGTAGCGGTCGACCAGATCATCGACCCTGGTCAACATCACCCGGCCGGCGCCTTGCACCTCGACGCGCACCAGGTCGCCCGCCGCAAAGCCCGCCCCACGAAAGGCGGCCGCCGGGATAGTCACCTGGTGCTTGGAGGAGATGCGGCTCCGTCCCGGCCGTGTGTCCTTTACCTTTTCCGCCATACGTAAAGCAGCATAGCGACGATGGGTGACGGCATCTCATTCCACGCGCAGCACGATCTTGCCGCCGATCCGACGCTCCATGAGCGCCGTGATCGCGTCACCGGCTTCGCGCCAGCTGACTTCGCGCTCGACCTGTCCGTCGAGTCGCCCAGCCGCGACGAGCGCCGCCAACCGGCCAAGATCCCGGGTGCCCGAGGCCTCGCGGTCCAGTTCGTTGAAGACCATGAAGCCGTATACCATCGCGCCGGGCGCCCGCCCGAACAACTTGCGGGTCTCGTATCCGACCGGTCCGTCGTCGGTGGACGCGAAGGAGACGACGGTGCCGTAGGAGGCGACGTGCTCTATCGCGTCTGCCAAGGTGCGTCCGCCGACGCCCTCGACGATGACGTCGTAGTCGTCGACGAGTTCTGTGACGACTTCTGCGGCGCCGAGCGCCGTCAGTGCGGCGGCCTGCTGCGCGTCTCGCACCAGGGCGGTCACGTGCGCCCCACCGGCCGCCGCGAGCTGGATCGCGAAGCGTCCGACGCCGCCGTTGGCGCCCGTCACCAGCACGCGCCGCCCGAGCAGGTTGCCGGCCACGTCGAGTGCCTTGAGCGCCGTGAGCCCGGCCACCGGGAGGGTCGCCGCCTGGGCGTCTGAGACGTCGTCGGGAAGCGCCGCCAGGGTGGCCGTCGGCACGACGACGCGCTCAGCCCACGCGCCCGACCGCACCAGGCCGACCACCCGGGCTCCGGCCGGCGGCCCCGATCCGTCCGCCGCCGCCTGCTCGACCACGCCGGCGACGTCCCAGCCCGTGACCGAGCCGGCGGGCATGCCGGCGAGGCGCCTGGACTCCCCGCGGTTGAGCGAGAAGGCGCGGACGCCGACGAGCGCCTCGTTGCGGACCGGCTCCGGGTCGTCGACCTCGGTCAGATCGACGTGTGGCGGAATGGGAGTGGTTGTGAGCGCAAGCATATTCCGAGCCTACTCCTCGACCGACTCCGGCTCAGAGTTACAGGCCCTTCTCCAGCAGCGCGACGCATTCGATGTGCGGCGTCTGCGGGAACATGTCGACCGGCTTCACGCGGCGCAGGACCCACCCTCCCTCCACGAGCTGGGCGGCGTTCGGGGCGAGCGTGGTCGGGTTGCAGGACACGTAGACGATGCGGTCGGGCCCGGCCTCGATGATGCGACGCACGACCTTGGCCGACAGGCCGGCGCGCGGAGGGTCGATCACGCAGACGTCGGGCTTGCCCACGCGCTCGACCAGCTCGCGCATCGACGTGCGGATGTCTCCTGCGTAGAAGGTGGCGTTGGAGACCTCGTTGAGC
>Ga0136617_10006474_pt1 | contig 10461 bp, 10 predicted proteins | sample AntDrymUQ3222106_2_FD_129672 | JGI IMG/M metagenome (GOLD analysis project Ga0136617, IMG submission 129672) | Polar desert sand microbial communities from Dry Valleys, Antarctica - metaG UQ322 (21.06) | ecosystem: Environmental > Terrestrial > Soil > Desert | place: Antarctica: Dry Valley...
AACGCCGAACTCTCAACTACTCTAGAGGCGCGACGACCGCCTCGGCCGGTTTCTTGAACTTCGAATCTTCGGGCGCCACGGTTGAAAAACGGACATTTGAAAAACTCATCGTCCCGAGCGCTTCGCCATCAATGTTCTCGTTCTTCCAATTGAAATACGCCGCCCGCTTCGGAACGGTGAGGCCACCCACTTCCTGCCACTCGTCGAATAGAATGGCGTGCGGCTCGAGCTGTTCGAGTGGTTTTCCTTTGATTACCGCCGGATAGGTAACCACGTAGCTGGCGAGCTTCAGCCGGCCCGAGCCGGAATCGATGTAGGCGACATAATAATCGTCGGGAGAATCGCCTGTACCGGCTTTGAAGGTAATTTTTATCGCGTCGTACTCCTGGCCCGCGAATGTTTTCTTGCCGAGCGATTCCTGGGTCGCGCCCGGATCGGCAAAGACGAACGGCATCGCGAAAAAGTAAAACGGTGTCCACATGTAGAAGCGCGGAGGAGTGCCGCCGAGCGCGTCGAGCCCCGGCTTGGCCCAAACTTCACCTTTGCTCGCGCCGATCGTGTAGGCGTCGGCCGTGATCAAGCCATCGCGGCTCCGCAGATTGAAAAGTTGATGATCGCTCTTCGTCCCTCGCTTGTTTTCAGATGCGAGATCGAATTCGACCGCGCCGTAGCTCTTCCATTTCGCGAGGCTACCGTGCGCTTGCACGCTGCGATCGATTTGGGCCGAACAAATCAATGACGTCGTGATGAGGCCGAGATCAACAGACGCGGACAGGATTGAGTATCGGGTCATGGGCGAACGTACCCCGCTGGCGGACGGCGTCACCATCCGATATAGGAATGCGTATGACTTCGGTAATCGCATCACGAGAGCAGAGGAGAGGAGTGATCGAGCGCTATCGCGAGTTCCTGCCGGTCTCCTCGGATACTCCAATCATCTCGTTAGGCGAGGGCAGCACTCCGCTCATCTCATGCCCACGTTTGGCCGCAAAGGTCGGACGCGGTTGCGAAGTGTTCGTGAAGTATGAGGGACTGAACCCGACCTGTTCGTTCAAGGATCGAGGGATGACGGTCGCAGTCTCAAAAGCGGTGGAGCGGGGAGCTGCGGCGATAGTCTGCGCTTCCACGGGGAACACATCGGCGTCTGCCGCTGCCTATGCCGCGCGCGCCGGGATTCGATGCGCAGTGGTTTTGCCGGCGGGTAAAATTGCGAGCGGAAAAATGGTCCAGGCCTACGCCTACGGCGCGAAGGTCGTTGCGATCGAGGGGAACTTCGATGACGCGCTACGCGTGGTGCGTGAGTTGGGGCGACGCGCCGAGTTCGCGATTGTGAACTCGATCAATCCAGACCGCATCGCCGGTCAGACGACGGCCGCGTTCGAAATCGTGGAGGAGCTTGGGGATGCGCCCGATCTACACCTGTTACCGGTAGGAAACGCCGGCAATATTACCGCCTATTGGGCTGGTTACCGCAAGTATCGCGACGCGGGAAGGGCCGGCCAAACTCCAGCGATGTTGGGCTTCCAAGCCGCGGGTTCGGCGCCGATTTTTCATCGGAAAATTGTGGCCGACCCGAAGACGATTGCTTCCGCGATCCGCATTGGCAATCCCGCGAGTTGGCAATCCGCTGCGGATGCGATTGACCAGTCGGCAGGCGCGATCGACATCGTGACTGACGATGAAATCCTGGCAGCGCAGTGCTGGCTCGCGAGTCAGGAGGGCATTTTTGTGGAGCCGGCCAGCGCAGCGTCCATCGCCGGTTTGCTAAGGAGCTGCGATCCGGCCCGCCAGCCGCCCGCTTACCCACTCGATCGCATCAAAGAAGGCAGTCGTATCGTCTGCACCGTGACGGGTCACGGATTAAAGGATCCGGAGGCAATCCGCTTCACGCCCGGGGCTACCGTTTCAGCTGTCGAAAGCGACGTGCTGCGGGCGATCGGATTCTAGGAACTGTTGACACCGAGGCGACTTCGGCGAAAACCATTCCGGTTCGTGTTCGATCCTCATCAAACCTGCCGCTTCGCATGCGCCTGATCGTCCAGAAATACGGAGGCACGTCAGTCGGAAGTCCCGAGCGGATCCGCAAAGTCGCGGAACGTTTGATTGAAACGCAGCGCGAAGGTTGCCGGGTTGTGGCCGTGATCTCGGCCATGGCTGGTGTGACCGATAACTTGCTCAAGCTCGCCCACGATGTTTCGCCGCAGCCGTCGGAGAGGGAGATGGATGTGTTGCTCGCGACAGGCGAACAGACAGCTATCGCCCTCGTCGCCATGGCGGTAAACGCGCTCGGCGGCCGTGCCATCTCGCTGACGGGAGCGCAGGCGGGCGTCCTGACGGATCGCGTTCACACCAAGGCAAAGATCGCGAATATCAGCCCGAAGCAAATCCATGAACTGCTCTCGGATGATTACATCGTCGTGGTCGCAGGGTTTCAGGGCCAGACCGCGGATGGCGAAACGACAACCTTGGGACGAGGCGGCTCTGACCTGACTGCGATCGCATTGGCTGGGGCAATCGGTGCTGATGCGTGCCAGATCTATACCGATGTCGATGGCGTTTTCAGTTGCGACCCGCGAATAGTCGGCGACGCCATGAAAATGGAGGAGATCGCGTACGACGAATTGCTCGAGCTGGCCGGCTCCGGCGCGAAGGTCATGCAATCCCGCGCAGTCGAGTTCGCGAAAAAGTTCGGGGTCGAATTTGAGGTGCGGTCGAGCTTCAACCGCAATCCTGGCACGATCGCGAAGGAAGTGACCACGAACATGGAGGACGTGGTCATTCGTGGTGTCAGCATCGAGCGGCATCAGGCCAAAGTGACCCTCGACGACGTGCCGGACACACCGGGCGCGGCGAGTCGCATCTTCAGCGCCGTCTCCTCCGCGAACATCCTCGTCGACGTAATCGTGCAGAGTGCCTCCGACCGAAACGCGACCGATATTTCCTTCACCATCCACGAGGCCGACTTGCCGCGCACGGAGGAGCTGCTCGCGCCGGTAGTGAAAGAGATTTGCGCCACGCGGCTGATCTCGCACGGCGGAGTGGCGAAGCTAAGCGTGGTCGGGATCGGGATGCGCTCGCATTCTGGCGTGGCTGCTCGGCTGTTCGACTGCCTGGGCCAGGGGAATATCAACATCGAGCTGATCTCGACCTCCGAGATCAAGATCACGGTCGTAATCGCGGAGAAGGACGCCGACCGCGCCGCGCAGTTGACGCATGCGGCATTTGGATTGGCGAGATACGGGACGGCGACGCGCTGAAACTGCGTCAAACGAACAGAGAAAAAGGTTTGCAGGCGTTCGCGTGGCAAGCGCGATGGCAACCAGTCGGGCAACGACTATGAATCGAGCTTGCGGTAGCCAGCACCGAAATCTGCAGCGGTCTGCATCCTGCTTTTAGCAGGGAGTCATGGGTCGCAAGCTGGCGAAAACGAAGATACCTCAGCACCGAATAAGCAAAGAGGAGCTCGCGGCCGGCCTCCGGAAGACCCTCGAAGGCAAGTACGGCAAGGTCCTCGAAGCCGCCAAACGCAAGTGGGAGCGGGAATTCGGCGCAAAAGAGGAGCCGAGCGATGCCAGTGTGAACGTGCGCATCTCGGGTGCACCTCAGAAGCATCGCCCTCTTGTCCGGCGGGCGGGGCGAGATAAGTAGCTCCGATCACGGCAGCGGGCAGTTCCCGCTGAGCACGCAGGCTTCCAGCATTCACGCAAACGTCGCGAACGTAAAAAGGCCGCGAGAGCTCTAGTCGTCAAGTATTAAGAGATTCGAGATCTCACTTCGGGAAGGGGGTGAAGGCTACCGATATTCGAAGGCGACCACTAGCGTTCTTGTGTCGTTTAATCGCGCGTTCCGCGTCGGGGTGCGACCGGGATAGCGGGTTCGCGGATATCTCGCGGGGCCGAGATACTCCCGGGCTGCGTAAGGCCGTTGCGATGGGTGACGCACTGAGTAGCACGGTAGTATTACATCAGACAATATATGTCATATAAAGTAGAGACTTTTCTCTATGCAAAATCGAAAGCCTCCGCGCCCTATTCTCCCTAGTGAGTCTAGCCGTCTGGATCCCGTCTAACGCTCCAAAGTATTCCTGATTTTCCGCCCGCGCGGGTTCCGGTCACAATTTGACATAGTACGTCTATGGCTTTACGATGCATCGTGCGAGGAAACCTTGCCACCCCCACTCTTGGCCTTCTCTTTTCGCTCGCATTGGTGAGTATAGGCAGCGGCCAAGCTGGCGGCAGTTGGCAAACGCTCAGGCGGATGCCTTCCGCACGCCAGGAGATCTCGACGGCGGTCCTGAACGGCAAGATTTATGTCATTGCCGGCTTCACTTCAGGGGGTGCTTCGACCGATACCGTAGAGGTCTACGATCCCGCGACGGACACGTGGGCGGCAGCGAAATCGATCCCGCTTCTCAACAACCACAACAACGCGGCGACGGCAGCTGGCAAGCTTTACACGTTTGGCGGAGTCTCGAAACAAGCTTTCGTTTATAATCCGGCGAACGATTCGTGGTCGCCCGTCGCGTCGATGAACATGCAGCATGGTAGCACCGCCGCCGTCGGCGTAATCGATAACAAAATCTACGTCGCGGGCGGAACCAACTCGCCGCCGAACCAGCGCGGGCTGGAGGTTTATGATCCGGCCACCAACAAGTGGACGACCCGTGCGCCGATGACTGTGTCCCGCAATCACTGCGCCGGCGCGGTGATCGACGGGAAATTCTATGTGGTGGGGGGGCGCGGAGCGGACCAGGCGCCGACCGCGTTGGAAGTTTACGACCCGGCGACGAACAGCTGGTCCACGCGTGCTTCGATGCCGACAGGCCGCTCTGGCCTCGCTGCGGCCAGCGTTAATGGCGAGCTTTTTGTCTTCGGCGGTGAATTCCCCGACTTGCACAGCGAAGTGGAAGTTTACAATCCGATCAGCAATACCTGGCGCGAACTGCCCAACATGCCCACGCCGCGTCATGGCATCTGGGCGTCGGTGATCGGAAACAAGATCTACCTTCCCGCCGGTGGCCAGGTGCAAGGTTACGGTGCCACTAATGTGAATGAGGTTTTTACTGTCGGCGACAAAGCGACCCTTGTGAACATCTCGACGCGGGCGCGCGTCGAGACGGGCGACAACGTTCTTATCGGCGGCTTCGTCGTCTCGGGCCCCGACTCAAAACGCGTCATCATCCGCGCCATCGGTCCTACGTTGCCGGTTCCCGGCCCTCTGACCGATCCCGTGCTCGAACTCTACAACGGCGCGAACCAGCTGGTTTTGAGTAACGATAACTGGCAGGAAGCGCCGAACCCGCAAGAGATCATCGACAGCAACCTCGCGCCCATGTCCGCGCTCGAGTCGGCCATCTTGACCAATGTCGCCCCTGGCAATCATACCGCGATTGTGCGCGGAGCAGGCGGGACGTCCGGCGTTGCATTAGTGGAGGTGTATGTTCTGGAAAACTCCCCTCTTTCCCAGCTCATTAATATTTCAAGCCGTGGTTTTGTCAGCACGGGGGATAATCTCATGATTGCCGGGTTCGTCGCCACGGGCGACACGCCGCGGCGCTTCCTTGTGCGAGCCATGGGACCATCGCTCCCCGTGCCCGGACCGCTGGCTAACCCGAATCTGGAGCTGCGCGACGCGAACGGCGCACTATTGGCGGCGAATGATGACTGGCGCAATTCTCAGGAGGCCGAGATCATGGCGACCAAGATTGCACCAGCGAGCAATCTGGAGTCCGCGATCGTGCGGACATTGGCCCCCGGCCTCTATACGGCCTTGATGCGCGGTGCGTTTGAGACGATCGGAATTGGGTTGGTGGAAGTCTACGCGCTGCAGTGAACAAAGCCGGTCGGTCGCCTAATAGCTTTGCTTCTGCTGAGCGCGACCGCTCTCCGCGTACATGCGCAGAAGACTCCCCCCCGGCGCGCCTTTTCAGCGTTTCAACGGAAGGCGCTCGGGGTTCTAGAAATACGCATAGATTACTATTGCCACGTTTAAGAAGAGAGCGGCGACCCAGAGCGCCCGGGGTGATTCACGCCGCACCATCGCAACGACGGCGAGGATCACTCCGAGAAAAGCCCCGCCGACTAACGAGAACAGGCAGACGAGCATTCCCGTAGATAACATCTCACCGGCGCGTCGCTCCGCTCCTGGAACGCACACGCCACAAAGGAGAGCCCCAAGAGTCGGAAGCGCCAGGGATGCGATTGAAAATCGCGCCGGCCGCTTCAGACGCGATAAAGATTGTTCATCTGGCGAAGGAACTTCGGTCATCTGACTTGTAACTCGCCCGCGACCTTCAAAGCCGCGGCGGCGGCGCCAGCCGCGCCCTGCGACCAATTCTTTTCGCGGCCCGCCGGATTGAACCGTTCCCCGGCGCGAGCCTGCCACTTTTGTCCTGCCGCACAATCGAGGGCCTTCTTGAGGCTGGCAGCTGTTACCTTTACGACAGCCAGACCCGCCTCCGCCGCCGCCAGTTCGGTGATCGCTTCGGCCTTAATGGCCTCCACGGAAGACTTGAAGCGGCCCGACGACGATCCCAAGAGTGCGATCGTCGAGCGTCGGCGCTTGGCGCCGCTGTCAAAGGTGACGAGAAGACGCCGCAGGAGTTCTCTCAGATCGTCTCCTGACTGGGTCTGGAAATGGATAGACTTGATCGATGTGATCACGAAAGTCTCGCCTCTGCCCGAGGTTCGCACGATGACGACGGCCTCCTTGGTGGGGCTCACTCCGAAGATCATGCGTGGATGGTGGCAGACGTGCCGGGTGCGGGTAAAGTCACGTCTTGCGCGGCCCGCGTCCCGAGCATTCTCTGCTTCACCTGCTCACTCAAATTCAACCGGGCAATTGTGTCCGCTCGTTTCAGGTCGTCATTTGGTGGTCCTTGCGTAAGCGTCGCGCCGTTTCGCCGCGAGTCGCTCGACCACCTTTGAACTTTCGAGATCTTTTAGCGCGCCTTTTCCAATCCATCGCGCGGTCGCCTCCGGAGAAGCCGATAGACGTTGGCCCACTTTCACAGCCGCGGCATGAAGCGCGGGAGTGCGCCTGCCGACCGCGCGGAGCGCCCATAATACACCCTTCTTGACGAAGTTTCGGTCATCCGCGGCGGCTCGCTCGATCAGCCGAAGCCCTTCGAAAAATCGAACGTCGGCGGCGATTTCTGTCTCCCGGCCGATGCTGGCGAGGAGCGCGAAGGCCGCGCGCTTTACAAACTCGTCGCGCTGGTCGCTCCACTGCGCGATCTTGTCCCAAGCGTGCGGCGTCCGGTTGAAAAGATGAAAGCACAGGGTGTCACAAATGGCCCAGCTGTCGAAGTCTCGGCACCATCGGTCCATCTGCGCGGGAGTGATTCGCGCCGGCTCGCCGATGAACGAGGTCAACATGCGGGCCTCGTAGCAGCCCGTATTCCAGAGGGCAAGAGCGAGCTCGTGATTACGCCCAAGACGTTTCGCCAGCAAGCGGATGTCAGCTACGGAAACGCCCAATGCGTTGTCCGAGGTGATACCATAGCGCGCCATGCCATCGAGCGTGCGCTTGGTGCCATGACGTTTGAGCCACGAAAGCGCTGCCTGCACGTCCCCATGCAAAGATCGCCGCGGACCGTCCCCAATTACATTCGTGGATGTTCGCTTCCCCGCGCGTTGCCCTGCGCTCGGCGGCGGCGGTTTTCTTAATGTCTTTGCGACTGCGACCCCTAACCTCTTTGTTTTTGTTTTGGTAGGCATGCGGGAGATCCTTCAAATGCATTCCCGATACACAGCCGGATCGACATTGCCTCCGCTCACGACGCAGCAGATTTGCTGGTCGCGAAACTGATTCGGTGCCGCCAGGAGCGCTCCGACCGCAAGGGCGCCGGTTGGCTCCACCTTTAGATTTGCGAGACCGTAAAGCAGCCGGACCCCCTCTCGGATCTGGTCTTCCGAAACTTCGACAATTCCGGCCACGTGTTCCCGAATAATGGCCCAGTTGTGCCTCCCGAGGCTTACGGTGCGAGCGCCGTCAGCGATGGTCAGGGGCTCGGCATCGTTTACGATCAGGCGTCCTTCGCGAAGGGAGCGAGCTGCATCGCTGCCCAGCGCGGGCTCAGCGCCGAAAACCTTCGTCGCATGATTCGCACGCGCGAAACTCTGTAAGACGCCTCCGATCAACCCACCACCGCCCACCGGCACGACGACGGCGTCGAAGCGCGACCCCAGTGCAAGCAATTCGTCCCCAAGGCTCGCGTTACCGTCTATGACGAGAGGGTCATCATAAGCGCTCGCGATGTAGGCCTCACCAGTCTCCCCGGCCAGCCGCTGCACTCGCTCGCTTCGGCTTACTTTGCGCACATTGATAAGGTCGACGGTGGCGCCATAATCACGCACTGCTTCCACTTTCACCTTCGCCGAGTCGTCAGGCATGACGACGGTGCATCGCTTGCCCGTCAACTGGCATGCGTAGGCCAGCGCCTGGCCAAAGTTACCCGATGATGCAGCGATGATGTGCTCGTTAGGCACGCACAAGGCAACGTTGTATGCGGCGCGGAACTTGAAGCTGCCCGTCAACTGAAAGGTCTCGCTCGCAATGACGACGTGCGCGCCAAGCCGCTTCGACAAACGCGGCGCCTCAATGATGGTCGTCGGGCGAATTGCTTCGTGGTGCGCGCGCATTCCTAGGCGGCGAAATCGAAAAGCGTTCCCCGGTTCGCCGCGATCGCTTTTTCATAGACGCGCGCCGCGGCTGCTACATCCTGCAAGGCTGTCCCGGTGGAATCGTAGATAAAGATTTCCTCGGCGCGGGTCCGGGCGGGCTTTCGTCCGGCGACGATCTCGCCTAGTTCGGCGTGAATCTGTTCGGCCGTCATCAGTCCGGCGTCGATGGCGTGGTGTATCTCGCCCACCTGCACGCACTGCGCTGCCAAATCGACCACCACTTTGCTGCGCGCAACCAGATCGGGCGCTAACTCCTGCTTCTGCGGGCTGTCGGCTCCCACGGCGCCAATAAACGTGCCGGGCGCGACCATGGCGGATTCCAGGAAAGCGGCGCGCGCGGTCGTGCAAGTGATGATCATATCGCTCTGGCTCGCCATGTTTAGATCGCTCACAGGTTCGACCGAAAGTTCTAATTCAGTCGACATCTCGTCGGCAAAGCTTTGTCGTTTTTTTTCGTCTCGACTAAAGACAAACATGCGCACGGCTGGAAAAAGTCCCCGAAACGCGCGCAGATGTGCGCGAGCTTGCGCGCCCGCGCCGCAAATGGTGAGGCGGGAGGATTCAGGCCGCGCCAAATGCTTCGCCGCCAGCGCGGTTGCTGCCGCCGTTCGCCGCCTCGTGATTTCGACTGAATCCATGACGGCGAGCGGATAACCGGTTGCCGCGTCCGAGAGATAGATGATCCCCTGGATCGCGGGCTCACCGCGTTTGACGTTGCCGAAAAATCCGCCATTCACCTTCACCCCGAAAAAGGCACGGTCGAGATAGAGTCCCCCGGTCTTGATGTGATACTCCCCTTCTCGCGCGTCAGCGTGCAAGAGGCCGGTGGCGATGAATTTCCCATCCGCATGCAGCCGGAACGCGTCTTCTGCGGCCGCGAGGTAATCGTCGAAGCTCATGAGCGCGGCGATTTCTGACCGCGAGAGCAGCAAGGTGCCGGAGTAGGTCATCAGCGGGAAGTGATATTACCTCGCCTGGTCAGACGTTGAGGAGCCATCTGAGGTCATGCAGCCCCCTACCATCCCAAGATGGATGGAGCGAGGACATATTCGCGCCGTCCCGCGAACATTTGCCAGCTGGCGGCGCTGTGCGATTACGAAATGTGCAAGCGAATACACAGACTCCGGATGATCTGTTCACGACGTTGGAAGAGCGATTCGAGCGCGATGGTTTCCTAGCCCTCCCGAGCTACTTTCTCTCCGAGGAGATAGATCGGGCGATCGCTGCGACCGAAAAAGTCTTGCAGACCCGAGCGGCCGAAGTGGTAGTCGATGATCTCGCCAGCAACGAACGAACTTTTCTCGCCACAGCCCGCGATCGGGAGAATGGCCGCTTCAAGTACAACGACTTGTATCTGCTCCTGCCTGAACTGCGGTCGCTCGCCTTATCGCCGCAGTTAGCAAAGCTTCTGTCGGCTTTGCTCGGGGCGCGCAAACCAGTGCTCTGTTATAGCCTCAACTTCGCGATGGGAAGCAGTCAGCCAATACACATTGATTCCCTCTACATGACGCCCAAAACACCGGCACATCTCCTTGCCACCTGGATCGCGCTCGAGGACGTGCATCCGGACGCGGGTCCGTTAGTTTATTATCCTGGCAGCCACAAGATCCCGTTATATCGGTTCGAGGACGGAAGCCATCACGCAAGGCAGGAGGAGATGGAGCAGTGGTCAGCCTACATTCGAGGCGAGATGACGCGGCGCGGGATCGAGGGCGAAACATTTCTCGCCCGGAAAGGCGATTTGTTTATCTGGCACTCTGATCTGGTCCACGGCGGG
>Ga0136617_10006475_pt1 | contig 10461 bp, 10 predicted proteins | sample AntDrymUQ3222106_2_FD_129672 | JGI IMG/M metagenome (GOLD analysis project Ga0136617, IMG submission 129672) | Polar desert sand microbial communities from Dry Valleys, Antarctica - metaG UQ322 (21.06) | ecosystem: Environmental > Terrestrial > Soil > Desert | place: Antarctica: Dry Valley...
CGCTCGCATCCGGTGGTCGGTGGCAGGCAGGAAACCGACCAGTGGCAGGACCAGGACGGAAGCGTCCAGGTCGTCGGACCCGAACGCTCCGGTGTACGCGCCCGCCTTCTCACTCCACGCCTGATCGAGGACGGCCTCGCGTACGGCGTCCCGGGCCCGCACCCAGGAGTCGGGATCCGCGCCGGCGCCCAGGCGAGGGGCAAGGTCGACGGCCCGGTCCAGTGCGACCCAGCACATGACCTTCGAGGAGGTGTAGTGCCGACGCTTGTCCCTGGCCTCCCACATCCCCGCATCGGGCTCCTCCCAGGACCGCGCGGCCCGATCGGCCAGCGCGACCAGCAACTGCCGGGTGGAAGCCTCGAAATCGCCGAGCTGATCACGCAGCAGATGCGCGGCGTCGAGCACCTCGCCGAAGACATCGAGTTGGTCCTGCTCCCAGGCGGCGTTCCCGACGCGTACCGGTCGACTACCGCGGTAGCCGCTCAGATGCTCGAGCACGTGTTCGGTCAGGTCTCGCTCGCCCTCCACGCCATACATGATCTGAATGAGTTCGTCCCGGACGTGTCCAGCGCTGCCGGCTAGCCAGTCGAACAGCCTCCCGGGCTCGTCTGGACAGGCTGCGACCCACAGCGACCGAATGGTGAGGCTGAGATCTCGCAGCCACGCGTAGCGGTAGTCGAAATTCAGTTCCCCACCCATCGTCTCGGGCAACGATGTGGTGGCGGCAGCGATGACGGCACCCGATGGCCCGTAAGTCAGCCCCTGCAGCACCAGGGCGCTGCGCCGGACCTGCTCGGGATGGTCGCCGTGGTAGGCGGTGTGCTGTGCTGCCCACGACGTCCAGCCGTCCAAGGTCGCATCGAGGGAGGCCGCGTCGGCTAGGTCGGAGCCTTTGCCGAACGTCGGGGAGTAACTCAGCCGTAGATCGATGACCTGGCCGGCGGCGACGTCGAACTCGCCGATCACGGCACCGTCGTCGAGATGCAACTCGACATCCGTGGACAGGGTGAGGGTCACTGGGCCGCCAACCGCCTCGGCACCGCCGGGGGTGAGGCGCAGGTGCGGCTCGGTCCGTCCGTATTCCATCCGGGGGCGGAGATCGGTCCGCATGCGAAGGGTCCCCCGCTGTCCCTCGATGCGACGCAGCAGGACGTGCGGGCTGCGCTTGCCGATGTCATGGCCCTGTGCCCCCGACTCCAGCAGCAGTGCGTCGGTCACGGTCACCGACCCGGCTGCTGTGCCGTAGATCGTCCTCAGCACCAGCGTGTCGCCGACGTACCCCCGCTCTCGGGTGAACTCCCCCAGCGGCCGGACTGCCCAGTGCCCGGCTGCGGGATCGAGCAGTCGGCCGAATACTGACGGGGAGTCGAAGCGCGGGAGACACCACCAGTCGACCGAACCGGCACGGTCGATCAGGGTGGCCGAGTGGCAGTCGGACAGGAACGAGTAGTCGGCGATGTCAGGTTGATGACCCTCGGCTTGCACAGGCTCGGCCACACCGCACAATAAGCAGAGATGGACACCAGAGTTGCCATCGCCGGGGGCGACGTCTGCAAATCGTCAGATTTCCTGCGCGACGGTCAGCGGCAGAGCCGGGCGTGGGCTGACTCCGCGAAACGATCCGTCATTCCGGCGACGTAGTCGATCGCCTGACTGAGCCGATCCGTGCCGTGGTCTCGGTAGGTCGCCGGCATCAGATCCGGTTTTGCGTGGTGGAGGTCCACCAGGTCACGGATGATCGTGATCGCCTCGGCCTTGTTGTCCAGATGGTGATCGCTGAAGTAGACCCGCTCAAACATGAAGTGCCGGAAGTCCGACATCACTGACAGGTCCGTGGCCGACATCGTGACGGCGTCTCCGAGCACACTGTTGGACACAACGGCGTCGATCATCGAGCCGACCATCTCCGAGCCTGGATGGCCGAATCGGGCGCGTACGTCGTCCGGGAAATCGGCCTCGACCAGCAGGCCCGCGCGTACAGCGTCGAGCGCATCGTGGGACAGATAGGCGATCCGGTCGGCGTAGCGGACGCAAGTACCCTCTGGCGTGGCCGGTGGCGGGATGATCTTCCAGGAGTGCGCGCGGATCCCATCCAGGACCTCGAAGCTGAGGTTCTTCTCCTCGAGTACCTCGAAGATCCGTACGCTCTGCGCGGCGTGATGCCAGCCACCCTCGACGTAGGGCGAGAGCGCATCCTCGCCGATGTGGCCGAACGGAGAATGTCCGACGTCGTGCCCCAGGGCGATCGCCTCGGCCAGGTCCTCGTTCAATCCCAGTGCTGCGGCCAACGATCGCGCGACCTGGGTGACCTGCAGGGTGTGCGTCAGACGGGTGACGAAGTGGTCGCCCTCAGGGTTGAGAAAGACCTGGGTCTTGTGCTTGAGCCGTCGGAAAGCCTTCGTGAACAGAATCCGGTCACGGTCGCGTTCGAAGGCGGTACGGAACTCGTCGGGCTCCTCGGGCCGAGCCCGCCCTGCGCTGTCACGCGACCGGGTGGCAAGCGGTGCCAGGCTCTGTTCGGCAGCCTCGCGCACCCCTCTGGTACGCAGCAAGAAGGCGTCGCTCATCGCCCTACAACCGGACCCCGAGGAGGGCGTCCACAGTGGACGCGACCTGACTCGGTGCGTAGGGGTCTGATCCCTCCCGGTGAACAGACATCCTCGCCCATCGGTCAACGCAGGCAAGAGCATTCGGCGTATCCAGGTCGTCGGACAGTTGCCGACGCAGCGAGGCCAGCATGGCCTCAGCGGCTGGCCCGCTCGGCATCGACACTGCCTGCCGCCAGGTGGCCAGGCGTTCCTGGGCGGCGCTGAGCAATTCCATCCCCCAGGGACGATTCGCACGATAGTGACCGGACAGCAGCGCGAGGCGGATGGCCATCGGGTCCACACCCTCGCCGCGCAGCCGTGAGACGAACACGAGATTGCCTCGGCTCTTGCTCATCTTCTCCCCGTCCAGGCCGATCATCCCGGCGTGCACGTAGTGCCGAGCCAGTGGCCAGGTGCCAGTGAGGGTCTCGGCATGCAAGGCCGTCATCTCGTGGTGTGGAAAGGCGAGATCGCTGCCGCCGCCCTGCACGTCGATTCCCTCACCCAGGCGGTCCAGGATGATCGCTGAGCACTCGATGTGCCAGCCCGGACGTCCGGGTCCCCTCGGCCCCTCCCAGGACGGCTCACCTTCGCGTGCGCCGCGCCACAGCAGCGGGTCCAGCCGATTCCGCTTCCCCGTCCGGTCCGGGTCGCCGCCGCGCTCAGCCGACAACGTCAGCATCATGTCCTCGTCGTAGCCGGACTCGTAACCGAACCGCCGCGCCTGGCTGATGTCCTGATAGATGTCACCGGTGCCATCGTCGAGTTCATAGGCCTGCTGGTCTGTGAGGAGCTTGCCCACCAGCTGACCGATCGCCGGGATCGACTCGACCGCTCCGACGTAATCCCGGGGTGGCAGCACACGTAGAGCGTGCATGTCCTCGCGGAACAGCGCCGTCTCCCGCATGGCCAGCACGATCCAGTCGTCACCGTCCCGCTCGGCTCGTTCGAGCAACGGGTCGTCGATGTCAGTGACGTTCTCGACAAAGTGAACCTCATGCCCGGCATCGAGCCACAACCGGTGCACCAGGTCGAACGCCAGATAGGTCGCAGCGTGCCCCAGGTGCGTCGCGTCGTAGGGGGTGATGCCGCAGACGTACATCGTCGCCGTACGGCCCGGTGCGGTCGGCCGAACCTCGCGCGTCGCCGTGTCGTAAAGACGTAACGGCTGACCGGGGCCAGGCAACCGGGGAATCGGCGGAGCAGGCCAAGGATGCATGCAGCGAGGTTAGTTCGCCGCCTGCTCCCTCCTCGGCTACCCCGACGATGTTGACGCGTACACTATGCGCGCATATAGTCAGCGCACCGACTACCCTGCCGATTTGAGGATCACCTATGTGGACGTTCGAGCATGCTGAAACGACGAGTGCGGCTCCGGAGCAACTCTGGGCCCGGTACCAGGACGCCACGACCTGGCCGGAGTGGGATCACGAGATCGCGTCCGTGACCGTGCAGGGACCGATGGCAGTCGGCACCCGCGGAACCCTCAAGCCGGTAAAGGGTCCTGCGACGCCCTTCATCTTCAGCGAGGTGAGTCCACACGTCGGCTTCACCGACGTGAGCCGGCTACCCCTGGCGCGGATGACTTTCAGCCACCAGATCGAACCGACTCCGACCGGCTCTCGCTTCGTCCACCGAGTCACCATCAGCGGGCCGCTCTCACCATTGTTCGCCCGCGTGATCGGTAGGAACGTCGCGGCCGGTCTGCCCGTGTCCATGCAGGCGCTGGCCCGGTTGGCCGAGACCGCTCCGGTGTCGCGCGGATGAGTTCGCCGCTCGCCTCGCCTGCACCCCCAGCCGCCCGACCGGGCCCTCAACGCAGCCCCGGATTCCTGTTGTGGCGGGTGACCCTGCGCTGGCAACGGCGCATCGCTACTGCCCTGCGCCCGCTCGAGCTCACCCACGTGCAGTTCGTCCTGCTCGCTGCCGTGTGGTGGCTCTCGGACCAGGCGGACTCCTCCTCGAGCCTGCCGAGTCAGCGTCAGGTCGCCGACCACGCCGCGGTGGATGTGATGATGACCAGCCAGGTGCTCCGCGTGCTGGAAACGCGTGGCTACGTCGTCCGCGCCCTCGACCCGGACGACGCCCGGGTCAAGCGCCTCACCGTCACCGATGCGGGCCGACGGCTGGCCGAGCAGGCCGTCGCGCTCGTCGAAGCTGCCGATGCCGAGTTCTTCGGGGCAGTCGATCAACCCGAGCAGCTGCTTGCCGTCCTCCACCAGCTGTCCTAGGCGCGGGAGACGTCATTAGGCTCGCCCGATAACAACGCGCAGTTCGACCCAGGCCACAGGTGTGGCGCTGTGCCTGGCCTCGGCCCTGTCCTTCGCTGTGCTGCCGTTCCTCGCGAACGCCGCCTACGCCGCTGGGGTCGGCCTGGGCGAGTTGCTGCTCATCCGATTCGTCGTGGCAGCTATCGCACTGTGGGCGATCGTGGCCATTCGTAGGCCGGCGCGTCCGCATCCTCGGATCATTGCGATCGGTCTGACCCTCGGCGCGGTGCTCTACGCCGCCCAGTCGGCGCTGTACTTCGCAGCGCTTCCCTACAACGGACCAAGCCTGACCACCCTCCTGCTCTACACCTTTCCAGTAATCGTCTTCGTCGTCCTGCTGACCAGAGGCCGGGAGCGGGCGACCCCAGGGAGGCTGCTCGCACTCATTCTGGCGCTGGCAGGTGTCGCTGTGGTCCTGTCTGGCACCAGCTCCGGGCGACTTGATCCGATCGGGATTGCGCTGGGGTTGGGGACCGCACTGGCCTACGCGACCTACATTCTCGTCGGGGAGTCAGTGGATGCCACGCTTGACCGGATCCTGCTCGGTGCGCTGGTCTGCACCGGCGCAGCCGTGACTTACACGGTGGTCACCGTCGGGTCGGGCGGGCCGAGGCTCGACTTCTCACCAGCAGGATGGTGGTGGGCAGTGGCACTGGCACTCATCTCCACCGCCTTCGCACTCACCACCTTCTTCGCAGGTATGCACCTGATCGGTGCCGCGTCGGCATCGATCATCTCTTGCGTGGAGCCGGTAGCCACGGTGCTGATCGGGGTGAGTCTGTTCGGCGACCGACTCAGCGGGATCCAACTGCTCGGCGCCGTGGCCGTGGTCACAGCGGTCGTACTTCTCCAGCGGCGACCTGAGCCAGACCCCCAGCCCGGGCTGAACACAATGTCAGAGCCCGGCGGCCGTCTGACCGATCGCCTCCGTCTCGAGCCGATCGGTGCCCAGAGTGCAGCGGAGCTGTGGCGACTGCAGCAAGACCCGGGCATTGCGGCTTGGTACGCCGGTAGGTGGAGCGAGGCGCAGGCCCGCGAACATGCAATGGCGATGGGCGAAGGGTGGGCGCGCGAAGGCGTCAGCAAGTGGCTTGCCTACGAGCGCGCCAACGGTGAGCTCGTGGGCCGCGGCGGCCTGTCCCGGACCTGCGTGGACGGTCGGGACTGCTACGAGGTCGGTTGGGCGGTGCGAGAGAAGTTCTGGGGGCGTGGGTACGCGACCGAGATCGGGCGCGCCGGTCTGAGTTTGGCCTTCGACACGCTCGGTGCTGAGGAAGTGGTGTCATTCACCGAGGTCCACAACACCCAGTCCAGAGCGGTGATGGAGCGTCTCGGAATGCGCTACGAGCGCGACATCACCCTTCCTGGGCTCGTACAAGGACGTGCGGGCATCCAGGACGCTGCGCCCTTCGCGCTCTACCTCCTGCAGGATCGCCCTGGTCAGATGGGCGGCCAGGGCAAAGCAGGCCAGTCGCCGGAGGGCTCGGGATGAATGCCCGTGCGCAGCAGGTCAGCCACCCGTCGCCGGGTCTGTCGCACTTCGGTCACCGTCAGGTGCTCCTCCAGGGCATCGCCGAGGTCTGCGTACAACTCGACAGACAGGCGTTCGAGGGTCTCGACGGCCTCGTCGTTCAGCGGCCGGCCGGCCCAACGCCACAGCAACGTGCGCAGTTTCGGGGCGGTGGAGAAGCAGATGCCGTGGTCGACGCCGTACACGTGCCCGTCGGTCATCGGGATGAGATGGCCACCTTTGCGGTCGGCGTTGTTGACCACCACGTCCAGGACGGCCATCCGTCGCAGCGCGGGCCGATCCGAGCGGGCCAGCTCGATCAGGTCAACGGTCGGGTCGCCATCCATCCACAGCTGAACCATGCCCAGTCCGTACGGCCCCTCGCGCAGGACCGTCGGCGGGACGACCCGCCAACCGGTGGCCGCCGAGACCAGATACGTGGCGATCTCGCGTCCGGCAAGGGTGCCGTCGGGGAAGTCCCAGAGCGGGCGTTCGCCGGCGATCGGCTTGTACACGCACTCGGCGATCTCTTTCTCGGTACTGATCTCGGCGAGCAACGTCACGTTGCTCGCGTCCACCAGCCTGCCGGTGACCTCGATCGTGCCGGTCCGGAGCAACTCCAGAGCCTGCGGCTCGTCCATGACGGCCCCGTCGCCGTCGGGGAGGCTCAGCGGCGGTAGCCGTTCTGCCGGGGGCAGATGTGACCCTCGGCATCCAGCGGCAGGGAACACAGCGGACACGGTGGACGGCCGGCCGACACGACCCGGCGGGCCCGTTCCACGAAGGCCCGAGCGACCACCGGCGTGATCTTCACCCGGAGAGCATCCGGCCCCTCGTCGGCGTCGGACAGGATGTGATCCTCGTCGACCGGCTCGTCGCTGTCCCCTCCGGCCACCGCCTCGATGACGACGGCGGAATTGTCCGCGTCCCAGGCAAGACCCATCGCGGCGACTCGGAACTCCTCGTCCACCGGGCTGTGCAGGGGGTCGAGGTCATTGACGACTGCATCCGGTGGTACGTCGGCGCTCTCACGGTTGGCGACTTCGTCGAGCAGTTCGCTCATCCGGTCGGCCAGGACGATCATCTGGGTCTTCTCCAGCGCAACGCTGACAGTCCGCGGACCGTCACTGACCTGCAGATAGAACGTGCGCTCTCCCGGCTGGCCGACCGTGCCGGCAACGAATCGCTGGGGACGGTCGAACACGTACAGCTGCCGACTCATGGTCTGAGAGTTTACGCGGAAGCGCGGTAGGAATCGCCGCCGCCGACGGCGCCCTCGGCCGGCGCTCGACGCCGCCTCCCGCGGCCCTTCTTCTTCGGCGGGATGAGTCCGGACAGGTCGCCGCCGATGTCGTTGCTGCGCAGTACGAAGGAACGGGTCAGGGTGTAGATGATCACCGACACCGATGCGGGCTCGACCATGAGGCGCTGAAACATGTCCAGATGCATACCCAGAGCATCGGCCAGCACTGCCTTGATCACGTCACCATGGCTGCAGGCCAACCAGATTGCCTCGTGCCCCAGGCGGGCATTCCAGTCCCGTACGGCCGCCACCGCCCGGGCCGACGTCTGGGCCAGACCCTCGCCCTCCGGGCCGGGAAACACCGCGGCCGACGGATGCTGCTGGACCACCTTCCACAGCGGATCCTTGGCCAGGGTCTTGAGCGGCTGGCCGGTCCAGTCCCCGTAGCGGCACTCGCCGAACCGGTCGTCTTCGACCACCTCGATCCCGTCCCGTCCCTGGGCGACGGCGCGCGCGCTCTCCTGACAGCGTTGCAGCGGGCTGGACACCACGGCAGCCAGCGGGACCGCCCGCAGGCGTGAGGCCGCGGCCTCGACCTGCCCCCGGCCGGTCTCGTCGAGTGCGACAGCGGGTGTCCAGCCCGCGAGCAGTCCGGCGGCATTGGCCTCGGTGCGCCCGTGCCGGAACAGCAGGAGTGTGGTCATGAGCCTTGGTCGTGCTCGGTCCGAATCAGCCGAGCGCGCCTACATTGACCCGCAGATCGGCGCCGAAGATGACGGCCGGCCACAGGATGACAGCGATCACGAAGGAGAGGATCTCCGAGAAATTCGTGAAGGTGTTGTACCCCTTGGTCAGCGCCACCACCACGCCGATCGCCAAGTAGATGAGTGTGAAAAGCGACACGCCTCTGCGTCGATTCATGTATGCAACCCCTCGAATAGGTGAGCCAGCCGGCTCCGGTGCTCCGCGTTCCTCGGCGGGTAGCAGGATCCTATTGGGTACGACCCGGACTGGCAGGCTGTCATCGTGGGGTCAATTCGCCGGTGGTCAACAGCACGAAGACCAGGACGCCGAGCGCGATCCGGTAGATCACAAAAGGCGTGAAAGTGTGGGTGCTGATGTAGCGCATGAAGTACGCGATCACCAGGTATCCGACGACGCCGGCCACCAGCGTCCCCACGATGGTCTGCGGCCACGCGGTATCCGCTTCCGCGCCGATGTCGAAGGCTTCGAAGATCCCTGAGATCAGCACCGCTGGTACCGCGAGCAAGAAGGCGTACCGCGCGGCCTCGGCGCGGGTGTAGCCGAGAAACAGCGCCGCGCTGGTGGTTGCCCCCGACCGGGAGACACCGGGAATCAAGGCAAGCGCTTGGGCAAAGCCGATCGCCACGCCGTTGCGGGGGGTCAGTTCGGTGAGTTCCCGGTCGCGCGAACCCACTCGGTCAGCGATCGCGAGTACGACGCCCAGCACGATGAGCATGGTGGCCACGATCCGCAGATCCCTCAGGGGTCCGGTGATGGTGTCCCGGAAGATGAAGCCGAAGAACCCGATCGGGATCGTGCCGATGATGATCAACCAGCCGATCCGGGCATCCGGATCAGAACGCAACTCTCGGTTGCCCAGGGAGCGGACCCAGGTCGTGATGATCCGCGCGATGTCTCGGCGGAAGTAGATGAGCACCGCGATCTCGGTGCCGATCTGGCTGACCGCGGTGAACGCAGCACCGGGATCATCCCAGCCGGCAAGGTCTCCCACGATGCGCAGATGCGCGCTGCTCGAGATCGGCAGGAACTCGGTCAGTCCCTGAACCAAGCCGAGCACGATCGCTTCGAACCACCCCACCGCCGTCAGCCTCTGCCTGAGGACTCGAGCGCGTCGACCGCACCCCGAAGAGTGGCCAGCCGCTGCTCGAGGCTGCCATGGGTCACCGCGATGGTCAGTGTCGTCACTCCTGCGTCGGCGTAGGCGTGGAGACGTTCGGCGATCCGCTCGATCGAACCGATCAGCGCTGTGGAATCGACGAACTCGAACGGGACTGCAGCGGCAGCCGCCTCGTACTCGCGGTTCAGGTAGTGATTCTGGATCGCGGTTGCCGCGGCGTCGAACCCCATCCGACGCGCCTCAGCGTTGTAGAAGTTCTTCTCCCGGCTGCCCATGCCCCCGACGTAGAGGGCGCTGTAGGGCCGGATCAGGTCGGCTGCGGCCTGCAGGTCGTCCCCGACACACATCGGCACGGTGGGGACGATGTCGAAATCCGAGATGCGCCCGCCGGCGCGCCGCCCGGCCCGGATGGCCGCGATCTGGTCGGCGCTGTGCTCGGGTGAGAAGAAGATCGCCAACCATCCGTCGGCGATCTCGCCGGTGAGTTCGAGGTTCTTGGGTCCGACGGCGGCCAAGTAGATCGGGATCTCCTCCCGCGCCGGGTGAACCGTGAGGGTCAGCGCCTTGCCGGGACCGTCCGGCAGCGGCAGGACATAGTGCTTGCCGTCGTACCGGACGCGTTGCCGGGCCAGGGCCATCCGAACGATCTCGACGTATTCGCGGGTCCGCCCCAGCGGCTTGTCGAAACGCACTCCGTGCCAACCCTCTGAGACCTGTGGACCACTGACTCCCAGACCCATCCGGAATCGACCGTCGGACAGCGTGTCCAGCGTGGCCGCTGTCATCGCCGACATCGCCGGGCTACGGGCCGGGATCTGCATTATCGCCGCGCCTACGTCGATCTTCTTCGTCTGTGCGGCGACGAAGGCCAGCACGGTCGGCACATCCGAGCCGTACGCCTCGGCTGCCCAGACGACGCTGTAACCCATCGAATCGGCTGCTCGCGCCAGCGCCAGATTGTCCTTGTC
>Ga0136617_10006477_pt1 | contig 10456 bp, 5 predicted proteins | sample AntDrymUQ3222106_2_FD_129672 | JGI IMG/M metagenome (GOLD analysis project Ga0136617, IMG submission 129672) | Polar desert sand microbial communities from Dry Valleys, Antarctica - metaG UQ322 (21.06) | ecosystem: Environmental > Terrestrial > Soil > Desert | place: Antarctica: Dry Valley...
ATTGAAATTAAAGACCTCGACGGCAATCCGCTTTATAATGCAATGTCTGGTCAAGACGTTGACGTCTACTTTCACTTTGAAACATTGCATAACTATCAGAGGTCTAACGTAATGATGGGCTTTATGGTGAGAACTTATTTGGACGTCCCTGTGTTTTTGCAGCACAATCGGCTGACGCGCGACGATTGGGATTCTTTACCGGCGACCGGAGCTTTTGTCTGTCGCATCCGCCGCTTGCCATTGCCACCCGCGAATTATCGTTTGGGCTTGAGCGTGATGTGCGACAATGAGTATCTTGATAGAATTGACGACGCAAGCGAGTTGACTGTCATCGAAGGAGATTTTTACGGGTCGGGCGAGGTTCCGCCGATTACGCACGGCTGTTGTCTGGTCGACGCGGAATGGCGGCTTTTAGATTCTGATAAATCTCATTAATTTTGCTGATGAAAAATTTTCTAAATGTCCTTCGACGGAAAAACCAGGGTTCTTCGGCTCTTCCAGAACCAGCCGCTTTTGTGGAAGTAGAGCGTGCTGAGCGAATTTTTTATTTAGAATATTTACGCGAAGGGATGACCGTTTTCGATGTCGGCGCGAATGTCGGCGAATTGACGCTGCTCTTTTCGCGCTTTATTGGCGATGGCTGCGTTCACGCTTTTGAAGCGAGCAGCGCCGCATTCAAGCGGCTTGAACTTGTATGCGGTGCGACCGATAGACGCAATGTTATTTTAAATCCTCTTGCATTGTCTGATAAAAACGGATTCATTCGATTACACATTTACGAAGATGCTCTCTCTAGTTTTAACTCACAAGCGGCGCGTCCGCTAAAAAATTATGGGCTGGACTTTGAGCCTGTAGCCATTGAACAAACGCCCGCGACGACTGTAGATGATTATTGCGAAAGTAAAAAAATCGAACGCATTGATTTATTGAAGATTGATGTCGAAGGCGCAGAGTTTCAAGTAATGATGGGAGCGCGTCAGATGTTGAAGTTCAAACGCATCGCGTGCCTGACCTTCGAGTTTGGTCAAACTACTTTTGATATGGGCAACAGTCCCGAAGAGATTGAACTTTTCTTAACAGAAATGGATTATAAAATTCGCAATGTGGTCAAAGGCGACTCGAATTTTCCCGGACGCGAGAGTGTCGAAGCTGCTAAATACTCAATGCACGTTGCCATGCCAAACTTAAAATCAACGTAAATGATTCGTCTGAAACCCATTTTGGAAATACCGCAGCGCGAATGCCCGAACTGTCATTCGATGCTATCGGCATCCGATTGGTTAATAACCGGAATGCGGAATCTCGCAGACTTTCATTGTTTGCACTGCAAAAGTGAATTTTACGGGGACTTGCCTGCTGGACAGGCTTTATACACGCCGATTTTACTGGATAAAAAATCGAGCGCGGTTTTTGATAATTATAATGCCGTTTGGTTTTCCGACTGGCTGGCTGATTCTTACGCGAAACGGACGCAAGAACCGCTTGGCTTTGAAGTGCGAAAACTGTCAAAAGTCACAAATAGAGTGGTTTTGCTTAATTGTCTCGACACGTTATACGGTCATTCTCTTCTCAAACTGCTTAACGCGCAGCATTACATAGACCGCCAACCGGATGTCAGTTTGATAGTGATGCTGCCGCCATTTCTCGAATGGATGCTGCCTGTCGGGGTTGCAGAGGCTTGGATTATTGACTTACCGCTGCGGCGCGGAACTGAATGGAACGATTGGCTGGCGGGTGAAATTAAAGAACGACTCAAATCTTTCCCCGAAGTTTATTTGAGCGTGGCTTTCTCACACCCGCACATTGAAGATTTCCAAATCGAACGCTTTACGCGCATCCCGCCTTTTCCACTCGAAAATTTCGGTGAGCATCAAAAAAATCCGGTCATCACATTCATCTGGCGTGAAGACCGTTTATGGGAAACGGGAAGCCACTCGACATCAGCACGATTTGAAAAAATAAAAAAGCATTTTGGTGTTTCTCAAGAGCGTACCGACGTGCAAACGCGCAAAGTTATTAAACTCGCCGAGTGTTTGCGCGGAGAATTTTCGTCGCTGGATTTCGCCGTTGCCGGCATTGGCAAAGCGAGCGGCTTGCCCGATTGGATTTTAGATTTAAGATTGACGACGTTGGATGTTGAAGCGGAACGCACCTGGTGCGAACGATACGCCAAAAGTCATCTCGTCATCGGTGTTCACGGCTCTAATATGCTGCTGCCGTCAGCCCACGCGGGCGGCGTGATAGAGTTGATCGGAGAAGAACGTTGGGGGAATTATCTGCAGGACATTTTGTTTCGCCGTTCCGATTCGCGTGAAATGTTTTTTCGTTACCGCTTCGTGCCGCATTCAACCAAGCCGGAAGATTTAGCACGGTTGGCTTCGACGATGTTACGATACGAAGACTTTCGGCGTTTGATGAGTCCTGAGTTTTGCAGACACCAGGAACAATATGATTTTAAACAATGGTTGTCCGTCGGGCGCGGCAAACAAAACTGATTTGGAAACGATGTATGTGCGGTATTAGCGGGATTATTACGAGAGATAAATTGACGCCCGAGTTAAAAGCGGCGGTTTCCCGTATGAGCGCGGCTCAAATTCATCGCGGACCGGATGGCGCGGGCGAGTTTTACTCGAACAATGTTGCGCTGGCATCGCGCCGTCTCAGCATCATTGACCCGCAAGGCGGATGGCAGCCGCTTTATAATGAAGATAGATCACTTGCCTTAATCATCAACGGAGAGATATACAACTATATCGAGTTGCGCAACCGTTTAAAAGCCTCCGGTCATAAATTTCAGACTGATGCGGACGGCGAAGTTATCCTGCATCTTTACGAAGAAAATCCATCGGATTTCATTAATCATTTGCGCGGAATGTTTGCCTTTGCTCTGTGGGATAATAAACGTGAGCGCCTAATTCTGGCACGAGACCGGATGGGCGAGAAACCTTTGTATCTTTTTGAGCGCGACGGTCAGCTGCTGTTTGCTTCGGAATTAAAAGGCTTGCTGCATTCGCGCCTTGTTCCGTTTGAATTGGATGCCCGCGCCGTCAATCTTTATTTTCATTACCAGTATGTTCCTGAACCTTTGACCGCAGTGAAAGGGGTGCGTAAATTAGACGCGGCGCAAATGCTCATTGTTGACGCGGCAACTTGGCAAATCGAAGAAGTAACTTACTGGCGAATGGAGGATGCGCAACCGCTTGAGGGTAAACCAAAAGATTTAATTCGCCAAAAACTCGAAGAAGTAAGCGAGTTGATAGTTCGTTCGGACGTTCCCGTCGGAGTTGCTCTCAGCGGCGGTTTGGATTCGAGCGTTGTCGCGGCTTTTGCAGCCCGCAAGCAGCCTGCTTTGTGTGCTTTCAGCGTCGGTTACGCCGGAAGACCCGAACCGGATGAACGCGCCGACGCGGAAGCCTTCGCACGTTTCTTGAATGTTCCGTTTTTTGATGTCGAACTCGATACTCAGACGATAGTTGATTTTTTCCCGAAACTTAATTACTGGCGCGACGACCCGATTGCCGACATTTCCGGTTTCGGTTACTACGCCGTGATGAGACTCGCCCGCGAACACGGTGTTCCGGTTTTACTACAGGGACAAGGCGGCGATGAATTATTTTGGGGTTACCCGCAAGTGCGCGAGGCTTACGTCGAAACGTTGAAAAAAGCCGCGTTGTCGCGCAATCCGCTTTCGCAGGCGCTGCTTCAATCTTTGACGCTCAATTTTCCGAAAAATCGTTCGCTCGGCAGCGTGGCGGCTTGGGCGCGTGATTTCGGCGGAGTTCATTCCGGTCGGGAAAATGTCCGACGACGCCTTAAAACGCTCGACCGAATTGTTTTCTATGACAGGTCGCTCGATTTTATGCAGGCATCTGCTCAAGTTCAATTGTCTTACAGTCCGGGATTTGTTGAGCAAATCGACGACGATGACGCAAATTCGCTTTTTGCTTTTTCAGTTGATTGCAATTCTTTCGAAACTACTTTGACCGCTTTGGTCTGCGCTACATACCTGCGCGAAAACGGAATCACTCAAGGCGACCGTTTAGGAATGGCTTCATCGGTTGAAATGAGGCTTCCACTGGTTGATTACAAGTTTGTGGAAACGGTAATCGGCTTGCGAAAAAAACAATCGGATGCCGGGCTGCCGCCGAAACACTGGCTCAAAGAAGCGGTCAGAGATGTCTTGCCCGATTGGGTTTTGAATCGTCCGAAACGCGGTTTTGCTCCGCCGACACATGAATGGCACAATGCTCTTTTTGCCGCCTACGGCGATTCGTTACGCGACGGTTATCTAGTGCAGTCGGATGTCTTGAGCCGCGAGAGCGGATTGCATCTGGCAAAAGGAGAATTTCCTGCGGAGGCGACAAGCCCGCTTTCATTCAAGGCGCTTGTTCTTGAACAATGGTGTCGTCAAATGCAGAGCATATTGTAAACTACGAATTTCAAATTACGAATTACGAATGAAGAAAAATAACTCTTGCCAATTCGTAATTTGAAATTCGTAATTAAAACAACTTTGGAGATTTTGCTTGAAGAGAAAATTACGCATCGCCATCAACGCACAGATTCTCCCCGGAAGCGGCACGGGCGGAATCGAAACCGTGCTGCGTATCTTGGCTTCACTCGGTCAACTTGATGGAGACGAAGAATATGTGTTCATCGGTCATTGGGCTGAGGCTGATTGGTTAAAGCCGTTTTTGAGCGAGCGGCAAACAATAGTTCGCGCTCCACAGCCTGTCCAACATAATAAGCCAAATCAATTGGAAACTTTTAAGCGTTTGATGGGACCGCTGCGCCCGCTTGCCCGCTTCGTTAAGCGTTTGGTTGTGCCTCTGCCGCCGGGAGGGAACATCAGCGTGGCGTCATCCGATGGCTTTTATGAAAATTTGAATTGCGATGTCATTCACTTTCCTTATCAGGATTTCGTTCACTGCCGCGTTCCAACCGTTTATAACCCGCACGATTTACAGCATCTGCATTATCCTGAATTCTTCGCGCCGGAAGAAATTAAAAGACGCGAAGTGGTTTATCCGGCGGCGTGCCGTGCGGCGCACACGGTCGTTGTTGCTTCCGAATTCGTGAAGCAGGACGTGATGCAAAGATACGGAACAAAAGCAGAAAAAATCCAAGTCATTCCCTGGTCGCCTCCTGAAACCGAATTAAATGAATTTACAGAGCAAGACATCAGCTTGCTGTTTGAAAAATACGAATGCCCGCCGCGCCCGTTTATTCTCTATCCGGCGATGACGTGGGAGCATAAAAATCACATTCGCCTTCTTGAAGCCGTTGCTTTGCTGCGTAAGCGTGAGCAATTAAAAGTCAATGTAATCTGCACAGGTCACAAAAACTCTTTTTATCCGCTTATCAAACGACGACTGTATGAGTTGAAACTTGAAGAACAGGTCAAATTCACAGGGGTTGTCGAATGCAAAGAACTAAGTCTTCTTTATCGCCAGGCACAATTCGTAATTATCCCGACGCTTTTTGAAGCGGCGAGCGGACCGTTGTTTGAAGCCTGGCAGCACGGAGTTGCCGTCGCTTGCTCATCCGTTACCTCGCTGCCCGAACAAGCAGCAGGCGCGGCTTTATTCTTCAATCCTTTTTTAGTCGAAGAAATTGCGACTTCCATAAAGACAATGGCATCGGACGAAACGCTGCGTGCAGATTTTCGCTCACGCGGTTTCAGACGATTGCAAAACTTCGACCTGGAGCGCACGCTCAAGGCATACAGAGCCGTTTATCGAAAGACTGCCGGTGTTGCTTTAAGTGATGAGGACACAAATTTGTTAAATTGGGATTGGATGCGCGATTCGTAATGCGAATTTTTGAGGAGTGTCTTGATTTTGCAGAGCTGAAAAATTATTGCGTTTCAGTGCTTTATCAGTTAATTCAAATACAATTGGCGTGGAATTTTTCCTCAGATTAGCTAATTTAACTATCCAATTTTCCTCACTCGATTCCTTTAAATTAAGTTATTGATACAATCCCGCTCTTCAATAAGTGGAACTCCGGCAGATAATTCCTCTGTATAAATACCATTATTTAGCAAGTTAATACGGCAAAACATTTTTGGCATAAGCATTGCTCTAACCTTTTTTGATAGAACTCCCGTTTTATCAAAATCACCTTCTCCCAAAACGTTTCAAACAAAACCCCTTCGAATTTGTCTTAAGAGACAAATTTATCTTTTTCGACACACTGAATTATTTATCAAATCCAACCATTCCTTAAAAGATATGTCAATAAAAATCCAATCACGCCAATTTAAATTACTTAACATCACAAGCTCAATAATTTTACTTTTTATTCTGACAATTACAAATTTTGCTCAACAGCAAGTAAAAGTTTATCCCACTTCAATCAGATTGGAGAAAGGCAAAACTCGCACTGTTACGGCGATTGCTTTTGATTCTTCAGGCAAATATATGCCCAACCAGACATTTAGTTTTAATCGAGCATCCGGCTCAGCCTCCACTGGAACAATTCGACAAAGTCCCGAAGGCAATACGGAAAGTAATAATTCACGCTACTCGGGAAATTTGGGAGAAATTAGCGGTTTGGCTGCCGGACAAGCGACGTTTACGGCAACTCTCAACGGAGTTGTCAGCAATGCCGTAACGGTTACCATTGTTGACCCGGATGCCGCGCCGCAGGCAGTTATCCGCGGTGATAATGAAGCGGATATGACAATTCGCGTGCGAACGGGCGAGGCGGTCGAAGTCAATGCCGATTCCTCACAGGGAACAAAAATCGTCGAGTGGTTCTGGGGCGACGGCGACCGCACGAGCGACCTTTTATCTGCGACACACGCTTATTTAAAAGCCGGAAATTATCAGCTTAAATTGCGCGTTACAAACAGCGCCGGGCAATATTCGGAATCTTTAGTTTCAGTTTTTGTAACCGACCATCCGGCGGCAACGCGCGAATTCACCGTGCGGACGGCTGCCGAGCTTTTAGCGGCTTACAATCAATGCACAGGCGGCGAAACTATTATTATTCCCGCGGGAACAGTAATTTTAGGACAAGTTGCTTTACCGGCACGAACTTTTACCGATTATGTAACGATTCGTTCAAGTGCCGTAATGCCGGATATGCCTGTGCGTGTTGATTCTAACCAGCCAGGTTTGGCAATTTTTCGAGGAACTTACAGCGATGAAACGCCATTTATAATTCGTAATCGCGCAAGTAAAATTAGATTGTCGGGCTTAAAATTTGAGCCGTATCCGAACACTCCTGAAATTTACATGAACTATTACCTGCTGCAAATCGGCGAAGCCTTTGGGCAGAAAACCGCTGCCGATAATCCGAGCAAAATTATCGTTGACCATTGCGTAATTAATCCGCCGGATAATGTTCAAGTCGTTCACGCCGTATTAAACGACGGCTATAAAGTCTCGATTCTTTCCTCATGGCTCGGCAATATTAAAACTTACGGCAGTCAGGATAGTCAGGCGATTTTCAGTCTGGACGGACGCGGTGCACACGTTTATAACAACACTTTTTTTGAAGCAGCTTCGGAAAGCATTATTTACGGTGGCGCGGGAAATCAAATTGAGGGAATGGTGCCCACAAATATTGAATTTCGGCGTTGTCTATTTACAAAACGCGCTTCGTGGCGGCAGCTTCCGAAACTTAGTAACGGGGACTCGCTAAACGCGAAAAATTTGTTTGAGACTAAAAATGCCCGCCGGATGTATATCGAGGGCTCGGTTTTTACAAATCACTGGGACGCCGGACGCTCACAATACTTCGCCATCACGTTAAAATCGGCAACGGACGTGCCGAATGGCGGGCAGGGAAGTCCCTGGTCTGTCAGCGAAGAAATCGTTTTTGAAAATAACCGCCTATCGCATATTAACGGCGGAATAAGCGTCGTGCGTGATTTTATACAGCCCGGAATCAGATACGATACGCTCAAACCGCAGCACATCAGGTTTATCAATAATTTGTTCGACGATTTGACCTACGGACGCTGGGGTACCGCGCGCAACTGGACTTTTTTTCTCTCCGGCGTTGACGATTTTCTCGCCAAGCACGTCTCCGTGATTGATTCTAACGATGCGATGGATCAAACGCAGGAAAGGATTATGGTAATAACTTCGATTAGCTCTTACCGACCTGAAATTGTTGATTCGATTATACCGATTAACGGATACGGTCTCGGCAATCCCTGCGGAGAAGGAATAGCGGCATTAAACGTCGCTACTTCCGGTTGGTTTGACGCAAACGGTAATAGCTGCGGCGCAGGAAGCGTAACAAATGCAGGAGCATGGCGTGTCGCCGGAAACGTCTTTCCGAAAATGCGTAGTTATCACAATGCGAATCTCTATCCTCAGAATAATTTTTATCCTGATAACTACAGCGGAATCGGAATGCAGGCATATCGGCGATGCGATATTTCGGCAACGGTTGACCCTTGTAATTCAAATGTCTCTGATTTTGCGCTTCGTTCCGATTCGCCTTATAAAAATAAAGCTTCTGACAATACTGACCCGGGTATTAATGTTTCACTTCTAACTAACCGATTAAACTGCACGACCGGCGGCGATACGCGAGGGTGTTTATCCGGCGGAACAACTCCGGTATCTACTCCTACACCGGCTCTTACAATTACTCCAACTCCTGCAGTTACCGCGACTCCTGCGCCGACTGTAACTCCGACTCCTACGATTACTCCTACGCCGACTGTTACGCCCACTCCGACTGCAACACCAACACCATCTAAACAAACAGCTCCTTTTCCCGGCGCTTCACCAATTAAAATACCCGGAGTTGTTGAAGCGGAGAACTTCGACCGTGGTGGTGAAGGTTATTCTTATCATGAAATTATTGGCATGACTGAAAGCAGCTTATATCGAAACCAACCGACGGAAAGAGTTGATATCCAGGCGCGTTCTACCGCTTCGAATGGTTTTGCCGTAATGGAAGCCGGCGCGGGCGAGTGGCTTTCTTATACGGTTTCTGTCCAAAGCACCGGAAACTACCAAGTCGGTGTGCGTTACGCTTCAGAGTTTCAAAACGGAACATTTCACGTCGAAATAGACGGGCAAAATGTAACAAATGCTCTTACTGTAAAATCAACCGGCAATTGGGGCGTTTATCGAACAGTTTATCGGGGAGTTAATTTAACCGCCGGACAACATACTGTCAGGCTGGTTATGGATTCCAACTCCGTCAATCCGCAAACAAATTCGGTTTCCCCGGTAATCGCCAATTTCGATTCGATTATTTTTCGAGGCGTGCAATCAGATTATGATGGCGTCGGAAAAACAAGCGTCGGGGTTTTTCGCCCGTCTGACGGCACTTGGTACATAGATAGTTCGACTTCGGGCTTATCCGCCGCGCCATTCGGTCTTTCGTCCGACAAACTCGCACCCGCCGATTACGACGGCGACGGGAAGACCGACATTGCCATCTTCCGCGACGGCGTCTGGGCTGTCCGCAAAAGTTCGGACAATTCAATTATATTCCTTTCATTTGGACAAAGCGGCGACATCCCGGTAACAGGCGATTTCGACGGTGACGGGCGGGCGGATATTAGTGTATTTCGTGCATCCGACGGGGGGTGGCACCGCATAAACAGCAGCACAAATACTGTTACGGCATTCATTTACGGGCAGAACGGGGATATTCCGGTTGCAGCAGATTACGACGGTGATGGTCGGCAAGATGTCGCTGTTTATCGTCCTTCGGCGGGGACCTGGCATATACTTTTACAAAATAGTACGACCCGAGTTGAAACTCTGGCTTATGTATTTGGCTCAGCCGAAGACATTCCTACCCCCGGAGATTTTGACGGGGACGGGCGGGCAGATATTGCTGTCTGGCGACCTTCGACCGGAGTCTGGCACAGATTATTGTCGGAAAACACAGTATTTAACGCTATAGTATTTGGAATGACGGGCGATACCCCTTTGACCGGAGATTTTGACGGAGATGGGTTGTGTGACATTGCAGTCTATCGATCAGAGACCGGAACCTGGTATTTGCTTAACTCACAGACCGGATTCAGCGCAATTAATTTTGGTATCAAAGAGGATATACCTGTAACGAAAGCCTCAAATTCTTATTAAACAAAAAGCGGCTTCAAATTATAATAGAAAAGGATAGTGGATTTTTCACTCTTCAAAATTATAACTTCCAAAGCTATAACCGAAGTCTGTTTAATTCGCGTCGGCGTCGCTTATTATTTTGTTATTGTGTTTGTGTATTCCAGCCGCCTCAGAATGTCCTTCGCAACTTCAACGGCGCTCACTCCTTCAGTGTTTACAGCCTCTCCGAAATTCGCATCCTGATGAGCTTCGATGCATTCTTGTGATTTGCGGACGATCCAATTGCTTTCTCCGCTTTCGATTTTTTCGCCGCGCTCGGCAAGCCGTTTGAGGATGGTTAGCATCTCTGCTTTTAGGCAATAGACCTTGACGTCGTCATCAAATTCACCAATTCCGCGGACAATCTC
>Ga0136617_10006478_pt1 | contig 10456 bp, 6 predicted proteins | sample AntDrymUQ3222106_2_FD_129672 | JGI IMG/M metagenome (GOLD analysis project Ga0136617, IMG submission 129672) | Polar desert sand microbial communities from Dry Valleys, Antarctica - metaG UQ322 (21.06) | ecosystem: Environmental > Terrestrial > Soil > Desert | place: Antarctica: Dry Valley...
GCCTGCTCGGTTCGCGGCGGACGGCTGGGTTCGGCGTGGTCACGGGCCGGGAACGCAATGCGTTGTGGGACCGCGTAACGTGGCGGGCACGGCTGGACGGCCTCGATTGGGTTGAGACGACGCTGACGTTGTCGGCCGATAGTGCTCGCCTCGACCTCGCGGTTCGCGTCAAGAAACGGCCGGTGCCCGAGAAGGAGAGCCTCTACGTCGCCTTCCCGTTCGCGATGGAGGCACCGCGGGTGAGCTGGGAGATCACGGGCGGCGTGGCCGGCGAAGGCTGGTCAGTGGTGCCCGGCTCCGCCCGCCACTTCCGGGCGATCCGCCACTGGGCGACATTGGCGGAGGACGATCAGCCTCCTGTCGCCTGGGCGACTGCCGAGGCGCCACTGGTGCAGCGCGGCACGATCCACCTGCCCTATGCGCCATTCCCGTCCTCGCTGCCGCCGGAACGGGAGCGGCCCGGCACCATCTTTTCCTGGGCCATGAACAACATCTGGGACACCAACTTTCCGCACCAGCAAGGGGGCGAGAGCGTCTTCCGATATTCCGTCGCGGTGCCGCCTGACAAAAATGTCACCGGGGCGAACCTTGGCCACCGCAGTGCCGCCGCGTTGACGATGCCGCTGATCGGCATCGTCGGTATGCGCTCGGAATCCGGCTCAAATGAACGCGAAGCGAGTGCCAGTTTCGTCGGCATCGACCATCCGGCGGTCGAGGTGACGCACCTGGCGGCATCGCGGCGCGGGCATGATCTGGCGGTGTTCGTCCAGTCGACGTCAGACGAACCGGAGGAAATCACCGTCGAGTTCGGCGCGCTGCCGGTGCGTGCGGCGTGGCTGACCGACCCGTGGGAGCAGAAACTGACGCCGCTTGCGGTCGATGGCAACCGCGCGGTACTGCGCCTGCCGGCGTTCGCGTTCGGCGTGGTCGTGGTCGACCTGGAGGCTGACGGCGACGCCATGTAGGGGCGGACCGGCGTGTCGTACGGAGCCGCCCGTTTTCGGCGTCGGCATGTCACGATGTAGCCGACGCCGTTGGCACCACCGACACCCGTTGGCCGGTAAGCGCGGGCGACCACGCCGTGTCGCCCCTACCTGCCGTCGCTATGTGGCCATATCGATCCACTCGGTCCCGGCGATCTCGGCTAGACTGGCCGCTCTATTGACGAGAACCACTGAGGAAGGGAGCGTGGAGCGCGGATGATGGGGTTCGACGGCGACGAGACCAAACAGAGCGAGATCGCAACGAGCGGCAAGGAGGTCGACACGGCGAACGCGTCAAGCGTCGAGGTCGAGCAGGAGCCCGTCGTGCGAAAGCACACGGTCAAAGTGGGGCGGCAGACGCTCGCCTACACCACCACGACCGGGATGATGCCGATCCGCAACGAGCAGGGCGAGTTCGAGGCGCGGCTGTTCTACATGGCGTATATGCTCGATGAGCCGCCAGTCGACAAACCGCGGCCGCTGATGTTCTCGTTCAATGGCGGGCCGGGATCGTCGTCGGTCTGGCTCCACCTCGGTGGTTTGGCGCCGAAGCGGGTCGAGATGCTGCCGGACGGCGGGATGCCGAAGCCGCCCTTCACACTCGTCGACAACGAGCACACCTGGCTGGTCGAGACCGACCTCGTCTTCATCGACCCGGTCGACACCGGCTACAGCCGCGCCACCAGCGAGGATTTGGCCAAGCAGTACCGCGAGATCGACAAGGACATCTGGTCGGTGGGCGAGTTCATCCGCCTCTACCTCACCCGTTCCGGTCGCTGGGGCTCACCCCTCTTCCTCGTCGGTGAGAGCTATGGCACCTTCCGCTCGGCCGGCCTCGCGGGCCACCTGATCGAGCGTGGCATCGCCTTCAACGGGATCGTGCTCGTCTCCAGCATCCTCAACATGCAGACGGCTCGCTTCACGCTCGGCAACGACCTGCCGCACGTCCTCTTCCTGCCGACCTACGCGGCGACTGCCTGGTTCCACGGCAAAGTGCCGAAGGACCTGCGCAAGAAAAAGCAGCGAGACTTCCTCGACGAGGTGGAGACGTGGGTCGAGGCGGAGTACGCGCCGGCCCTGGCCCTCGGCGACCGTCTGTCGGACGACCGCCGGGCGCGGATTGTGAAATCGCTGGCCCGCTACACCGGCCTCAGCGAGCGCTACGTCGTCCAGGCCAACCTCCGCATCCACATTTGGGCCTTCTGCAAGGAACTGCTGCGTGACGAGGGCGTTGCCGTCGGCCGCCTCGACAGCCGCTTCACGGGCGTCGGCCGCTCCGGCGTGGCCGAGCACCCCGACTTCGACCCCAGCATGGCGACGATCCGGCCCCCGTTCACCGCCACGTTGAACGACTACGTGCGGCGCGACCTGGGTTACGAGTCGGACGTCGAGTACCACATTCTGCGCGCCGTGGAGTGGAACTGGGGCGACGCCGGCAAAGGCTACCCGGACACCAGCGAGGCCCTGCGCAGCGCCTTCGCCAAGAATCCATATCTCCAACTCTTCATCGCCTCCGGCTACTACGACCTGGCGACGCCCTACTACGCGACGGTCTACACCCTCAACCACATGGCGCTCGACCGCTCGCTGCGCGGCAACGTCCACACCGAGGAGTACCCCGTCGGCCACATGGTCTACCTGGAACGGGAGTCGCTGGCGAAACTGCACACGGACGTGGCGGGGTTCGTGACGCAGGCGGTCGCAGGGTAGAGATCACGCCTGCGGGCGCGGCCCGAGCCTAAAGGCGTCGGGCTCAACCTCGGAACCCCCCTGAAGGGGGCTGAGAACGGTCGGCCACCCTTGCACGCAGCCGGCTTCAGCCGGGTTTCGATGTTGAGCGCGGTGGCTTTAGCCCCGCGCATGGCCCCAAGGGCCATAGATTCGATCCGAACCAGGAAGGCTCCCCACAATGCGCATCGTCACCGGCGGCATCGCTCAGGAGACCAACACGTTCCAGCGGCAGCCGACAACCCTGGCCGATTTTCTCCATCCGGGGTTCGGCTATGTCGGCCGGGGCGAGGCGCTGTTTGATCTGGAAGGCACTGGCACAGTCTACGGCGGCGTGTTCGCTGAGGCGCAGGCGCTGGGTGTCGAGCTGATTCCCACGACCTATGCCGAGGTGATGCCGGGCGGGCGGGTCACCCGTGAGGCGTTCGACACGTTCCGCGACGAGATCGTCGCCGGAGTTCGCGCCGTGCTGCCCGTGGACGGGGTGCTGTTGGTGCTTCACGGCGCGATGGCGCTGGAAGACCACGACGACGCCGAGGGGTTGCTGCTGGCGGCGGTGCGCGAGGTGGTCGGGCCGGATGTGCCGATCATCGCGCCACTCGATCTCCATACCAATCTCTCTCCGGAAATGATCGAATGGGCGGACGCCTTCGTCGGGTACAAGGAGTACCCGCACATCGACATGCCGGAGACCGGGGCACACGCGCTGCGCCTCCTCGTCGATGCGGTGCGCGGCCAGACACGGCCGGCGATGGCGCACGTCAACCTGCCGCTGATCGTCGCCAACCAGGCGATGGTGACCACTTGGCAGTCGCCCTTGAAGCGGGCTATCGACCGGGCGCGGGAGGTAGAGGGGCAACCAGGGGTCCTGGCGGCCACCGTCCTTGGCGGCTTCCCCTTCGCCGACCTGCCGTTCACCGGTGTCGCGACCATCGTGGTCACGGACGACGCCCCGGCGCTCGCCCGGAGCCTCGCCGACGAGCTGGCGGCGATCTGCTGGGAGGCGCGGGAGGATTTTGCGATCCACCCGACGCCGGTCGATAAGGCGATTGCCGAGGCGATGGCCGCGCCGGCCGGCAGTGTCTACGTGCTGGCCGACGTGGCCGACTCCGGTGCCAGTGGCACCGCCGGCGACGGCACCGCCATCCTCGCTGGCCTGCTAGCGGCGAATGCCCGTTCGGCCGCGATGGCGCAGATCATGGATGCGGCAGCCGTGGCGGCCTGCATCGCGGCCGGGGTCGGGAGCGAGGTGAGCCTGGAGGTGGGCGGCAAGCACGACGGGCTGCACGGCCCGCCGGTGGTGGTAACGGGCACCGTCCGCCTGATCCACGAGGGGAGCTTTCTGCTCACGGGCCCGATGGGGGCCGGCACCGTCGCCAGCCGGGGGCGCACGGTCCTGCTGGCGATCGGCGGCCCGGGCGGCATCGAGTTGCAGCTCTCCGAGCTGCGTGGGCACCCCGACGAACTCACCTACTTTCGCGCCTTCGGCATCGAGCCGACCGAACGGCGCATGTTGGTCCTCAAGAGTGCCGCGCACTTTCGCGCCGCCTTCGAGCCGATCGCCACCCAGGTCATCGAGGTCGATGCACCCGGCATCAGCAGCCCCAAGCTTATGGCGTTCGACTATCGCGCACTGCGCCGACCGATCTACCCACTCGACGCCGACGCATCCTGGTCGCTTGCAGTGAAGGACTGGGGACTGAGAAAAGGGGCGAAGGAGTAGCCGACTCGGTCCTCGGCCCTACCGCGCGGTGCGGAGCCGGGGGTAGAGGCGGCGGGCGAGCCAGGCTATTGCCGGGCGGTAGCGGCGCTCCACCGTGGCCGGGTAGGTGATGATCTCGCCACCGAAACCGACCTTGAATTGATGGACGCCTTCCAGATTGGCGTCGCGGCGGTCCCCGCTGCCGCCATCGTGGCCGCTCTCGGTGGGTGGGGATTCAGCGGCGATCCCGCCGAGGTCGTAGTGTGTGCAGCCGTGCGCTCTTGCCCACCGCATCGCCTCGAAGTAGAGCAGGGCGGCATCGCCTCGGGCGCGGTGTGCCGTCGCGGAGCCGGCGTACATTGACCGCGCCTCGGGGCCACACCGCGCCGAGATCAGTGCAGCCGTCGGCACGCCGTCGACGCACGAGAAGAGGAGGTTGGCCTGATCCTCGAACACCCGCAGGAAGTCCTCGTAGTAGTCGTAGGCGTGGATGCCGAACCCATTGCGCCAGGATGTTTCCTGGAGCAAGCGATAGAATGCCTTGATCTCCGAGGTTGTGCCCGTGGCGTGCTCGACACGCACGCCGCGTCGCTGCGCGTGTCGCACGTTGTAGCGGGTGTCCCTGCGCATCTGGGCGAGGAGAACCGCGTCGTCGCCGAGCGGCGCCTTCACGGTGCGCGATGTCTGGAACGCCTCCGGTCCACGGGCGAACTTCCCCTCGTCGTTGAGCCACCCGGGTGGGAGCGGGCGGTCCGGCTCGACGAACATGACCAGCGCTCGGAACCGAGCGCTGGTCTCATCGATGCGGGCCAGGAGTTCCGAGGCGTCCGTATCCCGCTCGGCGATGACCGGACCGCGAGGCAGATAGGCGACGCTCACCGGGCCGCGCCGCCGCAGGAGCACCAGCGCCATCGCTGGGCCGTCCGTCCCGTCGCATCGAAGCCTCGCCACGGTCCACCCTTGGCGCCGCTTGAATTCGCCCCACCGCCACGATTGAAGAAGGTCCCCGTTCAGATAGTGGAGGGTCGCGTCCCACTCTGCTTCATTGAGGTCGACGTGCCCGCTTGGTTTCGCAAAGAGCATTCATCTCTTTCTTCGGTCCGTGGATAGGCGCGACGCTTGCGAACCCGGCAAAGAATAAGCGACTCGAGACGAGTGTACTATTGTCCTTGGCTCTCTGACCCCCGACCACGAGATGGAGGTCAGATCCGACTCGAACGTATCCGCTCGTCTGCACATGCGGGAGCGCTGCGTCGCTGCCGACCCGTCGACAGCGTCTATCTGTTCACCATCGTACGCTTCCCGTAGTCCCGGGCTGGACGAGGGCAAAGCAGATCGAGTCATCGATCTGGTACGAGCCGGTCACAGGCTCCAAGTCTAGGGAACTGTTGAGAACGAGGAGAGGACTTTTGATACGGAATCCATTCGTGCGTTCCCGGGAACGACGAGCCGGTCCCACGGCCTTCGTGCTCAACGTCAGTCCCGCGGGTCTGGGCGCCATTCGGAACCTGGGGCGTGCGAGTGTGCCGGTGATTGGACTGGACCCGGATCCGGGTCACGCCGGTTTTGCCTCTCGGTACTGCACGGCCAAGGTGTGTCCTCACCCGGTTCACGAACCGGATCACCTCGTCGAGTACTTGCTGCGAGAAGGCAGACAGCTCGCCGAGCCGGGAATCCTTTCTCCCGCCTCCGACGCATTCGCGCTCTTTGTATCGCGCTATCGAAACGAACTGCGGGAGTACTTCCGCTTCAATCTCCCGCCGCCCGAAGTCATGGAAGCGAGCGTCGACAAACGGAAGCTTTACGAGCTTGCCGGTCAGAGTGGCCTATGCCACGCGACGACGTTCTACCCCGAGCATTTGGACGACGTGCACCGGATCAAGGATGAGCTCGACTACCCGGTCTACATCAAGCCGTACTTCTCTCACTTGTGGCAAGTGAGGTTCCCTGATCTCGGCAAAGGGATGAAGGTTCTCTCTCCTCAGGAGTTGGTTTCCAGCTTCGAGCGGATCATTCCGACCGGCATTCAGGCGATGGTCCAGTCGATCATCGTCGGTCCGGCCACGAATGTCCGGACCGTTTACATGTACGTCACGAAGGACGGTGACCTGTTCGCCGCGCTCACGACCCGGAAGATCCGCCAGTGGCCCGAGGATCTCGGCTGGGGCTCGATGGCGGAGAGCTTTCACGACCCAGAGGTGGCAGAGCTTGGCACGCGGTTTTTCCACGATATCAACTATCGGGGATTTGGGACGATCGAGTTCAAGCGAGATGACCGGGATGGCCAGCTGAAGGTCACCGACCTGAATCCGCGATGGGTGAAGCCGATCAACCTCGCCATCGACAGCGGGATCGACTTTCCGCTCATCCATTACCTTGATCTGGCAGGGCAGACGCCTGCACCACCGGGGCCGTTCAAGGAGGGAGTTCGCTGGCTGGATATCCGGAGAGACGTTCCGTCGTCGAGGCGCTCCTGGCAGTCGGGGCAGCTTTCGCCGTGGGCCTGGGCGCGGTCCTGGATCGGTGTACGATCATTCGCGGCCCTTGCGCTGGATGACCTTGGGCCGTTTTTCAGGGAGTACGGGTATGGGAGGGGGTTGGTCCGTGCGCCACTCGCAAAGTGGCGCCGGCGGTGAGGTCGCGCGGGCACTGCTTCTCCTCACCACGTTCCAGTTCCAGAACGGAAGCGACGACTGACGTAGGATCCTGAGGTGACATTCCTTTCGCCGCGTCGATCACCGTCGTCTGGGCCCGCCGGGCAGCGTCGGCGCTCGGTCGCCGCCAATGCCGCCATCGTGGCGGCCGCGTTTGCGGTCAGCCGCGTGCTCGGCATGCTGCGCGAGATCATCGTCGCCGCGCGCTTCGGCACCGGCGACACCTACGACGCCTACGTCGCGGCGTTCCGCATCCCCGACCTCCTCTTCGTCGTCGTCATGAGCGGGGCATTCGGGGCGGCCTTCATCCCCGTCTTCGGCGGCCAGCTGGCGCGGGGCGAGGCCGAACGAGCCTGGCGGCTGGCCAGCACGCTGCTGACCTGGACCGTCGTCGTGCTGGCGGTTGTCGGCTTGCTCGTCTCGCTCCTCGCCGAACCGCTCGTCGGCCGGCTGATCGCGCCGGAGTTGCCGCCCGAGAGCCGGCAGCTGGCGACGAACCTGACCCGCATCCTGCTGCTCTCGCCGCTGCTCCTCGGCCTCGGCGCCGCCGGAAAGGGAATGCTCGAAGCCCAGGAGCTGTTCACCCTCTCGGCGGTCGCGCCGATCCTCTACAACGTGGGCATCATCGTCGGCGCTGTGGCCATTGCGCCATTCATCGGGATCTACGGATTAGCCGTCGGGGTCGTCATCGGCGCGGCCGCGCACGCTGGCATCCAGTTCGCCGGGTTGATCCGGGGCGGGTTCGCGTTTCGGCCTTCCCTGTCCCGGCAGGTCGACGGGCTCGGCGAGGTGGCGCGGCTGATGGGGCCGCGCATCGCCGGGCAGGCGGCGGTGCAGATCAACCTGATCGTGATGACCAACTTCGCCTCGCGCCTCGGCGAGGGGCGCATCTCCGCCCTGAGCTACGCCCAAAACCTCATCCTGCTGCCGCACGGCGTGCTGGCGATGAGCCTTTCCACGGTCGTCTTCCCGCTGATGGCGCGGCAGTACGAGCTGGGCAGGCTGGACGATCTAAAGCGCACCCTGAGCCGTGCCCTCGGCCCGCTCGTCTTCCTCACGCTACCGGCCGTCGTCGCCTTGATTGCCTTTCGGACCAGCATCGTCCAGGTCGTCTTCCAGGTCGGGTCGTTCACGCCGGAGTCGACGGCATTGGTGGCCGAGGCAGTCGGCTACTTCGCGCTCGGCTTGCTGGCGCGCTCGGTTGTCGAGGCGTTGAGCCGCGCCTTCTACGCCATGCACGACACACGCACGCCCCTGATCGCCGCCCTGGTCGCCATCGTCGTCAACATCGGCTTGAGTTGGCTGCTCGCGCCCCGGCTGGGCCACGGCGGCCTCGCCCTCAGCATCTCGATCACGGCGACACTGCGGATGGTGGCCCTGATGGTGGTTCTCGCCCGCCGCACGGGCGGCTATGGGTCGATCCTGACGCCGTCGCTGCCCCGGATGCTGCTCGCCACCGCGGGCATGTCCATCATTGCCTTTGTGGTGGCAGGAGCGGTGGACGAGGCGACGGACCCAGCTGGTGGCCGCACGCTGTGGACCTACGGTGCGCTGGCCGTGGCATTGGCTGCTACTGGCGGGGTCTACGTGGCCGTCGCCCGGCTGCTCCACGTGCCGGAACTCTCCCAGCTGGTGGGCGTGGTGCGCGGCAGGTTGCGGCCCTCGCGCCGCCGACCGGAAACCCCCAACGACTCCAGCCCTACCGACCAACCCCTGTAACGGGCGCGCCGTCCCCGGCCGTCCAGCGGGTGACGACCACTTTGCTCTCGGTGAAGAAACGCACGGCGTCGCGGCTCTGCGGGTGGAGCGTGCCGAAGAAGGAGCGCTTGGCGCCGCTGAACGGGAAGTAGGCCATCGGCGCGGCGACGCCGACGTTGATGCCGATGTTGCCGGTTTCGACCTCGTAGCGGAACTTCCGCGCGGCGGCGCCGCTCTCGGTGAAGATCGAGGCGGCGTTGCCGTAGTCGGCGGCGTTGATCTGGGCGATCGCCTCGTCGAGGCTCCCCACCGGCGACATCCCGATCACCGGGCCGAAGATCTCCTCGCCGTAGACCTTCATCGCCGGCCGTACCCCATCGAGCAGCGTCGGCCCGACGAAGTAGCCTTTCGGGCGCTCCGGGACGCTGACCTTGCGCCCGTCGAGGACCGGCTCCGCGCCCTCGGCGACGCCAGCCGTGATCGCGCCGACGATGCGGTCGCGCGCCGCCGCCGAGACGACCGGGCCCATGTCGACGCCGGGCTCCAACCCGTCGCCGACACGCAACTTGGCCGCTGCCTCTTTCATCCGTTCGCGTGCGGTTTGGTGGGCGTTACCGACCGGCAGGATCAGCGAGTTGGCGAGGCAGCGCTGGCCGGCGGCGCCGTAAAAGGAGTTCATGATCGTCGAGAGGTAGGTGTCCATGTTGGCGTCGGGCATCACCACGATCGCGTTCTTGGCTCCCCCCGAGGCCTGCACCCGCTTGCCGCTCCTGGCGCCCCGCTCGTAGACGTAGGCGGCCGTCTTCGACGCGCCGACGAAGGAGATGCCCGCCACCTCCGGGTGGTCGAGCAGGGCATTGACGGCGTCGTGGCCGCCGTTGACCAGATTGATGACGCCGGGCGGGAAGCCAACTTGGTCGATCAGCTCGAAGGTGCGGCGCATCACCAGCGGGTCCTGCTCGGACGGCTTGATGACGTAGGTGTTGCCGGCCGCGACGGCGTAGGGCCAGAACCAGAAGGCGATCATGAACGGGAAGTTGAAGGGGGTGATCGCCGCGAAGACGCCAACCGGCTGGAAGATGACCTCCTCGTCGATACCGCGCGCCGCGCCGTCCTCCAGCCCGTAGCCCATCATCAGGCTGGGGATACCGCAGGCCGTCTCGACGTTCTCGATGCCGCGCTGGACCTCGCCACGGGCGTCGTCGAGCGTCTTGCCCATCTCGGAGACGATCAGCCGTGCCAGCTCATCCTGATGCGCAACCAGCACTTCGCGCAGCTTGAAGAAGTAGCGCGCCCGCTCCTGCGGCGGCGTCGCCCGCCAGCCGGGAAAGGCTTCCTTCGCGGCGGCCACCGCGCGGTCGACGTCCGATGCATCGCTCAGCGGGACGCGGGCCAGGACCTCGTCGGTCGCCGGGTTGCGGACCTCCTGAGTGGCGGTGGCGGTGGCCGCAACCCACTCGCCGCCGACGTAGTTGGGGAGGGTTTCGATATGAGGTGGGGTGGTGGTTGCCGATGCTGCCATTCGGTTTCATCCTCCTCTGTACGATGATGTCGACAGGAATGGACAGTCATTGTACTGGGGTGCATGGCATGAGCCGGTGCCGTTGGGCAGGTAGGGGCGGACCGGTGTGTCCGCCCGTTCACGGCGTCGACCTGTGACGATGGTGCCGAAGACGTTGGCACCATCGCAA
>Ga0136617_10006479_pt1 | contig 10456 bp, 17 predicted proteins | sample AntDrymUQ3222106_2_FD_129672 | JGI IMG/M metagenome (GOLD analysis project Ga0136617, IMG submission 129672) | Polar desert sand microbial communities from Dry Valleys, Antarctica - metaG UQ322 (21.06) | ecosystem: Environmental > Terrestrial > Soil > Desert | place: Antarctica: Dry Valley...
CGCCGGGCTGATCTGCGCACGGAGATGACTCAGGTCATCTTGGACGCCAAGCGGTTGGCTACGACCTTCCGGGAGGGTTCCGGGATTCCGGTGGTCTCTCCGTGGCAGCTCACCCGCCGTGCTCAAGAGGAGATGTTGCGGACTGGGGCGCCGGATCTGAGCGGGGGCGCTGAGACATCGGAGACGGAGCGCTCCGCTGACACGGTGGTGTGTTGTCTTGCGGACGGCGAGAAGGAACAAAACAGGTTTCAGAGCATGCGCGCTTTGGTTCTCAAGAACCGAGATGGTCAGACTAGGACTGGAGATTCCGCTCTTTCGGTGCGGATGGACTACGCCACCAGTTATGTGACGGATCGGGTCAGCGGAGGGTCGTCTGCACCTATGAACGGATCGGGTGAGCTGTCGAGCCTCACGTCACTGGTAGATGGATATGTGTGACGTCCGGTGAAGCGACTCAGGAAACGTAACGTCATCGCTCAGGCGAGGGCACAGGTTCCTATCGTTGCGGTGCTCCGTGAGTTGGGTGTTGAGATCGACGCGGCTCCCGAAGAGGGAGTGAATCGCCGCGTGTTCTGTCCGTTCGGTGAGTTGAACCATGAGGACGGCGGTAGGGAACGTCAGATGCGCGTCTACGTCGACAACAGTGCGTGGTGTTTCGAGTGCAATCAGCGGTACGATCCTGTTAGTCTGATAGCTATAAACGAGAGTTGCCGCTACTCCGTCGCTGCTACTCGGCTGCTCGACCGGATGGGTGGGGCGTCGGACCCTGCTGTCTCGGTGCTCCCTGACGTCCACGCCGGGCTCGTGGCTGCTCTCGGGGTGTGGGCGGACGCGCACGGCGTGGACCGGACCCACCCCGCCTACGCCGTCGTGTTGGGCACGGTGGACGGTGTGGGCACGGAGGACGCGGCGCGCTGGATCGAGCAGGCCAAGCGGGAGCTGTCCCGCCAGGCTGTCAGGTCGTGAGGTTCCCTCAACAACCTCATGGAACCTACTTGCACACTACCTCGATACCTGCTAGGGTTACTTCCATGAACACAGACATAGTCTCTCGACACCCCGTAGAGCAGCCTGATGATGGTGCGGCCGTCTCCGCCACAGTCTTGCTCATGGAGCGTGCTGAAATGCTCGACACTGTTATCGCGGCACACCACGACTCGAACCGTCGCCGGAGGTCAGGGTTTACATCGCTTTGTGCCGCCGGGTATCGGTACTTGATTGCTAAGAACAGGGACGACGAGGGGTTCTTCCTTGTTTGGGATGGTCCGGAACAGAATAGGAACCTTACGGAAGACGTATACGAAGCGATAGCTGAGGAAGCCCAAAGAGCTTCACTAGTTCCACCGTACCATGTCTATGCCCGCCTCTACGTGTTTCAGACTGATAATATTCGCTTTTATCAAACTCCGGCTGAGATCCGCGCTGGATTGAGCAGGCCAAGCGGGAGCTGATGCGCTGTGAATGAGCGCCAGGTGTACGCGCTCGCGCACCCCCTGAACGCGGCCTCCGGGAGCCTCGAGGCGCTGGCCGCGCTGCGGGCCGACATCCCGCTGGCCGGCGGGAACCTCCTGCGCTCGATCCTCGCGGTCGATCGTTGAATGCGCCTCAACGACGGCGCGCCCGTGTGGCACGCGAGCCTCTCGATCTGGACTCCGGACGGTCGCATGGTCTCGTCCCCGGGCGTGGCTGAGCGGGCCGGTGTCAGGTTGCTCGCTGGTGTAGGCAACGACCGCGAGTGGTGGGTCTGGCGGTCCGACCTGGCGGTAGGACACCTGCGGGTCGGCTTGAGTGCTGCCGAGCTTGCGTCGCTGCCGGTGCTGCCTGCCTCGGACGACGCTGGCACATCAGGCCCCGAGCGTCCTCGCTCCGCGCCGCCGCGGTAAGTCTCTCAACAACCTCAGTGAGCCTACTTGCACACTACCTCGATACCTGTTAGGTTACTTCCATGAGCACAGACACAGTCGCCCTACATCCTGTAGAGCCCCATCCCGCCTCACTTGCTGCCGACCATGCTCCTGTCTGGCATGGCTGGGTCCGCACCGGCTCCCTGCTGTCGGTCCGCGAGGCGCTCGCCGCCATCGCCACCCGCGTCGCGCGGAAGATTGACAGTGTAGGCGTGCACGTGTTCGTCAACGATGCGGGTGTCCTGGACTGGTGTGGCTTCCACCACTCGTTCTGCTGCCAGCCATCCCCTGAGTGCTCCCTCTCCCCCACGCCCGCCACCGAGGTCAGCGTCACCGTGACCGGCGCTCCGGTGTTCGACGGTGTCTGGCGGGTCGCCGGCACCCTGGCGGTCGACTCACTCGGGGTGGTCACCGCCACCACGTTCGGCGTCGAGGAATACTGGGCTTCCCAGCACCGGGATCTGGCCGGGCAGTGCGATCACTGCCACAAGAACCGTAAGCGCACCGTGACCGTGCTGCTTCGCAACGACGCTGGTGATGTCCTCCCGGTCGGGCGTAGCTGTCTCGGTGACTACACCGGAGGCTCCGTCCGCGCCGCCGTGGTGGCCGAGTTGCTGGCGCTCGGTGAGCGCATCGGCGAGGCGTTCGGCGTCGTTGCCGCTGCCACTCCCGACTCCGCTCTGCTGGTCGACGTGGTGGCCGTCGCGCATCTGATCGTGGACGCCTACGGGTTCGTCCCGTCCGGGTACGCCGGTCCTGGTGAGATCGACACCCGCACTCGTCTACTGATGAGCATCGCTCCCGCCGAGCATCACGCTCCTGAGTTCCCGCCCGCAGCTCTGACGGCCGAGCAGGTGACCCGGGCGCGTAGCTCCATCGACACCATCCTTGCCGATGCTGGTGCGAGCGACTACCTGACCAACCTGCGGGCCGTGTGCGCAGAGCAGTGGTGTCAGGTTACCGGGAAGGGAAATAAGCTGGGGCTGCTCGCCTCGCTGCCCACCGCCGTGGCTCGCATTGTCGGAGCCGCCCAGCGTCGTGACGCTCGTGCGGAGCTTCCGAGCGCGTGGATCGGCAACCCTGGGGACAAGGTCGAGCTGACCGGCCGCGTCGACCTTGTGCGCGAGATCGACGGTGCTTTCGGGGTCTCGTGGCTGGTCAAGGTCGAGACTCCTGATGGGCTGGTCAAGACCTTCACCTCGGCTGCCGGGTTCTCTGACCTGGAGGTTGGTCGGACGGTCACCCTCAAGGCCACGGTCAAGAGCCATGACACCTACAACGATCGTCGGGAGACCTTGCTCGCCCGCCCCAAGCTGGTGCGCGTCGAGAGCTGACCGGTTCCGGTAGGACGACCAGGTATTGATCGACAGGCAGGAGTAGTGATGACAGACCTCGCGGGTATTCAGTCGATGGTTGGGGTGACAGTCATCGAGTCCACCGGACTTGGTGTGCGTACCGATGGGGTGGACGGCGATGCGTGGAGTGCACTCGTGGAACCGTCCGGCGGCCCGGTGCGGTCATCGTGGCGAGTAGGCGATCATGGCGAGATATGCACTGAGCTGCGCCGTATGGAAGATGCGGCGGACAACGCTACAGCGGAAAGTCCTGCTGTGCGTGCTCGCGTTAGGCAGATCGCCCGGCAGTACGGGTGGATCCTCACCGTGGCCTACCCTGACGACATAGAGATCCTCGCTATTAGGAAGCGGAAGCACGCCGACAGTGCCTTCGATCTCCTCACTGCGGGGGACGACGGCGAGTACGTCGTCTACTGCGATGATGATAGTGCGGAGGACACTTGGTGCTACGCGGATGATGACTAGGCTGTGATCGGTCGGACTAGGAGATGGGTGCAGTGCCTCTGACTAGTTTCAAGATGACTCGGACTCACGTCAATGGATCTTCGAGCAACGTCTACTTGGTGTCGTCGGTAGGGCTGCACCCCCAAGCCTGTACCTGCCCGGACTTCGCGCATCGCTCCGGGCCTAAGGGCGATATGTGCAAGCACATGCGGGAGCGAGCAGGTCAGTCCTCGGTGGGAGTGACCCGGTGTTTCCAGTGTGAGTCGATGTTGACGGTGGCTGAGCTGGACGCACAGCCTCGTGATCGCGGCTTCCTGCGACAGGATCACCCTCGACTCTGCACGTCCTGTGTTGGTGTTGCGGGGTAGCTCCTGTTAGTCTTAGGGCTACACCTAGGGAGGCCAGGACATGTCGGACGAGGCTAGAGTTCGTGCGTCGGGTCGGTCGGCTCCACTGTTCGATGAGCTGGTGACCGAGCTGGGCGACCCCTTCGGCGACTTCACCGAGGGGGAGCCCGGTCAGGATTCTGGTGTGGTGGTGTCCTTGGACGCATACCGGCAGCGGAGGACGATGCGTAGTTCTGTCGTACGGCGGTAGGACGACGTTGTACCCCACAGGGCTGCGGCCCCAAGACAGAGGAGTTGAAGATGGTTGAGTTTCGTCAGCCACCCGCCACGAGTGGGTCGGCCGTGTCCGCGGAGATCGCCGCGTCGCTGCGGGACCGCCACGCCGCCTACCCCGATCAGGAGGTCGAGTGGTGGGGGCTCGTGGAAGAGCACCCGCTGCCGGTCGCGGCGGGCAACCCCGACATCGAGACGGTTCGGGATGCTCTCTCCGACGCTGACTTCCCGCTGACGGCTGGGGATCTGGCCAAGACCACCGAGGACCGGCAGGCCACTGCTCTGCTGACTGCCGTGGCTCGCTCGGACGCCAAGGTGGCCGCGAAGGCGAGTGAGGCTGTGCGGGAGTTCACATCCCTCGACCAGGTGCTCAAGGCTGTCCTCGCGCTGCTCAAGACTCGCGTTCGTGCTCGCGCGTCGAGTCGTACCGGAGTCATCAAGGACGGCCGAGTCAAGGCGTTCTCCCCTCCTGGCGTGTTCGAGTCGCGTAGCACCACTGAGAACGGTGTCGTGTGTGTTTACGCCCGGTACCTGGGTGACGAGCATGCGCGTCCGGCGAAGCCTGTTGAGCCGAAGGAGCGTCCGCCCGCCTTCCCACAGCCGATGGACAACTCCGAGGTTGCTTCGGGTACCGCCGATCACCTGAACGAGGAGGACGTAGCTCGTCTGCTTTCGTAAGTCCGCCGAAGGGAGTGGGAGTCTGCACAGGACTCCCACTCCCTTCTTACATTTAAGGGCCTTGTGATGTCTGCCTCACCTCATCTAGCGACGGAGCAGTGTCCTGGTTGCAGTTCTCGTGTTGTGTTCGTGGGCTCTGGTGAGGATAGCGAGACACTGTGTGATCCGGCTCCTGTGTCTCTTTTCGACCCTGCAACTGTTCTGTCAGTTGAGGTGTCCGACTCCGGAGCTGCTCGTGCCGTCGACGTCGTCGTCCTGCCCGTGCACCGTTGTGATCCTGACGCGGTAGTAGTCCGGGGTGGTCTCCCCCACTACGATGCGTTCGTGCTGGCCATGAGCTGCCCGGTGCGGGGCTGTCGAGGTGTCTCCGGCCGGGTGTGCCGGTCTTCGCGCGGGACCCTGCTGGACCGCCCGCACGGCGCCCGGATAGCGCTGTCCATTCGCGCCGCTGTGCGGTAGGACGTTGGTGTGGATACCCGTTCTCGCCGCGCCCGCTCGAAGCGCCTCCTAGCGCTCACCCAAGCTGAGAAGGAGCGGCGCGCCGTGTTGCGGATGGCAGAGTGCGCCGGTCGGCACGCCGACCACCCGCGTGAGGAGCTGGACGCCGCCGTACGGGCTTTGACTGAGCCAGTTCTCTCCGGGGACGAGCGTCAGGCATTGCCTCCGTTGGCTCTGGATCAACTTCGTGCGCAGGGCCAGGAGGACTGATCCGTGGTCGCGTCCGCTCGTGCTCGCTGCCCCGGTGCGGGTTGCGGTGTCGAGGGGTCGGTTCGTGCGTTGGCGCAGCACATTCGAGGGTGTGCGGCGTATGCCGAGCTGTATCGGCAGGGCTCTGGTGTGGTGATGGACCCGGTAGAGGCGTACCGGTTGACCTACCCTCCGGTGTCTTCGCACCGCAACGGGAAGCCTCACTCGGATGTGTCTGTAGTTGAGGTCTTGACGGCCCCCAGTTCGGTGGTCGTTGATGTGTGGGAATGGCCTTTCAGGTTGCTCGACTAACTGAGACTTGCGCACTTAGTGTCGTTGTGTTAACATGCTACTACACAACGGGGAAGTACACGAAGGGATCATACTATGTTAGAGCTGACAGACCGTATGCCCGTGGGTCACGTGGTGCGGCGGAAGGACCGACGCTCGTTTGTCACGGAGTGGTCAGGCCCCGCTGATTGGCTGAATGCACCTCCGACCTACGATGCGTTCGCCCAGCAGTACCTCAACTACACTCGTGGAAGGTGTGTGAAGTTCGGCATACCTTCCTATAATCTCGAGGATGTCACGATCGAGATTGTCACCAGATTCATCGAGCGTGATTTCCTTCCTGTGTTCGATTCTGAGTTCAAGACCATCGGAGTTCAGAAGGGAACGAGTCCGCGTGCATCCTTCCGCTCCTGGTACTCGAAGTTCATTTTCGTATACTGCCAGGGGAAGAAGCGTAACTCGGTGCGGTTGGCTATCCACGAACCGTGCGTGTTGGACGCGCCGGTAGGCGATTCCGACGGAGCAACCTATGGTGACCTTCTCACCCTAGACTGGCACGACGACATCATTGAGGAGATCGAGGCTCGGGACTTCGCCAGGCGCCTGCGTGCTCGTGCCGCGAAGTCCGACTCGGTGGCTCCCGCGCTGGTGGACGCGGTGGTGTTGCTGTCCATGACGCTTTCCCGGCCCCCTCGCCCGGTCGATGTGGCGCGCGTGGCTGGCTGTACCCCTCAGGCGGCTCGCCGTGGCCTCACGGAGCTAGCCCGGCTGGCGACCGAGCTGATCGAGTCGGACGCTGCATGAGGGCGCTCCGGTAGGACTCCGGTGTGTCCGGAACGGAGGTGATGGGGCGGCGCCAGCTTCTCACGAGGCTGGCGCCGCTTCCTGTGTGCGTGCTCTTGCTGGCACCGCATTCGACCGGCAAGCGCACGACGGCGTTGGCCGCGTGCCGCACGGCGGGTGTTGCCCCTCTGGACACGTTCGAGTTCCCGCGTCCGTACTGGGTGACTCAGGATGGCCGTCGTGTTGAGCCTGCTGAGGTAGACCCCGGCGCGGTGCTGTCTCGGGTGGAGCCTCCGCTGTCCGTCGCGGACGTCCGGGAGCTGCATGAGTGGGCGTCCCGCTCGCCTCGGTCCGGTCCGCGCAAGGCAGCCGTGATCCGGCTGGGTCACAGCACTGAGCGGGCAGCTCCCGACCATGCCCGCCCGACGACGTGGGCGGCCTCGCTGCGGGCGCAGAACATGCTCCTCAAGCTGCTCGAAGAGCCGCCGCCAGGCACACACTTCGTCCTGACGGCTGTGAACGGTGTGCTACCCACGGTCGTCTCCCGCTCGGTGGTGCTCACCGCCGGGTTGCTTCCCCCCGATGAGCTGGCCGCCGTGCTGGACCGTGTCTCGGATCTGTCCCCTGAGCAGTGTCGTCACGTCGCTGCTTCCGGTGTCGGCAGGGTTCGCCCCGCGCTGGCTATCGCCGTTGGGTCGGTCGACGTCGATCTGGTTCGGGTCAGGGCAGCGCTCGCGGCGCTCGCCCGCTCGGACGTGGCCACGCTCACTGCCGCTGCGTCGGGGTGGAACGAAGACTCGACGGCGTTGCTCGTGGTGTGGGCGCACGAGCGCTGTACGGGCCGCTGGCGGGTGTTCGAGTCCGCTGATGCCGTCCTGCCCCGACCGGTGGCGTGGCAGCTCGCTCAGCGGCTCTCAGCGTGGTCCGGTGTCCGTCCTCGTTTGTTGCTGGTTAATCTGGCCGGGTTGGTCGAGTGAAGGAGATTGTTGTGTCTGAATCCATCAGGCAGGTGGCGCGACGCTCGGCGGCAGCGGCTCGGGATGCCCGCGCGTGGGTGACCGCAATACTTCCGGTCGTGGTCTTCGGCATGACCAGGGAAGGGCCGCCATCAGGGGACTTCTCCGCTGCTTTCGAGGCTCTGACAGGAGATTCGGAATACCGTCAGGTTCAAGCGAGCGTGAGTAGTGTTCTGGATGCGCTCGGTCTGCGGGACGACTCCGCTGTGTCCGACCTGCCTCAGGTGATGGCCGCTGCGCAGACGTCGGTGTTTATCGTGCGTTACGCGGCGCTTCTTGGTGAGGACCCACATTACGTGTGGCAGAGCTACGTTGCGGAGATGACACATATCGAGTGCAGGGAGAACTGACTCAATGGCCACCTACGCCGCGTGGACTCGGCTCGGCTCGGACCGCCCCGCCAAGGCGCATCGCTGCTACGAGGTGCTGGGTCCGGACGCTGTGATCCGGGTGGACTGTCTCGCCGAGATCACCGCCCGGGTGGATCCGGTCGTCGTGTCGCGGGTCTCGGCTCAGGACGTGGCACCGGAGCGGGTGTGGGACGAGATCACCGCGACCCCGTTCGGCTCGGGCTCCCGTCTCGTGGTCGTGTCGGATGCCGAGCATCTGCGGTGGTGGGACCCGCTCCGGCCTTGGTTCGCCGACCGCTCTCGGCACGCCGGAACTACGGCGGTGTTCCTGTCCGGCCGCTCTGAGCGGGGCAAGCGTAGGCGGAACCGCAACACAGGCAAGTGGGAGACCGAGCTGGCCGACTGGCAGCGCTGGGTCGACGCCTCGACGGCAGCTACCGTCATCGAGTGCCCCACCCCTTCCATCGAGACGGTGGGCTCGACGCGCACGCCTGCACCGTCACAGGCGGCGTGCTGGCTCTCCCTGCGGGTGCCTGTGACCCAGCGGCAGGCTGAGTACCTGTGGCGCCGGGTGGGCGGGTCGACGGCGCTGGCCCGGGATGTGCTCGATCAGCTCCGCTTGCTGGGCCTCGCGGACGCCAGTCGGGTGGGTGAGCGAGACTTCGCGTCGTACGTGGACGAGGTCGTGCTCCCTCAAGGCGCCGACGGGTTTGTGGAGGACCTGCTGTTCGATCGTCGCGCCGCGGTGGTGCAGTCGGTGAGGGAGTGTGAGCCGGACGGCGCCGAATGGTCGCGAGTCATCGGTCTCCTGACGCAGCGCCTTGAGTGGCTGGCTCCGCTGCATCACGCGTTGGGGACGAAGGAGTCCCTGTCGACCGTCTCGCACCGGCTCGGCATCAATGAGAAGTGGATACTGCACTACGCGCACCGCGAGGACCACACACACAACATCGCCAGACACTACCCGCCGCGCCGGGTGGCCGCGTGTCGCAGCCTGCTCGCGGATCTGGACGCCGCGCTGGCGGTCGGGCGTGGCGTGCCGGTGGGGTTCGGCGAAGTTCTGGCCGCGATCTGGTAACGCTCGGCTCCCGTCCTCCGATGTAGCAGGCATGAACACATCGAACTCGCTCCCTCCCGACCTGTCTGCTGTGCAGAGTCGCAACGGGTTGCTGCCCGAGCACTCAGAGAAGTCCCTCTCTCCGGTTCTACCAGCTGACCTAGTGGCGGTGCAGGCCGACGACGCGCTGCTCGACGCGCTGCTCGACGCGCTGGGCGCTGAGCCTGCCCTGGCCGGTCCTGATGTTGCCCTGAACCGCGTTCTGGTGATGTGGTGTCTGGACATGCACGCCGAGCCGATCCCCGCGCTGGTGGACGTCGACACTGCGCTCGTGTTGGTCGGCGCTAGCCGTCGCTCTCTTGTCTCCCGCGCCCTGCGGTGGGTTCGCCGCCTGGTGTCCGACAGACCTGTGTAGCAGGCGGCTCCTCCGGTGGCGCGCGGTAGGACGTCCTCGGCGCCCCAGGAGAGGATCGGTGCATGGCTGTCGACTTCGGACTGTGGACAAACCTCGATGAGATTGCGGATAAGTTTGCTCAACTAGCTGCGTCCGAGGACGGGTTCGGTTTCGACATCGAGGGCGGGTATAGCGGTCCTCCGAAGGAGAAGTACTCCCTACACGCTGAAACTGCCTTCGTTGCGGGCATATCGTTCTCCGGTGATCCCTCCTGGGCTCGTTACATACCGCTTAGGCACATCCGCGCAAACAACGTAGACGAGGTCGCTGTCGCCCGCCTACTCGCACCGTTGTTGGGGTCGGGAAAGGGGGTGGCGCATCACGGGAAGCATGAGCTACGGCACCTAGCTAAGTTCTTTCGTGAGCGCTTGACCCGTGAGGAGATGGTTGCTGCCGGTCTCTCCATTGAGACGGAGACGATGGGTTACTTCCCTCTCTACTCGGACTCCATGATCGAGGCTTATTTGTTGGGTCAGTTTCGTGCGCACGGCCTCAAGCCTCTGGTGTGGGAGATATACAACCACCAGATGACAGAACTCTACGATCTGTTCCCTGGCCTAACCGACAAACAGAAGAAGTGCCTTCGATTCTCGGACCTGGAACTTCTACCCCGGGTGGTCTCCTACGCTTGTGAGGACGCGGCGTACTCGCTGGCGCTGTCTCGCCGTCATCGCCCGCTCGTGTCGGACCGGCTGCTCTACCGGGTCGAGATGGCCCTGGTGCCGATCGTGGCCGAGATGGAGGACTACGGCGTCGCCTTCGACTGGTCTTCCATGGCCGTGGCTCAGGCGCGCGCTGAGAGGTTCTCTGAGTCTCA
>Ga0136617_10006480_pt1 | contig 10453 bp, 14 predicted proteins | sample AntDrymUQ3222106_2_FD_129672 | JGI IMG/M metagenome (GOLD analysis project Ga0136617, IMG submission 129672) | Polar desert sand microbial communities from Dry Valleys, Antarctica - metaG UQ322 (21.06) | ecosystem: Environmental > Terrestrial > Soil > Desert | place: Antarctica: Dry Valley...
CAGGCGCGCCAAGGACGCCGGCGTCGAGTCGGTCGTCTTCGACCGGGGGGGCAACCGCTACCACGGTCGGGTCGCCGCGATCGCCGACGGCGCCCGAGAGGCGGGTCTGTCGCTGTGACGACGAGGATTCGGCCCGGCTGCTTCGAACACTGTGTACTCCACGAGATGAGGGAAGTCTGATGCCTGGACCCCAGCGCCGAGGTGGCGCTCCCGGCGGCAGCGACAGCGGTGGCCGCCGCGGTGGTCGCGACGGTCGCCGCGACGGCGGGCCGGCGGAGAAGACCGCCTTCGTCGAGCGCGTCGTCGCCATCAACCGCGTCGCGAAGGTCGTCAAGGGTGGCCGGCGCTTCAGCTTCACCGCGCTGGTCGTCGTCGGCGACGGCGACGGGACGGTCGGCGTCGGCTACGGCAAGGCCAAGGAGGTGCCGGCCGCGATCGCCAAGGGCGTCGAAGAGGCCAAGAAGCACTTCTTCAAGGTGCCGCGCATCCAGGGCACCATCCCGCACCCCGTGCAGGGCGAGAAGGCGGCCGGTGTAGTGCTCCTGAAGCCTGCCTCCCCGGGCACCGGTGTCATCGCGGGTGGACCGGTCCGGGCCGTGCTCGAGTGCGCAGGCGTGCACGACGTACTGTCCAAGTCCCTCGGGTCGTCGAACCCGATCAACATCGTGCATGCGACCGTGGCCGCCCTCCAGGGCCTCGAGCGTCCCGAAGAGGTAGCGGCCCGTCGCGGCCTGCCGATCGAGGACGTCGCGCCAGCGGCTCTGCTGCGGGCACGCGCGGGGGTGGGTTCGTGATGCCGAGGCTCAAGGTGACCCAGACCCGGTCCGGCATCGGCGGCAAGCAGAACCAGCGAGACACCCTGCGCAGCCTCGGGCTCAAGCGCCTCGGCGACGTCGTCGTCAAGGAGGACCGGCCCGAGATCCGCGGCATGGTCAACACGGTGACGCACCTGGTCACCGTCGAGGAGGTCGACTGACATGGCAGAACAGGCGAAGTCATCGGAGAAGTCCGCACGAGGGACCGCCGAGCGCCCGCTCAAGGTGCACCATCTGCGGCCTGCCCCCGGCGCCAAGACCGCCCGGACCCGAGTGGGTCGTGGCGAGGGCTCCAAGGGCAAGACCGCGGGACGTGGGACCAAGGGCACCAAGGCCCGTTACCAGGTCCCGGCGCGGTTCGAGGGTGGGCAGATGCCGCTGCACATGCGGCTGCCCAAGCTGCGCGGCTTCAAGAACCCGTTCCGCACCGAGTATCAGGTCGTCAACCTGGACCGGCTCAGCGAGCTCTACCCCGACGGCGGCGAGGTGACCGTCGAGGATCTGGTCGCCAAGGGCGCGGTCCGCAAGGGGGAGCTGGTCAAGGTGCTGGGCAGCGGTGAGGCCGGGGTGAAGCTCCTGGTGAGCGCGCATGCGTTCTCCGCTTCCGCCAAGGACAAGATCGCTGCGGCAGGCGGCTCGACGACCCAGCTCTAGGCACGGTGTTATCGTCCGGGGACCCGACTTGGGGCTCCGTACGACCGTCCGTCTCGCTCGGCCACCCGGCCGCAGGCGGGGTGTCCCGCTCAGGAGGCATTGGTGCTCACCGCGTTCGCTCGGGCCTTTCGCACGCCCGACCTGCGCAAGAAGATCTTCTTCACCATGGCGATCATGGCGCTGTTCCGCCTGGGCTCGGTCATCCCCACCCCGGGGGTGTCCTACGAGGCGGTCCAGAACTGCATCGACACCAGCGCCGACTCCGGTCTCTACAGCCTGATCAACCTCTTCAGCGGCGGCGCCCTGCTGCAGCTGTCGATCTTCGCGCTGGGCATCATGCCCTACATCACGGCGAGCATCATCGTGCAGCTGCTCACCGTGGTCATCCCGCGGTTCGAGGCGCTGAAGAAGGAAGGCCAGAGCGGCACCGCCCGCCTGACGCAGTACACGCGCTACCTCACTATCGGGCTGGCGATCTTGCAGTCGACCGGCCTGGTCGCGCTGGCGCGCCAGCCTGGGCAGCTTTTCCAGGGCTGCCCCGAAGACATCATCTACAGCGGCACCGGCATCTTCGGCATCATCGTGATGGTGCTGACCATGACGGCCGGCACCTCGGTCATCATGTGGCTGGGCGAGCTCATCACCGACCGCGGCGTCGGCAACGGCATGTCGATCCTGATCTTCACCTCGATCGCGGCCGGCTTCCCGACCTCGCTGTGGCAGATCAGGATCGAGCGCGGCTGGACCCTGTTCCTCATCGTCGTTGCGGCCGGCCTGGTCATCGTCGCGGCGGTCGTGTTCGTCGAGCAGGCTCAGCGACGGATCCCGGTGCAGTACGCCAAGCGGATGATCGGCCGACGCCAGTACGGCGGCTCCTCGACCTACATCCCGCTGAAGGTCAACCAGGCCGGTGTCATCCCGGTCATCTTCGCCTCGTCGCTGCTCTACCTGCCTGCGTTGGCGATCAACCTCACCGACCGCAACAACCCGCCGGGCTGGGCGGGGTGGGTCCAGCAGTACCTCGTCAGCGGCGACCACCCGATCTACATGGCGACCTACTTCGGCCTGATCGTGTTCTTCACCTACTTCTATGTGGCGATCACGTTCAACCCCACCGAGGTCGCGGACAACATGAAGAAGTACGGCGGCTTCATCCCGGGCATCAGGGCCGGTCGCCCCACGGCTGAGTACCTCGACTACGTGCTGTCGCGCATCACGCTGCCGGGCGCTCTCTACCTGGGGCTGGTCTCGCTGATCCCGCTGATCGCGCTCGGGTTGTTCAATGCCAACCAGAACTTCCCGTTCGGCGGAACGGCCATCCTGATCATCGTCGGCGTGGGACTCGAGACGGTCAAGCAGATCGAGAGCCAGCTGCAGCAGCGCAACTACGAGGGCTTCCTCCGCTAGTGCGGCTCGTACTGGTGGGGCCACCAGGCGCCGGGAAAGGCACCCAGGCGCAGTTCATCGCCTCCCACTTCGCGATACCCAAGATCTCCACCGGCGACATCTTCCGGGCCAACGTCAGCAAGGGCACCGAGCTCGGCGTCGAGGCGCGCAAGTTCATGGACGCCGGGGACCTGGTGCCCGACGAGGTGACGATCGGGATGGTCAAGGAGCGCCTCTCCGGCGACGACGCGCAGACCGGGTTCCTGCTCGACGGGTTCCCTCGCACGGTGCGTCAGGCGGAGGTCCTCGACGAGCTGCTCGAGGAGATGGAGGCGCTTCTCGACGTCGTGCTGGAGCTGGTCGTCGACGACGACGAGGTGGTGCGCCGCCTCTCCGGCCGGCGCACGTGTCACCGTTGCGGGCACGTCTGGCATCTGGACTTCGACCCGCCCGCCACCGAGGGCATCTGCGACCGGTGCAGCGGTGAGCTGTTCCAGCGCGACGACGACAGCGAGGAGACCATCCGCCACCGGCTCGAGGTCTATGCCGACCAGACCTCCCCGCTGATCGGCTACTACGGTGACCTTGGGCTGCTGCGAGGGGTCGACGCGACCGGGCCGGTCGAGGACGTCACCGAGCGCGCGATCAACGCCCTGCGGCGTTTCGAGACCTGATGAGCCGGCGAGCGATGTTCCGGAGGCGAGACAGCATGATCCAGATCAAGACCGAGGCCGAGATCGCGGTCATGCGCGAGGCCGGCCTGGTTGTCGGACGCGCGCTGGAGGCCGTGCGGGTCGCAATCGCCCCGGGCATCACCACCGCTGAGCTCGATGCCATCGCCGCGGAGTTGATCCGGGCCGCCGGCGCTCTGCCGTCGTTCAAGGGCTACCACGGCTTCCCTGCGACGATCTGCGCCTCGGTCAACGAGGAGATCGTGCACGGCATCCCGGGGCCGAAGATCCTCCGTGAGGGCGACATCGTCTCCATCGACTGCGGGGCCATCGTCGACGGCTACCACGGCGACGCGGCCATCACCGTGGCAGTCGGCGAAGCTGCCGCCGAGCTGGTGGAGCTGATGCGGGTCTGCGAGGACGCCATGTGGAACGGCCTGGCCGCGATTCGCGCCGGTGGGCGGCTCTCCGACATCGGCCACGCCATCGAGACCTCGATCACCGCTCGTGGCAGCTTCGGCATCGTCCGGGAATACACCGGTCACGGGATCGGGACCGAGATGCACCAGGAGCCGCACGTCCCCAACTTCGGCCGCCCCGGGCGGGGGCCACGGCTGGAGGAGGGTCTGGCGCTCGCTGTCGAGCCGATGGTCACCCTGGGCAGCCGGCACACCCGGCTGCTGGACGACGGCTGGACGGTGGTCACCGCCGACGGCAGCAGGTCGGCCCACTTCGAGCACACCGTCGCGGTCACCGCCGACGGGCCCTGGGTGCTCACTGCGCTCGACGGCGGCGCGGTCCGCCTCGCCGAGCTGGCCGACAGCCGGGCGCTGGCCTGAGCCGTGCGTTCACCCTCGATCGGCGCCGTTTCGCGTTGCGGGCCAGCGTGACGTAGACTGCAGCGCTGGCTCACGAGCAGTCTGTCTTGCATGCCCCGCGGCTGGGATGGCGTGCGAGACCACCGTCACGCGTGGGCCTGCGCAGCACACTGGACGGAAAGTTCCCAACGGATTGCGGAGGACATGGCCAAGAAGGACGGGGTCATCGAGATCGAAGGCACCGTGGTCGAGGCTCTGCCCAACGCGTTCTTCCGGGTTGAGCTGACCAACGGGCACAAGGTTCTCGCTCACATCAGCGGGAAGATGCGACAGCACTACATCCGGATCCTCCCCGAGGACCGGGTGGTGGTGGAGCTCAGCCCCTACGACCTCAACCGCGGGCGCATCGTCTACCGCTACAAGTGACCACCATCGTTCGCGAGCTCGCGCCTGTCGCTCATCGCGGCGGCGCACATCCCGGAGACATTCTGTGAAGGTCAAACCGAGCGTCAAGAAGATCTGTGACAAGTGCAAGGTGATCCGCCGTCACGGGCGGGTCATGGTGATCTGCGACAACGCTCGTCACAAGCAGCGTCAGGGCTAGCACCAGCCAGCCTGACCACCGAGATAGTCGCGTCACAACTCGCCAGGTCGGCGAGAACCCCCGGTCACCAGGCCGGGGCCCCACCCGGGCGGGTGGGGAGTGGCGTGCAGGACCTGGTGACAACGAAGGAGAACCGCCCAGATGGCACGCCTCGTAGGCGTCGACCTCCCGCGCGAGAAGCGTGTCGAGGTCGCGCTGACCTATATCTTCGGCATGGGCCGCAGTCGCGCCCTGGAAACCCTCGCCCAGACCGGGGTGGACGGCAACCTCCGCGTCCGCGACCTCGGTGACGGCGACCTGGTCAAGCTGCGCGACTGGATCGAGGCCACCTACAAGATTGAAGGTGACCTGCGCCGCGAGGTGCAGGCCGACATCCGCCGGAAGGTGGAGATCGGCTGCTACCAGGGCATCCGGCACCGCCGCGGCATGCCCGTCCGCGGGCAGCGCACCCACACCAACGCACGCACCCGCAAGGGCCCCCGCAAGACGGTCGCCGGCAAGAAGAAGGTCGGCAAGTAACAGTCAGGGGCTCCGCCCCCGACCGCCCCCGAAACCAACGTCGACGACCTCACACCAAGCAGGAGTTTGAAGGCCTATGCCTCCCAAGACCCGACAGGCTGCGGGCGCCAAGAAGGTGCGCCGCAAAGAGAAGAAGAACGTGGCCCACGGCCATGCGCACATCAAGAGCACGTTCAACAACACGATCGTGTCGATCTGCGACCCGCTCGGCAACGTGATCGCATGGGCCTCCGCCGGCCACGTCGGCTTCAAGGGCTCACGCAAGTCCACGCCCTTCGCCGCGCAGATGGCCGCTGAGTCGGCCGCTCGCCGGGCCCAGGAGCACGGCATGCGCAAGGTCGACGTCTTCGTCAAGGGACCAGGATCCGGTCGCGAGACCGCCATTCGCTCCCTGCAGGCCGCCGGCCTCGAGGTCGGCACCATCCAGGACGTCACGCCGGTGCCGCACAACGGTTGCCGCCCACCCAAGCGCCGGAGGGTCTGACGTCATGGCGAGATACACCGGACCGGATTGCAAGCGGTGCCGCCGCGAGAAGATGAAGCTGTTCCTCAAGGGCGCCAAGTGCGAGTCACCGAAGTGCCCGATCGAGATCCGTCCCTATCCCCCGGGCGAGCACGGTCGCGGTCGCACCAAGGACAGCGAGTACCTCCTGCAGATGCGCGAGAAGCAGAAGTGTGCGCGCATCTACGGCGTGCTCGAGAAGCAGTTCCGCGGCTACTACGACGAGGCCACCCGCAAGCAGGGCAAGACCGGCGAGAACCTGCTGCGCATCCTCGAGAGCCGACTGGACAACGTCGTCTACCGCGCCGGGTTCGCCAAGAGCCGTGACATGGCTCGCCAGCTGGTCCGGCACGGCCACATCGTGGTGAACGGCCGCAAGGTGGACATCCCGTCCTACCGGGTCACCGACAGCGACATCGTCGAGGTCCGGCAGGGGTCCCTGGAGCTGACGCCGTTCATCGTCGCGCGCGCCGAGGTCGGCGAGCGCATCGTCCCGGCGTGGCTCGAGGTCATCCCCAACCGGATGCGCATCCTGGTGCACTCCCTGCCGGCCCGGCAGGTCATCGACACGCCGGTGCAGGAGCAGTTGATCGTCGAGCTCTACTCGAAGTAACGGCACGACCCGGTGGCGGCAGACCGACGCCGCCACCGGTGCAGGCGCGAGACGTCATATGGCGGACGTCCGCGGGAAGGAAATCAGAAGTGCTCATCGCCCAGCGTCCTACGCTGTCCGAAGACGTCGTCTCGGACTACCGCTCCCGGTTCGTCATCGAGCCGCTGGAGCCGGGTTTCGGCTACACCCTCGGCAACTCCCTGCGGCGCACCCTGCTCTCCTCGATCCCCGGAGCCTCGGTCACGAGCATCCGCGTGGACGGCGTGCTGCACGAGTTCACCACCGTGCCGGGCGTCAAGGAGGACGTCACCGAGATCATCCTGAACATCAAGGAGCTCGTCGTGAGCTCCGAGGTCGACGAGCCGGTGGTCATGTACCTGCGCAAACAGGGCCCCGGCGTCGTCACCGCCGCCGACATCGCGCCACCGGCCGGTGTCGAGGTGCACAACCCCGACCTGCACATCGCCACGCTCAACGGCAAGGGCAAGCTGGAGATGGAGCTCACCGTCGAGCGCGGCCGTGGCTACGTCTCAGCGGTGCAGAACAAGCAGGCCGGCCAGGAGATCGGCCGGGTGCCCATCGACTCGATCTACTCCCCGGTCCTCAAGGTCACCTACAAGGTGGAAGCCACCCGCGTCGAGCAGCGCACCGACTTCGACCGGCTGATCGTCGACGTCGAGACCAAGCGCTCGATGCTGCCCCGTGACGCCATGGCCTCGGCCGGCAAGACCCTGGTGGAGCTGTTCGGGCTTGCCCGCGAGCTCAACGTCGAGGCCGAGGGCATCGACATGGGTCCCTCGCCCACGGACGCCGCACTGGCCGCGGACCTCGCCCTCCCGGTCGAGGACCTCGAGCTCACGGTCCGCTCCTACAACTGCCTCAAGCGCGAGGGCATCCACACGGTGGGCGAGCTGGTGGCCCGCAGCGAGGCCGACCTGCTCGACATCCGCAACTTCGGCGCCAAGTCGATCGACGAGGTCAAGGCCAAGCTGGTCTCGATGGGCCTCTCGCTCAAGGACAGCCCGCCCGGTTTCGACCCGAGCACAGCCGTGGACAACTACGGCGCTGACGACGACGCGACCTACGTCGAGGACGAGCAGTACTGACCGACGCCGACTGACCGCCGGTCCACCGACACCCTCTGGAGAGCACCAACATGCCCACCCCCACGAAGGGCCCGCGTCTCGGCGGCGGCCCGGCCCACGAGCGGCTGATGCTGGCGAACCTCGCCACCGCACTGTTCGAGCACGGCCGGATCACCACGACCGAGGCCAAGGCCAAGCGGCTTCGCCCGTTGGCCGAGCGGCTCATCACCTTCGCCAAGCGCGGTGACCTGCACGCCCGCCGGCGCGTGCTCACCGTCGTGCGCGACAAGGCCGTGGTGCACGAGCTGTTCACCGAGATCGGCCCGCGCTTCGAGAACCGGCCCGGCGGCTACACCCGGATCATCAAGGTCGGGCCGCGCAAGGGCGACAACGCTCCGATGGCGGTCATCGAGCTGGTCGAGGCGCTGACGGCAAAGGTCGAGACGGTCCGCGAGGCCGAGGCGGCCACGCGGCGGACCGCCAAGAAGGCCCCAGGCTCCTCCGCCACAGCCACGTCCGATGCGGCAAAGGCGACCGCGGCCGCCGAGGCCGCGGAGGCGGCCGCCGAGGAGGCCGCCGACGACGCTGCCGAGGGTGACGTCGAAGGTGCCGAGGAGGCCGCTGTGCAAGCGCGGGCAGCTGCCGACAAGGCCGCCAAGGCCGCCGAGGGGTCCGAGGACCCGGAGGTCGTCGAGACGGCCGGCGACGCCGAGGCGTACGCCGACATCGCCGAGAAGGCTGCCGACGAGGCCAAGGACGAGTCCTGACCGACCCCGCCGCCCGCGACGAGCCCGTCACCCCCGAAGACCGGGGCGGCGGGCTCGTGCGTTTGCGCCTGGACCTCGCCTACGACGGCACCGCCTTCGCGGGCTGGGCCCGCCAGCCCGGGCAGCGCACCGTCCAGGAGGTGCTGGAGACCGGTCTGGCCACGGTGCTGCGGGTCCCGGCGCTGCGGGCGACCTGCGCCGGGCGCACCGACGCCGGGGTCCATGCGCGCGGCCAGGTCGTGCACACCGACGTGCCGCGCGCCGCCTATGACCTGGTGGCGAGGTCGCTGCCGCACCGGCTGGCGGGCGTGCTGCCGCCGGACGTGCGCGCGGCCCGGCTGGAGCTGGCACCGCCGGGCTTCGACGCGCGGTTCTCGGCGACCGGGCGCCGCTACGCCTACCGGGTCAGCGACTCGCCGTACGGAGTGAATCCCCTGCGCCGCCACGACGTGCTCTGGCACCGCAGGGCGCTGGACGTGCCCGCCATGAACGCAGCAGCAGCCCTGCTCGTGGGTGAGCACGACTTCGCCTCCTTCTGCCGACGGCGCGAAGGTGCGACCACGATCAGGACGCTGCGGGCCCTGCAATGGACGCGCGACGCCGATGACCTGCTGGTCGCCACCGTGGCCGCGGACGCGTTCTGCCACAACATGGTCCGTGCTCTCGTCGGGGCGCTGCTCACCGTGGGTGAGGGCCGTCGCCCGGTGCAGTGGCCGGGTGACGTCCTCGCCGCGCGGGTCCGCACGGCCGACGTGCACGTGGTGCCTCCCCGCGGGCTGACGCTGGAGGAGGTCACCTATCCCGACGAGGTGACGATGGCCACGCAGGCACGGGCCACGCGTCGGCGGCGGGAGGTGTCGGCGTGAGCACCATGGCGCGCGACGAGCTGCTCGTGACGCTGGCCGCGAGGGTCCTGGTGCTGCCCGACGACCGGCCCCGGCTGGTCGCGGTCGACGGCATGTCCTGCGTCGGCAAGTCGACGGTGGCGGCCGAGCTCGCGGCGGTCGTCGAGGCGGCTGGGCGCGAGGTGCTGCGCGTGAGCTACGACGACTTCCACCATCCGCAGAAGGTGCGGCACCGCCGCGACCGGCTCTCGGCCGAGGGCTATCTGCAGGACTCCTACGACGCGGCGAGCCTGCGCGCGCTCGTGCTCGACCCCCTCGCGCGCGGCGATAGATCGGTGCGTACGGCGAGCTTCGATCTCGCCAGCGACAGGCCCGTGCACCCGGATCCGGTGACGGTGGAGGCCGGGGCGGTGGTCATCGTCGAGGGGGAGTTCCTGCTGGGCTCACAGGTCGGTGGCGACTGGGACCTCGGGGTGCTCCTCGTCGGGGAGCCGGCGGCCGTCGTTGCCCGCGCTCTGGTGCGCGACGCCGACCTCGGCACCCCCGATCGGGTTCGCGAGATCTACCTCCGGCGCTACCTCGGGGCGTGGTCCCTCTACGAGGAGCGCGAGGACCCCTGGGAGCGGGCCGACCTGGTCTTTGACCTCAGCGACCCGCAGGCTCCCCGGCTGCTCTCCGGCGGCTGAGCGAAAACAGGCAGCGCCGGGGAGGGCCAGCGGCCACACTCAGTGCTCGTGGGACACGTGGAGCTCAACGGTGTCAACTTCTTCCTGCCGGACGGGCGGGTGCTGCTGCGTGACGTCGGCTTCCGGGTCGGGGACGGGGCCAAGGTCGCGCTCGTCGGCGCCAACGGGGCCGGCAAGACGACGCTGCTCCGCCTGGTGGCCGGCGACATCGATGCCCACGAGGGCGCGGTGACGCGGTCAGGCGGGCTCGGCGTGATGCGGCAGTTCGTCGGCTCGGTGCGCGACGAGTCGACGGTGCGCGACCTGCTGGTGTCGGTCGCACCGCCGGCCGTCGCCGCGGCCGCCAGCGCCCTGGACACGGCCGAGCACCAGATGATGGAGCACGACGACGAGCCGACCCAGTTGCGTTATGCGCAGGCGCTCACCGACTGGGCCGACGCCGGTGGCTATCAGGCCGAGGTGCTGTGGGACACCTGCACGGTCGCCGC
>Ga0136617_10006481_pt1 | contig 10451 bp, 8 predicted proteins | sample AntDrymUQ3222106_2_FD_129672 | JGI IMG/M metagenome (GOLD analysis project Ga0136617, IMG submission 129672) | Polar desert sand microbial communities from Dry Valleys, Antarctica - metaG UQ322 (21.06) | ecosystem: Environmental > Terrestrial > Soil > Desert | place: Antarctica: Dry Valley...
CCGTCTCCGACGACGAGATCGACGCGTTCCGCACCCGCGAGTCGTTCTGGATCGACGACTGGGAGGCCGCGGCGGGCGGCCGGCGCGCGGTCGCCGACCAGGTGCGCTTCGACCGCGAGTGGGGCTCGCTGCGCGCCTACGCGCGCGAGCGCGGGATCGGGCTGATCGGCGACGTGCCGATCTACGTCGCGCCCGGCAGCGCCGACCACCTCGCGTGGCCCGAGCTGTTTCGCTCCGGCGAGGTGGCGGGCGCGCCGCCGGACGCGCTGAGCGAGAGCGGGCAGCTGTGGGGCAACCCCCTGTACGACTGGCCCGCGCTGCAGCGCCGCCGCTACGCCTGGTGGACCGCGCGGCTGCGGCGCACGTTCGCGCTCTTCGACGTCACGCGGATCGACCACTTCCGCGGCTTCGTCGCCTACTGGGCGGTGCCCGAGGGCGCGACGGACGCGCGCGGCGGGCGCTGGCGCCGCGGGCCAGGGCGCGCGCTGTTCGACGCAGCGTCACACGAGCTGGGCGACCTGCCGGTGATCGCCGAGGACCTCGGCGTCATCACCGCGCCCGTCGAGCGCCTGCGCCGCTCGCTGGGCTTCCCGGGCATGGTCGTCATGCAGTTCGGCTTCGATCCCGACGACCCGCACGGTCCGCACCGCCTGGAGAACCACGAGCACAACAGCGTCGTCTACACCGGCACGCACGACAACGACACACTGCGCGGATGGTGGGAGTCGCTGCCCGACGCGACGCGCGCCGCGGCCGAGGCGCAGATCGCGGCGGACGGGGTGCAGGAGCGCGAACCCTGGTGGTCGATCATCCGCCTGGCCTACTCGTCGCCCGCGCGCCTGGCCATGGTCCAGGCCCAGGACGTGCTCGGGCTCGGCGGCGAGGCGCGGATGAACATCCCGGGCCGCGCGACCGGATCCTGGCGCTGGCAGATGCAGCCGGGCGCGCTGACCGACGAGCTCGCCAAGCGACTGCTGGCGGCGGCGCAGGAGGCGGGCCGCGCCTGAGCGGCCTGGCGTGGCTTGGGAGACGGCGTGTGGCGCGCGCCGGGCTCGGGGTTGCGGTCGCGGTCGCGCCGGGAGCTTTGGTTGGCGACGGTGCACGAACTGCGTCAATGAGGAGGGTGGTGCACCGGCGCTGTGGCGGTGACGGCGCTCGCGCGGCCTGGGCGAGTTGTTCACGTGGGCGATGAACAGATCGACCCGGGCGCGGAGGAACCGCGTGCACCGAGCCTCGCGGACGACCTGTTCACGTCGCGCGTGAACAGATCGACCCGGCGCGAGGGAAACCCGTGCGCGAGTGACTCCGGCCCCCGGGGCCCCGGCCCCGCCGCTCGCGAGCCCGCCCGCCGGCGCCATCGGGCACAGCGTGTCGCGCAGATGCTCCATACCAACACCTTCTCGACACGCTGCCGCGCAGTCGGACGCGCCGCTAGGCCCGGCCCACCCTTCCTTCATCGCTGCCGTTAACAAGGCGGAGCGCGCGACCAACCTGCGAGTCCCCAAGAACCGTACGGCCGGGGCGCCTCAGCGGCCCCGGCCGCGAAATCAGCCATCTCATAGACTGCCGCCGCCATGGCCGCTCCGAGCACCGCCGAGGCGATCCGCGACGTCAACACCCGCTACCACGACGCCGCCGCCGAGAGCTACGACACGAAGTGGGGCGTCGACTACGGCGAGATCGGGCGCCAGCAGGTCCGCGGCAAGCTGAAAAAGCTGCTCGGCACGCCGCTGCCGCAGTACGGCCGCTCGCTGGAGATCGGCTCCGGTACGGGCTATTTCACGCTGAACATGCTGCAGGACGGCGTCGTCCGCGAGGCCGTCGCGACGGACATCTCGCCGGGGATGCTCGCGGCGCTGCAGGCCAACTCGCGGCGCATCGGCGTCGAAGTGCAGACCGTCGCCTGCGAGGCCGAGCGGCTGCCCTTCGACGACGACTCCTTCGACCTCGTGCTCGGCCACGCGGTGCTGCACCACATCCCCCACCTCGACCGCGCATTCGCCGAGTTCCGCCGCGTGCTGCGCCCCGGCGGCGAGTTCGTCTTCGCCGGCGAGCCGTCGCAGACGGGCGACCGCATCGCCGCGTATCCGAAGCGCGCCGGGCTGCGCGCGGCGCCGCTGTGGCGCCGGCTCATGCGCGCGCGCGCGGCCGACGGCTACGAGCTTCCCGCCGCACATGCGGCGCCGCCCTCCCAGGACGACGCGCTCGACGGCGAGTCGCTCGAGCCGTTCGTCGACGTGCACGCCTTTACGCCCGAGCAGCTCGCCGCCTGGGCGCGCGGCGCGGGCTTCGCCGACGTGCGCGTGCGCGGCGAGGAGCTGCTGGCCAACTGGTTTGGCTGGATGAACCGCACGCTCGAGGCGACGGCGCAGCCCGACGACATCCCGTGGCTCTGGCGCCAGTACGCCTTCCGCGGTTACCTCGCGCTGCAGCGCCTCGACGTCGCGCTGCTGGAGGGCCGGCTGCCGGCGAAGGTCTTCTACAACCTCATGATCGCGGGACGCAAGGCGCGATGAGCGCGCCCGGCGAGCCGCGCCTGGGCGTCGTCGCGCTCGGCGACAGCATCACCGTCGGCGAGGGCTCGATGGCGCTCGGCGTCACGCCGCTGTCCTGGGCGCAGTGGCTCGCCCGCGCGCTCGACCTGCCGTTTCGCTCCTACGCCGTCAACGGCGCCTACACCGCCGACGTGCTGGCGCTGCAGCTGCCGCGCGTGCGCGACCGCCACGACCTCGCCACGCTCTACGTGGGCGCCAACGACGTCCGCGGGCCGGACTTCGACGCGGCCGCCTACGAGCGCGACCTCGACGCGCTGGCGGCCGGCCTCGGCGCGCGGGCCGACCGCCTGCTCATGCTGACGCTGCCCGAGGACCTCGGCCGGCCGTCGTGCGCGCCCAAGCCGGCGCTGGCCAACGCGGCGGTGCGGCGCGTCGCGGCGCGCCACGGCGCCGTCGTCGCCGACCTGGCGGACTTCGGCGGCTGGACGCTCGTCCTGCCCGATGTCGTGCACCCGACCGCGCTCGGCCAGCTCGAGATCGCCGATCGCGCGGCGCTGGCGCTCGGCGCCGCACTGCGTCCGTCAACGCTCGTGGCCGACCGCCGCGGCCACGACGCCCGCTACGTGCCCGCGCACGCCCGGGCGCTCGCGCGCGACCTCGTGCGCCGCGCCCGCGAGCGCGCGCTGCCGGGGCGCTGAGGCCGCGCCGGGGCGCCCTGCATCGGAAAATCGGCGGCAGGTTATGGTCGCGTCCGTGCCGCGCGGACGCCCTCCCAAGCGAGTCGATCCGAATGGCTCTCATGCCGCTCGCTTGGGAGCAGAGCTACGGGGAAGGCGCGTGGCACGAGACTTGACCCTGACGGAGTTGGCGAGCCGTATCGGCTACAGCGCCCAGCACCTGTCCGAGGTGGAGCTGGCGAATGCTGCCGCCAGCGAATCCTTCGTAGCTGCCGCGGACGAAGCGCTCGGCGCGGGCGGCCGCCTCGGCGCGCTGTATCCCGCCGTCGTCATCGAGCAGGTCGTGGAGCGCCAGAGGCGCGTGACTTCCCGCCGTGAGGCGCTACGCTGTCCTGCGGAGGCAGACGACGTGAAGCGACGGGCATTCATTGGGTTGGGACTGGCGGTGGTGCTGCTCGGTCCCGACGCCGCGGCGCAGGCCAGCCGAGACGATTGGGACCGCATCGCTCATGCGTGGGCCTATGAGATCGACACGGCGCCCGACCGCAGCGCGCTGCTGCCGGGCCTCGCCGCCGACCTGAAGCGCCTGCACGCCAACGGCGGACCGCAACGGGTGATCGCACAGCTTGCCAGCTTCGTGGCGGGCATCGCCGTCAGCAGAGGCGACACGGGACTGGCGCGCCGTTGGTGGCGTCGCGCCCGGGCCGCCGCGGTCAGCACCGGCGACGGTCAGCTGATCGCGTTCGTCATAGGCCGTCAGGCCGTTCAGGGCCTGTATGGCGCGTACGCTCCGCAGCACGTGGTGATCCTGGCCGATGAAGCATCGAGCGCCACGAGAGCGCCCTGCCCGGGTCGCATGACCGCGCTGAATGCCAAGGCGCAGGCGCTCGCCATCCTCGGCCGTGAGAAAGCCGCCAGCGAGATTCTGATGACGCTGGAACGGACGTTCGAGAGGCTGCCCCGCGACATCACCCGCGACAGGCTGTCTGCGCTCGGTTGGGCAGAGGACCGCTTGCACCACGGCCGTAGCTACTGCGCGATGTACGGCGCTTCGCCTGCGGCGGGAGAAGCGGCGCGGGAGGACGCTCTACGCGTCATCGCGGATCTTGACTGGCGCAGCCGGGCGCAGATCAAGCTGCACCGCGCGGCCTCCGAAGCCGATCCGCAGGACGCCGTCGCCACACTCTCAGCCCTCAGCGATGCTCAGCGCAGCGACCGCTTCGTTCGGATGATCGCGGCGCGCGTGCTGACCTCCTGCGAGGCTCGCGAGGTTGCCGGTAGCGCTGATCTTCGCGAAGTCCTGGCCTAGCATGGTCGAGCGGCTCTCGTGAGATCGCACCGGCGTTAGCGCGCACAACGCCGCTGAGAATCCACGCCGACGCTCGGTCGATCGTCAGCGCTGGCCGACGCCAAGCGCCTGATCACCCACGAGAGAGGCGATTCTCAAGCGACCGATCTCGCTCACAAGCGACGAAACGTCCCGAGAATCCGTCGCGCCCAGCCCCGCGAACTGGTGCGCGAAGCGCTCTATGACCACCATAACCGGCGGATGAAAGTCAAGTGGGCTGGTCGATGAGCGGCTGCTGTGGCACAGTTCGTGTGGGCGCGGGCGATTGACGAAGCGAAGTGCAGACGTCAGGGGCTTGTGGTCTGCCGCGCGGCTTTGCCCTTCGAGGGCCTTTGAGATGCGCGCCCCGGTGTCACGCCCGCGCCCTCTGGCCTGGTCTGCTTCCAGTCGGCGACGAGGCGTTCGTAAGCGTGTTCGGCTTGCTGGGCGAGTTCGCGCTCGCGCTCGCGGACCTCTTGGAGGCGGTAGGGCTTGGTGATGACGCCGCGCTGGCCGCGGCGTGGCGGGTCGCCGGCGAGCAGTTCCAGGCGCCGCAGCTTGGTCTTGGTCAGCGATGGGCGTGCGTAGGCGTAGTCCTCGCCGCGGGTCAGCAGGTGCCAGAACACGACGCACAGCTTGCACGCGACGGCGATCGTCGCGACGTTGTTGCCGCGCCGGGCGCGGATGCGCTTGGCGAACGCGTGCAATGGGCCCGCGGTCCGCGCGGCGGACTTCGCGGCCTCGCAGAGCACGCGGCGGACCTTTGAGGCGCCCTCCTTGGAGATCCGGCCGTGGCGGGCGGCCTGCGCGCCGGACTGCCGCACCCTTGGGTCAAGGCCGAGATACCCGACGAGGTGGCGCGCCGTGGCGAAGCGTCGGATGTCTCCGATCTGGGCCATGAACGTGGCCGCGACGATCGGGTCGACGCCGGGAACGGTCATCAGTCGCCTGATCTCCTCACAGCTCAGGGCGTGGCGGGCAAGCTCACGCTCGATGATCGCGATCTCGCCGTCCAGAAACGCGATCTGGCGCAGGCAGCCCTTCACCGTGGTCTGCTCGTCAGCGGCCAGGCGCTGCTCGTCAAGCCACGCGCGGCCGCGCTTGCCAAACAGATCGCTGACCGCGGGACTCTCGATCAGGTTGCGCGCCAGCACCGCGTGGATCTCGTTCTTGGAGCGCGTGCGCTGACGCACCAGCTGCGCGCGCCGCGCGATCCAGCGGCGCTGCGCACGCGTCTGCTCATCGGGCAGCCACACCGCGTCAAGCATCCCGGCCGCCAGCAGCCGCGCCAGCGTCCTCGCGTCCAGCGTGTCGGTCTTGGCCTTCGCGTGGCTGATCTGCCGCAGCTTCTTGGTGTTCGCGACCACGACCCTCGCTACGTGCGGCTCGAGGATCCGCGTGATCTCAAGCGTGCTCGAGCCGGCCTCCATCGCCACGTGATCGTCCGGGCCGAGGCTCTGCGCGAATAGCTCAAGCTGCGCACGCGTCGTCGTGATCCGCCCCGCCGAACCGATAACGCCGTCCAGGCCGATCGCAACCTCGCATGCCTGCTGGCCGATGTCTATCCCGATGAAACGCACCATCTTCTCCCTCCTGATCGATAACGGTGGGAGAGTGGTGGGCAAAGACGACAACGACGGATACGTGCGCGCAGCACACCCTGGCCAAGTCGCAGGGGCGGCCACCGAGAAAGCCGGGCTCACAGCCCATCGGACAATGACGGCCTACCCACAACGATCTCTCCCTCGACAGCCCCTGTGCCAGGAGCCCACGACGCTACGTAGCGCCCCGGACGCCAGGCCAACGACGGCCGACACGGCGCAGTTTCATGCCAGGAGAAAGGGCATTCCCGGACGTGCCGGTGGACTACTGATCGTCCTGCGTGATGATGCCGGCCGCGACGAGCACCGCTCGCATACGGCGCATGGTCCCGGCATCGAGCTGACGCTCGGCCTCCTGGCATCGCGTGACGTAACTCTGCACGAGCCTGAGCCCTGCGTCAGGCAGGAAGTAATGCCCGCGCTCGAGTATCGGCAACACGAGCCGCAGAGCCTCGTCGATCGCGGTCAGCGCGTCCTCGCGGCGCCCCAGCTCACTCAGACAATTTGACTGGGTGTTCAGCGACATCGCGAGGTTGGGCAGGAACGCGTCGGGGTGCGCCTCGGCGAGCGCGCGGTAGACGCTGACGGCTTCGTCGATCGCGGTCAGGGCGTCCTCGCGGCGCCCCAGCTCACTGAGCCTGTTGGATTGGTGGACGAGCAGGCTGGCGCGCTCGCCCGCGTCATCTGCGCCGTCTTTCAGCGCCTGGGTCGCCGCGACGACCGCCGTTTCGCGCAGCGACACCGTGTACTGCGGGACCTGGCTGAGCACGGCGCGCGCGAGCGCGGGGTCGGGCTGGCGTTCCAAGGCGCCGGCGAGCAGCACGCCGATCGGGTCGCCCAGCTGCTGGGCGACATCGATCGCGCTGCCAGCGAGCCGGTGCAGGTGCTGATCGAGCGCGTCGCCGAGCGCGACGCGGCACACCTGGTGGTGGCGTGAGGCACGCGTGAGCACGGTCAACGCCCGCGCCGCGGTCGGCGCGTCCGCGCGCGCCAGCAGGTCGCTGGCAAGGCGCGGCGCGCCGTTCAGCGTGTCAGCGACGAGCGCCTCGCCAAGCAGGTCGGGCTCAAGCGGCGCGATCCAGCCCGACCGCACGCGATACAGGTCGTGCAACCAGCGCGCGACGCGATGGCGCAGCGCGACATCCGGGCGCAGGTCAGCGACGATCTCAAGCAGCGCGGCGGTCTCCTGCTCGCCTGCCGGGGACTCGGTCGTCGTCGACGCGGCGAGCGTCGCAACGGCGACAGCGCGACCCCGGACATGCCGGTCGATCACAAGCGGCGGGTCAGTTGCTTTGGCGATCCTTGACCAGTAGCGCTGCTCGCGCTGCAGCGTGCGCGCGAGCAGCTCGACGCGGATCGACCCCAGCGGTGCACTCGGCGGGTCGCCGCCGCCGGGCAGCGCGCTGAGTGCTGCCATGTGCACGAACAGCAGCGTCTCGAACAGGCGATCAGCCAGGTCGGGGACGACGGCGCCGGTGAGCGCCGGACCGGTATGCGGCGCATACGCCGCGATCGCGTCGCGGTAGGCGTCGAGGCGATCGTCGGTGCCCTCCTCGGCCGCGCCGAGCTCGATCGTCAACGCCGACCCCAGCAGGTCGCGCACCTCGCTATCCGTGCAGTCGTCTTGCAGCTCGGTCCACCAATCGCCGAGCTGACGAGCGCTGAACAACAGCCGCCGCGGCCGCCGCGGCTGACGGCCGCGAACGAGCTGCTCAAGCAGCGCGACGACGTCGCCGCGGCGCGCCTCGGCATAGTCGTCGACGACGACAAGCACGGCCTCGTCAACGCGCGCCAGCCGCGACAGCAGTCCAGGCTCGGGCCGGGACGCCAGCGGACCGCCGACCCAGCCCTCGACGGCAACCCGTCTGCACAGCTCACGCGCCAGACGCGTCTTACCAACCCCACCAGGACCGGTCAGCACGGCGACGGCGACGTCCTGGCCGCTGCCAGCCCAATCGCGCAGCCGCTCAAGCTCCGGTCGCGCGCGAAACTGCACCACGCCATAACGCGCGCCAAGCAAAAACGCGCTGGACTGCCGCTCGCGCCGCGGCGGCGGCAGATCGTACGCACGCTCCAGCACCCCCTGCGCCTCAACGACCTCCAACACGACCGGCTCGCCGCGCCCATCAGCGACCCTGTCCGCGAACGAAGCAAGCGCAACCAGCCGCGTCAGCGGGACGGCCAGCAGCCGGTCCTGACCAAAGCGCGCCGGGTCGACGACGACAACACCGACAAGCAGCCCGCTGCAGACCAGCCCCGCCCCGGACATCCCCGCCCACGGCGAAGCACCGTCCTTCGGCGCGTCGGGAACGCTGCCACCCACGTGAACCGTCAACATCCACGTCGCGACGTCGGGCTCCTGGCCTGAAAAGCGGTCGATCTCCCCGACCAAGTGCTCGCTCTTGCGGACCGGAACGTCGTCGCGGCGCTCCAACTGCGCCCACGGAAACCCCGTCGCCTCGCACCCCGCGCGCTCATCACCGACAAGGCGCCCCAGCCGAACACGATCGACATCCGCAAACGCTGCGTCGACGTGCAGCAGCGCACCGTCACCGCCCGCGTCACCGCACCACAACACCGTCGCCGAAACCCACCCACGCATCCCGAGGCCACGAACCTCGCACGAACCCGACGCGTTCGCGATGACATGCCGGGCCGTCAGCACGAGCCCGTCACCGATCAGATAGCCCGTCCCCGTGCGCCCGAGGCCGTCCATGCCAACCGGCACGAACACCTGCACCACCCTGTCGGTCGCGTCGCTCACCGCGCGCCCTCCGTGCGCCACCGCCGTCGCGGCTTAGCCGCGCTCCTCAAGCTCCGACACCACCAACACATCGCGCTTCTCGTTGCCGGCGGCGTCGACGCGGACAGGCGTCAGCGACAATCGCACAGTGTGCATCGTGCTCGACGAGCGGCTGCCCTTCGCGCCGATCGACGCCAGCCAGAACTTGATGCCCGCCTCACCGCCCCCTTCATGCGCGGCCTCGACCTGCAGCTCAAGCTCGACCGGACCCAGCGCGAAGCGCAGCTCCTCACCCTTCCCGCCCCGCACCGCGTCCTGCAACTGCTCACGCAACACCCGAATGGCGCTCGCCAGAGGGATCGGATCAGGCACACGCCCAGCCTGACGCCCCACCACCAATGAAGTCAATCCTCCAACTGTGACCCTCATCACACCAACACGTCCGGGAAGGTGATTCCTGGACACGAGATCGCCGTGAGAAAGGTGATTCTCACGGGAAGGCAACGCCTTCCACGCCCGCGCACGCCGTGAGGCGCTACAACGTTGCGGGCGTCGCGCGCCCTCGCGGGCGTGCGCCGGCGCGCGCGGCGACATCGTCGACGCTACCGGTCCACTCGCAACGACCGGTCACGCGCTCGTAGCGAAACGCGGCGCGAGCCGTATGGAAGCCGACGAGGCACCCTCCCCGGTGGCTGGGGCGCACGCGTACCATCAGCCCTCATGGCGCTCCTGCGATCCCTGCGCAAGCCCGGCGTGCGCTTCGGGCGCGGCGTGCAGCTCGGCCGGCGCGTCAAGCTCGAGGCCCTGCACGGCGGGGAGCTGATCCTCGGCGACCGCTGCCGGATCGGTGACCGCACGCGGATCGTCGTGCACGGCGGCCGCGTCGAGATCGGCGCCGGCGCGACGCTCGGCGAGCGCTGCACGATCGTCGCGCACGAGCGGGTGGCGATCGGTGCCCAGGCGTGGCTGGAGGACGGCGCCGTGCTCGTGGACTTCGACCACGTCGTCGACGAGGTGGAGCTTCCGATCCGCGCCCAGCCGCTCATCTGCTCGCCGATCACGATCGGCGCGCACGCGCGGATCGGCCTCGGTGCCGGCGTGCTGCGCGGCGTCAGCGTCGGCGCCGGCGCCGTGGTGGGACCGCACGCCGTCGTGACGCGCGACGTCGCGCCGGGCGTGACGGTCGGCGGCGTGCCGGCACGGCCGCTCGCCGAGCTCGATGACTCAGCGCCGGGCCCGCGGCGCGTAGTGGGCGCCTAGATGGACGCCGGCAGCGCCGCGCTGCTCGCCGCGGCCGGGCTCGGTGCGGGCGCCGTCAACGCGGTCGCCGGCGGCGGATCGCTGATCTCGTTTCCGGCGCTGCTCGCGGCCGGCTATCCGAGCATCACCGCGAACGTCACGAACGCGATCGCCGTGCTGCCCGGCTACGTCGGGGGCTCGCTCGCCTACCGCCGCGAGCTCGCCGGTCAGGCCGCGCGGATCCGCGCGCTCGCGCTGACGAGCGCGGCGGGCGCGGCAGCCGGCGCGGCGCTGCTGCTCGCGAGCCTGTTCGAGGCGATCGTGCCGTGGCTGATCCTCGCCGCCTGCGGGCTGCTGGCCATGCAGCCG
>Ga0136617_10006482_pt1 | contig 10448 bp, 9 predicted proteins | sample AntDrymUQ3222106_2_FD_129672 | JGI IMG/M metagenome (GOLD analysis project Ga0136617, IMG submission 129672) | Polar desert sand microbial communities from Dry Valleys, Antarctica - metaG UQ322 (21.06) | ecosystem: Environmental > Terrestrial > Soil > Desert | place: Antarctica: Dry Valley...
CTCGTCGGGGACGTCGAACATCGCGACGTCCACGCCGTCGAAGCACTCCTCGGACAGGGCGACGACCTCGACCTCCTCGCCGCGGACCATCAGCCGACGACCGGCCGACCGGGCCGACGCGATCAGCCGGATCTCGCCCCACACATCGGCGCGGGTCGAGAGCAGGTCGAGCATCACGGTGCCGACCGCGCCGGTGGCGCCGACAACCGCAAGGGTCGGCTTGGCGTTGGTCATCGGCCGGTTCCTCCATGGACGGTCGCCTGCGAGTCGACGGCGTCCAGGTCGAACGCCGAGTGGACGGCCGCCACGGCGCCCGGCACGTCGTCCTCCCGGCAGAGCACCGAGATGCGGATCTCCGAGGTGGAGATCAGCTCGATGTTGACCCCCGCGTCGGCGAGCGCCCCGAAGAACGTCGCCGAGACGCCGGGGTGCGATCGCATGCCGGCACCGACGAGGGAGACCTTGCCCACCTGGTCGTCGTAGAGGAGGTCCTCGAAGCCCACCTCGTCCTTGCTCCTGGCCAACGCCGCCATCGCGGTCGCGCCGTCGGTCTTCGGCAGCGTGAAGGAGATGTCGGTGCGGCCGGTCGAAGCGACCGAGACGTTCTGCACGATCATGTCGATGTTGATCTCGGCCGCCGCCAGCCTTCGGAAGATCGAGGCCGCCTCACCAGGCTTGTCCGGCACCCCGACGACGGTGATCTTGGCCTCGCTCCGGTCGTGCGCAACCCCGGAGATGATCGCTTGCTCCATCTGGTCGACCCCTTCGGGCTCGTCGGTGACCCAGGTGCCCTCGCGCATCGAGAACGATGAGCGCACATGGATCGGGATGCGGTAGCGCCGGGCGTACTCGACGCAGCGCAGGTGCAGCACCTTGGCTCCGCTCGCCGCCATCTCGAGCATCTCCTCGTAGGAGATGCGCGGGATCTGCCGCGCCGTCGGCACCAGCCGCGGATCGGCGGAGTAGATGCCGTCGACGTCGGTGTAGATCTCGCACACCGATGCGGACAGCGCGGCGGCGAGCGCGACCGCGGTCGTGTCGGAACCGCCGCGGCCCAGGGTGGTGATGTCCTTGGTGTCCTGCGAGACGCCCTGGAAGCCGGCGACGATCGCGACCGCGCCGGTGTTCACTGCGTCCCGGATGCGACCCGGGGTCACGTCGATGATGCGGGCCTTGCCGTGCACGGCCGTGGTGATCACGCCGGCCTGGCTGCCGGTGAAGGAGCGCGCCTGGTAGCCGAGGTTGGCGATCGCCATCGCCAGCAGCGCCATCGAGATGCGCTCGCCCGCCGTGAGCAACATGTCCAGCTCGCGGCCGGGTGGCAGCGGCGACACCTGCTCGGCCAGGTCGATCAGCTCGTCGGTCGTGTCCCCCATGGCGGAGACCACGACCACGACGTCGTCCCCGGCCTTGCGGGTCTCGACGATCCGCCGGGCGACCCGCTTGATGCCCTCGGCATCGGCCACCGACGAGCCGCCGTACTTCTGCACGACCAGACCCACGGTGCTCCAAACGACGGCGAACGGCTGACAGCGGTTGTCCGGGGCCCAGTCTACGAGCGCCGCGTAACGTGGCGCCCATGCACGCACATCTCGCCCGCCGGGTCGCCGTCAGCGCGCTGGTGGCCCTGCTCCTGCCGGGGCTTGCCGCCTGCTCCGCAGGCGACGAGGACGACAAGGCAGCAGACCGTACGCCGACGACCACCCGCGGGGCGGCGACCTCGACACCCTCCCCCACACCGCCCGAGCAGGTGCTCTCCGCGCTGGCCGCGGAGGGTGTCGCCGCAGCGTTCACCGGGACCTACACGCTGGACAGCATCGACCCCAAACAGGCGGACGCGACAGTCGTCATCCACCGGCTCGCGTCGTCGTACCGCGTGGACGTCACCCGCGGTGCCGCCACGTCCATCCTGCTCACGACGACCGAGGGGCTGGTGTCCTGCCAGGTGCAGGCAGGCCAGCGGACCTGCCTGCTGGTCGGCCCGGTCGGAGAGCCGCCGCCGCCGCTGTTCGACCCTGGGTTGCAGCGGCTGTTCACCACCGACCTCGCGGCGCTCGTCCGGGGGGACGGTCTCACGGTCACCCCGGCCGGCACCCTGCCCGCGGCCGGCCCGATCGCGAGCGCCACCTGCTTCGCGGTCGCCGGCACGGGGGTCGACCCCGGGGAGTACTGCCTCACCGAGGCCGGCATCCTGCGCAGGGCGCAGTTCCCGTCCGGGACGTTGGAGCTGACCGAGCTCGCCGGTCCGCCCGACGCGGACGTGTTCACCCCGCCGGCCACGCCGACGCCACTGCCCAGCTGACGTCGGCCGGGGCTAGGTCTTGTCGACGGCGTCCACGGCGGTCTGGGCCAGCAGCCGGTCCTCGACCAGCACCTCGTCCTCGATGTGGGTGTCGAGGCGCACGTGGGACACCACCGAGTGCAGCGCGTGCAGCACCGAGCTCGCGCTGGATCCCCAGTTGGACAGGTAGGAGAACTGCCACCACCACAAGGCTTCCAGCGATCGGCCGGCGCGGTAGTGCTGGAGCCCGTGCAGGAGGTCGGACACGACGTCGGCAACCTCGTCGGAGATGCGGCTGGTGAACACCTCCGGCTCGCCCGCGTAGGGGTCGAACAGCGAGTGGTACTCGTCGATCGGCTCGAGCAGGTTGGCGATCGAGGTGCGGATCCCGTCGACATCGGGGTCGAAGCCCGCGTCCGGCTCGAACCGCTCCTCCGGCACCACGTCGGAGATGGCCCCGAGCCGGCCACCGGCGAGCAGCAGCTGGGAGACCTCCAGCAGCAGCAGGGAGATCGCGGAGTCCGGATCCTCGCCGGCGGCAATCTCGCGCACCGCGAGGACGAAGCTCTCCACCTGTGCGGCGATCACCACCGAGAAGTCACCCAGGTCGTCTGCCACCGCGCTCACCTCCACTGCCCTGTCTGTCGGATCTGCCGAACAGCCTCACACATCGAGCAGCCGTCGTCCCTCGAAGGCCCGCCCGAGCGTCACCTCATCGGCGTATTCCAGGTCACCGCCGACCGGCAGCCCGCTCGCGAGCCGGGTGACGCGCAGGCCCATCGGCTTGACCAGCCGGGCCAGGTAGGTCGCCGTGGCCTCGCCCTCGAGGTTGGGGTCGGTGGCGAGGATCAGCTCGGTGACCACGCCGTCGGCCAGCCGGGTCATCAGCTCCTTCACCCGCAGGTCGTCGGGGCCGATGCCCTCGATCGGGCTGATCGCCCCGCCGAGCACGTGGTAGCGGCCACGGAACTCGCGGGTCTTCTCGATGGCGAGGACATCCTTGGGCTCCTCGACCACACAGATCGCGGTGAGGTCGCGGCGGGTGTCCAGGCAGATGCGGCACTGCTCTTCCTCGGCGACGTTGCCGCAGACGCGGCAGAACCGGACCTTGTCCTTGACCTCGGTGAGGATGTGCGCGAGGCGCCGGACGTCTGCGTGGTCGGCGGCGAGCAGGTGAAAGGCGATGCGCTGCGCGCTCTTCGGGCCGACTCCCGGCAGCCGGCCGAGCTCGTCGATGAGGTCCTGGACGATGCCCTCGTACATGCCGGCTACCTCCTCGGCAGGCCGAGGCCGCCGCCCGCGGAACCCCGTAGCTGTGCCTGGGCGAGCGCAGGGCCGTGGAGCTGGCCACCACCGAGGGACAACGGACTCTCCAATGGCTTGGCCGGGATCGGCATCTGCGGACGAACCCGGGGACGCGAGGCTCTCCGCGCGAGCCTACGGGTGCGATCAGCTGTTGTCGTATTCGCCGATGACCTTCGCGCCGAGCTCACGGGCCAGCAGGTCATGCGAGCTCAGCCCGGCGTCCTCGGCATCGGGGTCGTCGGCGGAGGGCGGGTCCTCCTCGGCCACCGCCGCGGCAGGTGCCGCGCTGCCCGGCGCCGGCTCGGACGGTCCTCGGGCGGCCGGTGGCGCCGCTGCGCTCGGACGTGCCGAGCGGGACGAGGCGGCGGCGGGGTCTGCTGACGGGTCGACGATCGCGTCGACCTTCCAGTCGACGCCCAGCACCTGGATCAGGGCCTCCCGGACGATCTCGTCGCTGCCACCGCCGGCGAAGCTGTCCCGGGCACCCGCGTTGACCATGGCCAGGGTCAGCCGGCCCGCCTCGACGGAGGCGACCTGCGCGTTCTGGCTGACAAGCGTCCAGGTGTAGCGGCGCAGACCCTTGACGGCCTCGAGGACGTCCGGCCACATCCGGCGCACCGTGGTGAGGTCGAGATCTCCCTCCTCCGGCGGTGCCGGCAGCGCGGCGCCCGCCGCAGGCTCCGGTTGGTCCGATGGATCGACCATCGGCTCGAGCTCTGCCGCCATCGGCTCGGTCGACTGCCCAGGCATCCTCGCCCTCTCCTCAGGGACCCTCTCCTCAGGGGGCGAGGCGGCGGCCGGTGGCGGCTCGAGGGTCGCGGGCGCAGGAGCCTCGCTCGTCGTACCGCTGATCGCCATCCGCCGCTCCAACCGGTCGAGCCGCGCGCTGAGCCCCCGTTCGGCGTCGTCGGCCCCGGGCAGGAGCACCCGGGCGCAGATCAACTCCAGCTGCAGCCGCGGCGCCGTAGCCCCGCGCATCTCGGTCAGGCCGGTGTTGACGATGTCGGCGGCGCGGGACAGCTGGGCGGCCCCGAAGTGAGCGGCCTGCTGGCGCATCCGCTCGATCTCGTCGGCCGGGTGCTCGGCGAGGATCGTCGCAGCCGTGTCGGGGACCGCGTCGATGATGACCAGGTCACGCAGCCGCTCGAGCAGGTCGTCCGCGAACCGCTTGGGGTCGTGACCGGCCTCGACGACCCGGTCGACGATGCTGAACACCGCGGCGCCGTCGCCGGCCGCGAACGCCTCGATGGTGTCGTCGAGAAGCGTGGCGTCGGTGAAGCCGAGCAGCGCGGTGGCGAGCGGATAGGTCACCCCGTCAGCACCGGAGCCGGCGACGAGCTGGTCCAGCACACTCATCGAGTCGCGCACAGACCCGCGCCCGGCGCGCACGACGAGAGGCAGCACCCCCTTGCCGACGGTCACCCCCTCGATCTCGCACACCCGGGCCAGGTGGGCCTGCAGCTCACCGGGCGGCACCAGTCGGAAGGGGTAGTGGTGGGTGCGCGAGCGGATCGTTGCGATGACCTTGTCGGGCTCGGTGGTCGCGAACACGAGCTTCACGTGCTCGGGGGGCTCCTCGACCAGCTTGAGCAGGGCGTTGAAGCCCTCCCGGGAGACCATGTGGGCCTCGTCGATGATGTAGATCTTGAACCGGGACGACGCCGGGGAGTAGAAGGCCCGCTCGCGAAGGTCGCGGGCGTCGTCGACGCCTCCGTGGCTGGCCGCATCGATCTCGATGACGTCCAGGCTCCCGCTGCCGTCGCGGGCCAGGTCCTGGCAGGACTGGCAGACCCCGCAGGGCGTGGCGATCGGGCCCTGCTCGCAGTTGAGGCAGCGGGCCAGGATCCGGGCGCTGGTCGTCTTGCCGCAGCCACGGGGGCCGCTGAACAGGTAGGCGTGGTGGATGCGCTTTTTGGTCAGCGCCTGCTGCAGCGGGCCCGTGACGTGGTCCTGGCCGATGACGTCGGCGAAGGACTCCGGGCGGTAGCGGCGGTACAGCGCTTGCGACACGTGCGGAACCCTAACCCCGTCGCCGGACATCGAGCCGGTCACCGTGAACAGGGACCCCCCGCACACCCGCCAGAGCCTGCCTACCCTTGCTGCCTTCCGGCCCTGGGGGAGTTCAGCGGGATGACGCCGCACGAGGGGTCGCCGGACAGTCTAGCCAACCGCGCTCCGGTATCCTCGCCCGCGGAGGATTCGCATAGTGGCCTAGTGCGCACGCTTGGAAAGCGTGTTGGGTGAAAGCCCTCGGGGGTTCGAATCCCCCATCCTCCGCTCACTGACCGTGACCAGATGTCGCACAAGTCCTGGTCATTCGGGACTAGTCATCGCCGCTTCCTGCGACTAGGTTGCGCCTTCTGACCTGGGCGTACCCGTCACGACAGCGCGACGGGCGCTCCAGGTCGTGAGAGGAGCGGGCTCATGCGTCTAGCCCACAAGGCGACGATATCCGTCGCCGTCGTCGGCGCTCTGTTGACGCTCGGAGTCCCGGTCGCATCATCCACCACAAGTGGATCGACTGGACCCGAGAAGACCTACCTGGTGATGTACAAGCAGGGGGCGTCCGCCTCCGATGCGGCCAGCCGAATCAGCGCCGCTGGCGGCACGCTCGTCGCGAACTACAAGCAGATCGGCGTGGTCGTCGCCAAGTCGACCGACGTGGCGTTCGCCGCCAGCCTCGAGAAGGACAGCCGGGTCGAAGGTGTGTCGGTGGCGAGCAAGCCCATCGCCCAGGTCGGGCCGCTCGAGGCCGAGTCGCAGGACTCCCAGCCCTCCGAGCTGCCGAACCAGCCCGCCACACCGGACAGCCTCGCTGCCCTCCAATGGGACATGCGCCAGATCTCCGCACCGCAAGCCAACGCCATCACCGGCGGCAGCCGCGCCGTCGTCGTCGGCGACATCGACACCGGCCTGGACTTCAGCCACCCGGACATCGCGCCCAACTACTCCGCAGCGCTCAGCGCCGACTGCGAGTCCGGGTTTCCCGGGCCGCTGGCGCCGGGCAACGACAGGAACGGACACGGCACCCACACCGCAGGCACGATCGCGGCGGCTGACAACGGCATCGGCATCACCGGCGTTGCCCCCAACGTGACGATCGCCGGCATCAAGTCCTCCAACGACGACGGCTTCTTCTTCGTCCACCAGGTCGTCTGCTCGTTCCTGTGGGCCGGCGGCGCGGAGATGGACAATCCGGCGACACCCGGAGTCGACTTCCCGGCAACCACTGGGCCGCGCGTGGACGTAACCAACAACAGCTACTACATGGACCCGTTCCTCTACAACTGTCGCAACGACCCGGAGCAGCGGCTGCTGTGGAAGGCCGCCAAGCGGGCGGCCGCCTTCGCGACCCAGCAGGGCGTGACGCACGTTGCTGCTCAGGGCAACGACAGTGACGACCGGGCGCACCCGACCTTCGACGCGTCCAGCCCGGACTTCCCGCCAGGCAACGCGATCGAGCGCGAGATCACCAACGCCTGTGTCGTGGTGCCGCTCGAGCTCCCGGGCGTCATCGGCGTCACCTCGGTCGGCAACGCCCGTCAGATCGACGGCAACGATGACCCGAACGAGTACCAGAAGTCGTTCTACTCGGCTTACGGCGTAGGTGTCGCCGAGGTGACTGCTCCGGGCGGGGACAGTCTTTTCGGGCTCACGCCGGAGGCGCCGAACGGTCGAGTCCTGTCCACCTTCCCGACGGGAGTTCCGTGCCTCCGCAGCGTGAAGGAGCCCCCGAGCCCCGACCCGGAGACGCCGACGGCGTTCTACTGCTACCTGCAGGGAACGTCCATGGCCTCGCCGCACGCGGCGGGCGTCGCGGCGTTGATCATCAGTCGCTACGGCGACCTGGACAACCCGCAGAACGGCAAGATGCGCCCCGGTTCGGTGGCTGCGTACATGCAGCAGACGGCTGACCCGCAGCCCTGCCCGACGCAGACCACGACGGGAGTTCGCGGGTTCACGTTCGAGGACTTCCCCCGGCCGGACGGAACTCCGCAGGAGTGCCAGGGCGGTCAAGGTCACAACTCCTGGTACGGCAGCGGTCAGGTCAACGCACTGAGCGCCGTCACCAGGTAGGTCGATCAGCAACTGGTCCGAGCACGATCGGCGGCGTCCATCCCCACGGGGGTGGGCGCCGTCGGCGTGTGCGGGGAAGGTCAGGCGGGCGCTCAGCGACGGCGGCGACGGCGAGAGGTGCCGAAGATGCTGCGGGTGATCTCGCGCCCCAACACGGCTGCCGCGGACCGGGCGAACTGTTTGGCCGCCGGCGACTTCACGGCTTTCTCCAGAGCCGACTCCTCGTCGCGGGTCGGGCGCGAGGGCGGTGGCGGTTCCGTCTCCGTGGGGCGCGGGCTCTCCGTCGGCGTCGTGACCTCGGCCGGGGGTGCGAGCTTGGCGGCAAGTCGTTCGTACGCCGACTCACGGTCCACCGTCTCGGCGTACCGCGCGCGGATCGGGGACGCAGCCAGAATCTCGTCGATCCGGGCATCCTCGGTCGGCGCCATCCGAGACTGCGGCGCTCGCAACCGCGTCCACGCGACAGGTGTAGGCGCGCCGCGGTCGGAGAGCACTGTGATGACGGCTTCGCCGATGCCCAACTGGGTGAGCAGCTCCTCCAGGTCGTACGGCGAGTGCGGGAACGTTGACACCGTTGCCTTGAGCGCCTTGGCGTCGTCGGGCGTGAAGGCGCGCAGCGCATGCTGGACCCGATTGCCGAGCTGGGCGAGCACGTCACCCGGCACGTCCTTCGGTGTCTGGGTGACGAAGAAGACGCCGACACCCTTCGACCGGATCAGCCGCACCGTCTGCGCGATCGCGTCGAGAAACGCCTTCGACGCGTCGTCGAAGAGCAGGTGCGCCTCATCGAAGAAGAACACGAGCTTGGGTTTGTCGACGTCGCCGACCTCAGGCAGGTCGTGGAAGAGATCGGCGAGCAGCCACATCAGGAAGGTTGAGAACAGCCGAGGCCGGTCCTGCACCTGCGGCAACTCGAGCAGGGAGACGACGCCATGACCCTCGGGGGTGGTGCGCATCAGGTCGGCGGTGTCGAACTCCGGCTCACCGAAGAACTCGTCCGCGCCCTGGTCCTCGAACGCGATCAGCTCGCGCAGGATGACCCCTGCGGTCGCCGGCGACAAGCCGCCGAGGCCCTTGAGCGCCTCCTCACCCTCGTCGCTCACCAGGAACTGCACGACGGCGCGCAGGTCCTTGAGGTCGAGCATGGGCAGTCCGGCCTTGTCGGCGAAGTGGAACACGAGGCCGAGTGAGGACTCCTGCACGTCGTTGAGCGCCAGCACCTTGGACAGCAGCGTCGGGCCGAACGACGTGATGGTCGCGCGCAGCGGGATGCCCTTGCCCTGACCACCGAGGGCGAAGAACTCGGTGGGGCAGGCCAGGCCCTCCCACTTCTGGCCGACGTCTTCCGCCCGCTGCGTGACCTTCTCCCCCGCCTCCCCCGGACTGGCCAGGCCGGACAGGTCACCCTTGATGTCGGCGGCGAACACCGGCACGCCGAGCGCCGAGAGCTGCTCGGCCATCAGCTGCAGGGTCTTGGTCTTGCCGGTGCCGGTCGCTCCCGCGACCAGGCCATGGCGGTTGACCATCGCGAGCGGGATGCGCACGCCGGCGTCGGGGTGGGCGGTGCCGTCGACGACGAGTGCGCCCAGCTCGAGAGCCGGGCCGTCGAACGCGTAGCCCTTCGCCACCGTGGCCAGCAGATCGTCCGACATCCGGCCTCCTGGGCGATGGGCGTGTCCGGTTTGGGTGGTCGGCAGCCTATCCTCGGCAGGGTGATCTTCCAGGCTGTCGGGGACCATCGGCCGTACCCCGATCACAACTACTCACAGCGCCAGTGGGGCGAGGTCGCTCCGAGCCAGGTGCGGCTGGACCAGCTGGTGACGACCAAGCGGATCCTGGACCTGGACGCTCTGCTCGACGAGGACTCGACGTTCTTCGGGGATCTGTTCGCGCACGTGGTCCAGTGGCGCGGCGTCCTTTATCTCGAGGACGGGCTGCATCGGGCGCTGCGGGCCGCCCTCCAGCAACGCCTTGTGCTGCACGCGCGCGTGCTGGTGCTGCCCGACTGATGAGCATGCTCTCGCCCCTGGGCGACCGGGATCTCGCGCCACCCCGGCGGCGCGGTGGCCGTCGTCGTACCAGCCGTGGCTTGTTGCTGCTGCTCGTCGTCGTCGTGCTGGCCGCCGGCGCGGCCATGGCGTGGCGCTTCGTGCAGCCGGGTGACGATGCCGACGTCGCCGCCCCCCGCGCGAAGTGCCCGTCGACCGCGCCATCGCTGACGGTCGTCGCGCCCGCACAGGTGCGCGTCAACGTCTACAACGCGACCGAGCGGCGGGGGCTGGCGTCCACCGTTGCCACCGCTTTGAGGAAGCGGGGCTTCCAGGTGGACCAGGTGGCCAACGACCCGCTCAAGCGCTCGGTGACCGGGCTGGCCGAGGTGCGCTCGAGCACGCGGGGCGCAGATGCTTCGCGCACCGTGACCGCGCAGGTGGGCCAGGTGGTGCTGGTGCCCGACCAACGCACCGACGCATCTGTCGACCTCGTGCTCGGCGCGACGTTCAAGAAGCTGGTGTCACCGGCCGAGGCGGCGGCTGCGATCACGCCGACACCGTCGCCGCGCCCTGCCGGTTGCTGACCGGGTTCTCTGCGAGACTCCCGCATCATGACTTCTCTGCGAACCGCACCATGACGGTCATCGAGGTCACCGGTGCGCACAAGGCCTACCGGCGGCGGCGCAAACCACCCGAGCGGGCGCTGGACGGGCTGGACCTCAACGTCGCGTCCGGCGGCGTGCACGGCTTCCTCGGACCCAACGGATCCGGCAAGACGACCACGATCCGGATGC
>Ga0136617_10006483_pt1 | contig 10448 bp, 9 predicted proteins | sample AntDrymUQ3222106_2_FD_129672 | JGI IMG/M metagenome (GOLD analysis project Ga0136617, IMG submission 129672) | Polar desert sand microbial communities from Dry Valleys, Antarctica - metaG UQ322 (21.06) | ecosystem: Environmental > Terrestrial > Soil > Desert | place: Antarctica: Dry Valley...
CTCGACATGGGTGCGTTGCTGGCCGGAACCAAATATCGCGGCGATTTCGAGCAGCGATTGAAGGCGGTGTTGAAGCAGTTGACCGAGAATCCCAAATCCATTCTGTTCATCGATGAGATTCATACAATCATCGGCGCGGGAGCGGCGTCGGGCGGAACGCTCGACGCGTCCAACCTCTTAAAGCCGGCGCTGTCCACCGGCGCGCTGAAATGCATCGGCGCCACAACGTACAACGAGTACCGGCAGATTTTCGAGAAGGATCACGCGCTGTCCCGCCGGTTCCAGAAAGTTGACGTCCCCGAGCCGTCGATCGCCGAGACGATCGAAATCCTAAAGGGCTTGAAGACGCGCTTCGAACAGCATCACGGCGTCAAATACGCGCCGGCGGCGCTGACCAGCGCCGCGGAACTCGCCGCGCGCTTTATCAACGACCGGCATCTGCCCGACAAGGCGATCGATGTCATCGACGAGGCAGGTGCCGCGCAGAAGATCCTGCCCAAGTCGAAGCAGAAGAAAGTCATCGGCAAGCTCGAAGTCGAGGAGATCGTCGCGAAGATCGCGCGCATCCCGGCCAAGAACGTGACCTCCGACGATCGCAACGCGCTGAAGACGCTCGATCGTGACCTGAAAAACGTCGTCTTCGGCCAGAACAAGGCGATCGACGCTCTGGTCTCGGCGATTCGCATGGCGCGCTCGGGCTTGGGCAATCCGCGCAAGCCGATCGGCAACTTCCTGTTCAGCGGCCCGACCGGTGTGGGCAAGACCGAAGTTGCACGGCAGCTGGCCTATTGCCTGGGTGTTGAGCTCCTGCGCTACGACATGTCCGAATATATGGAGCGGCATTCGGTGTCCCGCCTGATCGGTGCGCCGCCGGGTTACGTTGGCTTCGATCAAGGCGGACAACTTACAGAATCCGTGACCAAGCATCCGTACAGCGTCGTGCTGCTGGACGAGATCGAAAAAGCGCACCCGGACATATTCAACATCTTGCTGCAGGTGATGGACCACGGGACGCTGACCGACAACAACGGGCGTAAGGCCGATTTCCGCAACGTCATCATCATCATGACCACCAACGCCGGTGCCAATGAGCTTGCCAGGAGCACGATCGGCTTTACCAGCGGCAAGCAGGCCGGCGACGAAATGGGCGAAATCAAGCGGATGTTCACGCCGGAGTTCCGCAACCGGCTGGACGCGACGATATCCTTCGCCTCACTCGATCACGACGTCATCTTGCGCGTCGTCGACAAGTTCTTGCTCGAGCTCGAGAATCAATTGCACGAAAAGAAAGTCGAAGCGTCGTTTACGGCGAAGCTCAAGGAATTTCTGGCGAAAAAAGGGTTCGACCCGCAGATGGGCGCGCGGCCGATGTCGCGGCTCATCCAGGACACGATCCGCAAGGCTTTGGCTGACGAGCTGCTCTTCGGGCGTCTCACCAGCGGCGGGCACGTCACCATCGACCTCGATGACGATGGCAAGGTGAAACTGGTCTTCGAGGAAACGCCAGAAGCGGTGCCGGCCGCAGTCGTGTGAGCGGCGAGCAGGGGACCCCGCTTACGGGGGGGTAGCGAGCACACGCGAATCACGGCCAGAGGCCGAAACGCGACCGGTTACGGCCGTGCACACGCAGGGGGTCCGACCGGGGGTCGCGATCAGGTCAGCGCGTCCGCCCAAATGTTCCTGGCCCAGGCCCATGCATACTCGCCTTCGAGCGGGTTCATCGCCGGCGACAATCCGCCGGAGCCCGCCACGGTCACCAGTGTTTTCTTGTCGCGATCGTAATGGTGGACCGACGCGACATGGACGACGTCCCGATCGGTGATAAAGCTGTAGCAGGTGTTGTTGAGAATCGGGGTGGGGTTCACGGGTTGCTCCGCGAGTGAGGCCAATACCGCCGCCGCGGCGACTTTGCCATGCTGGTTCGCCATGTGGCCGGACTTGGGCATTGCCGGCGCGATCTGGATGGAATCGCCAACGACGTAGATGTTCTTGACCTTGATCGATTCGAACGACAGAAAGTCGACTTCGCACCAGCGGTTGTTCGCAGTGATGACCCCGGCCTGTGCAGCGATAGCCCCGGCGCGGTGCGGCGGGATGACGTTCAGCACGTCCGCTTTGACGTCGCCGGCGGTTTCGAATTTTGCGGTCAGGGTGGGCGCGTCGACGTCGGTCAGCACGTGATTCGGCCGGTATTCGACGATCCCCTTGTACTCCTCGTTCCAGGCCTTGGTGAAGAGGCCTTTTTTCGAGGTGACGTCCTCGTTGCCGTCCAGTATCAAGACCTTGGATTTGGGTTTCGCGCGCTTGAAATACCAAGCAACCTGACACGCACGTTCGTAGGGACCGGGCGGGCAGCGGTAGGGGGCTCTGGGAATGGAAATCGCATATACGCCGCCGTCGTGCATCGCTTCGAGCTGCTGCCGCAGAGCCACCGTTTGCGGCCCCGCCTTCCATGCGTGCAACACGCGCGCCTGTGCGCCGTCGTTGTTCAAGGCCGGCACCTGGTTGTAGAGAAAGTCGATGCCCGGAGAAAGAATCAGCCGGTCATAGGAGAGCGTCTGGCCGCTCGCAAGCCGGACTGTGCGCTTGTCGGCATCGACCGCGGTTGCGGTGTCACGCAATACCTTGATCCCCCGCTTGGTCAACCCGTCGTAAGACACCGTGACATCGGCGATCTGCTTGCTGCCGCCCAGAACGAGGTTCGACATCGGACACGACACGAACGCCGCGTTCGGTTCGACGAGCGTCACGGCGACCGCCCCGCCGCTCCACATCGCGATGTATTTCGCCGCTGTGGCGCCGCCGTAACCGCCGCCGATCACGACGACCTGGCCGGCATGGCCGGCTCCCCGCATTGCCGCACAGCCACCGAGTGCGGACGTCGTGATCCCCGCGGCTCCCAGTGCCTTCAGAAATTCGCGTCGTTGCATGCTCATCACCGTTCTCCTCAGGGCTTTTGTGCGGCAAACCAGACCGCGACCGTTTCGATCTGCTCGTCGCTGTAACCTTTGGCCAACTGCGGCATGATGGTGCCGGGTCGCTTGCCGGATTTGAATTCCTGCATCTTGGCAACCAGGTCGGCCTTCGCAGCGCCGGCGAGCGACGGCACCGCACCTTGACTGGCGCCGTTCGTGCCATGGCAGTTCGCGCAGCTGGCGGCAAGACTGCGACCGAGATGATGGTCAGCTCCCTGCGCTGCGACCAAGCCCGCATTAATCACGAGCAGTGCGGATGTAAGCATCTTGAATCGGCGCACGGTGTTCTCCTGAATTAGTCCCTGGTGGCGGCGCGGTAGGCGTCGTGCGCATAGCATAAACGCTTCGGGCGATGCCGCGAAAGGCCCCGGTCCCCCCGCTCGTGGGGATGCGAGCAATCGCGAATCACGGCCTGAGGCCGACATGTCAACGTTACGGCCTCGCACGAGAGCGCCCAAAGAGGCCGAGGCAAGCAGTGATCGCCTATGACGCGTCCAAAGAAGGCCGCGCGGCGCCATCGGCAGAACGGTTGCTGCGGCGCCATGGCTAGCTAGAAACGCGGTTTTCGGCCACTGCGATGCACTGCAACACGGTTTGCGACCTTAGACGCCAAAATAATTCCACCTGACGGAATCGTTTTCTAACTAATTGATAAATTTGATCGTTTTCTGTACTGCACTGCGGAAACTTTCTCTTGTCACAGGAGCATTCCCTTGCTAACGTGCGCTTGTCACGCAGCCTTCACATCCGTAGTAAGGACGGTGTTTGTTCGATACCGGCGTACCTCGCAAATCAGGCCCTAGGGGAGCAACCGCAATGAACTACGACCTTGAAGTGGCACGACTGAAAAAGGACTGGACGGAGAATCCTCGGTGGCAAGGCGTTATGCGCGGCTATAGCGCTGAAGACGTCGTTCGCCTGCGGGGTTCCGTTCACATCGAGCACTCACTTGCTCGCCGCGGCGCTGAGAAGCTGTGGAAGCTCCTGCACGAGGAACCGTTTGTCGCAACGCTCGGCGCAATGACCGGCAACCAGGCGATGCAGCAGGTGAAGGCTGGCTTAAAAGCGATTTACCTGTCGGGCTGGCAAGTGGCGGCGGATGCCAACGTTGCCGGGGAAATGTATCCGGACCAGTCGCTCTATCCAGCCAACTCGGTACCGAGCGTCGTACGCCGGATCAACAACACGTTTCAGCGCGCGGACCAGATCCAGCACGCCGAAGGCAGGGGCGAAGTCGATTACTTCGCACCGATCGTCGCCGATGCCGAAGCCGGCTTCGGTGGGGTCTTGAACGCGTTCGAGTTGATGAAAGCGATGATCGAGGCCGGTGCTGCCGGTGTTCATTTCGAGGATCAGCTTGCATCGGTCAAGAAATGCGGACACATGGGCGGCAAGGTACTCGTCCCGACGCGCGAGGCGGTAGAAAAACTCATTGCGGCGCGGCTCGCCGCCGATTGCCTCGGAGTTCCCACGGTTCTCTTGGCGCGGACGGACGCTGAAGCGGCCGATCTCGTTACATCCGACGTCGACGACAACGACAAGCCGTTTTGCACCGGCGAGCGGACGGGCGAAGGCTTTTTCAAGACGACGCCGGGATTGGAGCAGGCCGTCGCACGCGGTCGAGCGTATGCACCGTACGCCGATCTCCTGTGGTGCGAAACCGGCAAGCCGGACTTGGCCTATGCACGCGCGTTTGCCGATGCAATCCACGCGCAGTTTCCGGGCAAGCTGCTCGCGTACAACTGTTCGCCATCCTTCAACTGGAAAAAGAACCTCGATGACGCGACGATTGCCAAGTTTCAGCGCGAGTTGGCCGTGATGGGCTACCGGTTTCAATTCATTACGCTCGCCGGCTTCCACAGTCTCAACTATGCGATGTTCGACCTGGCATACGGTTATGCACGCGATGGAATGTCTGCGTTCGTCAAAATGCAGGAGGCCGAATTTGCGGCGGCCGAACATGGCTTTACCGCAGTCAAGCACCAACGTGAAGTCGGCACCGGCTATTTCGACGCGGTGACGCAAACCATCCAGGGCAACCAGTCGTCGACGACCGCACTCAAGGGTTCGACCGAGGATGAGCAGTTCTTCGACCGCAAGAAGGCCGATCTGCACGTCGCGCACGGCTGACTACGCTTATAGGCCTTGTCGAAGCCGCGGCCGCTGCGGGGCGGGCGCGGCTTTTGTTCTTTCTGAGCCATCCCCTGCGCTTGTGCATTTGGCCGGGCCGCGCTGCACGCCAAATTTACCAGGTGGAGCGAACCGCGACCGCAGGATGCGGTCCGAATTGGATGAGGTCGCCTTGCTGGTCTTGGTGAAAGTCATGAACGCCCCGGATCCCGCCACCACCGTCCGTGCGTTCTATGCGCTCGCCCCGAATGAAGCGGTGCGTGCGCAGTTGGCTGCTTTAGGGCGTGAAGTCGCGCGGCGGTCACGTGGTCGCGCGGTAGCGCCCGAAAACGCGCACCTGACCTTGGCTTTTTTGGGAGACGTCGCGACCGCGGCTTTGCCAGCGTTGCAGGCGATTGGCAACCGGCTGCCGCTCATCGGATTCGTGCTCGAGTTCGATTCGCTCGGTGCATGGCGGGCCTCAGGGGTCGCATGGATCGCTCCTACGGCACTTCCGCCGGCGCTCCCTGCACTGCACGCGCAACTCGCGCAGGCACTGAGCGAAGCCGGGTTCGCGCTGGAAACGCGCCCGTTTCGCGCACACGTTACGTTGGCGCGCCGTTGTCTGCAACCCGCTCCGCGCGCGCGCTGTGCCCCGATTATCTGGTCGGTGGACCGTTTGCTGTTGATCGGATCCGAACTGCGCGCGGAAGGTCCGATCTATCGAGAGCTGGCGGCGTGGCCGTTACGGATGGCGGCGTAATTGGCTTGGACCGAAGGTCCGGCGCGGAACAAGTTGCATGCTCAAGACACACTATCGCGCGCCACCGGGCGCGCCGGGTCCGCGCACCACTCGCTCCACGAACCCGGGTAGAGCCGGGTAGAAGGCAGGCCCGCGACCTCCATCGCCAGCAGGTTGTGGCATGCGGTAACGCCGGAGCCGCATTGATGGACGACGTCACTTGCCGGAGTCCCGGCCAGAAGGGTTGTGAACTCCGCGCGCAGTGCGACTGGCGGCTTGAACGTGCCGTCGGGCTTCAAGTTACTCCCGTAGGGCCGGTTGCGCGCGCCGGGTATGTGCCCTGCGACCGGGTCGAGCGGCTCGACTTCTCCGCGAAAGCGTTCGGGAACGCGCGCGTCGATGAGCGTCAGCGAACGCCGCGCGAGACTCGCCGCAACCCCGGTTGCATTCACCGTCGGTTTGACGCGCCGGATCGTGAACAACGCAGCGTGTGGCGCAGGCACATCGGCAGTCGTCGTGCGGCCTTCGCTCAGCCACTTAGCAAATCCGCCATCAAGCAACGCCGCGGCGTCGTGGCCCAGCCACTTCAACATCCACCACAGCCTTGCGGCAAACATGCCGCCGCCTTGATCGTAGACGACGACCTGTTTCCCAGAGTCGATCCCCAGGCGCCCGAACAAGGCGGCGGCGGTCTCGGGTGTGGGCAGCGGATGGCGACCATTCGTTCCGGTCTTGCGAGTGGAGAGATCGCGGTCAAGATGGACGAACAGCGCGCCGGGTATGTGTGCGCTGCGGTACTCGGCCTCACCCCACGAATCCGGCTGCGCGAGGTCGTGGCGAACGTCGCAGACGACGAGATCGGACGCGCCCAGGTGCGCGGCGAGTTCCTCGGTCGTGATCAATGTCGTGTGCATGAGAAATCTTTCAGCGCGGCAGCTAGTCAGCTAGTCGTTAGTGATCTGCGGGGCGGCGTCTTTCGGCGCGCCCGATTGCAACCGGATTGCGATGATACCGGCCAGAATGATGAGGGCAATGCCGAGCCAGGCCACCGCGGGCAGCACGTCGTCCCAGATCAGGATACCGAGGACGCTCGCGAACACAATGCCGCTACAGGATAGCGCGGCTGAAACCAGCGTGCTGCCTTTGCCGTATGCGCGGGTCATCGCGAGTTGGCCCACGCTCCCGAAAACACCGACTCCCGGACGCTGCGAATTTGACGAATACGCCCATCAGCGCGAACGACGGCCCGGCCGCAAGCATCCAGAGCAAGTGCATCAGAACTCGGGAGTCGACTTAAAGCAGGCTGCAAGACCCACGATGGGTCGCGTTTCGGACGCGATGGTCCTGCGTGCTGGCGCGAACCGCGCCGGATAGCTTTTCGATATTCGCAAGTCGTGCAGCACCGAGGCTTAAGGGCGCTTACCGTTGCGCGGCCTCTGCCAAGGTCTCGTCCATCTCCCGCCGGTAGAACTCGTGAAAGTGCTGCATGCCGTCTTCCATCGGCGACTGGTAAGGGCCGATTTCGCTGCGGCCAGACGCATAGAGGGCGTTGCGGCCCGCGTCCATGCGCTCGGCGATCTCGTCGTCCTCTTTCGACGTTTCCAGATACGCTGCCTGCTGTGCTTCGACGAATTCCCGCTCGAAGAGGGCAATCTCTTCCGGATAATAGAATTCGACGATATTGAGCGTCCGATCGACCGCTTTGGGGATCAGCGTGCTGATCACGAGCACGTGCGGATACCATTCCAGCATGATGTTCGGATAGTAAGTAAGCCAGATCGCACCCTGCGGCGGGATCTCGCCGCAGTAGAAGTCGAGTACCGCGCGGTGCCAGCGCTCATACGTCTTCGAACCCGGCTTGGCGAGGCTGTTATTGATGCCGACGGTCTGCACCGAATACCAGTCGCCGAACTCCCATTTCAGATTCTCGCAGGTGACGAACTGGCCCAGGCCGGGGTGAAACGGGCCAACGTGGTAGTCCTCGAGATACACCTCGATGAACGACTTCCAGTTGTACCGGGCTTCCTTCAATTCGACCCGATCGAGCCGATAACCCGAGAAATCGAAGTGCTTGACGCCAAGGGCCGCCAGATCGCGTGCGACATCGCGCGGCCCGTCGAACAAGAGTCCGTTCCAGTTCTGCAATGGAGTGCGGCCGAGGTTCAAGCAGGGTTTATCGGCGAAATGCGGAGCACCCAGCAACTCGCCTTGAAGATCGTAGGTCCACCGGTGCAACGGGCACACGATGTTCGGCACGCTGCCGTGGCCGTCGAACATGAGCGCCTGACGATGCCGGCAGACGTTCGACAACAGGTTGATCCCTTGCGCATTGCGGATCAGCATCTGCGCGGAATTGCGCGCCGGCAGGGTGCGAAAGTCGCCGACCTCCGGCACCATCAATTCGTGGCCGACGTAGCCGGGAGCACGCGCAAAAAGCCGCTGCTCGGCGTCCAGAACTCGAGAATCGCAGTACCAGGAGACCGGGAACTGCGAGCTTGCCTGCCGCAGGCGCCCAGCCGAGGACAAATCGGACATCGGCCAAATCCTCTCTTCGCGTAAACGGTTGCAAGCCAACCAACCCAACCCAACAACCCGGGACACCTGCGGCTTTTCGTTAGAAAGCCGCCCGGACCGCTTTGCTAAGTCGGCCGCGCGAGAGTAGTCGCAAAGGGGTTTAAGACCCCGCAGGCCGCGTCGTCAAACACTGCTATGATATTGTAGTTTCCGCCATCAGGTCAAGACCTTAGGGCGCTTTTTCCGCCCCTTCAAAGGCTGCATTGACACATCGTCGAACGTCGCTGCGAAGAATCAGAGGCGGCCTGGTTACGGCGTCAACGTCCTGTTGCACCGACGCACCGACTAATCCCATCTCCATCGTGCAGACCCCCGCCGTCCCGCAAAGTTTCGAAGCTGCGTTAGCTGAGCTTGAGGAAATCGTCGCGACGATGGAAGGCGGCCAGTTGCCGCTGAAGGAATCGCTCGCCGCCTACCAGCGCGGCGCCGAATTGCTCGCGTACTGCCAATCGGCACTCAAGGACGCGCAATTGCAGGTCGAGGTACTGGAAAAAGGCGTGCTCAAAGCCTTCACGCCAAACGGCGCGATCGATGCATCCTGATCTCGCCTTCGCGGTTTGGTCCGGTGAGCGGCAACGCCGGATCGAGGACGTACTCGACCGCGCGCTGCCGCTCACCGATGCGCCTCCGAGTCGCCTGACGCAAGCGATGCGCTACGCCGTGCTGGGTGGCGGCAAGCGCGTTCGCGCTTTGCTCGCGTACGCCGGAGGGGAGCTGACCGGCGCCGACGCCGCTGTCGTCGATGCTCCGGCCGCCGCGGTGGAATTGATTCACGCGTATTCACTCGCGCACGACGACTTGCCGTGCATGGACGACGACACATTGCGGCGCGGCAAGCCGGCGTGTCACGTCGCGTTCGGCGTGGCGGCGGCATTGCTGGCCGGCGACGCGTTGCAGGCGCTTGCATTCCACGTCCTGGGCGCCGCCGCGATGCCTAACGCTGGCGCCGCATGCACGACACTTGCTGATGCGGCGGGCGCTAGCGGTATGGCCGGCGGCCAGGCGATCGATCTGGAGAGCGTCGGCATGACGCTTGCTTCTTCCGAACTCGAAGCGATGCACCGGCGGAAGACCGGCGCGCTCATTCGCGCCGCGGTGAACCTGGGCGCGCGCTGCGGGCGATCGTTGGCGCCCGACGAAACTATCGCGCTTGATGCGTTCGCGCGTGCCGCGGGACTCGCGTTTCAGGTCGTCGACGATGTCCTCGATGTCGAAGGCTCAGCGGCGGCGTTGGGCAAGACCACGGGCAAGGACATCGCAGCGAACAAGCCGACTTATGTGACCGTGCTTGGGCTCGCCGAGGCGAAGCGCCACACCGCCGCATTGCGCGAGGAAGCGCGCCTGGCGGTGCAACCGTTTGGTCGCGCGGCGCGCCGGCTGCTCGAACTCGCTGACTGGATCGCTACGCGCACGCATTGATCATCGTCACTTGAATTTCATGCCACTGTCGCCAAATATCGATATTGTGAGGGCGACCGGCGCTCAGGGGTAACGAGTGAGCCAAGCCCGTTACCTGAACGTTCGATCCGCTACAATTGCGCCTGAACAGTCTCGACGTCATGAACCGCCCTGAACAACCGCGTCATCTGATGCCCATGCCCGACGTGCAGTCGGGGCGGGACGAGCGCCAGCTCGCCATCGACCAGGTGGGTATCAAGGGCCTCAAGTTTCCGCTGGCGTTCGCCGATCGCGGCGGCGTCGCACAATCCACGATTGCCACCTGCAATGTCTATGTCGCGCTGCCGGAAGATCGCAAAGGCACGCACATGTCGCGGCTGGTTGCCCTTCTCGAAGATCGATTGGCGTCCGGGGCTGCCCCCTTGTCGGTCGCCAATCTGCGCACCTTGCTTGATGACTTGGTGGAACGGCTTGACGCGCCCGGCGGCCGGATCGAGCTCGCGTTCCCGTTTTTTGTGCGCAAGACGGCTCCCGTCTCCGGTGTCGCGAGCCTGCTTGACTACGAGGTGTGGCTGAACGGCGAATTGGACGATGGACGCTACGGAATCACCGTCGCGGTCGCCGTGCCGGTGACCTCGTTGTGCCCTTGC
>Ga0136617_10006485_pt1 | contig 10447 bp, 9 predicted proteins | sample AntDrymUQ3222106_2_FD_129672 | JGI IMG/M metagenome (GOLD analysis project Ga0136617, IMG submission 129672) | Polar desert sand microbial communities from Dry Valleys, Antarctica - metaG UQ322 (21.06) | ecosystem: Environmental > Terrestrial > Soil > Desert | place: Antarctica: Dry Valley...
CCGTTCCCTCTGGTGTTGTTAAGGCTGAGTATTGGGCCTGGCCATCTATAAGCTTCGAAGCGTCATTTGACGTGATGGAGTTGATGAACTCAATTGATCCGGAGCCGCGTACATCAATCTCACCCATATGTGAGACGTCAAAAAGGCCTGCGTGTGAGCGAGTGCGCAAGTGCTCTTCGATAGTGCCCGCGGGATATTGGACGGGCATGTCCCAGCCGCCGAAATCAACCATGCGGCCACCCATGCGGCGATGCGCGGCATTAAGTGGTGTCTTTCTTAGCTCCAGCGCAGGTGCAGTCAAGCGTATCTCCCGGATCCGATACCGAACCCGCTACTCAGAGAATCACGAAAAACGGATGAATCCGCAAACTAACATGCGAAGTTCAGTGCGTCAAGCGAGTCTGTCAGAGCGAGTCTGTCGGAGGCTGATGTCCTAATTTGAGAGTTGGTTTGGTGAAACAAACGATCCACGAAACCACACGAACGAACACGAAAATGTTGTTAGTGATCTTTCGTGGTATTTCGTGGATCGTTCTTGATTTCAGTGCCTACCTCATGGAACGGCAGGTGAAGAAAAGGAAATTAGGACACTACCTGTCGGAGTGGTGAAGCGAGGGATCTTGTTGTTAGTTACTGCGAAGGAAGTTAACGATGGGTTTTAGATGTCGACTTGTACAGGAGTGGACGAGTTGCCTGAACGCGTTGGGAATCAGAAGTTTCTTTCGCGCACATCAACCTTCTGGACTGCGAAGACTACTCGCATGGTGTCAGGCCGGCGATCCATTGACGCCGGGACGAAGGCCGCATCCCGACGGAGGGCTGCCTGAAAGTCGTTGAGCATCTGTCGATCGCGAGGAGCGTGAACGACGTCGACCAGCGAGGCAGCCCCATTACTAAAGACATCCGCTACCACGAGCATGTCGTCCGCATCCTGATATCGGCTTTTGTGTGGGTGTGCATACGAACGTGTGAGCGTGGCGAGTGCGCCCTTAGGATTCAGACTTGGGGACTGCTCGGCGAAAGGAGCGCGACTGGCAGCGTAATCCTCGGATCTCACCGGCTTGTTTAGATCGTAACCGGCGCTCGCGGGAACCACATAGACTGCGGAACTTTGCACGGCGGCTTCGTGAAGTGCCTCAAAGTGGGGTCGCAACCCGGCAAACATAGCGATAAAAAGAATGACCGAAGCGACAGAACCAACGCTGTAGGGCATCAGACGAGGTTCGAGAAAGCGCGCGAGTCGATCACCAAAAGAAGACTTTGGGCTTTGCCGGCGCGCTGCGGCTTCGATCATCAAGGCACTAGTGATTGATGCGGCCAGGTCGACCGGGGGCCGAGAGCTGGACAGCATACTCAAACCGCGAGTCAACGCCCGCAGTTCGATAAGTTCGTCTCGGCAAACAGGACACTTGTCCACATGCTCATCAACGGCAACCCGGGCGGGCAGCATCAAAGCGTTGTCAACGTATAACGAAAGCAACTGTTTTGTTTCTTCACACGACATAAGACATTTTCAGTTGCCGATTGCCAATTGCCAATTTAAAGAGTGAAAATCAACGAACGTAACTCCTTCAATTGGCAATTGGCAATTGGCAACTGGCAATCTCCAATCGGCAATCCCTTGGATGGCTGACCGACCCCGGCTGCTTCCTTGTTAAGGGAAGCAACTCCGACAAAGTACAAGACAAGCTAACAGATGATTCGAGCGAGACTTTCAACGGGTGTTGCTGGCCACGTTTTCAAATTTGCTCTCGTCCCCCGATTAGCCGAAGTCTTCTACCCGCCGTCTCGTCACTTCGACCCATTTGGCACCGAGTTGTTGTGAGCCGGGGCGGGTCAGCCATTCATTGGGAATTTCGGAAATCGGACTGCGAATTGGGGATTTTTCAATCCGAAATCCGCAATTCGAAAATTCTTACAAAGATCCCGCCAACTTTCGTCGCAGCTCGGAGCGGCCGCGTGCCAGCCGCGACTTCACCGTACCTACGCTAACCCGCAATGTTGCGGCCACTTCTTCATAGCTCAACCCTTCAATGTCCCTCAAAATGACTGCCTCACGATAAGCACGGCCGAGGGTTAGCAGGGCCGCCCTTAGAACTCGTTCGCGTTCGTGCGCCAGCGTTTCCTGCTCCGGGGTATTTCCGCGATCGGCCGGCAGCGTGCCTGTTAGCGGTTTACTACCCCGTTCATCGGTGGAATCAAGTGAGACTGTCGAGTCGCGTCGCCGCCTGCGCCACCAGCGCCAACGGTTTCTCGCCTGATTGATAGCGATGCGATAAATCCAGGTCCTTAAGTCCGCATCGCCACGGAAGTGTTCCATGCTCTGAAACGCTCGCAGGAAAGTCTCCTGGGTCAGGTCGCGCGCGTCTTCACTATTCTCAGTTAACCGATAAAGCAATCCGTATATTTCCCCCGAACGCTCGGCTACCAGAACTTCAAATGCGGCGGCATCGCCTCGCTTTAGTCTTTCAATGAACTGCGTCTCGGTCGCCGCGCGACGGTCCACCGAGGCTGCGGTCGCAACCTGCTCCAGATCCATCTGCCCGCCGAGGGCTATTGGTTCTGAGTAGCTCACGGTTTACCCCCTGGGACGGGAATTGGAGTAGCCGACCGCCTAAGCCTATTCCCGGACAGGCGTACCCTTAGACACCAGTTCCAGTCAGTTTGTTCCCGAGGAATTCTCATGCCCGTCCTTTGATGCAATTGCACTACAAAACTTTATCGGGCGACTTGAAACTCCCCAGTACTCTGCCGATCCGATAAGCTCGCTTGACAGGATTTCGTGACACCCATTAGAGTGCTTGTTTCGCTTATCATACACTTAGAAGAACGCAGTTCACCATAGGGACTTGCGAGAAGGAATAAGTGGCTCGATACAAAAAGAAGCGCGCGCGAGAACTGCAGCACGACCGATTTCGCGACACAACTATTAGCGCTTTCGATCGTCTGGGCAATCTACTCGAGGGCCGGGGGAAAGCGATTCTGTATGGAATCGTCGCCATCGTTTTGATCGTTATACTCGTGGGAGTATGGCTCACTTGGAGCCGGCGAAAGGCCGACGAAGCCCGCCGGGCGCTGGGACGGGGAATTGCGATTGCTAGCGCCCCAGTCTCTTCAACATCTCCTCTAGATCCCGCTAGCACCTACGCAAATGAACAGGAGCGGGCTCAGAAAGCGATTGAAGAGTTTCAGAAGGTTGTAGCCAAGTATGGAGACCCCTACCACACGGAAGCACGGTATTTCATAGCTACAAATCTCCTGTATGTAGATCGAGAAAAGGGAGTTAGCGAGCTGGCCGAACTGAGCAAGAGCAACTTTAGTGATATCGCCACGCTAGCCAAGTTTGCGCTCGCGCAGGCTCAAGAAGCCGACGGCAAGTATGACGAGGCGGCCCAGCTTTACAGTCAGCTTGCGTCACAAAACACTGTGATCATCACCCCGGAGACGGCTAACCTTCGGCTGGCCATGGTTTATCTGAAGCAGGGCAAGAAAAAAGAGGCTGCAGATATTCTCTTCCAGATAGCCAACGCCGCACGCAAAGCAAAAGACGCCGATGGAGCAACCCTCCCGTCATCGGCGGCTGCCCGAGAAGCTACTCTGGAATTACAGAAACTGGACTCCGATCGCTTTGCCCAGCTCCCGGCGGAGTCTCCGGCAGCAGGACTGACCTTCTAAGCAATATTCCCGGTTATGGTTTTGATTTCCGGATAACGTTTCAACCCGAGCGTTCGTCATCAATAGGGAATGGGCTTACTAATCTGATCCCCGCATGGATAACCTTACCCATTCGCTTGTCGGGCTAGCCGCCTCAAAAGCAGGACTGGAAAGGTTGTCACCCGGGACGACTGTTCTCTGCATTCTTGCAGCGAATGCTCCAGACTCCGACATAGTGACGTTGATTGGTGGCCGCTGGAACTACCTTCACCACCATCGCGGCATCACCCATTCAGTCCTTGGAGCGATTGTTCTCGGACTTACTCTTCCACTAATCTTCTATTTCGCAGATCGCCTGATCGCCAGAATTCGTGCGCGTCGACCAGCGGTCAGGTTGAAGGGGTTAATGATTGCGTCGCTGCTTGTTACTGCGACGCATCCCTTCATGGACTGGACTAACAACTATGGAATCCGTCCCTTTCTGCCGTGGAGTTCGCAGTGGTTCTATGGTGACTTCATTTTTATTATCGATCCTTTTCTCTGGATGATTTTGGGAAGCGCCTGCTTCTTGCTAACCTCAAAGTCGAAATTGCTATTGGGAATCTGGTTGTTGCTGGCGCTGCTATTCACCTATCTGGTGCTCACCGTTCCCGTGCAGCGCGGACTGGACCAGCCCCTGGTGCCTAGAACCATTTGGATTATCGTCCTAATTGGTCTTCTAGTTTCATTTAAGTTGGGCGCCGCACAAAGATGGGGATCTCAGATCGCCCTCGCCGCATTGGTGGTGATTGCAGTGTATTGGGGTAGCCTGGCGTCTCTTCATTGGTTTGCGATCAATGAGGCAAGGATCGAGGCAAGAGCCATCGTCAGCCAATACGGGGAGAGCATCACCGACATTGCCGCGATGGCAACTCTCGCGAATCCGTTTCGGTGGTCCTGTGTGTTGGAAACTGAGAGCGCGGCTTACCGGTTTGAGCTTTCACTAGCGGGTAGTCAAAGCGCTCTCTCACGGCTCGTTCGACACGAGCGAGCAGACACTACCGATTCCCCTGCTGTCGAACAAGCCTTGCAGGATGAAAGGGCGAGAATCTTTTTGGACTTTGCACGATTTCCTGTGGCTAAGGTAGTGGGAGCCGACTGCCTGACCCAAACGCTCGTGCAATTAGCTGACCTACGCTACACTCAACCAGGAAGCGGGCGTGGAACCTTTTCCCTTGATGTGCCGGTTGATTGCCCGACTCAGGATACGGCCCAAGATAGACGATCCCAATGACGTAGATGCCTTTAGATGAATGACACGAAACAAATCGAAGCCCTCAAGTCGCTGGCCGATGCTGCCAAAGAACGTTCTCGACCCGGTAAGAGAGTATTCTTAGCGAGCGTTCGTGTTTCTCCCGGGGCTTACCTTGTCGTTTCGAGCGTGCTTACGTTTTCCGCTGGTCTGCTCTTGCGTTCCGAGCAGGATGGGTGGGCGCTACTGGCGATCGTCGTGGCGTGGACGCTCCTGCCGGGGCTGGCTCTGACTGACAAGATCGCATTTGACGGCAAGTCGTTGGTACGTCGCGGGGTGATGCCGTTCCTACTTCAGCTCGTCTCAGGGCGGAGGCAGCAGCTTAGCGTGGCGGAAGTTGAACGAGTGGATACGAACGCGGTTCGCACACTTCGGCGCGGCGGTAGAGTGCACTATCGCTACCGCAGCCAGATTACAGGGAGAGGGACTGGTTTTGTTTTCGCTTCTGGTGGTCGGCGTTACCGCGAGATGGTACAGCGACTCTTCCCGCTCATTCATGACGACAAGATCGATTTGAGGACGCGTGAGCTGCGAGACTATCTCTGCGACCCGAAATCCATAAACCGCGATCTGGACTGGCTCAAACTTGCACCATCCGACGTCCTGGACAATGCGACTGCGGAGATCAAGCTGGGCGGAAAAAGAGAGCATAGAGAGCATGTCGAGGAACAAAGCGACGCTCACTGCATTTCCCCTAGCGATGTCGAGCGAGCGATCCTGCTAAGAGAACTCGGAAACAAGCTACGCATTGCGGGCCGCCTTAGAGAAGCCGGTGAAGCTTTTCGCAGGTCATTGAATGTTCTTCCGCGGGACGGCCGGCTGATTTACGACTTCGCCCGCCTGCTCCGTTCGCAGGCAAGCGCTCGGGGAGATGCGCGTTTGCTTTCGCGCGCGCGTGCCGCTCTGCGACTGTCAGCCATGAGAGCCGATGAGGATGCCGCTTTGCTGTCACTGATTGGTGAGGGCTTTTTGGAGTGCAATGAAGCATCGCGAGCTGAACGTAGCTTCCAGCGAGCGATTGAGCTGGAACCGCGAACGTTTCGAGCGCGGCTCGGCCTTGCCGATGTAGCGCTGCGAAATGGCAAGCTGGCGCATGTGATCCACCAGTATCGTGATGCGGCCCACGAGACTTCCGAAAAGGCGCTGGTCCGCTATGCTCGCCGCGAAGCGGACTATTACCTTAGTCTCAATGACGACGATGATTATCTTTCCGCGGAGCTAAGCCGCATCAATTGGCTGCAGACGTTAACTCGCGTTCGACGCCTTGCCGCCCGAGTAACCAACGCGAGCACACTTGTGGCCCTGATTGGGACTTATGCTGATCAGGCGATCGCAGGTATCGGTTGGGCGCTCGCTTCTTCCTCCCTGGTAGCATGGCTATCCAGTCTTCTTGCCGGCAGGTTGCTTTCCGCGCGACGCAAGCCACGTCCGATCGATTAACAAAACACCATCAGTGGGTAAGAGAAAAGGCAGAAGACATTAAGCTTCTGCCTTACGTTCCCACCTTGAGTGTTTGGTGATTCAAAGGGTCGTTTTCGAACGAAGTGGTGCAGGATTCTTCTTGTTCTTCCGGGCCGGTGTCTTACCTATCGTTTCTGATTTGGTCCTGCCCGCGCTGCGTGACCCGGTTTCATCAGTTTGCGCTTTGGAACCGCCGTCACCGGCAGCCTTCGTCTCAAAGGTGGCCGACGCTGCGTTCGCTTTCTGTTTATCAGTCGAAACAGCAGCCTCGGTTGGCTTAGTCGAACTATCCACCTTAGGCACTATCGTTCGCCCCTGCTGCTCGGTTCCGGATGCCACCGCAGACGTTCGGGTCGATTCCGGATTGAGCAATGCGTCCCAACGGTAGCGCGGAAGCGTGCGAGGCTCAGCGAGCTTTTTGAAAATAAAGTCTGTCATCGCTGAGACGATCCAGTTGTGGTAGAACTCGCCAACCGATGCCAATTCGGCATCCGGCGCCGGGTTCATGAAATCGATGGCGTAAGGAATATGGTCCTTGATCGCAAACTCGACGGTGTTGAGGTCATACCCAAGCGCGGTGCAAAGGGTGCGAACGTCCTTCGTCACGCGCTCCGCGAGCTTTGGAGCGAGATAGTCGGGGTCGTGAATATACTGCTCACCAGATAGATATGGCTTCCGTGGATCGTAGGCCATGATCATCACTTCCTGCTGTCCTACGCAGTAGCAGCGCACGAACTGGTCGAAGTTAATAAACTCCTGCAGCGTCATGCAGAGCGTACCGGTCGCGTCATACTCTGACCACAGCTCTTCGAGAGAATTGACCCGTGAAACGTTTTTCCAACCGCCGCCGTCAAAGGGTTTCAGAATAGCCGGCAGACCGATGTAATCAATTATGCCTTGCCAATCGAGAGGAAACTCCAGGTTGCGCAGGCTCTCGGTGACAATTCCCGGGATGTAATCCTTCTGTGGTAAGAGCACCGTTTTGGGAACCGCTACGCCAATCTTATGAGCCAGTGAGAAGTTGAAGAACTTGTCGTCGGCAGACCACCAGAACGGGTTATTAATGATGACGACACCTTCCAGGGCCAGGCGCTTCAGAGTCGCCCGATAAAATGGAACGTCGTGGGAGATGCGGTCGACCACCAGATCATATTGGGGAGGCGCGTCATGACGAATGGCGCCCAACTTCATGAATTCGGCTATCGTTTCTCCCTTTCCTCGCTCGTTGATGGCGCTAATGAGAGCATCGGGGAACGTCTTCTCCCGGCCAACCAAAATGCCTACTCGATTCATAATTCGGTGTCCTTTCAATTAGAGCGAATGCGCCGTCAGGGCGCACAGACTAATAAACGGGCAAACTACCATAACGCATTGTTAAGTAGCTTCATGCTGTGGAAAACTACGCAAAATACGCCTCACCAGCCAGGTTGTCAAATGAAGGAAGCCCGTGTGAAGGAAGTCCGTGAGGCATCTGCTCACCGGAAAACAAGCATCAATAAGTGGGTCAACCACCTTAAACTCGGGCTTTAGGTTACGATGGACCGGTCTCTGGGCTTCAAACGCCTTTGGCGGTACGTGTGGTAGAATCCACTCGCTCATGGCCGGCATTCTCCCTTTTCGCCAGCCTGACGCAACAATCAAGCTCCTGGAAGGAGAACGAAATTCTTGCTTCGATCCCTTTTGGCCCCACTGGTCTTTGGCGCGATCTTGCTTGCGGGGATCTGGTCAGCATTGACTGGCAGCCCGACGGTTGCCACCCAGAACAATCAGAACAACCAAAGTAACACCGCCGCAAGTAACCAGAATACTCGGAAGCGCGAAAAGAACGAGAAAATCGACCGGAATCAGAAGGCCCTGACCGCGGAACAGATTTCCGAACTAACGGTGCTGGTCTACGGCTCGCGTCCGGTACTCGCGCAGATACGCCGCAACGGCGTGGAACGCGGTCGCATCACCCGTTTCACGACCGATGGAAAGACCGAACAAGCCACCTATGAGCGCCGCTTCATTAGGGGAGAGAGCGCGGACAAGGACAAGATTAGGCTTGATCAGAAAATGCCCACGATGGAGTACTCGCTGATCTTCGGCGAAGGACGTCTATGGGGTGTCATCAACGGCGCCGCTTTTACTCCCCGACAAGATGCGGCGGATGCCTTCCTATCGCAGCATCACCACAGCATTGAGAGCTTGCTCCGCTACAAAGAGAACGGAGCCACGATTAACTTGGTGGGTAAGGACAAACAGAAGGGCCTCGACCTCTACGTTCTGGATCTTACTGACAAAGATAAACGAACCACTCGCTACTACATCAGTGCCAGGACATTCCACGTTTTATGGCTTGAGTATGATGAAGCAAACCCCGGCGCCGCACGGCTGAAATACTCGAAGAGGTTTTCCGATTACCGCTACGCTCAAAGCACACTGGTGCCTTACCGCACTATACTGATGGAGGATGGTAAGCAAACGCAGGAGACACGAATTCTCACAGTCACATTTGGCGTCAAAGTTGATGATACGCTCTTCAAGAATCCGCAAGCGTGAAATTAAGCCGGTCGTATCAGTTTGTACGGAGCAACAGTGAGCCTGCCGGAACGAATTGGCCGAGGATTACGCGGATAGGACGGAGCTGCAAAGAGCGCCTGATTGCACTCTCGGCCTTTGAATTTCCTCAAGCCTCCCGGCCGATTTACTTCATATCCGGTTTATCGGCGAAATCCGTGGCCAATTCGTTTGCAGATACGCTGAGAGTATCGTTTTCTTTTGGAACCTTCGCTGAATTCTGGCGTGTATAGCCTGCGGGCGCTCGTTCGTAAGGGTTATAATCAGCATTCGGAGGCCGCTCATCCGCCGTGCTTGTCAGAACGGGAGCGGACGGGGGTCCCCAACCGGGGAGCCCGGCTGGGGTGGTGGTAGCGACCTGGTCTCGACATCCACTATACAACCCGGTCGCTACCGCTCGCGATTCTGACAGAGAAGTGAGAGCCTACCCACCTTGATGGAGACACTCAGTTCCATTGACGAGCTAAGTTTCCCTGTGGCTCTGCGGCAGGAAGTGATAGCTGATTCGACCTCGGATCACGCGCTGCTGGAAGCGACGCGTACGGGCGATGAAGATGCTTTTGCCGAGTTGGTTAGCCGTTATCGTAATCAAATTACGAGCTACATTTACCGGATGACGAATGACTACGATGGTGCGGTGGATCTTGCTCAGGAGACCTTTGTCAGGCTTTATCGAGCGGTAGATCGTTATCAGAGCAATTATGCGTTTTCGACTTATATCTACCGGATTGCCACAAACCTGGCAATCAGTGAGTTGCGCAAACGAAAGCGCCGGCGGCTGGTCTCGCTGACCGGGTTTTTTCAGACTCACGATGGGAGCGAGAATCGTGAGCTCGATCCGGTTGACGAACGGCCGCTGCAAGATACCGAGCTCGTAGCTACGGAAAGGCGCATTGCAGTGCAGCGAGCGATCAGCACCTTGCCGGAGAAATATAGGGCGCCGTTGATTTTGCGAGACGTGGAAGGCAGGAGTTACGAAGAGATCTCCCGCATTTTGCAGACCTCCGAGGGAACTGTGAAATCACGCATTAGCCGAGCGCGCGACTTTTTGCGCGAAAAGATGAGAGCTTATCTCTGAAATAGGAGTGTTATGAGAGTAGCCATTTGCAAAACTGTTTGTCGTGAAATTGAAGAAGCAGAATCTGGGCAGCGCTTAAGTACCTCTGTGACCGAACACCTGGGAGGCTGCCCAGAATGCCAGAGTTTTTATGATGAGCGAATTAAGCTGCGGCAGCTTGTTGCCAGCCTGGAAACCGTTGCCGCCCCGCCGGACTTTGATTTTCGGGTTCGTTCACGGCTCGCAAACGAGAAAGCGAGCGCTCATGCCGGATTCTTCTTTAGGAATTTCTCATTCGGGTTTCCGTCAATTGCGTTGGCGACGCTGGTCCTGATGATTGGTGGAGTCTTCGCCCTGCGAGCCTGGAATGCACCGACCAATAGCGCAACCGCCTTGCAGACTGAGACGCGCGATGTGAATCCGCC
>Ga0136617_10006486_pt1 | contig 10443 bp, 9 predicted proteins | sample AntDrymUQ3222106_2_FD_129672 | JGI IMG/M metagenome (GOLD analysis project Ga0136617, IMG submission 129672) | Polar desert sand microbial communities from Dry Valleys, Antarctica - metaG UQ322 (21.06) | ecosystem: Environmental > Terrestrial > Soil > Desert | place: Antarctica: Dry Valley...
CGAGGCTGGCCAGGGTTCGCCCAGCCACCACGACTCTGGCCCCGGCGCCCACCAGCGCCATCGCGATCGATCGTCCGAGGCCGTTGCCGCCTCCAGTGACGAGCGCCGTTCGGCCGCCCAAGGGCGCCGGGTTGGTGCCCGGGTCACCCACCGGCGGGGACGCGCCCGAGGTCGCGGCCGAACTGATGGTCGGACCAGCTCAACTCCGCGCCGCCGTACTTCGCGGCTCTCACGTCACCTGACCGGGCGTGACCCTCGAACAGCTCGACGCGAGATGCGCGTCCGCACAACTCGCCGAGCCGGGCGCTCGCCGCATGATCGGTGACCTCCTGGTACGTGACGGTCTTCAGGTACTTGCCCACCCACAGACCGCCGGTGTAGCGCGCTGCGCCGCGGGTCGGCAGCACATGGTTGGTCCCGATCACCTTGTCACCGTAGGACACGCACGTTCCCTCGCCGAGGAACAGCGCGCCGAACTCGCGCATCGCGTCGAGGGCCCGCCGCGGCTCGGCCGTGAGCACTTCGACGTGCTCGGACGCAAACGTGTCGGCCACCGCGAACGCTTCGTCGATGTCATCGACCACCAGCACCTGGCCGTGGTCGCGCCAGGCCGGCCCGGCCATGTCGTTGGTCGGCAGGCCGGGCAGGATCTGGTCGATGTGGGCGATCGTGTCGCGAGCCACCCGCTCGCTTGTCGTGACGAGGATCGCTGGCGAGTCAGGGCCGTGTTCGGCCTGACTGAGCAGGTCGACGGCCGCGATGAAGGGATCGGCATCGTCGTCGGCGACGATCAGGATCTCGGTGGGGCCGGCAAACAGGTCGATACCGACTTCGCCGAACAACTGCCGCTTGGCCTCGGCGACGTAGGCGTTGCCGGGGCCGGCGATCAGATTCACCCGTTCGATCGACGCGGTGCCGAGGGCCAGGGCCACGACCGCCTGAACCCCACCCAACAGGTAGATCTCGTCGGCACCGGCGAGATGCATCGCGGCAACGGTGGCCGACGGAATCTCACCGCGTATCGGCGGCGTACAGGCGGCGACGCGTTCGACTCCCGCGACCTTGGCCGTCACGATGGTCATGTGGGCCGACGCCGTCAGCGGATACCGGCCGCCAGGGACGTAGGCGCCGCTCGCCGCGATCGGTAAGTGTCGCTGACCGAGGTGGACACCCGGCGAGGTCTCCACCTCGATGTCCACCATCGAGTTACGTTGCAATTGGGCGAAGCCCCGCACGTTCGCCTGGACGGTCTCGAGATCGGTGATCACCTGGGTCGGCACGTCGGCGACGATGCGTTCGATCGCCGTCGGGTCGAGACGAAAGTTCTTGGGTGACCAGTGGTCGAAGCGCTCGGAGCACTCTCGCACTGCGTCGTCGCCGCGACGGCGCACGTCGGCGATGATGTCGCGTACGGTCGCCGCGACCGCCTCACGGCTGGAGGTGCTGGCGGCGTTCGAATCGGGGAACTTGAGGCGCGTGATCATTGATCGACCCTTCCTGCTCTCGGACGAACGGTATACGTATGCATCGACGTTGTCAACGGCGGCGAGCGCTGAGTGCGGTGAATATCGGAAGCCGTCCGTGCTCGTCGTGATCGGTCGGCGGAGCTAGGCAACCCGCCGCGCGACGTTGGGTGCTAACTCGGGCGCCGCCGGAATGGCCAATGCGCTCCCCTTCGGGGTCGGGACGCGCCGTGAACGGCCGGCCGCCCACCCGACCGGCTCAGTGAGCACCAGCGCCCACAGGTCGGAACGGACCCGGCCGGCCCGAGCCGAGTCGAGCCGGTTGACGGCTACCACGCCGTCGATCATGTCGGCGAGCACCGCCGGCCAGGGCCGGCCGCGCACCCGCACGGCGACCGAGCCGCCCTGGGCGTGGCGTCGAACCGTTCGATCGAGGCCGACGAGCCGTGGCGGGGTTCGGTAGCTGGGGGCGATGAGTCCCGCGGTGCGAGCGGCGGCGGCCAACACCTTGGCCGCGTCGGCGAACATCACCGTCGCCGGTCGCTCGACAGGCACCGTGACGTCCTCGCTCGAGGCAACGGGCGCGGCGTCACCGGTACGGGGGCCGTTCGTTGGCGATCCGGGGGGTGGGGGGCTCGTCGGCGATCGTCTCGCCGACGGACCAGGGGGTGGAGTCGGGTCGGGCATACCACGATCATGGCCGAGGGGTCTCACCGTTATGGTCGGCGACGCCCTTGCGGTCCCCCCGACCGGAGTCGGCGAGCTCGGCGAGCGCCGGCGCGATCTCGTCGGCCAGTTCCCTGGCCAGGTAGCCCACAGGAGCCAAGGCCGCCGCCAGGCGCGTTGCGGCGAGGCGGTGGCACAACGTCGCCCAACACGCGGCCTGGGCGGCATCGTGACAACGAGCGCCGGCACCACCGACGGCTCCCGCCAGTACGTCTCCCGCCCCGGACGTCCCCAACCCGGTCACGCCGACCGGATCGACCCAGGTCGTCCCGTCCGGACCGGCGACGCACCCGAAGGACACAACGGTCAGCCCGTACTCCGCGGCCACCACCCGTTCCGGCCGCCCGGGACCGCGACGGCCGTCGAGCAACGACTCGAGCTCCTCACGGTTCGGGGTGACGATGACCCGGCTCGGGCGCTGGGCGAGTCGCGACCGGAGGACGGGCAACGCGGTGATTCCCAGCGCATCGAAGACGATGACCGCGTCCGGGCTCGCCTGATCCAAGGTCAGGGCGACGAGCTCGGCGGCTTCGTCGAGGTCGGCCAGCCCGGGACCGACGACCACCGCATCGGCGGCGGCGACGAGGGCCACGAGCGATGCGCGGTCGTTCGGGTCGAGACCGATGACGAGCGCCTCGGGCATGGCCACCGCGATCGAAGTCGCCACTTCGGGTGCGGTGGCGATCTGCAGGCGTCCCGCACCCATGCGGAGGGCGGCGGCGCCAGCCAGGAGCATCGCCCCTGGGGTGCCCCGGGATCCACCGACCACCACGACGGTGCCCCGCTCGTGCTTGTCTCCTCGTTCGTTGGCCGCCATCGGCCACCCACCGAGCAAGGCCCGGTCGAGGCGGATCTCAGCGGGGTGCGACGGGGGCATCGGGCTCGTCGGTGATGACTGCTTGCTCCTGCTGCAGCGGCGCCGTCCAGGCGTCCCTTTCGAGCAGCAGACCCCCTTGGTCGTCCCGGATGTACGTCGTCAATGAGCAGTTGGCCAGCGTGCCTGATCGACTGAGCTCCAAGGCGGTGCCCTCGTCGAGCCGCTCGACGAGGTAGCGGGTGATGATGATCGGTACTTCATGGGTCACCACCAGCACCCGGAGGTCGGCGTATTCACGAACCAGCGAATCCCGCAGCGAACGCAGCCGCAGCGCCACGTCGACCCAACTCTCGCCTCCCGGCGGCCGGTAGTAGAACTTGCCGAGACGGTCCCGACGTGTCGCTTCGGCCGGATGGGTCGCGACGATCCCCCGGTGGGTCAGCAAGTCGAGGATGCCGAACTCGCGTTCGCGCAACCGCTCGTCGGACGTGATGTCGATCTGGAGACCCGCCGCCTCGATCACGTGGCGGGCGGTCTCCGCGGCCCGGACGTACGGCGACGACACGACCACGTCGGGGGCGGTCTCGGGCGGCTCCTGGCCCAACCAGGTGCCGAAGGCAACCGCCTGCTCCACACCCAGGTCGGAGAGCGGGACGTCCATGTCTCGATCGGCGATATCGAGGCGGTCGACCGGATTGGTGCGGGATGCGTCGTTGGCGATGTTGCCGAGGCTCTGTCCGTGGCGCAGCAGCCACAGGCCATTCAACTCGTCGCGCACGGCGGCAAGCTAGCGGAGAACCTCTCGTGCGACTCCGGCCGGAGCGAGCAGGTCTCGACCCAGCACGCCGCCCGGACGCCGTCACGGCCACCGGCCCGTACGATCGAAGAGTGGGCGCAGTATTGACACCGGTGCAACAGCACACGCTCGACCTGCTCGCCAAGCAGGGTGCGCCGGTGGTGTTCGAGAGCGACGTGGTGGCGGACATCCGCACTCGGCTCGACACCGGGCTGGCCGAGCTGACCGAGCGATTCGACCACGTCGTCGGCGAGTCGGCCGAGGACGGAAGCAAGGACCTGGCGACACCACCACGGGACCTGTGGGTGACCAAGCGTGACCTGCACTCGGTGTTCACGTGTGAGGCCAGCTGGGCGGCGCCGGACGACTTCACCTGGACCCCGGCCCGGGCCAAGGGCCAGGTCGCCCACCGGGCTATCCAGCTGCTGGTGCACTGGCGGGGCGAACCGGTGCCGGCCACCGTGGTCGACGAGGCTCTGGCCCGCATCGCCGACGAGGACTTCGGGCTCGCCGCCTGGCTGGCCGCCATCGGCGAGGCCGACCGAGCCGAGCTGCGCTCGCTCGCCGTGGAGAACGTCACCAAGTTCGTCGAGTGTTTCCCGCCGCTCGAGGGCCGCTGGTACCCGGTGACCGAGGGCACCGTGCAATACCCCCGCCGCGGCCGGATCGTGCTGCGGGCCAAGCCCGACCTCACCCTCGGCATCGCTCGCGGTCAGGAGAGCCGCAAGGTCATCGTCGACCTGAAGACCGGTCGGTTGCAGACGCGGCATCGCGACGACCTGCGGTACTACGCGCTGGTGGAGACCATGGCCCGAGCGGTGCCGCCCCGGCTGCTCGCCAGCTACTCGCTCGATTCGGGCTCGGCCGATGTCGAGACGGTGACGGCCGAGATGCTGCGGTCAACGCTGGTGCGTACGCTCGACGGCATCGAGCGCATGGTCGAGATCACCGCCGAGGCCCGCCAGCCCGAGCGGCGGGCCAGCGTGGTGTGCCGGTGGTGCGTGTTGCGGGCCGACTGCGATCCCGGCCGCGAGTTCCTGGCCGGCGGACCCGGCCGACTGGCCGGCGGACCCGGCCGACTGGCTGACACCGGCGATCCGCAGTGATTCAGCGATGAGCGGTGATCGGGTCGCGATCGGCGGTGATCGGGCCGCGGTCACCGGTGATCGGGCGACATCAACGCCACCGGCACGCCGAGTCCGGCCGCGGCGGTGAACGTGGCGATCCGCCGGCCCGCCTGCACCGCGTCACGAGGTGCACTGACGAGCAGCGGACCAAGCCGGGCGCACGTGGCGTGGAGGTCGTCGACCACCAGCACGAATCCCCACAGCGTCGTCGACCCCTCGGGCAGGCCGGTTCGTTCGACCACTTCTACCACGAGCGCGCCGGCGCCGCCGACCCGGTGAAAACCCTGGCGCACGTCGCCGGCCTCGCGCACGCGCTTCAGCGGGGCACCGGTGATATCGGCAACCGCCCCACAGGTCCGGGCCACCGAATCGGTGGCGATCACGACGTGATCGACGTGGGTGGCGCCGAGCTCGTGGACGGCGAACGTCGGTGGCGACGGACCTCGCACTTCGACCGGGACGCCGTCGATGGCGGTGATGGCGGCGTCGATCCCCGACACCACCAGCCGCCGCAGGCCGGGGTCGGCTGACTCGTCGATCTCGACGCCGGTGCCGAACAACGGCACCCGCCGATCGGCGACGACCAGCCCCAGCGACCGCCACGGTGCCACCGATCCGCCGATGACGAGCCAGTCGATGCTGGCCGGTGCGGTCAGGACGCCGCCGGCGCCACGCCGAGCTGGGCACCGACGAAGGTGAGCCCGTTGGCGACCTCGTCGGCCCGCTTGGCGACCGGTTTGCCGACGCCGTGGCCGGCGCGGCCCTCCTGGAACAGGACGATCGGCCGTTCGTCCAGGCAGCTCGTGGACGCCTGCAACAGCGCCACCATCTTGCGGGCGTGCAGCGGATCGACCCGGGTGTCGCCCTCGGCGGTCTGGATGAGGGTCGCCGGGTAGCACGTGCCCGCCTCGACATGGTGGTAGGGCGAGTAGGCGTGCAACCAGCCGAACTCCTCGGCGATGTCGGGGTCGCCGTACTCGGGGGTCCACAGCCGGGCGATGAGGAAGTTCGGGAAGCGGATCATGTCGAGCAGCGGCACCGCGCACCACACCGCCCGGCACAGGTCGGGGCGCTGGGTGAGGGCGACGCCGACGAGCAGTCCACCGTTGGACCCACCGTGCACGGCCAACCGGTCACGGCTGGTCAACCCGGCGTCGACCAGGAAGTCGGCACCGGCGTGGAAGTCGTCGAACACGTTCTGCTTGTTGGCGCGAGAGCCGGCCAGATGCCACTCCTCGCCGTGTTCCAGACCGCCCCGGAGACCGGCGACGGCGTAGAGGCCGCCGGCCGCACACCACGCCGCCACCTTGGCTTCGAACCGGGGCCCCCGGGAGATAGCGAAGCCGCCGTAACCGGTGAGGATGGCCGGCGTGCCGGCGCCGGGGATGCGGTCGGCGCGATGCACGAGGAACATGCCGATGCCGGTGCCGTCGGCGGACGGGTACTCGATATGGCTGACCGCCAGCCGACCGGTGAGCGAGGACACCCTGGCGGTGCTGTCGCTGGTCCCGTGGGGAGCCGCCGCCCCGTCGGCCGCCACCCTCCAGAGCTGGGTCGGCGCCTCAAAGGCGTCGATGACAAGGTAGAACTCGGGCGACTCGACGCTGGTAGCCAGACCGGGTATGGACACCACATCGCCGACGCCGGTGACCACCGAATCGTCGACGGGCTGACCGTCGGGATCGAGACGATGAGCGGTGTCGACGGCCGCCCGGCTGGTGATGATCACCAGCCCGGTGCTGGTGACGCCGAACGACGTGATCACGTCGTCGCGTTCGGCGACGAGGGTCTCCCAGGCGGCCGGTCCGTCGGCGAGTCGATCGAGGCGGATCCGCACTACCCGGCCCCGAGGGGCGTCGACCTGGGTGACGCCCACCAGTGACTGGCCGTCGGCGGCGACGCGCAACTCGGTCATTGCCTGGACCCCATCGATGACCGTCGTCCAGGTGTCGGTGGAGCGATCAAGCACGTGGATGTCGGTCTGCGAGTACCCGATGGACGTTGCGACGATCAGCCAGCGGCCGTCCGGGGACAGCTTGACGTGCGGCCAGGCCTGGGCATCGGTGGGGTGGCGCCAGACGACCGGGTCGTCGATCCAGGTGGTGCCGAGGCAATGACGGTGGACGGTGCGGTGGTACTGGTCACCGGCCGGGTAGCGGGTGTAGAAGAACCCGCCGCCGTCCGGCTCCCAGGCGATCGAGCAGGCCCGGGTGTCGGGGATCTCGTCCCCGGGCGCGCCGGCCACGGCGCCGTCGGTGGCCGAGATGACGCGCAGGATCGAGTCCTCGGTGCCGCCCTCGCTGGTGCCGACGGCGACGAGCGACCCGTCCGATGAGGGCGTGAACCAGTCGATTGCCGTCGCGGCGTCGGCACTGCGTGTGGCCGAGTCGACCAGGGTGACAGCCGGGGCGGCGACTTCGGTGGCCGAACGCCGAGTGAGTAGGAGTTGCTCGTGACCGGCCGGGCGCTCCTGGCAGAACAGGGTGTCGCCGCAAAGCTGGGCGCTCTCCACCACCGGCAGCTCCATCAGGGCGACGAGGCGGGCGTGCCAGGCGGCCCGCTCCGGGCGATCGAGGAAGGCCTGGGTGTGCGTGTTCTGGGCCCCGACCCAGGCCGCGACTTCGTCGCCCTCGGATGCGCTGGCCGGATCGGCCTCCAGCCAGCGGTACGGATCGGTTATCGACGTGCCGTGGTGGACATCGACCACGTCGTGACGCCGCGTCGGCGGGACGGCCGGCATCGTCATCGATGGTCCGGCGACGCCGGCATCAGGTCAGAAGTCCGACCGAGGGTCAGCGGCCCATGTTGGGGCGCTTGCCGTGGTTCGCCTTGGAACGGCGCAGGCGCACCTTGCGCTTCTTGGTCTTCTTCGACATAGGCCCGACACCCTACCGAGCGCCGCCGCGATTCAGTCCAGGTCGGCCTCGATGGCGGTGACGATGGCCGGGTCGTCGGGTTCCACCATCGGGCCGAAGCGGGTGACCGAGCGGTCCTTGGCCACCAGGAACTTCTCGAAGTTCCAGCGGATGTCGCCGGTGTGCCCCTCGGCGTCGGCAGTGTCGGTCAGTTCGGCGTAGATGGGATGGCGGTCGTCGCCGTTCACGTCGACCTTCTCCATCATCGGGAACGTGACGCCGTAGTTGGTGGAGCAGAACGTGGCGATCTCGTCGGACGATCCGGGCTCCTGGCCGCCGAACTGGTTGCACGGGAAGCCCACCACGTTGAAGCCGCGGTCGCCGAACCGCTGCTGCAGCTGTTCGAGGCCGGTGTACTGGGGCGTGAGGCCGCACTGCGACGCCACGTTGACGACGAGGGTCGGGCCGTTGGCGTACTGGGCCAGGTCGGCCGGCTCGCCGGTGAGGGTGTTGACGGGATGCTCGAAGATGGACATGTCTCCAGCATGCCAGCACCCGCTGCGCCTCACCCGGCGACGACCCACCCGGGCGACCAAAGGGTGCCAGCATGACAGTTCCGTCATGCTGGCACCCTTTGGTTGGTGACGGTTGGTTGGTGACCGGGGCGGAGGCGGGGCTCGGCGGGGCGGGTGCTTCGGTAACGTCGGGACCATGACACCGCTGGAGGCGCTGGACCGGGTGGTGCACTGTCTGGACCGGGTCCACGAGACAGGATTCAAGGCCAAGGCGTTCGTGCGGGCGCGCGGGGTCGTCCGCGAACTGCCTGAAGGCGAGCTGGAGGATCGGGCCCGCCAGGGAACGCTCACTGCGCTCAACGGCATCGGTCCGGCCAGCGCCAGGGTCATCACCGAGGCGCTGGCCGACGGCACGTCGTCCTACCTCGCCGAGCTGGAAGCCGAGACGGCGGTGCCCATCACCCCCGCTGGTGCCCGGTACCGGGCCGCCCTGCGCGGCGACTGTCATCTGCACTCCACGTGGAGCGACGGCGGCGCAACCATCGAGGCCATGGCCGGGGCGGCCATCGCGGTCGGGCACGACTACATGGTGCTCACCGACCACTCCGCCCGTCTCACCATCGCCCACGGGTTGAACCGGGCGCGCCTGTTGGAACAACTCGACGTGGTGGCCGGCGTCAACGAGACGCTGGCCCCGTTCCAGATCCTCACCGGCATGGAGGTCGACATCAACGAGGACGGCACGCTCGACCTCGACGACGACCTGCTCGAGCGGCTCGATGTGGTGGTGGCCAGCGTGCACTCGAAGTTGCGCAGCGACCGGATCGCCATGACCCACCGCATGCTGCGGGCGGTGGCGTCGCCCCACGTCGACATCCTCGGCCACTGCACCGGGCGGCTCATCGGCAAGCGACCGCCGTCGGTGTTCGACGCCGACCGGGTGTTTGCGGCGTGCGCCGAGTCGGGCACAGCCGTGGAGATCAACTCGCGTCCCGAGCGGCTGGACCCGCCGTTCGAGCTGCTGGAACGGGCCATCGCCGCCGGCTGCTGGTTCTCCATCGACAGCGACGCCCACGCCACCGGCCAGCTCGAGTGGCAGCCCCACGGCTGTGACCGGGCCGCCAAGTGCGCTGTCCCCATCGAGCGCATCGTCAACACGATGTCCGCCGACGACCTCCTGGCCTGGACCGCCACCGCCGCCTGACCGGGTTCGCGCCCTGATTCGTGAGCAGTTTCCGATTTCCACAAAGGATTTCGGCCATATATGGCCGAAATCCTTTGTGGAAATCGTCGTTGGGTGGGAGGGGCGGGCCGGCGGGGCCGATCGGAAGCGGGCGGCGGCGGGGCGGGTAGCGGGATGGGCGGCCTAGCCTCGGAACCCGCATGGAACGATTCGGCCTCGTCGGCCTGCCCAACGCCGGCAAGAGCTCGCTGTACAACGCCCTGACCGGCGGCGGCGCCCTGGCCGCGCCGTACGCGTTCGCCACCAAGAATCCCAACATCGGTGTGGCCAGGGTGCCCGACGAGCGTCTCGACCGGCTGGCCGAGATGTCCAAGAGCAAGAACGTCGTGCACGCCGCGGTGGAAGTGGTCGACATCGGCGGGCTGGTCGAGGGCGCCAGCAAGGGCGAGGGTCTCGGCAACCGCTTCCTCGCCAACATCCGTGAAGTCGACGCCGTGGTGTTCGTGCTGCGCTCGTTCGAGGACGACGACGTCCCCGGACCGTCCGACCCCATTGAGCACCTGCGGATCGTCGAGCTGGAACTGGCCCTGGCCGACCTGGAGACGGTGGAGAAGCGCCTCAAGCAGGCCGAGCGCCAGTCCAAGCTGGACCGGTCGCTCGGCGACGAGCTCGACGCCCTACGCGTCGCCAATGCGGCACTATCCGACGGTCGGCCGCTCTACCGGGCCGGGCTCACGGCCGACCAGCGGGCGCTACTGGCCCCCTACTTCCTGCTCACGACGCGCCGCGTGCTCGTCGTCGTGAACGTCGGCGAGGACGACCTCGACTCCATCCCCGAGGCCGAGGCCAGAATCGCCGCTGAGTTCGGCCAGGCCGGCGACGCGGCCAGCGGGGGATCTCCCTTCGGCACCGCCGAGCACGTCTCGGTCATCGGCATGTGCGTGCAGCTCGAGGCCGAAGC
>Ga0136617_10006487_pt1 | contig 10442 bp, 9 predicted proteins | sample AntDrymUQ3222106_2_FD_129672 | JGI IMG/M metagenome (GOLD analysis project Ga0136617, IMG submission 129672) | Polar desert sand microbial communities from Dry Valleys, Antarctica - metaG UQ322 (21.06) | ecosystem: Environmental > Terrestrial > Soil > Desert | place: Antarctica: Dry Valley...
CCGATCGACTCCGTCCCTGAACGGGCGAGCTCCACGTACGCGGCGCGGCCGAGATTCCGCGGGAGGAAATTGAGCGCTCCATGCACGTCGATCCAGAAGTGGGGACTGTGCGCGAGGTCTGCGCCCGTGAGCAGCCCCTGCATTGCCGACACGTGATCGGGCAGCAGCAGGTCGTCGTCAGAGAGGTAACAGACGATCTCGCCCTGCGCTTCGTGGAGTGCCTCGTGGCGATTGAGCTCGCCGTGGCGCTCTCCCTTGGGGAAGTCGAAGAAGCGCACGCGGTCGTCGTCGGCGAAGGGCCGAAGAGCGTCACGCGTGTCGTCCTCGACGCCGTCCCCGACGACGAAGACCTCGACGGAGGCGCCACGCTGGTCGAGGGCGCTTCGCACCGAGTACGGCACCAGCGCAGCGTGCCGGAACGTCGGAATCAGGATCGTCGCGTCGGTCACGCGGCCAGGGAGCGGAGCATCGCGATCGTGGAGACGGCCGCCGCGCCCTCGGCGGCGCTCGAGCGAGGAGGAGGACCTCCCTGCAGATGCTCGACGAACGCACGGAGCTCCGCGAGCAAGGGTAGCTCTCCTTTCGTCTCGATCCGTTCCTCCTCGACTCCCGCCAAGCCGCCACGGTAGATGGTGACGTGCTCGTCCCACCCGCCTCCCAGAACCGCGACGCCGTCCTCGCAGTAAAGCTCGACCGTGCGCTTCCACTCGGCGGCCCTGCCGGAGACCTCGAGGGTCTGCCACCAGCCGTCACCGCGAAGGACGCCGCTTAGGTGCACGGCATCCCCGTTCCGCCACTGCGCGACCGCCGACTCCGGATGCCCGAATCCGCCGAAGATCTCGTACCCGATCGCGAGGTCGTGCGGAGCCAGCACCCAGACCGGATCCGAGTCGGTGTGCGAAATGCCCCACCCGACGCGCACGGTCTTCACCCCGGAGACCGCACCCAGCCTGTGCGCGCGGGCGAACGCGGCGAGCTCCTGAACACCTGGGTGGTAGCGCCACTTGTCCATGACGAAGAGCCTGTCCGGGGCGCGTGCGGCTAGCTCGGCAGCGGACGCCGGGTCGTCGGTCAGCGGCTTCTCGCAGAAGACGGGGACCTGGCGCTCGAGCACCTCCTCGAGCACAGCCGCGTGCGTGCTCGTCGGCGTGGCGACGACGATGCCGTCGAGGGCCGGCAGCGAGCGAATGTCCGCCACGATCACGACGGCCTGTCCCTCGTTCGCGCGCGCGCTGCTCTCCGGTGAGCGCGCCACGACCGGGACCTCGCACCCGAGCGAGACGAGGTCGCGCAGGATGTGTCTCCCCCAGTTGCCGCAGCCGACGAGCCCTACGACCATGCGTGCGCGCCGCGCAGCTCCCGCTGGAGACGAATGAAGAGCGCTTCGAGCGCGAGCGAGGGGTTGAGGTTGAACTCCTCGAGCGTGCGCCAGGTCTCGCGGGCTGCCTCGGCCGCCCGTAGCGGACCGTCACCGAGATCCCGCGACACGTCGGCGAGCAGATCGTCCAGCCGGTCGGCGTGCACGGCGGCCGACTCGGCTCCCGCCCCGACGACGACCAGATCGCGATACCAGGCCTCGAGCGCCTCGAGACCGGCGAGAAGCTCCTCCCGCTCGGCTCCGCGCTGCGCTCGCCGAACCCGCTGGTCCGCCTCGCGCGCCGGGAGGTCGACGCCTCCGAGCGACGCCTGTTCCCGCTCCTTCGCCTCCTGCCCGTGCTCGTCCGAGATCGCGATGAGCGCCTCGGCGGCGTCCCCGGGCTCGAAGTCGGAGTCGAGGTAGACGGAGCGCGCGGCGGCGATCAGCGTCTCGCGCCGGTCTGCCGCGGCAGAGTCAAGCAAGCGGCGCGCCCGATCGAGACGACCAGCCGACGCACGGGAGAGCGCGCGAATCTCTGCTTCGCTCCGCTCCGGCGCGCGCTCGCTGATCCACGCCCGAACGGCGCGCTCCGAGAGCCGCTTGAACGGAACGAGCTGGCAGCGGGAGAGGATGGTCGGCGGCAGCGGACCGAGTTCGCTCGCCACGAGTACGAGCACCGCGTACGAGGGCGGCTCTTCGAGATCCTTGAGCAGGGCATCCGCCGCGTCCTCGTTCATCCGCTGAGCGTCGAGAACGAGGTAGACGCGGCGGTCGGCCTCGAAAGGGCGCATGTGCAGGTCGTGCCGCAGAGCCCTCACCTCGTCGATCCGGATCATCTCGCCGAGTGGCTCGAGGACGTAGAGGTCGGGATGCGTGCGGGCTTCGACGCGGCGCTGGTCGCCGAGCAGCGCAGCCGCGAACGCGAAGGCCGCGGTTCGCTTCCCCACTCCGTCAGGGCCGTGCAGAAGATACGCGTGCACGGGACCCTCCCTGAGGGCGTCGGAGAGCAGCCGCTTGGCCTCGGGCTGCTCAGGTACTGACGCGAAGCGCTCCATGCACCTCCTCCGCGATCTCCTCCGACGGGTGCGTGCCGTCGAGGACGACGATGCGGTCGGGGAATCGCTCGGCAAGCTCGCGGTAGCCCGCGTCGACGCGTCGGTGGAACTCCTCGTCCTCCCGCTCGAGCCGGTCGTGCTGGTCGACGACCCGCCCTGAGACCTGGGTCGCGTCGAGCAGGAGCAGGAACGTCCGGTCGGGGACGAGCCCGCCGACGGCCGCAAGGTTGAGCTCGAGTACGCGGTCGAGGCCGAGCCCGCGACCGACGCCCTGATACGCGACGGAGGAGTCGACGTAGCGGTCGCAGATAACCCATTCGCCGCGCTCGAGCGCAGGCCGGATGACCTGCTCCACGTGCTGCGCGCGAGCGGCCGCATAGAGCAACGCCTCGGCCCACGGCTCCACGTGGTCGCCGTGCAGGACGAGGTCGCGGATCTGCTCGCCGAGCTCGGTTCCGCCGGGCTCGCGGGTCGCGAGAACGGTCTGCCCGTCGGCTTCGAGCCGCGCCCGGAGAAGCTCCGACTGCGTCGACTTGCCCGAGCCGTCGAGACCTTCGAACGAGACGAACATCGGCCGTCATCCTAGATATCGCAAGCCCGGAATCCGCCCGCGCGGATTCCGGCCGAGGAAACCCCTTCGGGGCGGCAGTTCCCAACAGTGCCTGGCGCTGTTAACGTAAAAACAGTGCGCCGATCGATGCACAAGCGGACTGGCCCAATGCGACAGCATCCGTAGGATGCGACGGATGCGCGTGGTCGTCACCGGCGGCGCCGGATTCATCGGATCTCACGTCGTGGACGCGCTTGTCGCGCGCGGCGACGAGGTCGCCGTCGTCGACTCGCTCGCGACCGGGAAGCGCGAGAACGTGTCCGAACGGGCCATGCTCCACGTGCAAGACATCCGCGAGCCGCTCGACGAGCTCTTCGACGAGGTGCGGCCGGAGGCCGTTTTCCACCTCGCCGCACAGGCTGATCTCCGGGTGGCCGTCGAACATCCCGTCGAGGACGCCGAGGTGAACGTCCTCGGCACGATCCGCGTGCTCGAGGCGGCACGCCGCCACGCCGCCCAAGTCGTGTTCAGCTCGACGGGGGGCGCTATCTACGGTGAGTGCGAAGGGCCGGCGACGGAAGAGGCGCCGCTCGCGCCGGTCTCTCCGTACGGCACCTCGAAGCTGGCGGGCGAGGAGTACCTGCGAACGTTCAACCGGCTGCACCGGACGGTTCATGTCGTGCTTCGTTACGGCAACGTCTACGGGCCGAGGCAGGACCCGCACGGGGAGGCAGGCGTCGTCGCGCTTTTTCTGGGAGCGCTCGCATCCGGAGGGCAGGCCCGCATCTTCGGCGAAGGCGCCCAGACGCGGGACTACGTGTATGTCGGAGACGTCGCCCGCGCGACCGTCTCGTCGCTCGGCCAACGAGGTGGAGTCTTCAACATCGGCACAGGACGCGAAGTCTCTGTGGTCGACCTCTACGAGCTTTGCCGCCAGGTCGCGGACTCGAGCGACGAGGCGGTTCACGCTCCAGCGCGACGCGGCGAGCTCCAGCGAAGCGTCCTCGATCCCAGCCGGGCCGCGGCCGAGCTCGGGTTCACGCCGATGGTCGGGCTCGACGACGGGCTGCTGGCGACCTGGGAGTGGGTACAGAACGCGCGGGAGGAGTAACGCGGCGACGGGCGAATCGAATCGCTCGTGGATCACCCGCTCGTCGCTCCCGATGCTCTCGTCCGCCCCTGGCGCCTCGCCGCCTACAGCGCGGGCGCCATCGCCGTCGTCGAGCTCCTGCTGCTCCTCGTCATCGGTGGGGGCGCGCTGATCGAGACGGTCTCGGATCGCGTCCAGCTCGCCGCCAAGGAGCAGGCGCTCGCCCCCTCCCCCGCGGCAAAGCAGACGGCGACGCGCAAACGGCCCCCCGTGACGGTCGCCAAGACGCCACGCGGTAGAACCGTCGTGATGGTGCTGAACGGGAACGGACGCACCGGCGCAGCCGCAAGTGCCGCCTCCCGCGTGCGAAGTCGCGGATACCGGATCGGCACGGTCGGCAACGCGCCACGCACCGACTTCGCCCGCAGCCTCGTCATGTACAAGCCCGGGTTCGCCGCTGAGGGCCGCCGGCTGGCGAAAGACCTCGGCGCGGCGCAGGTCGGCCCGCTCGATGGCGTGCGCGCTCGAGAGCTCGGCCATGCACAGCTGGTCTTCATCCTCGGCGCCTAGATGCCCGAGACTCGCTTCTGCTCCGCCTGCGGCGCTCGGCTTCTTTCGCCTCCCCCTGTCGCCTGCACCGCGTGCGGTGTGAACCACTGGCGGAATCCGAAGCCGTGCGCAAACGCGATCGTCTTGCGCGACGACAAGGTGCTCCTCACCCGCCGCGCACACACGCCCTGGAAGGACGGTTGGTGCGCGCCGGGAGGGTTCTGCGAAGTAGGCGAGCACCCGATCGAGACGGTCGAGCGGGAGACGCTCGAGGAGACCGGGCTCAGGATCTCGGTGAAGGGTTACATCGGCGTCTGGGTGGACATGTACGTGGACGAGCATGCAGTGCCGGACGCCGACGTGATTAACGTCGCGTATTACAGCGCCGTTCCGCTCGGCGGGGACGAGAGCGCCTTCGATCGGGCCGAGGTGAGCGAGCTTCGTTGGTTCGGCTGGGACGAGATCCCGCCCGACCTTGCGCCTCCCAGCACGCTCGAGGCCGTCCTCACCGCCATCCGCTCCGGCTCCCCGCTCCCGGATCGCCCGGCCTGACCGTCAGCGCGGCTCGCATGCGCCGCGATCGACCGCCGCTCGTGCGACGTCGAGCGGGCCGCCCTTGCTCCACTGCTGCCCGACCGGGTCGAGCGTGTATGCCTCGTTCAGAAAGCGATACGCGGCGCACAGTCTCCGAGGGGGCACCTGGAACTCGAAAAGCCCGAGCGCGTACCACGTCTCCGGGTTCTCGGGCTGAAGCTCGACGGCGTCCACATATGTCTCCTCGGCGGATCGCCGGAAGTCTTGGCTCTCTCCGATCCGGGCGAGCGCGAAAATCGGTTCGATCGAGAATGGATTGAGGCGTCGCGCCCAGTCCGCGCGGTCTCTCGCCCGCTCGAGATCTCCGTCGTCCAGCGCGCGCGTCGACTCGAGGACGCTCCTTTCCGCCAGCCGCGGTGACGCGAACGAGGCCAGAAGGACGGCGGTGAGCAGGAAGGCGCCGATTCCCAGCACCGGCCTCGCCCTCCAAGACCCGGGTGCCCGGCCCGCACCCGCAAGCACGCCGAGCGCGACCATGACGGGAGCGGTGACGGCGAGAAAGTCCCAGTCGTAGTCGACGAGCGCGTGCACAAAATAGGCCGCCGGCGCCGCGACGAGAGCCACGGCGGCTGCCCGCTCTCCGCCCTCGAGCCGCCGCAGCGCGGAAACGCAGGTGGCGCCGGCTGCGAGCACGAGCGCGATGAACAGCCCGAGCGCGACGACTCCCCCGTCCGCGAGCTGCTGCAGAGGCACGCTGTGCGGTTGCGAGACGTTACGCGCATCGGAGCGGTAGCGCTTGCGCGCGATCTCGAACGTGCCCGAGCCCGCCCCTTGCGGCGCGTTCCCGGCATAGACGTCCGCCGCCTCCTTCCACCAGCAGAAACGGTTGCTCAGATCGAGCGAGCCAAGTCGGCTCGGATCATTCTCGATCTCGGCGCACGTGGCGTCGTCGGAGATCGCGCTGCCGACCGCGACGACGACGCCGGCGAGCACGCCGGCCGCGCCAACTCCGGCCACCGCAAGCAGTATCCGCCCCACGTTCCTGCGCCGTTTCTCTGCGAAGACGAGACGCGAGCCGACCGTGACGATGGCGATGACGAGCGCCGCCCCGGCCAGCGCGAGGAAACCGAGCACGGCCCCGTCCGCGACGCGATCGGAGCGTTCGGCGACATCCTCGACGAGCGCAGGCCGCGTGAAGGCCCAGCCTCCGACGAGCGCTGCTGGCACGATGGACGCAACCAGCAGAAGCGCGCCTTCCACACGGCGGCCTTGCGAGAGAGCCAGCCAGAGCAGAACCGCCAGCGCGGCAGCCGCGACGCCGACCCGTGAGAGCGTGAGCAGGAGCGAAAGGGTCGCGACGTAGGCAAGTAACCCGCCCGCGCTGCGCACGAGAGCCCGGTGCCCGCGCGAGGCGCCCAGCCAGAGCCCGAGCACGAGCGCGATATCCGCAAGCAGCGCGAGCACGTTCCAGTATTCGACGGGCTCCCGGAGACGAGCCACGCGATCCCCCTCGGGGTCGAGCGACGGGATGGACTTCGCGACGAGCGCCCACGTGAGCACGACTCCGGTAGCGAGCGCGACCACGGTGGCGCCGGATCGCGCTGCTGCTCGAGGGCCGACCGCGGCGAGCGTGACGCCGAGCCCGAGGAACGCCGCGAATGCCGCGACCTTGTTGAACGCCTCCCAGCTTCGGTCCGGCGCGATCGACCACCAGATCGCGGCCCCCGTCCAGGCCACGAGCAGCAGCATCGCGACGACCAACGCACCACCGGCCAAGCCGACCCGGGGGGCTGCGATGAGTCCGAAGGCGACGGACAGGAGCACGGCGGCAAGCAACACCACCGCGGCGCCACCGATGGGAAGCACGCCGTCGACGTTCGACCCGTCCCCCGCAAACGTCGCCCCGAGGAGCGTGCCTCCGACGAGCGCGGCGAGACCGTAGGCAACGACGTCAAGACGCTCCCGGCCGGACGGCTCCGGCGCCGCATCCATGGCGGGCCAGGCTACCAGCCTCACAATCGTTTGCCCGCTCGGATAGAGGGGAACAGCCTTGTCCGTCTAACAATTCGTTTACCCTGCACTCACGCCGACCTCACCAAGAGCCGGAAGACTCGTCTTACTTCCCAGGCCTCCGGCCGCGCCCGTGACTCCGAATCCCTCGTCCCCATACCGCCGCGTCCACGCACTCAGTGCGCTGTTGGCGCTCGCCGCCGCCGCCTTCGTCGCGCTCACGCTGCCCGGCACCGCCATGGCCACGCCCTGCGGGGATGCGGTTCTCGCGGACTGGTTCGACAACGGCCGCATCGACCGCCTGTATCAAGCGCACTGCTACGAGGAGGCGATCGACGACATCCCGGACGACCTCCGGGACTACGCGAATGCGGAGGAGATCATCGGACGGGCGCTCCAGGCGTCGCTCCGAAGCGAGCTCGATCCAGGCGGCGTGGATCCGACGCCGGACGACGATTCTCCGGGCGGAGGCCCCGGCTCACCCGGCAACACCCCGCCCGGCGAAGACCCCCCGGCGAATGAACCTGACGTCACCGCGACGCCCGAGGTAGACACGACCGGCATCTCGTCGGTCCCGATCCCGCTCCTCGTCCTCGGCGGCATGTCGATCGCGCTGCTCGGGGCGGGCGGCGTGGGTTACGTCTCCAGACGGCGCGCTGCGGCGCGCGAAGACGGGGCTCAGGGCCCCGACGACGATCTCCTGATCTAGAGCCGCTGCGCGAGAATTCACGCCGGGCCGGATGACGGCCATGGCACGACGCCGGATCGCTCCAGGCAGCGCGTCAACTTCGCATCAAATCTCTAACGACGCCGTCGGCGTAGCTAACCGCCGCGACCGGTAGGCGTCGGACTAGTCGTACTCCCACTCTGTTGAAGTGCGCCGTCTACTCGCCTGTATCGTCGTGCTCGGCCTCACCGGCATCCTCGCTCCAAGCGGAGGTGGGGCAGCCGAGCTGTCGTGCGGCGAGCGCGTGCTGGCCGACTGGTTCGAGAACGGCCGCGTCGATCGCGTGTACCCGCTCGCGTGCTACGAGGAGGCGATTGCAGCGATGCCCACGGACATCCGTGACTACACGGATGCCCCAGATGTGATCGGGCGCGCCTTGATGAGCGCGCTACGTGGGAAAACGGGCGTGCAGTCTGCCGAGGAACAGGCTTCGAAACCGCAAGCAGAGAGCGCAATCGGCGCCCCGGGTAACTCGAAGCTGCCCCTGCCCTTGCCGCTTCTCGCTCTCTTCGGGCTCGCACTAGCGCTGCTCGTCGCCGGCGCGCTCAGCCGTCTCGGTCGCCCACGTCGCGAGCAGTGAGACAGGACGTTCCCGGTACAATTCACTGGGCGTGACTCTGTCTGGATTTACGGAATTTGCAGGAAATTTTCGAGCGATCCATGCCGTCCGGCACGCCTCCTACGCTGCCAAGTCCGCTCGCATGACGCTCGTGGCTCGACCGAGCGGGAGGACCTGATGTCAAAGACCGCTCGGGAGGAAACGATGGCGAAGCAGGCAGAGGCACCCCAGGTCGACACGACCGAGGAGATCGTGAACACGGTCATCGACTCGGAGGCGAGCGTCGCTCCGGGTCGCGTCTTCACGTTCCCCGGCCGCGATCCCTTCGACGAGGTCGAGTGGGAGCTTCGCCACGCCCATATCCCGGGCAAAGACGGGCCGGCGTTCGAGCAGAAGGACGTCGAGTTCCCCAAGTTCTGGTCGCAGACGGCGACCAACATCGTCGCGCAGAAGTACTTCCGCGGCCGCATGTCCTCGCCGGAACGCGAGCGTTCGGTGAAGCAAATGGTCGGCCGCGTCGTCGACACGATCGGCGGCTGGGGCCGCGCGGGCGGCTACTTCGCCACCGACGAGGAGGCTGACACCTTCGAAGCCGAGCTGAAGGCGATCCTGGTGAATCAGTACGCGTCCTTCAACTCGCCCGTGTGGTTCAACGTCGGGTTCGAAGCGCGCCCTCAATGCTCAGCTTGCTTCATCCTCTCTATCGAGGACTCGATGGAGTCGATCCTCGACTGGATCCGCCGCGAAGGCGTCATCTTCCGCGGCGGCTCGGGCTCCGGCGTCAACCTCTCGCGCCTGCGCTCCTCGAAGGAGCAGCTCTCGAAGGGCGGCTACGCAAGCGGGCCGGTGTCCTTCATGCGCGGCGCCGATGCGTCCGCCGGCACGATCAAGTCCGGCGGCAAGACAAGGCGCGCGGCAAAGATGGTCGTCCTTGACGTCGACCACCCGGACGTCGACGAGTTCATCTGGTGCAAGGCGAAAGAGGAGCGGAAGGCCCGCGTCCTCGAGGCCGCGGGCTACGACATGTCGCTCGACTCGCCCGACTGGGCCTCGATCCAGTACCAGAACGCGAACAACTCGGTGCGTGTCACGGACGCCTTCATGGAGTCGGTCATCGAGGGCAAGGAGTGGAACCTGACCGCGCGCACCGACGGATCCGTGGTCGAGACGACCGACGCCCGCGACCTTCTCCGGCAAATGGCCGAGGCTGCGTGGGAGTGCGCTGATCCCGGGATCCAGTACGACACGACGATTAACACCTGGCACACGCTGCCGAACACGGGGCGGATCAACGCTTCGAATCCGTGTAGCGAGTACATGTCCATCGACGACAGCGCGTGCAACCTCGCATCGCTGAACCTCATGAAGTTCCGCCGCGAGGATGGAGAGCTCGACGTCGAGGCGTTCGAGCATGCGGTCGACGTCATGTTCCTCGCGCAGGAGATCGCCGTCGGCTACTCCTCCTATCCGACTCCCGAGATCGATCGGAACGCGAAGGCCTTCAGACAGCTCGGCCTCGGCTACGCGAACCTTGGCGCGCTTCTGATGGCGCGCGGCCTCCCTTACGACTCGGACGAGGGTCGAGCCTACGCGGCAGCGATCACCGCGCTCATGAGCGGCCGCGCGTACCGCAAGTCGGCCGAGGTCGCGAAGCGGATGGGCCCGTTCGCCGGCTATCAGCCGAACGCGGCCGCCATGATCGGCGTGATCGCGAAGCACCGCGCGGCCGTCGGCAACATCGACCACTCGATCTCTGTGCCGAACGATCTGCTAAATGCGGCACGTAAAGCCTGGGATGGAGCACTCGAAATTGGCGAAGTAAATGGCTACAGAAACGCACAGGCCAGTGTTTTAGCCCCGACTGGGACGATTTCATTCATGATGGATTGTGATACCACTGGCGTCGAGCCTGACTTTTCCCTAGTGAAATCCAAGAAGCTCGTCGGCGGCGGCGAGATCACGATCGTCAACAAGACCGTCCCGATGGCGCTCGAGAAGCTCGGCCACGCGC
>Ga0136617_10006489_pt1 | contig 10441 bp, 8 predicted proteins | sample AntDrymUQ3222106_2_FD_129672 | JGI IMG/M metagenome (GOLD analysis project Ga0136617, IMG submission 129672) | Polar desert sand microbial communities from Dry Valleys, Antarctica - metaG UQ322 (21.06) | ecosystem: Environmental > Terrestrial > Soil > Desert | place: Antarctica: Dry Valley...
CGAGGGGATCGATGCGGACGACCTCGCCGAAGTCCGGTGCGTTGATCGAGCCTGTCGCGCAAACGCGACCAGCAAAGACGATCCTGGCGTTCGCCTCGGACAAAACGGGCAGAACACCCGCGTACGGAAGGCAAACGCCATGATCGCGCCCCCGTCGGCGGATCTTCGTACGACAGGCTCGATCATGTTCTGAGCCGAGATCGCGATGCCCACGTGCGTGACCTGGGTGAGACTCGCGCCGAAGAACACCAGATCACCGGGTTTGCGGACGCTGCTCTCTTCGCAAGCGCGGACCCGCGTAGTACTGCGCCTGCGCGGTACGGGGCAAGGCGATTCCCGCGGCACCGTAGGCGGCCTTGATGAGCCCGGAACAAGCGAAACCGCCGTCGGTCGCTCCATTGCCGCCACACATATACGGCAGTCCGCGTTGTCCGCAGGCATCACCCGCATATCGTGACGTGTCATGGCGGGCGTGCGCGATGACGCACGTCTCTCAATGACACGTGGCACGGCGGTCGATTCCCTCACCCGTGGTGCATATGCGTGAAATCTCATGGGCTTCGGTCGCCACGACGGATGGGAATTGTGGCGATTCTCCTCATAGCATCGAGCGGAGCGAGGGGATGGTTGAGCCACTCGTTGGGGCGATCAGCCTGCCCGACGGCACCCTTGTCCGCGGGCGGGGCCGCCGCGAGCCGCTGCCCGCCGGACCACTTCCTGACTTCGGGCTCTACCTGGGCCGGCCGGCCGGCCCAATGCGCCTGCGCCGCCAGGGGTGGCGGCCCGACTGGCCCGCGGAGTGGATCGACTGGCCTGACTTCCGCATCCCCCGCGACCGGCAGCTCGCCATCGCGAGCATCGAGCACGCTTACGTGCTCGCTCGAGACGGTCAGCGCGTCGAGGTGGCATGCCACGGTGGCACCGGCCGCACCGGCACGGTCATCGCCTGCATGGCTGTCCTTGCTGGGCACCCGGCCGTTGACGCGGTCGCTTGGACCCGCCAGCACTACCGGCCGCGGGCCGTTGAAACACCTGGCCAACGCCGATGGGTGGGCCAGTTCGCGAGCTGAATCAGCTAGCCGGCCCAGCCGCGCAAGCGGCCGTACATGCCGACCACGCCAAGGGCCACCGGGATGATGCTGACCAGCAGTAGCACCTCGATGATGTCGACGATGCGTGCACCATAAGGCGAGATCGGCCGGCCGGGGACGAGCAGGGCGACAGCGATCGACACCGCGCCGGCCAGGACCAGCAGCATCAGTACCGCGAGGAACCGGACGCTGGAACCCGCCGCGTCATTGACGCTGATCAGGATGGCCAGGCCGCCGATGAGCCCGGCGCCAAGTAGTAGCTGGCGCTGAGTCCGGTCCCAGTGCACCCGGGCGCGCAGCAGGAGGGCCGCCGCGATGATGGTGCCCAGGACCCGGGCGTCGGTGCGCCCGGTCGTGGCCAGCAGCACCAGCGCGCCGGCGATCACCGCGCAGCAGGCGCCGAGCAGGCCGGTCAGGTGTTGCTCGGCGACCTCGGCCCGTGCGCCGGTCCCCGGCCCTGGCATTGCGGTTTGGTCATCACTGATGTCCTGGGCATCGGCCGGAACGGCCGGCAATGGCAGGCGGGCCAGGCGCAGGGCGATGATCGGCAGCAGTGGAGCCAGGCCCATGGTGGTCGCCGCGGTGAGGGCGGCGGCTCCGTGCGTCGTGATCGGAGTGAGCACGGCAAGCAGTGCGGCGGTGCCGCCGATCATGCCGACGGTGGCCGCACCGACGAACACGGCGGGATAGTCGCCGATCAGCCCTGCACCCAAGACGCCCGCGAGGGTCAGCGCGGCGCAGCCGAGTAAGAGGTCAGTGCGGCCCATCGAGCCGATGCCGGTGCCAGGCGCTGCGGCGACGATGCCGGCGCTGAACGCGTAGGCGGCTCCGCAGAAGCCCAGCACGGCCCCCGCCGTGCTGTCGCCGAGCGCGCGGGAGAGCAACGCACCCGTCGCGATGAGCAGCACGGTCATGGCTCCGGCGATGGCACGGCCACCAGCCGGTCCCCACCGGCAAGCGGCACAGCCGCGGCACCGAGGACGAGCAGACCGCCGCCGATGACCAGTCCGTACGAGCGGGTATCCCTCGGTTGCCAGCGGGCGGCGCGCTCTGTGGCGGTGGTCGCGATCGCGTCAACCACGTCGTCGAACACCGGCGGCGGCAATTGGGCCCGCTGTGGCCGCAGATGCAGCAGGTCGCCGTCACGGATGCCGAGCGCGTCGATCGTGCGCCCCGTGTCGAACGCCCGCTCGCCGAGCCGGGCCAGTGACCAGCCTCCGTGCGCTGACCCTCGGTCGGCCACATCCTCGCCGGCTAAGCGCAGCAGGGACGGCAGCAACTCGGCCAGCGTGGCCGTGTGCGGCAGGGCAACGTCCACTCTGGTGTCGGGCGCGACGATCGTGACGCGCGCGAGCCCGGTTTGCCCGCTCATGGTCACGAGTGGCCCTTCCTTTCGCTGCCAGCCGAAGAGTACCTACAGTGGTACCGGCACCGACGAGAGGAGCGGGCGCAGTGACAACCGTGGTGTTCCGCCGCCCGCAGCGCCGCCCGCCACCACCCATGCCAGGTGGCGAGATCGAGCTGCGCGAGCCGCCGGAGATTCCCAAGATCCGCAAGGACATGAGCCAGGCGCTGATGATCCTGCCGATGCTCGCTGGCGGCGGCGCGATGATGTTCATGTTCTCCGGTGTCGGCACGGGCGGGCAGTCATCACCGATCCGGTGGATCATCGGCGGCCTGTTCGGTATCTCGATGCTGGGGATGGCGGTCATGAACATCGGCCGCCCGCAGATGGGCAAGAAGGCCGAGCTCAACGACGAGCGGCGCGACTACCTGCGCTATCTCGGTCAGGCGCGCAAGGAGGCGCGGGCGGCAGCCCTCGCGCAGCGCAAGGCCATGTTCTGGCGGCACCCCGACCCCGAAGCGTTGTGGTCCACGGCGGTGAGCAAGCGGCTGTGGGAGCGCCGCACCAGCCACGACGACTTTGGCTACGTCCGGCTCGGGCTCGGCCCGCAGCGCCTCACCACCAGCCTTTCGGTGCCACCCACCGGCCCGGTCGACGACCTCGAGCCGATGGCGGCAAGTGCGCTGCGCCGGTTCGTCCGTACCCATTCCACCTGCCCCGACCTGCCCATCGCCGCCTCGCTGCGATCGTTCTCCCGCATCACGATCGCCGGCGAGCGGGGCCGTACCGCAGCGCTGGCCAGGGCCATGGCCGCCTCGCTGGCCACCTTCCACGCTCCCGACGATCTGCAGATCTGGGTCTGCGCGGGCGGCGAGCGAGCGCGCGAGTGGGAGTGGGTCAAGTGGCTGCCGCACGCCCAGCACCCGTCGCTGTCCGATGCCGCCGGCTCGATCCGCATGGTTGGCAGCCGGCTGGAGGCGATTGAGGCGCTGGCTGCGGCTGACCTGGCCGAGCGCCCGCGTTTCACCCCCGGCCTGCCGCTGTCGGCTGACCAGCCGCACGTGGTGGTGTTCCTCGATGGCGGGGCGCTGTCGGCTGAGTCACAGCTGGCCAGCGACGAGGGTGTCCTCGGCGCGACGTTGATCGAGTTGGTGGCACCGGGCACCCGCGATCGTCAGGAGATGTCGCGCGCTACCCTGCGACTTGCCGTCGAGGGCGACCAGCTCGCCGCGGTGACTGAGAGCGGTTTCGACCCGCTGGGGGTGGCCGACGCGCTATCGGTCAACCAGGCCGAAGCGCTGGCCCGCCAGGTGTCGCCGTTCCGGCTGGGCACCGCCAGCGAGGACCAGCCGCTGGCCGCCAACCTCGGGCTGACCGAGTTGCTCGGGCTGGGCGACCCGCGTGACCTCGACCCGGCCCTCACCTGGCGTCCGCGGGCTCCGCGCGAGCGGTTGCGGATGCCGATCGGCGTGGGTGTCAACGGCGAGCTGATCGATCTCGACCTCAAGGAGTCCGCCCAAGAGGGCATGGGGCCGCATGGGCTGCTGATCGGTGCGACCGGTTCCGGCAAGAGCGAGTTGCTCCGCACACTTGTGCTCGGCCTGGCCATGACGCACTCCTCAGAGACGCTCAATCTCGTGCTGGTCGACTTCAAAGGTGGCGCGACCTTCGCGGGGCTGGCCGAGTTGCCGCACACCGCTGCCGTCATCACGAACCTCTCCGACGACCTCGCCCTGGTCGACCGGATGCGCGACGCGCTGCAGGGCGAGATGGTTCGCCGGCAAGAGTTGCTGCGGGCGGCCGGCAATTTCTCTTCCGTACGTGACTACGAACGCGCTCGGGAGAACGGCGCCGATCTGGCCCCGCTGCCTTCGCTGTTCGTCGTCTGCGACGAGTTCAGTGAGCTGCTCAGCGCCAAGCCCGACTTCATCGACCTCTTCGTTGCTATCGGGCGGCTCGGTCGAAGCCTCGCGATTCACCTGTTGCTGGCTTCGCAGCGACTGGAGGAGGGGCGCTTGCGTGGTCTCGACAGTCACCTGTCGTACCGGATCGGGCTCCGCACCTTCTCGGCAGCAGAGAGTCGCACGGTGCTCGGCGCCGCGGACGCCTACGAGTTGCCCTCGGTGCCCGGGTCGGGGTATCTGAAGGCCGACACGTCCACGTTGATCCGGTTCAAGGCCGCCTACGTCTCCGGGCCGTACGCCCGGGCGGCCCAGCAGCGGCGGGTTCACTCCGGTGGTGGCCCGGTGCCCTTCTCGGCCGGCTACATCGCGCCGCGCGAGGAAGCGGAGACCGACGAGATCGAGCCGGTCGACGAGCCCGAGAGCAGCGGAACCCCTGGCGTCCCCGACACCGTCCTGGACGTCGCCGTGGACCGGCTGGTCGGCCAGGGGCCGGCTGCTCATCAGGTCTGGCTGGCCCCGTTGACCGAGCCTGCCTCGCTGGACTCGTTGTTGCCGCCGCTGACCGTCACCCCCGAGCGCGGGTTGTGCTCGGCCGGCTGGCCGGGCAACGGGGCGCTCACAGTGCCGGTCGCCCTCGTCGACAAGCCGTTCGAGCAACGCCGCGACCTGCTGTGGGTGGACGTGTCCGGGGCGGCCGGGCACGTTGTCGTGGTCGGTGGCACGCAGAGCGGCAAGAGCACGATGATCCGGACTTTGATCAGCAGCCTCGCGCTGACTCACACGCCTGAGGAGGCGCAGTTCTACTGCCTGGACTTCGGCGGTGGCTCGCTTGCCGCGGTGGCCGGATTGCCGCATGTGGGTGGGGTGGCCGGCCGGCTCGACCCCGACATGGTCCGCCGGATGGTCGCCGAGGTCACCACCTTGCTGCTCGAACGCGAGCGTCTCTTCTACGACGGGGGCATCGACGGCATGGCGACCTATCGCGCTCGCCGGGCCGCCGGGCGCGCGGGCGGGGACCTCTTCGGTGATGTCTTCCTGGTGATCGACGGGTGGGGCACCTTCAAGGGGGAGTTCGAGGCGCTCGAGCAGGACGTCATCGCGCTGGCGACCCGCGGTCTGAACTACGGCGTCCACATCGTGCTCGGCGCGAGCAGATGGGGCGAGATCAGGGCTGCTCTTAGGGATCTGCTCGGGACCAAGCTGGAGTTGCGACTTGGTGACCCTACGGACTCCGAGGTGGACAGAAAATCGGCCATGAACGTGCCCGAGGGATTTCCCGGCCGGGGGCTCACCCGCGACCGGCTACACATGCTCAGTGCTCTGCCACGCATCGATGGCGAGACTTCGGCCGGGGGCCTGTCCGAGGCCACGGCTCAGATGGTGGCCAAGATCTCGGGCGCCTGGACCGGCACGTCCGCACCTCGGGTGCGGCTGCTGCCGCTCACCTACCCGGCCGCCGACCTGCCCGCCGCTGACCTGGCGTCCTCGCCGGCTGGCATCCCGTTCGGCATCCGGGAGTCTGATCTCAGCCCGGTCTACCTCGACTTCAACACCGACCCGCACTTCCTGTGCTTCGGTGACGTGGAGTCCGGCAAGACCGGCCTGCTGCGGCTGCTCCTGGCCGGCATCACCAAGCGCTACACCCCTGATCAGGCGCGAATCATCGTCGCCGACTACCGGCGTACGTTGCTGGAGGTGGCGGACTCGCCGCACATGCTGGGGTACGCAACCGCCACGACCGCGCTCGCGCCGATGCTCAAGGACGTGGCCGACTCGATGCAGAAGCGGTTGCCCGGGCCTGACGTCACACCTGATCAACTCCGCAACCGGTCCTGGTGGAAGGGGCCGGAGTTGTTCATCGTCGTCGACGACTACGACCTCGTCGTGACGCCCTCAGGCAACCCGCTCGCCGTGCTGTCCGACGTGCTTCCCCAGGCGCGCGATATCGGCCTGCACCTGATCGTGGTACGAGCCAGCGGTGGTGCCAGCCGGGCCACTTACGAGCCCGTCATCCAGCGGCTGCGCGAGCTCGGCTCTCCGGGCCTGGCGATGTCGGCGAGTCGCGACGAGGGTGTCCTGCTGGGCACGGTGCGCTCATCGGCCATGCCCGCGGGCCGGGGCATGCTGGTTCACCGGCGCGCCGGCGAGCAACTCGTACAGGTTGCCTGGCTGCCAGAGGCAGACCTCGACGTCTCCAGCCAGACACCAGTGATGCAGGGGTGACCCAAGGCCTGATGGTTGCCCGGCGTCGGACTCCCGCCACTGTCGTGTGGGCCGCGCTAGCGGCGCTGGGACTCGGCGTCTTCGGCATGCTGCTGGTCATCGTGGGGCTGGGCTGGCACCTCCTGCACCTGTCCGGCCTGGATGATGGGCGGAGCACGAAGCCGTACGTCGCCCTGAGCATCTTGCTCGTTGTCCTCGCAGTGGCACTTGTACTGACGTTGGTCGCGGGGGTGCTGCTCGTCCGGGGCAGCGGTGCCGGGCGGGGTCTCGGCTGGGTGGCCGCGGCATTCTCCGCGCCACCGCTGTTGTCGATGGCGGCGCTGGCAATCGACCAACTCACTCACCTGATCGATACCGACCCGCCCGCTGTCGTCTACCTCCTTGACGCCGTCGGTGGCGTCCTTGGCCCGCTCGCGATGGCCGCTGCCGTGGTCCTGCTGGCGCTGCCCGGCGTGCGCTCCCACGTGCTGGCCGGTCCCCCTGGTTGGCCGGGCAACGAGCGCCCCCGAGCCCTCGCGACGGCAAGGAAGGCAGCGATCGCGGGGGTGGCCGGCTCCCTGCTCGTCGTGCTCGCCTATGCCCTAGCCCTCCTCGTCATGCTCAGGGAGGCCGAGCCGGTCGGAACTTCCGACGTCGCCACCTGGGGGGCTCTGATCGTGTCGGCCTTCCTGGTGACGGCTCTCGCGGCTGTCGTCCTTGTCGGGGTCGCCCTGACATCGGGCCGGCGTCTGTGGGCCCGGCGGTCCACGCTGGTCCTGGCCATGATGCTGCTGTTCAGCTCAGTCATTTTGGCAACAAGCCCCGTGCTCGTCCCCACTGGCGGGACCGATCATCCGGCCCTGCTCGCCGCGGCCGTGTCTGCCGCCGCTGGCGGCCTGATGACGGCTATCTGCGCAGGCACAGTCATCGTGTTGCTCTCTACTTCGGCGGTCGTCGGTTGGGTCGCCAGCAAAGAGAGTGCGCCGCCCGGCTGGAGCGGCCCACACTGACGGCTGTGGGATACGTCGACGTCGCAAACCTCTCCTACACCCTCGCTGACGGCCGGGTGCTCTTCGCCGACGTCTCCTTCCGGGTGGGCGAGGGCGCCAGGGTCGCGCTGGTCGGAGCCAACGGCACCGGCAAGACCACGCTGCTGCGAATCGTGGCCGGCGACCTGATGCCGACCAGCGGGAACGTGGGGCGGGCCGGTGGCCTGGGCGTGATGCGGCAGTTCATCGGCTCGATCCGCGACGAGAGCACCGTGCGCGACCTGCTGCTCTCACTCGCCCCCGATCCGCTACAGGTGGCAGGAGCACGGCTGGCCGCGGCCGAGCTGGCGCTGATGGAGGCCGAGGACGAGCGGACCCAGCTGCGCTACGCCGACGCGCTGGCTGCGTGGGGCGACGCCGGCGGCTACGACGCCGAAGTCCTCTGGGACACCGTGACGGTGGCCGCCCTCGGGGTGCCTTTCGACCGGGCCGGCTACCGGGCGGTCCGCACCCTGTCCGGCGGCGAGCAGAAACGCCTGGCACTGGAGGCGCTGCTGCGCGGCCCGGACGAGGTCCTCCTGCTCGACGAGCCGGACAACTACCTTGACGTGCCCGGCAAGCGTTGGCTGGAGCAGCGCCTGACCGAGTCACCCAAGACCGTCCTGTACGTCAGCCACGATCGCGAGCTGCTGGCGCAAACCGCGACCCGCGTCGTCACCCTGGAGGGGGACACGGGATGGATCCACGGCGGCGGCTTTGCCAACTACCACGAGGCGCGGGCCGAGCGGCACGAGCACCTCGACGAGCTGCGCCGCCGATGGGACGAGGAGCAGGCCAAGCTCAAGGCACTGGTGCTGATGTACCGGCAGAAGGCGTCGTACAACTCCGACATGGCCAGCCGGCTGCAGGCTGCCGTCACCCGGCTGCGCAAGTTCGAAGAAGCCGGACCGCCCGAGGAGCGGCCGCGTGAGCAGAACGTCGTGATGCGGCTGCGCGGGGGGCGCACCGGCAAACGGGCCGTCGTCTGCAAGGAGCTGGAGCTGACCGGACTGATGAAGCCGTTCGACCTCGACGTGTTCTTCGGCGAACGAGTGGCGGTGCTCGGCTCCAACGGGTCGGGCAAGTCGCACTTCCTGCGCCTGCTCGCTCGGGGTGGCAGCGAGGGCCAAGGCCTGGTCGATGGGCCGGTGGACGGCACGCCGGTCGCGCCGGTCGCGCACACCGGCCTGGCGCGGCTGGGCGCTCGGGTGCTGCCGGGGCTGTTCGCGCAGACTCACGACCACCCCGAACTGATCGGCCGGACCCTCGTCGAGATCCTCTGGCGCGGTGATGACCACCGCACCGGCCGAGACCGCAACGGTTCGATGCAAGCGCTGCGCCGCTACGAGCTCGACGGCCAGGGCGACCAGAAGTTCGGCACGCTGTCGGGCGGCCAGCAGGCACGGTTCCAGATCCTGCTGCTCGAGTTGGCCGGGGCTACGCTGTTGTTACTCGACGAGCCGACCGACAACCTCGACCTGGCCAGCGCCGAGGCGCTGCAGGAGGGCTTGGCCGCCTTCGAGGGCACCGTCTTGGCAGTCACCCACGACCGGTGGTTCGGCCGCGCTTTCGACCGTTACCTCATCTTCGGGACGGACGGCATGGTCTACGAGTCCACTGAGCCGGTCTGGGACGAGGGTCGGGTCGCCCGCACGCGTTGACTCTCGTCGCTGCCTGACCTTCGTTACCGGGAGGTGAGGTAGTCCAGCAGGCTGGTCGGCGGATGTTTCGCGATGAGTGCGACGCTGTCGGTGACGTTGCTGAGCTCGTTCTTCGCGATGGCCAGGTACGTCGTGACCCACCCCTCGATCTCGAAGGGCGCGGCGTCGTATTTCGCTCGGGAGGCGTACGCCTCGTCGAGCCTCTCGGCGTGGTAGGTGATGGGCCGGCCGGTGGCATGGCTGAGGGCGGCGGCCGTCTCCTCCATGGTGACCGCCGCCGGCCCGGTCAGCTCCAGAGTGGACCCGTCATGAGCCGGGTCGGTGAGGACAGCCGCGGCCACGTCGGCGATGTCGTCACGCGACACCGGGGCGAACCGCCCGTCACCGGCGGGGCCCCGGATGACACCGTCGGGCCCCGCGAGGTTGGGGACGAAGTCGAGATAGAGGTTGTCGCGCAGGAACACGAAATCCAGGCCGGTGCCGCGGATATACCGCTCGGTGTGGAAGTGATCCCGGGCGAAGGTGAACGTCGCGTCCGGGGCGGCGCCGGCGAACGACGTGTAGATGATGCGCGACACCCCGGCGGCGACCGCTGCGTCGATGGCCGCCGTGTGCAGCGCGACTCGTTGGGGATGTTCGGTGGCCGAGGCGAAGAACAGCGTGGACACCCCGTCGAGGGCGGCGTGCATCGCCGTCGCGTCGTCGTACCCGCCTGCCTGGACCGCTGCCGCGTCGGGCAGTTCGGGCGCTCTGGCGAGGTCCCGGACGATCAGGCGCTGCGGGATGCCGCGCGCGGCGAGCCGGCTGGCGACCCGCCCACCGAGTCCTCCGCTGGCGCCGGTGACCGCGATCAGCCCGGAGATCACCCCGGTCATCCGCCAGCCGGCACGGAGGCGCCGACGCCGCCGCGCGTCTGCCCGCCGAACCTGGCGATCTCGCCCGGCAGGTCGAGCGGCCCGATCCGTTTGCGGGCGGCCCGGTCGGCATCCGTGGTCAGATCGGCTGGGATGATCCAGACGATCTCGAACTCCAGGCCGTTGGGATCGTGGCCGTACAGGCTCTTGGTGGTGCCATGGTCGGAAGAGCCGCCTAGCGCCCCGGCCGCGGCCAGCTTGGCGGCCGTGCGCTCGAGTTCGTCGAGGGTGTCGACCTCCCAGGCGAGGTGATAGAGCCCGACTGTTGCCCGCCCCGCTTGCGAGGGGCCAGCCGC
>Ga0136617_10006490_pt1 | contig 10440 bp, 10 predicted proteins | sample AntDrymUQ3222106_2_FD_129672 | JGI IMG/M metagenome (GOLD analysis project Ga0136617, IMG submission 129672) | Polar desert sand microbial communities from Dry Valleys, Antarctica - metaG UQ322 (21.06) | ecosystem: Environmental > Terrestrial > Soil > Desert | place: Antarctica: Dry Valley...
GCTTATACCGGATCCAAGTCCCCAGCCTTTCTGTACAAGCTCATCCAGATACATAACTACAACACTAGCTCCAATCAGCTGCGCAATCAAAATACCAGTATGCGTCGGTGATGGGGTAGAACCACCATAAACAGCAATACCATAAAGAGCACCCTCTGCGATAATAACAATTAAAGTAACTATTTTAGTTGCGGAAGTAAAAAGTGAACGGTCATTAGGATCTCTAAAATTTAATTTTAGCATGTCGGATCCCTTTAACAGCTGCATCAACAATCCTGCAGTAACTATGGGCCCAATACCTAGTTCAATAAGGGTCCCTTGCTGTGCTGCGAAGATAACCCGGGCGAATGCCAATGGATCATTAGCTGGATCAACAATGATACCATATAGTTGAACTTGTCCCATTGTAAAATAAATTAATAAAGCAACTCCAGTCCATATTAGCTTATTCTTTAGGGTAATCTTCTTTTTAGGCTTTTCAACTTGAGGAATAAAAGGTGAAACTTTCTTTACAACGGTTCTAAAGATACCCTCATTCTTTATTGAGCTCATTTAAGGTTAACACCTCTCCTCCGGCTTCAGTAATCTTATCTTTTGCAGATTTAGAAGTCCATTTTACTTTAATAGTAAAAACCGCTTCCACCCTACCGCTTCCCAAAAGTTTCTCATAACCTAATTCACCTAGGTCTAAAATAGTCTTACCATCTTCACCAGATTTAGAATATTTTAATAACGTATTCAGATCTCTTAAATTAATCCATCTGGAAACATCGCTTTTTCTTAGGGCATGAAACTGCTCATGTCCAAAATGGTCGGGTTCCTCTTTAAGAGTTCTCATGAAGAAATGCTTATGCTTTCCTGCATTTCCAACTCCACCCCTACTACCTGAAGCACGATGCTGACCAATCTGTCCCCAACCACAAAAACGGGTTCCACGTTGTCTTCTACTTTTTCTTAAACGAGTAGCCATAACACATTATCACCTATTCCATCCATTCAATTGATAAAGAGAAAGAGTATAAATATTAAAGTTTTCGAATGACAACATTAGCAAATTTGAATTACAATTCATATTGTTTCACTACATCATCCTTTTCACAATAGAAAGTAACTCTTTGTTTTCCCCAAGAATTCCATCTTGAGAATAAGATCGTTTTGACTTTCTCTTAAATCCACCTTTTGGTGGATTTAATGCAAACCAGGGTTTTATGCCAGATATTTTGGATAAATACAATTCATTTTGAGATATAATAGATACAATTTTACTTAAATCAGTATTTTGTGGTCCTTTACTTTCAACATCATTGTTATTAATATTGCCCTCATGGTCAACGGATGCTGTCGCAATCTCAGTTGGTGCTGCTTCTAGTGCTGTTGTTGTACTCATAGCAGAATTTGTTGTTGTTGTTGTTGTTGTTGTTGTTGATAGCAACTTGGATGCAGAAATTCGACCTTTTTTCTCTATGAATTCTCTAATAAATTCAGCATCCACACTAGTCCAGGACACAAACTCCTTGATTTTCCTTAGCATACCTAAAGTTTGCTCATTTTCTGGAATTATTGTGGCTCGAAATCGTTTGTTTAAACTTAGACTTTCAAGGGTGATTCGTGCCCAATATGGAACATTTACAGTTCCTTTCATTCTTACAACTAAATATACCATTATAACATCTACCCTGTTTGGAATGTATTTCTTAATGCACTAAAGATAGCCTTAGCAGTAGATGACATGGTACTAGTCGATCCATAGGATCGGCTCCATGCATCTTTTAATCCAGCCAATTTCAACAGGTTTTTAATATGTTCTCCAGCCACAATACCCAAACCTCTAGGCCCAGGTATTAGTTCGATAGTAACACTTCCCCCTCTCCCCATTACTTTAAAAGGTACAGAATGAGGTTGCCCACAGCGGCATTCCCAACTTCCACAACCAAGCTTTACTGGAATTACGTTCAAGTAAGTTGCATTAGTAGCTTTATCTATTGCATTTCTCATTTGGGAGGCTTTCCCCTTACCCAATCCAAACCAACCCGACTCATTGCCCAGGGCGACCAATGCATTAAACCGTGTAAGTTCACCAGCATCTGTTTGTTTTTGAACTATGTCAACACTAACCACTTGGGTCTTTACATCAGGCAACAGATGTTTTACAATTTCTGCTTCTTGTATTCTCATACCATTTTCAAATATTTGTTCCATAGAGTTTATTTTCCCGCTAGCTACCATCATTCCCAAGGTAGTTCTGGGCTTCCACTCAACTTCAGCCTCTTCCCTTCTTGCCATCCTACTCATCTAATTCACCTTTATTGGTAATCGAATAACAAGACTCGACAAAATTAATATTGTTTATTTTAAACACATCCTACCTTACTACCAACAGTGATATTTTTTTATTTATTATTCTTTCGTTATTTGAAGCTAAAAACATCTTTTTACCCTTCTTGCTGCTGATCAAAACTGCTGGAAAGTATTTTATTCTTTATTTCTTCAAAATGTTTTGGATATTCTTCGGGATCCAAATTATTGTTAATCAGTTTTGAAAACCTTTTCTCATATAGATTTTTATCCTGTTTTAATACTGTAGCATACCTGGCAACATGTGTGCCATTTATCCTGTTTTCATCAGGCATAGATTCTTCAGACAGTGGTATTTTAACCCCTGCTGAAGCAACCCCTTTCAGACATGCAGCAATTTTACTTGTAAAAGACGTCTTTCCGGTATATAAAATGGCAGAGTCATTATTTTTACTAATCATCTTCTTACCCATCAACAAACCCACCAAGAAACTAGCAGATAGATTGTTTGATGCTCCCTTCCATCCATATTTTGCTAGTTCTTTGCTATTTGAAAAATTAAGCACTATATCACCTTTCAAGTTTGGTTTTATCAATTGACAATGAATATTTTCATTGCTAGTCTTTATGGTAATAAAATTACGTCTGCTAATTAATACTGCTTTTCGTTTTCTATAATTTGTTTTTTTGCTTCTGATCCTTTTAAGTGTTCTAATATAAGACATTTAATTCATCCTCTCTCTTTATCTAACTATCAACAAAAAACTTTTGATTCTCTTATAAACGTTTTAAACCCAATAACAATAATTATTGTTATCGTTATTGTTATTTTGTTTTTCAAACATTTTTTCTTTGATTAAAGTCGTCCTTTGTTAGCTATTAAGCTTGCAAATATGCCTGCACCTATGCCATTATCAATATTTACAACGGCAAGACCAAAAGAACAACTCTGAAGCATAGATGACAGTGAACCAATTCCGTTTGATCCGAACCCATACCCAACAGAAGCAGGAACACCGATCACCGGAATGTTAACCAATGAGGTAACAACGGACGATAAAGCCCCCTCCATACCTGCAACGACCACCAAAACATCCACATTGTTAGATATCATTTCTTTGAGTGACAAAAGTAAACGCTGAATTCCGCTTATACCAACATCATACCCAAGAAAGGTTGAGCACCCCATCGAAAGAGATGCTATTCTGGCCTCTTCAGCAATACCAATGTCAGACGTACCTCCACAAATAATTCCAATCTTCCCACCCCTATTGGCAGGCAAAGACTCTTTTGCATCATAAATTAGCATAGAACTACTATTGTACCCTCTTTCAACAAAAAACCCTTTTTTTTTAAAGTGATCAATTAATTTTTTTATTGCAATCGGCCTAATCTTACTAATTATAACATAGCCCTTTTTTTCTAATATTTTATCAGAAATAGTGACAATCTCCATAGTTTTTTTATTTATTGCTAAAACTATCTCAGGAACGGATTTTCTTAAATCCCTGTTAATATCTATTTGCGCAATATTGTTTTCAATATACTCTAAAGAAAAAAGTGAAAGGGTTTTTATTACCTCATCCAAACTTTTTTTATCATTGTAATAGTCTAACAAAATATTTTTTAAATCCATATCGGCATTACTAAAAATAATTAAGAAAGATTAGAAATAGCTTCTTTTACACTGTTTGCGCCCTTTATTAATTGATCTTTTTCAAACTTATCTAATGGCAACTCCATTATCTTTTCAATTCCCTTCTTTCCAACTATAGCCGGTACTCCAAGACATACATCTCTAATCCCATATTGCCCATCAAGATATGCCGAAATTGGAATTACTGCTTTCTTATCTTTAACTATGGATTCAATCATTGTTGATACAGCATTTCCTGGCGCATATACAGTCGCACCCTTAAATTTAATTACCTCGGCAGCAACCTGTTTTGTCTTTTCATAAATTTGCATGGACTGTTCTTCGTCTATAAATTCGCGTAATGGTATACCAGATATGGACGAAAACCTGATTAAAGGCAACATATTTTCCCCATGTTCGCCTATAACCATAGCAGATATTGATTTTCTAGAGACTTTAGTGAAATCATGAATAAAACTAGTGAATCGAGACAGGTCCAGCATTCCCCCCATTCCCATCACCTTATTTGAAGGAAATTTGGTGGTTTTTAATGCCAAATATGTCATTGGATCAAGAGGGTTAGTTACGATAATTAATATACAATCATTTACATTTTCAGAGATCTTTAATGATACATCCCGCACTATCGATGCATTAGTTTTAAGCAAATCCATCCTTGTCATTCCAGGTTTTCTGCCGACACCTGCAACCAGAACAACAATGTCCGTGTTCTTTAACTCAGAATAATCATTGGAGCCCACAATATAGCTGTCCAGACCTTTTTCTGATAGATGGTGATTTATATCCATCGCCTCTCCCTGCGGTAAACCTTCAACAATGTCCAGCAAATTTATTTTAGGGTCCAACTCTCGAAGACCACAGTTTAATGCAACAGATGCACCAACCTTCCCAGAACCAATTATTGATATAGTCATAATAAAGTTGAATTTAATTTTTTATTTATAGTTTTAAGTTACGAAATGCAACAATTCATTAAACCATAATTATAATGATGTCGATATTTAGGACAAAAGCGATTTAAAATATCACAGAAAGGGGACAAATGAATGGTGGTCTGACGCATTCATCATATTTAAAATATTGAAAATTCAAAGAAAATGAATACCTAAATAAACTCATAGAAGAAGATAAGATCAACATCGGGTATTTTAAATGAATAAGATAATAGTCATAGATTCTCAGATAGCAGGAATTTCTGGGGACATGTTACTCTCAAGCTTGATTGATAGCGGGGCAGATAAGAAAAAAATCATAAAAAACATCAACAAAATACAAAATTATTTTCAGGATTCAAAAATAAACAAGATTGATTTTATTAAAACAGAATCAAACGGCATAGGTGCCACAAGGTTTATCTTTGAATTTGATGAAAAGTTAGAAGAAAAAAATGCAGTAGACATGTATGGGGTAATTGCAAACTGCTGTCATAATATAGGTTTATCGGAAAAAGCAAAGAAATTTGCCATTGAATCCATTAAAACAATTATCAACGTGGAATCTAAAATCCATAATAAGAATATAAAAGAACTTCACCTGCATGAATCATCAAGCATCGATACTGGTGCGGACCTTATTGGTTGTGCAACAGCACTTGACGACTTGGATTTATTGAACAATTCCACATTTTATTCTACAAAAGTTGCAGTTGGTGGAGGTTTAACAAATTTCTCCCATGGCATTCTCCCCAATCCAACAAATGCAATATTAGAAATTTTTAGAATGCATGAAATTGCAATAATGGGAGGTCCAATTGAAGCCGAGCTGACTACACCCACAGGAGCAGCAATGCTTGTGAACTTAAAGCCCAAAAAGATAACAAACTATCCAGAATTTATTCCTGAAAGAATAGGTTATGGAACTGGAACCAAAGAATTCAACACAATTCCAAACATATTGAGAGTTTCAATAGGCAAATCAGACTTTTTTAGTGATATTCAAACAGATACAGTAACAATCCTTGAAACAAACATTGATGATATAAATGGGGAGATACTTGGAAATTTGGTAGAAAAGTTATCATCAGGCGGTATTGAAGGGGTAAAAGACGTAATTGTTATTAACGGCATATCAAAAAAAAATAGGCCTGCTTACATGCTGAAGGTAATTTGCTCTGATGAAAATGAGAAGAAAATAGCAGAAACCATCTTTGAAGAATCAGGAACTTTGGGTATAAGGAAAACAAAGACCGAGAGATATATTTTAGCTAGGTTCAACCTTTTAGTTCCTATAGAAATAGAAAAACAAAGTTTTATTATCAATGTGAAAATATCAAAAAATTCCAATGGTGAAATTACAAATATAAAACCAGAATATGAGGATATAAAGAGAATTTCAGATAAAATAAATTATCCATTAAAGAGAACAATCGATATTGTCAATAATTTAATATCCCAAAGAAACCTATATGATATTTAACATAGTTTGAATTCAAAAACATTTGCAAAAGAAGAGGAAGAGGGGAACACAGAATCAGAAATGGAAGATAATAAGGAGCAGGAGCAGAAAATGGAATATCAACACCCATACAAAATCAATGATGCCCTAGAGGCCAAATATGAAAGTTTAATTGAATGGTTTAAGCTAAAAAACGATAAAGTTTTGATTGCGTTGTCAGGAGGAGTTGACAGTGCGGTAGTGGCACTTGTTGCGAAAAATGCCTTGGGAAAGAAAAACGTTTTAGCAATTACAGCAAACTATCAAACACTATCAAGTGACGAATTAGAGACAGCAGTAAGGGTGGCTAATGAGTTAGACATAAGTCATAAAATAATAAAATACAACGAATTAGACAACCAAGATTTTGTAAAAAACGACAGTTTAAGATGCTTTCATTGCAGAAATGAGCTGGCAGACAACCTGCTCACATTAGCCAGTCAAGTGGATGTTAAATTAATAGTTGATGGAAGCAACACAGATGATTTAAATGATTATAGACCAGGTATGATAGCACTGCATCAAAAAGGAATTAAAAGCCCGTTAATAGAAACAGGTTTTAATAAAAATGACATTCGAAATCTGGCAAAAGCTAACAAATTATCTATATATGATAAACCTTCCAATGCTTGTCTGGCCTCAAGGATATCTAAAAACATACAAATAACACCTGCAAAGTTAAAAAGCATTGAAAATTGTGAATCAATTGTAAAAAAGACTTTCAATGTTAAACAGGTAAGGGTAAGAGATCATGGCGATCTCGCTCGAATAGAAGTAGAAAAAGAAGAAATTACAAAATTATTTGATATTGATAAACTAAATGAAATAGAGTTAACCTTTAATGAGAATGGTTTTAGATATGTTACAATAGACATAGGCGGATACAAAAAAAGCGGATTAACTGTATCTAATAGAGGGAATGATAAATATATCCAGATTAAAAAAATTACAAGACGCAATAACAGCCATAATCAACCATGTTGACAAACGAAAGTAAAAGCAACAATTTTATATATTTAGATAATGCAGCCTCAACACCAATCGATAAAGAAGTAATTGACGAGATGCTGCCATATTTGACCTGTAGTTATGGCAATCCATCGTCACTTCACAAATTAGGCAGGGTTTCAAGGCAAGGCATCTTAAACTCCCGTCTCAAGGTATCTAAACTGATAGGATGCAGCATATCAGAGGTTTATTTTACATCTGGAGGAACTGAATCCAACAATCTGGCGTTAGCAGGTTGCGCAAAATTAATAAAAAAAACAAATCCCTTATGCAATAAAATAATGGTATCCGAAATAGAGCATGATTCCATCTTAGAAACAATATCGAACATAGAAAAAGAAATGAAATTCAATGTCGACTTTATTCCCGCCAATAAAGACGGCCTAATTAATGAAGAAAAATTCAGGGAACTGGTTACTTTGGAAACAGGGGTGATAAGCATCATGTTAGTCAATAATGAAATAGGAACCATTCAACCAATAAAAAAATTGGCAGAGATTGCAAAAGATAAAAACAAAAAGACAATCTTTCACACAGATGCAATTCAAGCATTAGGAAAAATTCCACTAGATGTCAAGGACCTGAATATAGATTTATTATCAATTTCCTCACACAAGATAAACGGGCCAAAAGGAGCTGGGGCCCTATATATAAAAAGGGGGGTAAATCTTGAGCCCATACTGTTTGGTGGAGGCCAAGAAAACAAATTAAGATCTGGAACTGAAAATGTACCATCAATAGTAGGGTTTGGAAAAGCATGTGAAATCGCAACAATGAAACTAGAAGCAAATAAAAACAGAATAAAAGAGATTCAAAGTTATGCAATAAAAAGGATTATCAAAGAAATAGCATATTCAAAATTGAATGGATCAAAAAAACAAAGGGTTCCAAATAACATCAATTTTTCATTTCAAGGTATAAATGGTGAAGTCCTGCTAATTAAACTAGATGAAAATGAAATAGCTCTATCAACTGGTTCCGCATGTTCATCAAATAAGAAACAAAAAGCCTCCCATGTGCTAAAAGCGCTTGGCCTTTCCCATAAAGATATAACTGGCTCCATAAGATTATCATTAGGGTATCAAAATACAAAAGAGGAGTTGGACATAACGATAACAAAACTAAAAGAAATAATTTCAGAGTTACGAAAGTTAAATGAATTTGAATCTGAAAGCAATTAAGATAACATAGCAATAAATAATTACACTAGAGTGAGAGTTTTAAAATAATCACAATCGGCCTCCTGATAAAAAGATAACGATAGTAACAACAATGGTAACATAATTATGAATGTTTTATTGTGCAAGGTCAATATTCATTGTCATCCTCTTCCGCTTCTGCCATATTGTTGTTGACGTTGTTGTTGTTGTTGTTGCCATTGTTAGTAAATCACAATAGTATAACACAACACATTAAGTAGTAAAATAGTAAATAGGTTATTTTATTATCATTATTAGCATAACCATGAAATTCACTGCAACAGAAAGACTTTTTTTACCTCAAGGTTATATTAAAACCAATAATGGCCTCATCCGTAGAAAATAATAACAATAACAATAGCGGCAAAATACAGACAGGTGATAATGCTCCAGATTTTGAATTATTAGATACAAACCAAGAATTTCATAAGTTATCAAATTATAAGGATAATCAGACTATTTTAGCATTTTTTCCAGCAGCTGGCTCTCCTGTTTGCACCACAGAAATGTGTAATTTTAGAGATTCTTTGAATGGGTTGCAACAGAAAAATGTGAAAATTTTAGGAATATCTGTAGATAGTCCTTTTGCAAACAAAGTTTTTGCAGAGCATCACAACCTTAGTTTCCCAATATTAAGTGATTACAATAGGGAAACTATTGAAAAATATGGCGTAGTAATGCCAAGTTTGGGTAAATTAAAAGACTACAAGGCAGCAAAAAGATCTATATTTATTGTAGATAACAATCAAAAAATAAAATATAGATGGGTATCAGATAATCCAATGGTAGAACCAAATTATGAAGAAATAAGAAAGGCTATTTAATAGTCATCTTTTTCTTTCGCATCCATATAAACAATTAGGTAAAAAAGGAAAAAATATAGTCATTATTTTTTGCAATTTGCACCATAACTACCCTTGAAACAATAAACCCCATAAAGTCAAAGCGATATAAACATAATTACAAAAAATATTGTTGCATTCAAAATTAGATTATGAATACCTATTTAAAAAAAAACTGCCCAATACCAATTTGACTGTTATTTTTTTGTGGATAAAGACATATAGTAAAACATACTAGATTTATCAGATACTAATCTATTTTGGTCATCAACTTTACAAGGTTTCTTACGAAAGTTATTTTACAGCCATTTAACAGACACCATAAAAAAACAATCAAAATGAAACAAAACAAAATAACTATTATAGTTAATATTTTGTTATTGCCATTATTACAGTTGATCTAGTTGTTTGTGTATTAAAAAAATGTAATTATACCAAATATTTAACATTAATCATACGAGCAATAAATCACAAGTCAGGATTATTGTCGTTTGTTTAGTCGTAGCACATTGTACTCATTTGTTATCTTTTGGATCCACTGAATCAATATTGACAATGTAGTCAGTAGATGCATTAACGGTATATTCCTCTGCTACAGGATTGTCAGAGCATCCTTGTTGGCCCAACGCGGTGTTTTTAGTGTTTGATTGGGTTTAGTAGGCTAGTCAGAACCACCCTCTTGGGCTGCAGTATTGCTTCCGGTGTTGGCTTGTGTTTGGGTGTTTTCATTGTTACCTGAATCCTCGGTATTGCCGCCAGAAATCACATTGCTATTTTGGGTTGAGGATTGGCCTTGGTTGATTCCCTGGGTTGCCTGGTTGCCGCTGCCAGAGCCTGAGCCGCCTTGTTGGCCCAAAGCGTTGTTTCCGGTGTTGGCTTGTGTTTGGGTGTTTTCATTGTTACCTGAATCCTCGGTATTGCCGCCAGAAATCACATTGCTATTTTGGGATGAGGATTGGCCTTGGTTGATTCCCTGGGTTGCCTGGTTGCCGCTGCCAGAGCCAGA
>Ga0136617_10006491_pt1 | contig 10440 bp, 10 predicted proteins | sample AntDrymUQ3222106_2_FD_129672 | JGI IMG/M metagenome (GOLD analysis project Ga0136617, IMG submission 129672) | Polar desert sand microbial communities from Dry Valleys, Antarctica - metaG UQ322 (21.06) | ecosystem: Environmental > Terrestrial > Soil > Desert | place: Antarctica: Dry Valley...
GCATCACGTGCACGAGTTCTCACCGCAGGAGCTGAAGACGGTCCTGGAGGGGCATTTCCCGTACGTCGAAGTCCGCCAGCAGCACAATCTGATCGTGTCTGGCGTGCTGGAGGGCGAGCCGGATCCTTCGGTCCCGCTCGAGTCGATTCCTGGAGCCGAGATCGCTCAGGTGGCCGCCGCGTCGGAGGCCACAGCGCCGTACACCATCGCGCTCGGCAGCCGACAGTCACTACCGAACATCCCGACGCGCATGGTCGCGACGGGCCTGGCAGAGGTCCGGCGCTGGCTCGCGCTCTATCAGGAGCAGCATGAGCTCCTCGTGGCCCAGAAGGCGTATTTCGAGGACATGCGCGCTATCGGCGCCGAGCGCGGCGAGCTGCACGCGCAACTGCGCAAGAGCGAGGAGGAGGTCGCGCGTCTGCTCAATCTCAGCGCCGGGGCCGAACGGCTCACGAGCGAGCGCGATGCACTCGCGGAGCGCGTGGCGCGAGCCGATCGCGTCATGCGAGACATGACCTCGTCGCCGAGCTGGCGCCTGACCGCCCCCCTGCGCCGCGCCAAGCGGTTGCTCGCCGGCTGACCCGGTCCCGACCCGGGCGAAGAGGAGCAGAATGCCCAGTCAAAGCGCGTTCGATCTCGCCGCGTCAGCGACCCTCTGTGGCAGATGACCTACGGCGAGCGATTCGCGCTCGAGGGGCTGTTGACGCAGCTCCAACCCGCCCTGGCGATCGAAACTGGTACTGCTCACGGCGGGAGTCTGCGGAGGATTGCTGCGCACTCCCGGGAGGTGCATGCTTTCGACATCGTGCCCGAAGTTGCGGAGCTCGCAGAGGAGATCAGCAATGCGACCTTTCACATCGGCGACTCGGCGACGATGCTGCCGCAGGTCTTGGCCGAGTTTGCAGCGACCGACCGTCACGTGGACTTCGCGCTCGTCGACGGCGATCACAGTTACGAGGGTGTCCGGCGCGACACCCTGGCGATCGTCGACTCCGGCGCCTGCCGGCACACGGTCATGGTCTTTCACGACACCGCAAACGACGAGGTCCGGGCCGGACTCGAGTCACTTGATCTGCCCTCGCACCCCAAGGTGGCGCTGTGCATGTGGGATTTCGTGCCGGGCTACCTGGTCGTCAAGGACCACCCGACCTACAGCCATGCGGCGTGGAACGGCCTCGGGCTTGTAGTGCTACTGGCTTTACGATCTTTATTGGTGTTCCAATGTCTGCACGAGGTATGGTCAGTTCTGGATCTACGAAAACGGCCCTCGTTTCGATCAGTGGAATCGCTACGACTACTGAGGGGTAGTGGGTGACGCGGTAACGACTCTTGCCGCCCTTCAGGTCGGCCGGTTGCGCCGCTGGTCGAGGTAGTGATGGCCCCCTCGCGCAGGCCAGTACCGCCTTGCCAGTCGGCGACCGGGTGCTCCCGAAAGTCAAGGCTGACGCGACGGATCCCCTGCTGAGAGCTCGAACCAGTCGCGCTACCCGGGAGTGACCATGGTCGACGCTCCAGGCCGCCAGTGCTGTCTTGAGCGCGTGAAGCTGACCGGACCCCGTTTGTTGGTCCACCGCGTGTGAGAGTCGGTGGGTGGTAGCAGCAGCGACGCTACCGGCTGCGGCGGTCAGGTCCTGTGTAGCGAAGGCCCGAGGGCCGAGCGGAGCAGTCGAAGCGGCCGGGTGAACCGCCAGGAACGGCTGTCCCGCATCGCTTCAAAGTCGCGGAGGCTGCCCGTGAGCTCGCTGCGAGTCCGTTCGAACTCCACCCGCTGGGCCTCACAGCTCGTCCGCAGGATGGTGATCTCGGAACGCGCCTGCCGGAGTGACCAGGCGAGCGCCTCTACCTCGCGGCCCTCACCGGGCTCGAGGCGTTCGAGATCCTCTCGGCTCGGCTCGCGCTCGATCGTCTTGCGTCCGACAAATGTTCCGTGACCGCCGTCCCTTCCCGGAGTAAGCGAGAGGACGTCGAATGCGCGACCCCAGTGTGCCTCCAGCCACCATCGTCCGTGTAGGACGCTTGGACCCCCCTCGTCCCATGGAGTGCCAAGCCCGATGATGTGCATGCCAATTCGCTCCTCGTCCCATGGCTCGTGCCAGGGAAGCCGGTTGATCGCATGCGCGACGCCGGGGCCAAGGAAGGTCGCAACAAGCAACCCATCTGGTTTGAGCAGCCGGCGCATCTCGAGCAGCCAGGAGCTCCACTCGTCAGTCAGGTGCGTGAAGACCGAGACCGCGTAGATCAAGTCGAACTGCCCTGACGGCAGTTCGAGCGGCGGGCCCGCTCCGTTGCTCAGTACCCGCAAGGGCGGAGAGAGGTTCGCTTGCAGCCACTCGACGCTCGCCCGATCGATGTCGCAGCCCCAGAGCTCCACGGTTTCTGATAACTCGGCAAAGTGCCGCAGCACGCGACCCGAGCCGCACCCGAAGTCAAGTACTCGTTTGTTCTCGGGCGACCAGCCCGCAGGCAGTGCTGCCAAAATGTGATCGCGGATGGCCACCCCGAGGCGCTGATAGGTCTCGACCGGATCATGGAGCCAGGGATTGGCCTCCAGCACGTCGGGGGGAAAGGCTGCGCCTCTGCCGATTCGGTTGATGAGCGCAAGCGGCGGGACCGGAGCCCAGCCGATCGCTGAGCTACTCCCGACGGGCGGGATCGGGACACCGCCGATCGTTGAACTGCTCATGGGAGACGATCCTCCTCAGTTTGGGTCACGGGCGGGGCCGGGGCAAACAGGATTCGTCCCGCCGACGAGCTCAACACGAACAGCCCCTGAGCCGCCGCAAGGGGATCGGACGATACATGTCAGGCCAACCTCTCTCCTGTCAGGGCACCGGGGCCGCTCCCGTTGGCAGCGCATGGCGCCGCCGCAGTTCGTACAGCGTGGTGCGCTCCGCCGCCGGACGGCCCGCGCGGTGCGCAGCAGCGATCAGGTCCTCGGGCTCCAGGCGCACACCGTGATAGCTCCCCGCGAGGCGGCTGATGTTCTCCTCCATCAGCGTCCCGCCGAGGTCGTTGACGCCCCAGCGCAGCGCCTCGGTCGCCGTTTCGAGGCCCATCTTCACCCAGCTGGCCTGCAGGTTGGGCACGCTGCGCCCCAGCGCCAAGCGAAACACGGCGGTGTGCTTGAGGTTCTCCTCGCGCGAGATCTCCTGGACGCCGTGGGTGCGGCCGAGCAGCGTGTGAAAGGGGATGAAGCTCAGCGGCACGAACTCGGTGAATCCGCCGGTGCGCTCCTGCACGCCCCGGATCACGCGCATGTGCTCGGCGAGCTCCCACGGCTCCTCGATGTGGCCGAACATGACGGTCGCCGTCGAGCGCAGCCCGGCGCGGTGCGATGCCTCGATCACCTCGACCCAGCGGCTCACCGGCAGCTTGTTGGGGCTGATGCGCCGGCGCATGCCGTCGTGCAGCACCTCGGCGGCGGTGCCGGGCGTCGAGTCCAGGCCCGCCGCCCGCAGCCGCGCAAAGACCTCGCCCGGCGTGAGCGCACCGGTGTCGCACATGTGTGCGACCTCCATCGGCGAGTAGGCGTGCAGGTGCAGCTGCGGCGCGATCTCGCGGGCGAGGCGCAGCCAGCTCTCGTAGTCCTCGATCGACCAGTCCGGATGGATGCCCGACTGCATGCACAGCTCGCTCGCGCCGAAGCACACGGCGTCCTGCACGCGGCCTACGAACTCCTCGCGCTGCAACTCATAGGCGTCGGGTGAGCGCCTGCCCTGTCCGAAGCCGCAGAACGCGCAGCCGACGATGCAGACGTTGGAGACGTTGATGTTGCGGTTGACGACGAACGTCACCGTCTCCCCCGCGAGCTCGGCGCGCAGCTCGTCGGCGGCCTGGCGCATGTCCTCGATCGCCTCGGGCCGCGTCTCGGCGAACATCGCCGTCAGCTCGTCGGGGCTCAGCGGCGCGCCGCCGCGCGCCCGCGCGATCGCGGCCGGGACGGCGTCGGGGCGGATCGGTCGCGGCGGCTCGCCGCGGCCGCTGCCGCTGCGCGGGATGAAGCTCCAGTAGCGCGTCTTGATGACGTCGAGCACACCCTGCGCGATCCAGTCCGGGTCGATGTAGCGCGCGTAGACGCACAGCCGCTCGGTCAGCGCGAAGCCCTCCGCGGCAAGACGCTTGCGGACCTGATGGGGCGAGGGGAACGGATGCTCCGGCGAGATGTGGTCGCCATTGGCGCTGAGCCCACCGAGATCGCCCGCGCCGGCGCGCACGAGCTCGGGCCACCAGTCGGCGAGGTTCGGCGGCACCTGCACGCCGACGTCGGGCATCAGCCGCCGCGACTCGGCGACGAGCCGGCGCATGTCCTCGATCGTCACGGGGGTCGCCCAGGCGGGCAGGTCGAGGCGCGGGCCATGGCCGATCCCCGTGCGCCACAGCTCCTGCGCGGCGGCGTCGGCGATCTGTGCCGGCTCGCGGCCGTAGTAGCTCGAGTGCGGGACGAAGTTCTGCAGGATGACCTCCTGCAGGTGGCCGTGGTGCTCATGCGCGGCGGCGAGCACCTCGAGTGCGGCAACGCGCTCGTCCTCGCTCTCACCGATGCCGACGAGGAGCCCGCTCGTGAACGGGATCCGCAGCTCGCCGGCGGCCTCGATCGTCGCCAGCCGCCGCGCCGGGTGCTTCGTCGGCGATCCCTGATGGGCGACGAGGTCGGGGTTCACGGACTCGAGCATCAGGCCCTGGGAGGCCGTCACCTCGCGCAGGCGCGCAAGGTCGGCTCGATCGAGCACGCCGAGGTTCGTGTGCGGCAGCAGGCCGCGCTCGAGCGCGCGCTCGCACGCCCACACCACGTAGCCGACGAAGTCCTCGTGGCCGTACGCGGCGAGGCGCTCGCGTACCTCGGCATCGACCTCCGGATGCTCGCCGGTCAGCACCAAGAGCTCCTTGACCTTGCGCCGCGCCGCGCCGTCGAGCAGGGCGATGACCTCGTCGGGCGCGTGCAGGTGCGTGCGATGCGTCGCGAACGCGCAGTACTTGCAGTAGCAGCGGCACGTCCGCGACAGCGACAGCGTCAGGTTGCGGCTGAAGGTGACCCGACGGCGCACCGCGCAAAGTCTATGCTCGCGCCCATATGGCCCTGCGACCATGGCTGACCGCGCTGGCGCTTGGCGCCGCGCTCGCAGCGGGCGCCTGCGGATCCGACGGCGGCGATGCCACAGAGGCCCGCCGCGCCACGCTGCTCCGCCGCGCCACGCTGCTGCTGGACTTCCAGCCCAACGCCGTGCACGCGGGCATCTACACGGCGCTGGCCAAGGATTACGACGGCGCCGAGAACGTGGCGCTCGACGTGCGCGTGCCGGGGGACTCGACGGACTCGGTCAAGCTGCTGGTCGCCGGGCGCACCGATCTTGCGATCCTCGACATCCACGATCTCGCGATCGCCCGCGAGCGCGGCCGCGACCTCGTCGGCGTCATGGCGATCGTGCAGAAGCCGCTCGCCGCCGTGCTGGCCGGGGCGAAGATCCGCACGCCGCGCGACCTCGAGGGTCAGCGCGTCGGGGTGACCGGCCTGCCCAGCGACGAGGCCGTCGCGCGCTCGATCGTCGCGGGCGCGGGCGGCGATCCCGATCGCCTGCGGCTGACGACGATCGGCTTCGAGGCGGTGCGCAGCCTGCTGTCCGAGCGCGTCGCGGGTGCAACGGCGTTCTGGAACGTCGAGGGGGTAGCACTCCGAGCGAAGCGCCCGGGCATCCGCGAGTTTCGCGTCGACGACTTCGGCGCGCCGTCCTACCCCGAGCTCGTCCTGACCGTGACGCGCAAGACCCTGCGGGCGAAGCCGCAGCTCGTCGGCGACACGGTTGCGGCGCTCGTGCGCGGGTACGGGGCGGTGGTGGACGACCCGGCGGCGGGGCTGAGCGCCTTGGTCTCGCAGACGCAAGGGCTGGACCGCGCGACGGCGCAGCGCGAGCTCGATGCGGTGCTGCCGGCGTTCGGGCGGGGTGACGCTGTCGGCGAGCTCGATCCGGGGCGGCTGCGGGCGTGGGCGCGGTGGGACAAGCGCTTCGGGATCGTGGAGCGGCTGCCGGATGTGGCGCGGGCTTTTGATGGGCGGTTCGTGGGCCGCAGCCTCGACGAATAGTCACCGGATCGTCACCCGCTGTGCCCGACGGCGAGCGAGCCTCCCGCCATGGCTCCCACCTCCCTCCTCGCCCGTCTGAAGTCCGGCGGCCTGCGCGCCCTGATCGGCGCCCTCGTCGTCTCCGCCCTGGCCGTCGCCGTCGCCGTCGCCGGTGCCAACTCCGCCACCACCCCGCCCGCTGCCCAAGGCGATCGGATCGTCGACGCGTTCACGAAGCTCACCCGCGCGACCGACTGGCAGCTCGTCGAAAAGGTGCCGCTGAAGTTCGACGCGCACCATCCCGAGGGCCTCGTGCGCCTCGGCGACCGCTACGTCCTGTCGACCGTCGAAGTGACCGAGTCGACGCAGCGCTACCAGCCGGCGGGCACGATCATCGACGGCACCGACCGCACGCCCGGCAAGGGCATCGGGCACCTGATCGCCTTCGACGCCGAAGGCAACAAGCTCGCCGATGAGCAGATCGGCGACGGCGCCAACATCTACCACCCCGGAGGCTTGGACTACGACGGCGAGAACATCTTCGTGGCGGTGGCCGAGTACCGGCCCAACAAGCCCTCGATCCTGTACCGCGTCGATCCGGCGAGCCTGGCCGCGACCGAGTTGCTGAACACGCCCGACCACATCGGCGGCATCGTCTATGACACCGAGCGCGCCCGTCTGATCGGGCTGAACTGGGGCGCGCGTACCGCCTACACGTGGAAGGCCGCCAGGCGCGCTGGCGCGAAGCTCGTCGCCACGACCGTCAACCCGAGCCACTTCGTCGACTACCAGGACTGCAAGTACATCGGCCGCGCCAACGGGTACGCGAACCCGCTGATGTTGTGCGGCGGAATCGCCGGCCTGCGCCACCCCGGCCCCGACGGCCAGCCGGTCAGCTACGACCTCGGCGGCGTGGCGCTTGTCGACACCGTGACGATGCGCCCGGTCTACGAGGTGCCCTTCCAGCAGTACACCGACAAGCGCCAGGTCGCGACGCGCAACGCGATCGACGTGCAGGTCGTCGACGGCCGCCTACGCCTCTACCTCGTGGCCGACGACGACGATTCGCACCTGCTCGTCTACGAGGCGCGCTGAGCGCTCGGCCGGCCCCCGCCCCGGGGCCGGCCGAGCCGGGGCGTCGCGGTCGACGAACCACATCGATGAAAGAGAAAGGGAGCGGGCTCGCGCCGTCGACCTCCGACGAGGATGTCGAATCCGGCGCGCATATCGCACACTATTCGACATAGGGCCGTGTGCGACCCGCCCGGGCGGGTCGCTCCTCTTCTTTGTCATCGATGCTGTTCATCGGTCAGGGGCTCAGTAGACGAGCGCCTCCTCTTCGATGACCAGCGTCGGCGGCACGGTGACCTGTACGCGCTCGAGCACGCCGGAGTCGAGCAGCTTGTCGCGCGCGACGGTCGCCTCGTCGGTCGTTTCGAACTCGACGACGATCTGTACCTCGTTGGGATTGTCCACCAGCCGGTACACGCGGTGGCCCTTGGCCGACTTCCTCGCGCCGGGGGGATCGGAGTCGAACATCGCCTTCCACTCGTCGTAGTCCCCGACCTGAACCCTTGTCATCACGCACGCCATCTGTGCATCGCCCTCTTCCAGTTGACTACTTTGTACATGTAATGAATCTACCGCTAGGATAGTGAAATGGCGGAGCCTGTCAAGCGCAGTTACAACTCGCCTCGCCGGCGCGAGCAGGCGGCGGCGACACAGGCCGACATCCTGGGCGCGGCCCAGAGGCTGTTCGATCAGCGCGGCTACGGCGCGACGACGATGTCCGCGATCGCCGCCGAGGCCGGCGTCGCGCTGAAGACCGTTTACCTCGCCTTCGAGACCAAGAGCGGCGTGCTGCGCGCGCTGTGGAACCGATTGCTGCGCGGCGACGACCACGAAGCCCCCGTCGCTGTGCGCGAGTGGTACCGCAAGGTCCTCGAGGAGCCCGATCCCGAGCGCAAGCTGCGACTCAACGCGCACAACGCGCGCGTCGTCAAGGAGCGCGCCGGAGTGCTGCTGGGGATCATCCGTGCCGCATCGCAGGTAGATCCCGCGATCGCGGAACTCTGGGACCGCATCTAGACGGGGTTTCTCGCCAACCAGCGCGCGGTCGTCGAGACGCTTGCGGAGCGCAACGCGCTCAAGCCGGGGCTTAGCGTCGACGAGGCCTCAGATCTCCTCTGGACGCTCAACCATCCTGTGGTGTGGGGGCTGCTGGTCGGTGAACGCGGCTGGACGCCCGACCGCTTCGAGGCCTGGCTGGCGGACGCGTTCTGCTCGCAGCTACTGCCGTCGAATTAGATCGCGCGCAATGAGTACTGAACGTTCAGAGCAACGATCAAACGCACAGCAGCCGGCAACTCACTGAGATCCAGGCTAAAGGCGTGTAGAGGGGTCGGCGGCCAGCAGGCCGTCGACGAGCGCCGCGCCCTCGCGCGCCATCCGCGAGCGCGGGACGACGAGGTCGAAGCCGGCCGCCAGCGCGGAGGTGCGGACCTCGACCTCCGTGTGGCGAAAGAAGGCCAGAACGCGCATGCCATCGAGCTGACCTTCGCTCTTGAGCGTCTCGACGAGGCCGATGCCGTCGATCTCATCGCTGCAGAGGTCGACGATCAGCAGATCGTTGCCGGCCACCCGCTCGCGCGCGTCGGCTTCGCTGCTGACGACCGCAACCTCATGGCCCACATTGGCCACCATCGACTGAACCTTGGAGCCGAACAGCAGGTCGGGCAGTACCGCGAGAACCCGGGCCACGGGCTTCCTACTGCGCCCGGCTGCGCTTGAACTCGTCGCGAACGGACTGCGGTCGGCCCCACATCTGCTTGACCTCGACGCGGCCCGAGCGCTGCTCGCGCAGCACCATCTCCCCCTCGATGCCGGCGTCGTCGAGCAGCTTCAGCGCGCCGTGCACCGTCGGCGCCGCCGCCGCGTGGCCGAAGCGGTGGGCCACGAGCAGGCGCCAGTGCCAGTCGTGGCGCGAGTAGGGCTGGGCGTTGCAGGTGACGAGGTACGTCGCAGCGTCGATGTAGCGGCGCTCGTCGGCGATCCGCAGGTCGAACTCCAGATCGGTCCAGTCGTCGGGCAGCGAGTCCACGATCTCGGTGAAGCTGTCGGCGAGCGCCATGGCGGCGAAGGCTAATGCACCGGGCCGGATGTTCGGCGGGGCTATCCTCGAGCGATGACCGCGACCACGGACGATCTCCTCGCCGAGTACCGCGCACTGACCGAGACCTGCGGGCTCGTCGACCGCTCTGAGCGGGGCAAGCTGACGCTGACCGGCGCCGACGCGAAGAGCTTTCTCGCCGGCCAGGTGACCAACGACACCGGGGGCCTGGCCGACGGCGAGGGCTGCTACGCCGCCTTTCTCACGCACAAGGGCAAGATGCTCGGCGACCTGCGCATCCTCGCGGTCGGCGGCGAGCAGCCCGAGCTGCTGCTGGACACCGAGCGCGCGACGTTGCAACCGCTGTTCGACATGATCCGCCGCTTCAAGATCGGCTTCGACGTCGAGCTGCACAAGGGCACGCTGCAGAAGGGGCTGCTGTCGCTGATCGGCCCGGAGGCGCGTGAGATCGCCGGCGCGCTGAACCTGCCGCAGACCGAGCACACCCACGCCGCCGCGACGCTCGCCGGACACCCCGTACGCCTGATCGCCACCGACGTCGGCGTCGACATCCTGTGCGACGCCGACGATACCGCCGAGATCCGCGGCGCGCTGTCGGGCGACGATGCCGCGCCCGTCTCCGAGGAGGCGGCGGAGATCGTCCGCGTCGAGCGCGGCCGCCCGCGCTACGGCATCGATCTCAACGCCGGCACCATCCCTCAGGAAGCCGGACTCAACGAGCGCGCGGTGAGCTTCACCAAGGGCTGCTACGTCGGCCAGGAGACCGTCGCTCGGCTGTTCTATAGGGGCAAGCCCAACCGTCATCTGCGCGGACTGCGCCTGTCCGAGCCGGCGCCGTCCGGCGCCGAGCTGCGCCTCGGTGAGCGCGTCGTCGGCACGCTCGGCAGCTCGCTGGTCTCCCCCGCGCTGGGCCCGATCGCGCTGGCGCTCGTGCGCCGCGAGGCGAGCGTCGGCGACACGCTCGAGGTCGACGGCGGCGCGAGCGCCGAGGTCGTCGAGCTGCCGTTCGACGGCTCCGCTACGCGGCCGTAGCGTCGGCCACGAAGCGCGCGACGGCCAGATCGTCGCGGGCGGGCGCCAGCGCGAGCGCCGGCACATCGGCGTGCGCTGCCAGCCACGTCTGCACGATGCGCGCCTCGCTGACAGCCTCGGCCGGCAGCCGTGCCGTGGCGCGCGCCGCGCCGGTCTGCGCCAGCACCGCAGCCGTCCACTCGGGCACGTCTGGGACCGACTCCAGGGCGGCCCACTCCGC
>Ga0136617_10006492_pt1 | contig 10440 bp, 10 predicted proteins | sample AntDrymUQ3222106_2_FD_129672 | JGI IMG/M metagenome (GOLD analysis project Ga0136617, IMG submission 129672) | Polar desert sand microbial communities from Dry Valleys, Antarctica - metaG UQ322 (21.06) | ecosystem: Environmental > Terrestrial > Soil > Desert | place: Antarctica: Dry Valley...
CTCTTCCATGGGCACGAAGACGAGTGTCGCACCGGAGATAGCGGCATCCGGCACGTAGTTCTCGTAGAACGGCTCGAAGACGATCACCTCGTCTCCAGGATTCACTACCGCCAACAGCGTGGCGATCATCGCCTCGGTGGCGCCGCAGGTGACCGTGATCTCCCGCTCGGGGTCCACCTCGAGCCCATACCAGGTGTGATACTTCCGGGCCAGCGCCTCCCGAAGCCGGTGCGCACCCCAGGTGATGGCGTACTGGTTGATGTTGTCGTGAATGGCCCGGGCCGCCGCGTCCTTCAGCATCTCGGGCGCGGGGAAGTTGGGGAACCCCTGGGCAAGGTTGATCGAGCTGTACTCGCGAGCCAGACGGGTCATGCCCCGAATGACGGACTCGCGGAACCCGTGAGTACGGCGGGCGGTATGCAACGCGGACTCCGCTGTGAGGTGGCTGGGGCGATAGATAGGTGAAGAGTATAGTGGCCTGCGCCCTGAGGTAATCCGCTCGGTTGACGGCGCCACCCTGTCGCCGGATAAGGGCTGTGCTGCCGCTGGCCCGATCGTTGCCTTAAACTCGCACATGACCGATACAAACTACCCCCCGCTGTCCATAGTAGACCTCCACAGTCATCTTGTTCCCGGTGTGGACGACGGGGCCGTCAACGTGGCAGAGTCGCTGGCCGCCCTGGCGGGACTCTACGGCGAAGGGGTCCGGGTGGTAGTCACCACGCCGCATCTCCTGGTCCCGTACCTGCACGATGAATCGGCGATCGACCGGGAGCTGGGTCGGCACCGCCGGGCGTTCGACACGCTCTCAGCGGCCTGGGCGGGTCAGGTCGACCTGCCCTCCCTGGCCCTGGGGCAGGAGATTCTGGCTCCCGACGCGGCGGCTGTGCGGCGAATCGTAGGCCGGAGCGACGTAGGGCTGGCGGGTGGCAGGTTTCTACTGGTGGAGTTCGGCTTCGAGCTCCAGGGCAACCACAACGACGTCGTCCGCGCGGTTCAGGAAGCCGGACGGCAGATCGTCGTTGCCCACCCGGAGCGTTACCACTACCTCGATGGGCACAATCCGCTCGAGGTGATGCGCACCTGGCAGGAGCTGGGAGCCCTGCTCCAGGTCAACGTGGGAAGTCTCACCGGACACTACAACCGTTCCAGTCCCGGCTCGGAAGGATTGGCCTGGCAAATGATCGAACAGGGTCTGGTGGACCTGCTCGCCACGGATCACCACGGTCCTCGGCGTTCAGGTGTCTCGCCTCGCGAGGCCCTCGATGCGCTGATCGCCCGCGGCGAGCTGGCGCTGGCCGAACGGGCGATGGCGGAGACTCCGGGCTTGATCGCGCGGAACGAAACCGTCGGCTCACGTCTCCCGCGGTAGAGTACTGGTTCCAATCGCCCGAAGCAGCAAGGAGGTCGGGCCCGGTGAGGTGGCGCCACCGCCGGCAACAGCCGCATCGATCTGCGCCTTGATCCGTCGCCTGAGCGCGCTGTAGGCCTGGCTCGCAGACGGGTCTTCGAAGGCGATGGCAGTACCTCTCACCTTGTATGCGCCGGCCTGAGCATCCAATACACCCAAAAGACTATCGATACCCGACACCAGCGTTTCGCTGGCGAGCTCCAGCGTTGGGGCCTCCTTGCGGAGAGGCCGCGAGGACCACCGCTGCAAGTCGTCCGGTGTCCAACGATGACGCCTGGAGAGCTGATTCAACGAGTCCTGGTACGCTTTCTCGACGGCGGCCTGCTGCTGCCGGTAAACGCGGATGAAGTTCACGACTCCCGCCAGGCTGAGCCGGGTGTCGGTCACGCCGCCACCGGGACTGAGGCGCCCGGGCGCGAACAGCCGGTTGAGCCGAGCGACCCGCAAGCCACCCTGGAGCCTCGAGCTGACCGCATCGCTCGCTGCTTCATACCCGCGGAGAAGAGCATCGACCGAGTTTGCCTTGGCCGGCGTTTCAACTGAAGCCACCTGCAACGCCGAACGCAGAGCCTTGGTCCGTAGCCGTGGGGCTCGTGGAAGAACCGGCGCGACAACTTCGATCGGCGCGGGCAGGTTAATCGTGCTGGGCGCAGGCTGCGAGTCAGCCGCCCAGCCGGTTGTGCTGTTGGCCAGTGAGACGAGCTCGGTGCGCTCGGTGCCTCTCTTCGACTCGGCTGCCATTGGCGTCGAACGGTGTGCCCCGGACAGGCCCGCTCCGTGGCCGGCCCATGGGGGACGCGGACCCGAGGAAGCAAGCTGAATCCCCAGAACCAGCAACAGTGCGGACAGACCCAGGCCGATGGGCCGTTTCCACCGGTGACGAACTCTTCCCCCGGCAGCTTCCGCATCCGACGACGACATCTCCACTCCCTGGCCCATGAGGCCGGCGGGGAAGAGTCCCCAGGACTTACGCGCGGGCGGCGCGAACGGCTCTTCACTCTGCCCCGCTACGATCGCCTTGTACTGGGGATGCAGCGTGATCGAGATCCACTTCGCGGTGGCCCGATGGTAGATGCGTGAACGAGCATCGACATCGCCATCGCGAATGGCCAACGCCAGATCGTCTCCGGTGCGATAGAGCGCTTCCTTGCCTGGCTTGAGTTCGACGAGATACATGGTGCACACTCGACTTGGTTCGGGAGCCCGCGCGCGAGAGCCGACGGAGCCCTGGTAATGAGGACGAATACGGGATCGCCGTAGGGGGACTGCTGTCGCGATTCTGATGAGCCAGATCCGTGCTTATTTGAGTCAGACCACCAAATCGGCCTTGCTCGCACTCCGGCCTCGTTCGCTAAGTTGCGGGGCAGTAATACCTTATCCATCGATAACCCGCTGGGATAAACCCGCATCGGTCTCTGGATGATGCTCCTCGCTGCCCAATGGGCGCGAGGTCCGGGGTGCGTTTTTCGACCGTCGGTGGTGTAATGCAAGATGTTTCCTTCCTCGGGCTTATTGATTAGAGTCCGAAACGTCCCGTTTCGGACCGGCAGGTCCCGAACGCCGTTTTGACCGATTTCAGCGAGAACTCGCCCCCTGCCGGGTGGCGATGGGAGGGTTCATGATCAATCAGCACAGCAAGAGCAACGACCCCACGAACGCCTGGTCCGAAGACAGCAGCAGCCGGCGAGGCCCCGGTGCAGGATCTCTCTTCATGGCCGCGCTGCTCGGTGTCGGCGTCGGCCTGCTCGCCGCACCCCAACCGGGAACCAAGACCCGCAAACTCCTCATCAAGCGGCTCGCCGCTCTGGGTGAGGGAATGGGTGAGGGTCTGGAAGACGTGCAGGAGGTGAGCAGCAAGGCGCGCAAGCGGGTCAAGCAGCGGCTGGAGAAATTGCGGGAGGACGCGGGTGACGAATGGGAGGATGTGGAAGATCGCTGGAAGAAGGCCAAGCACCGGGTCCGCGACCTGCAGTTCGGCGAGGAGGAAGACTCGGGTTCATTCGGCAAGCTCCTGGCGCTCGCCGCCGGACTGGCCGCGACCTACTTCCTGACGAGCGAGCGCACCGCCACCGCCCGCGACCGGGTGCAAGATGTCGCCGCAGACGTCGGACGTCGCGCTACCGATCAGTGGGACCGGTTCCAGCGCGGTGGAACTCGCGGCCAGCGGGAGACCAACGAGGGTCGGTCGGAAACCCGCGCAGGCTCCTCGCCGTCTGATGAGGCCCCCCAGGCAAGCTGAGCCGGCTGCACCGCGGCATGCCAGTGAACGGCCCCGGGCTTCGGGGCCGTTTCTCTATCCAGGGCCGAGGCGATGATCCACTGGCGAAGACCGATCGAATGGCTGATGCAGGGAGAACGGCGGTGGCACCGTCTCGGGCTCCTGCTGCTGGCGGTTGGGCTGAGCTTCTGCCTGCTGCTGGTCGCGTGGGTGGGAACCTGCGGCTTTTACGGATGCCCCTCGACCAGTCAGATCCAGGCTTTCCGGCCGAGTGAAGGCAGCCGGGTGCTGGACCGCTCCGGCAAGCTGATTGGCCGCCTCACCTATGTGCGCCGCATCAACGTGCCGGTCATCGGCGTGCCACGGTCGGTGCGGGCGGCCTTCGTGGCAACCGAGGATCGCCGGTTCTACTATCACGGCGGCGTCGATTGGCGCAGTGCCGGGCGCGCATTGGTGCGCAATGTCTCGGCGATCGGTGTCCGCGAGGGATTCAGCACCATCACCATGCAGGTGGTGCGCAACGCCTTCCTGCCCCACCTCTCGACCGAGCGCAGTCTCCGGCGGAAGCTCATCGAGCTGGAGCTAGCGCGGCGATTGGAGCGGACCCTCACCAAGCAGCAGATTCTCGAGACATACCTCAACATCATCTATCTGGGGAACGGGACCTACGGCGTCGAGGCCGCGAGCCGTGACTTGTTCGGCAAGAGCGTCAAGCGGCTCACGCTGGCCGAGGCGGCGACTCTGGCAGGCCTGGCAAAGGGTCCCTCGCTGTACGCGCCGCGGCGGCACCCCGACAGGGCGCGGGCACGACGGGACCTGGTGCTGTCGCTCATGGCGCAGGAAGGCTACATCACGCCCGAGCTCGCCGCGCGCACGCAGAGAGAGCCGCTCCGATTGGCACCGGCAGAATGGCGCCCGTCCCGAAGTCGATCGTACGCGCTCGATCCGATTCGCGACGCAGTCGACTCGCTGCTTGGCCGCGCCGCCGCCACGGCTGGAGATCTTGTGGTTCATGCGACGCTCGATACCGAAGCTCAGCAGGCGGCAGAACGCGCGGTCCGAATCCAGGGAGGAGCCATCCAGCGGCAGGCTCCGCGATCACCCTCCAGGGCAGAGATCGAGGGAGCGGTGGTGGCGCTCGACCCCCGCACGGGTGAGATCCGTGCGCTGGTTGGGGGCCGCCGGTCGGTTCGACGCGGCTTCAATCGGGCCCTGGCTGCCCGACGACAGCCGGGATCGGCCTTCAAGCCTTTCGTCTACGCGGCGGCGCTCGCTGCCGGCTACAGTCCCGCCACCATCCTCGACGACTCTCCGGTCGAGGTGGATGACGTGGGGAAGATCTGGCGGCCCGAGAACTTTGGCGGCGAATATGGAGGGCCGCTCACCCTGCGGAGGGCGCTGATGCGCTCCGCCAATGCCGCCACGGTGCGCCTCAGCCAGGCGGTGGGAGAGAAGCGGGTGGCGGCGCTGGCTCACCGGTCAGGCATTCAGAGCCAGATGAACGCCGTCCCCTCTCTGGCGCTCGGCGCGCTGGAGGTCACCCCGCTGGAGCTGGTGACAGCCTATGCCCCCTTTGCCAATGGAGGCATCAGGGTCCAGCCCTCTATCGTGAGCCGGATCGAGGCCGCCGACGGCAGCGTATTGTGGCAAGCTCCACCGAAGCAGGCGGAGCGAGTGCTCGGCCGCGCGGAGGCATTCCAGATCACGTCGATGCTTCAGTCGGTTGTGGATGGCGGCACCGGCCGCGTGGTGCGCCAGATGGGAGTACGCGGACTGGTGGCGGGGAAGACCGGCACCACCAACAACGGTACCGATGTCTGGTTCATCGGCTACACGCCGACGCTGGTGGCGGGGTTCTGGTTCGGCTACGACGCGCCTCGCCCGATCGCGTCCAATGCGTCGGGGGGTCGCCTCGCGGCCCCGGCGTGGGCGGCGTTCTATCTCGACGGGTGGCGCGAACGGTCGCCGGCCGGATCCTGGAGTCCACCGGCCGGCGTGGTGGAGCGAACCATTGATGCCTCGAACGGCGAGCTTGCCAACGAATGGTGCCCCATCACCCAGCGAGAGTGGTTCAAGGCCGGGGCGGAGCCGGCCAACGCCTGCCGGACCCATCATGCGCCGCTGCTGGACCAGCTCGAGGAGCTTGGCCGCAAGGTCGGGAAGGTTCTGGAGCGGATTTTCGAGGGACTGTAGGCTGCGGTGCTACAGCGTCGGGGTTACCCGGGCCGAGAGCGCCTTGAGCTGCCGGGGCGGCAGGTAGTGAAGCAGTTGCTGGCGGACTTCCTCCGCTTCCTGAAGCACTTTGCTGGGGTATCGCCGGCAGCTCGGCGTAGCCCTGCTTCGGACGCAGCCATTGTAGCGCAGAAGCGCGGAGCGTACGTCCTTGGTTCGCTTGAGGTACCCAGCGAAGACGCGGGCTCCATGGCAGATGTTGGCCTCCACCTGAAGCAGGTCGTCGGAATCGCAATCGAACACGCCGGCGTGGAAGCGCATCACCTGCATGAGTCCAACCGCACCCTTGTGGCTCACCGTCTCGGGCTCGAGCCTGGCATTCTCCGTAATAAGCACACCGGCCAGCAGGCTCGGCGCGATCTGGAGCTCGCGAGCTTCCTTGACGATGGCCCGGGCGACACGGTTCGCGATCTCTGGCTGTGCCCGCCGCCGAAAGATCTGCGCGAGCGGGAGGTGGTCGTAGCGGCTGACGACTTCGCGTTCCAGCGTGGCACTGTCGAGCTGAACCGCCGGCACCGTCTTCGCGTGAGGCGCCAGGATAGCGACAAACCCCGGCGAGTCGAGTTGTGCCATGGGCGTGAGCAGCAGCGCGCCGGCAAACCCGGCCGCGGCCAGGAAGGTCACGAACGGCCGACTGGGCCTCTGGAGCGGACGAAGGAACGCGGAACTGGGTCGGTTCATGATGCGGTCCGAGTATGCAAAATCCGGGCACACTAGAACGCCGGTGCACCGCCCCGACCGGCATCTGCGTTACGTCGAACGACTTAGCCTCGTGCAGCGGCTGGCATTATGGACCAGGTGCGGAACCAGAACAGGGAGTAGGACGCTGGAAGAAGTGGAGGATCTGCCAGAGGTGCGGCGGGCCGCGGTGCCACCGGCAGGGGAATTGGCGGCCTCGGAGTGCCATCCCCTTGAACGTCAAGACTGTAGTGATTGCAGCAGTTTCATCATCGCCAGGTCGTAGGGGTCCGGCGACGGATCGTCCTCCGCAATGTCGTAGTTCTGTTGTGGGGTCTCGAGGATGAGTGGAATTCCAGCAGTCCGCCTGTCGCGCAACAGCCACTCGAACGCCTGCCGGCCGATCTTTCCGTCATCAATCAGCACATGGCGGTCCTTGTTCGAGCCTAGTGCGCCCTCGCTGTCGTTCAGATGAAAGAAGGACGGCGCCGAGCCAGTGGCTTCCTCGAACTCGTCGAGGACGCGGGTCAGCTCCCGCTCCGAGCGGGTGATGTCGTGCCCTGACGCGAGGAGGTGACAGGTGTCGAGACCATAGCCGGTACGATGGCGGAGACGGGCCGGCACGGAATGAAGGATCGTTCCCACTTCGGCTGCGGTCTTGCCCAGGGTCATACCAGCTCCGGCGGTGTTTTCTACCAGGAGCCGAGTGGAGCCCTCAACCGCCTCGAGTGCATCGGTGATTGCACTGGCCACCCGCTCAGCCGCAGTAGCCCGGTCGCCGGAGGTGGCTGCGCCCGGATGAAAGCACACGCTTCCTACGCCCAGTGCCGTCGATCGCTCCAGCTCCTTCCTCAGGCCGGCGCGGGCTCGGGCCAGCTTGGTCTCGTCCTCGGTAGCGGTATTGAGTACATAGGCTCCGTGCACCACCACATGCTCCGGGGCGATCTTCGCCTGGCCCAGCGCGGAGCGAAAGCGCTCGATGCGCTCCGGCCGGATAGAGGCCTTGTCGCCATAGTACTGCGGAGGTGCGGTAAATATCTGCAGGGCCCGCATGCCGGCATTTCCTGCGCGGAGAGCCGCCATGTGGATCCCGCCATTCGCCACCGTGTGCGCCCCGATGTACTGGTCCACCAAATCGCCTTTTTCCTCAATTCTAGTGATGGTCGGCACAGATCGCTGCGGGCCAAACCACGATTGTACGTCTCTACCGGCAACACTACCCCTGAGGAGGTTAACGTGCCTAAGGACAAGAACGAAGCGATAAACAGTTACATCACGGACATGCTCGCGCTCGAAGACCACATCGAAAAGGCCCTCCATGGGCAATTAGAGGACCTGAAGGACTACCCCGATGTGACTCGCGAGCTCACTCAGATTCATCGCAAGGTCGAGAACCACATCTCCGATCTCAAGGGGCTCAGCGAGCGCCGAGAAGCGGGTGGCACGGCGGGGGTCATCAAGCGGGCTGGTTCGGCGGTGCTGGGCTTCGGCGCCGCGGCCATCGACCTGGTGCGCCGCGAGGGGCTGCCGAAGAATCTGCGGGACGACTACACGGCGTTCAGTCTAGCTACGATCGGGTACGCCATGCTCTATACCACCGGGCTGGGACTCGATGACCGAGAGGTTGCTGAGCTGGCCCAGCAGCACTTTACCGACTACGCCGACACGGTGGTGAGGCTCAACAACATCATCCCGGCGGCGGTAATCCGGTTTCTCAAGGAAGACGGCCTACCGGTACGGGAGGACGTGTTGCCTGAGATCAGCCGGACGTTAGAGGCGGTGTGGCGCTCGGAGTCAGGTCAGGCGCCACGGACTGAAGAGGTGTCGTCGGTCGGACCGCGCCGTTAATGCGCTGACCGCTCCGGTCTCCGTTGGCGCGTTCGGGGTGATGCCGGCAGAAAAACAGCCGTGCCGGCATCACATTCAGGGGCTCGAAGTCCTGGCGCACCAGGGCAAAGACCTGCTGGAGATAGGGCAACACGGTGCGGGTGAACTGGTAGACCAGAAACGCACCGCTGGGGTGCAGCACCGCATGAGTCTTGCGAAGGATGGTTTCCCGCACCTGAGCCGGCATGGTGGTGTATGGAATGCCGGAGATCACGTAATCGGCCTGCCGCAGGTTCAGCCGCGCCAGTGCGGCGTCGGCGTCGGCCGCCGAGCCGTGCACCACATGCAGCCGTTCGTCCGTGACCCTGCCCCGAAGAAACCGTACGAAATCGGCGTTGGTCTCCAGCGCCACGAGGACCGCATCCGGCCGCATACGCCGGAGGATCTCGGTGGTGAAAGTGCCGACCCCAGGCCCGTACTCCAGGAACACTCGTGCCCGGGCCCAGTCCACTTCGCTCAGGACCTTATTGACCAGAAAGCGGGAGCTGGGAATCAGACTTCCAAGCATCTTCGGATGCTTGATGAAGTTGCGGCCAAAGAGCAGGATCTGCGCCGAACGCGAGGTGTGCTGTGCGGGCACGGTGGAGGGTCTGCCTTTCACAAGTTGTCTTGCCCGTCCCAACAGCCCGGCGCCGGACACAGCCGGCGCCGGCGGGCGGATGAGGTGTTCGACGCGCCCGGAAGGGAACTAGTGGCTCTTTGCAGTGTCCCTCTTCAACTCACCTTCTTTGCGGACGGTATCCGCTCGGATCGTGGTATCGCTGGTGATGATGGTGGTGTCCTGGGTTGACCTGGTGGTGACCGTGGTGTCGACCGATTCGGTGCGCCCCGAGTCCTGCCCGCGCTTCTCGCACGCGGAAAGCCCTGCCACCAGCGCTAATCCCGCCAATATCGTCTTCATTTGACCCTCTCGATGAGTGAACTCCTGCCCAGCCTTGGGCCACGGTTCCCGAATCCGACCGATCGGACCGGACTCAGATCCTGCCACCCAGGCGGCAACCGCCGCAGTGATTTGTCTCACCCTGGTTTCGATTCGTCGGTACCCGAGGGGCCCGCAAGTTTAGCCCGGAACCGGCCCCCCGGCAACGGCATAGTCTCGAATGAAGCCTGGATCGGCACCTCCGGCTACATGTACCGCCATTGGCGCAAGGGAGTTTTCTATCCGGCTGGGCTCCCCGCTCGCGAGGAGCTCGCCTACTTCGCAAGCAGGTTCAGGACGGTGGAGCTCAACAATCCGTTCTATCGTTTGCCCACCGCCGACATGTTCAGCCCTCCACCCAACGGGTCAACTCGGCAGCGGGCTTCCGCCGGCGCGGTGGGTCACGCTCCGCAGGATAGCCCAGCGAGAGGAGCCCCACTATGCGGAATTTGTCCGGGACCTCGGCCAGCGAGACCAGCTCCGGGTCCTGCATGATTCCCCCGGACTTGAGGTAGGTCCCGAAGCCCAGCGATTCCGCCGCGATCATCAGATTGGCAATGGCCATCATCGTCGCGGCGTAGTCTTCTTCCCGGATGATTTCATCCGGGTTCACCGCCGACATGGCCACGATGTAGACCGGTGTCTCCCGGCACTCGCGCCGTACCTTGTCAGCGCCGGCCAGCGCCTCGGGGGTGGCCGGATCGGAATACCGCTTGAGCCGGTGCTTCGCGCGGATCTCGGCGAACCGGTCCCTGGCCCCGCCGGTAAGCACCGTGAAGCGCCAGGGCTCGGTGAGCTTGTGGTTCGGGGCGCGCACTGCGCAATCGAGCAACCGCTGGATGGTCTCTCGCGAGACGGGGTCGGCTCGAAATCGGCGAATCGAGGTGCGCTGATTGATCGCGGTAATGGCGTCCATGTGTCGAAATCTAACGCCCAGAGTCCTCGTACCGGTGAACTGGGCTCCGTGACAGCCGTGCGACATAGTTCAGCGCTACGATGTCGTAAAATGCATGGGCCACGATAGGGGCTGTGAGACTGCCCTCGAGCCAGAACAGCCCTCCCAGATACACCCCGGCCACACCGGCCAGCAGCGCA
>Ga0136617_10006493_pt1 | contig 10439 bp, 6 predicted proteins | sample AntDrymUQ3222106_2_FD_129672 | JGI IMG/M metagenome (GOLD analysis project Ga0136617, IMG submission 129672) | Polar desert sand microbial communities from Dry Valleys, Antarctica - metaG UQ322 (21.06) | ecosystem: Environmental > Terrestrial > Soil > Desert | place: Antarctica: Dry Valley...
ACCGTGACGGCTTTCTACGACCTGATGTTCAATCAGTGCCAGCCCGCCGAAGCTATCGAACGCTATACAGGCGACACTTACATCCAGCATAACCCGGCGGTCCCCGACGGCAAGGAGGCTTTCATTGGATACTTCACCCGAATGGCGAGGGAGTATCCGGGGAAGCGGGTCGAGTTTAGGCACGTGATTGCGGAGGGTGATAATGTAGTCCTGCACTGCTACCAGCACTGGCCGGGTGACGGGGATTGGGCAGGCATCGATATTTTCCGGCTTGATGACGACGGTAAAGTTGTAGAACATTGGGACGTGCTTCAGCGCGTGCCGGAAAGTTCTGCCAACGACAACACAATGTTTTAGCGGCTGCTAATTTGAAATTAGGACACTACTCTCAATTTGTATATCGGGCAGTTTTATCGGCAGTGTTGCAAGAATAGCTACTCCGGTATCATTTGCGCTGCCAGACAATCTCGCTCCTCTTCGAGGTCACCTCATGAAGCGCACGTCATCGCCGTTCAAGTGGCGACATTATGAACCGGAACTCTTCCTCCTAGGGGTAAAACCAACGTTGCTGTCACCAAGTGCAAAGTAGCTTCAAAAAATTAGACCTCAAGAGACTTCACCGCATCCTGATACGCCTGCTCCACATTCTTCAGCGAGAGATGTTGATAAACCTCTCAGCTCTTTTTGCTTTCATGCCCGGAGATCAATTGAATCTGACTGTCGGATAGTCCCTTGGTCATCAGATAAGTAATCATCTGATGGCGAAACAGATGCGGATGCACCGGCTGGGTAATGCCAGCCTCTTCATGATACTGCTTGACTTTCTGTTGCACGCGCCGCGTCGTGAACGGCGTGTAGCGCGTCGTCTCGAAGAGATAACGATTCTTGGTGTTGGCGCGCAGATGGCTTTGCAGGACAAGGCGGAACTTTGCCGGAAAGAGGATGTAGCGATCTTTGCGCCCTTTGCCTTCGACGATAAAGATTTTGCACTGGTCGAAGTCAATGTCCGCGATACATATATTGACCAACTTGCTCACCGCAACGCAGTGAAGAAGAGCAGTTTGAGCATGATCTCGCCCTGAAGGTCCCCACCTTGTTCGACTACGCGAAAGAACTTCCTTAGTACGTCGGCAGTCGCGTGATCGTCGTTAGGAAACCTTACACTTCTATTAGACCTCTTTCATATTGCTACAGGGTCGAAAGGGGCCGCGGCACGCTTTCCCTCAAGTGCTGTGCGGGCGCGGGCGTAAAATCTTCACCGGGGTTGACGAACTGGTCGCGCTCGAACCTGTACTGTTTGTCATAGAGCTGCTTGTAACGACCTCCAGCAGCGAGCAACTTATCGTGCGTGCCTCGCTCGACGATCTCGCCGCCCTCCAGCACCAGAATCTGATCGGCGCTGCGGATGGTGGAGAGCCTGTGCGCGATGACGAAGGTCGTGCGCCCGCGCCGCAGCTGACGCAGCCCGTCCTGGATCAGGGCCTCGCTCTCGCTGTCGAGGCTGGAGGTGGCCTCGTCAAGAATGAGTAGCCTGGGGTCGGCGAGGATGGCGCGGGCGATGGCGATGCGCTGGCGCTGCCCGCCGGAGAGTTTCACTCCGCGCTCACCGACGACGGTGTTGTACTTCTGCTCGAACTTTTCGATGAACTCTTCGCAGTGCGCGACGCGACTGACCGCTTCGATCTCCGCACGTGTGGCCTGTGGGTTGGAGAAACTGATGTTTTCAATAATCGTCCCGTCGAAGAGGAAGTTATCCTGCATGACGACGCCGAGATGCGATCGGAAGTCGCGCAGGCGAAGTGTTTGTAAGTCATGGCCGTCAACTTTGATCGTGCCGGAGAGCGGCTGGTTGAAGTTCATCACGAGGCTTGTGAGCGTGCTCTTGCCGGAACCGGAGGAACCGACGAGCGCCGTCGTCGAACCGGCGGGCGCTATGAAGGAGACGCCTTTCAGCACCGGCGCACCTTCGTCGTACTCAAACCACACGTTCTCGAACTCAACCTCACCACTCATCTCCGCAAGCGGAGCGCGCACCGCATCCTCTACGTCTTCGGTGCGCATGTTCATCACCTCACGGATGCGGTCGAGACCCGCGAAGGCTTCGGTGATCTGCGTCCCGATGGACGCGAACTGAATCAAGGGCATCGCCATCAGCCCCGTGAAGAGGACGTACATGAACATATCGCCGAGCGTCATCGCGCCCGTCACAACCGAACGCCCGCCCACCAGAATCATCACCACGCCGACCGCGCCGACAACAACCGACGAGAATGCGGTGGTGGCCGAGACACCGGTCATCGACTTGGCGATGTTGCGGAAAAGTTTGTGCGCCGCGCGCGCGAAGATCAGTTCCTCGCGCTTCTCGGCGGTATAGGCTTTGATGATGCGGATGCCCCCGAGCGATTCGGCGAGACGTCCGGTGAGCGCCGCCGTAATCTCCCCGCGTTCGCGGAACAGGGGTCGTAGTTTCGTGAAGGCGAAACCAAGCGCGCCGCCGAACGCGCCGAGCACCAAAATCGTGATTGAAGTCAAGCGCCAGTTAAGCCAGAACAAGACGCAGAGAGCGACGATAGCGGTAACGAAACTGCCGGCGAGTTGAACGAGGCCAGTCCCGACGAGGTTACGGATACCATCTGCGTCGTTCATGATCCGTGAGATGAGCTTGCCGGTCTGTGTTGAGTCGAAATAGCTGACTGGCAGGCGCGCGACTTGCGCCTGCACTTTCTTGCGCATCTCGGTGATAGCGCGTTGCGCCGCGACCCCCAGCACCTGCGATAGACTGAAGGATGTGACGGCCTGGACAAGCGTCGCCGCTCCCGCCACGAGCGCAATCTTCCAGAGCAGATCCGCGCGCCCTTTGACTATCACCCCGTCAATCAAGTACTTGGTTGAGGCGGGCAACACCAGCCCCATGGCTTGGTTGACGATCATCAACACCGCACCGAGGGCCAGACGCCTGCGATGCGCCCACACCAGCTCACGCGCGTCTCCCCAGGCGGCAGACCAACGTATCTTCTTTTGTTGTTCAGCCATCAATTCTCTTGCGGGGTCGCACCGCCACTTTGCGTTGCTCGTTCGGTGCGCAGTCTTCCCTCTTCATGCGCCGCATCACTTTGCCGATCACGTCCGCCAAAGTCACCGCTTGCAGTTCCGCCAGCAACCCTTTTTCGACTTCAAACAAGACGCCTGTGATGACAGGGCCGACGCTTCGCCCGACCGCACACTCGTGCCTCTCACCAAGTATTGGGATTTGAAAGAGCGGCCCCTCGTCAAGCGCCCTGTAGATGTCGGCAAGCGTTATTTGATCGGGAGGGCGCGTGAGTCGTGCACCGCCGCCCGCACCCAGCTTCATCGCCACCAGGCCCTGCTGGGTTAGTTGCGAGAGCAACCGCCGCACCACGACCGGATTGGTACGCACGCTTCTCGCGATGTTTTCCGAAGTCACGTTCATTCCTTCGCCGACCGCTAGCATCCCCATCGCGTGAATCGCCGTTGCGAAACGAGTGTTAGCCGCCATAATTTACCCATCTAGAAAAGCAACTACTTTAGTTATATTTTTAGTGTAACTAAAGTAGTTGCTTTTCGTTTCTTCGTCAAGGTCCGAATGCTATGTTTCTCATTCCGGTTGCGTTGCAAAGATTTTTTCCACTCGTTCGTCGTAAGTTCGCTGATGAAAAAAGTTCTTGTGCAACTCTCCGGGAAAGTGATATATACGTATGTTAAGGTTAACAGAGCTGCTTCATAAAGAATTCATGTCTCATTCATCGTCGAAAAAGAAGCCCACTACGCTCGCTGATATCGCTACTTCGGCTGGCGTGACGACGATGACTGTGTCGCGTGTGGTCAACGGGAACGGCTATGTCAGCGCGGAAACGCGCGAGAAAGTTCTGCGTGCTGTGAGCTCCATGAATTACCGTCGTAACGGTCTCGCGCGAGGGCTCAAGCGTCAGCGCACGGACACGGTCGGGCTTGTACTCGGCGACATCGCTAACCCTTTCGCCGCCGAGTTGGCGCGCGCCGTGCGCGACGTGATGTCGGCCAAAGGCTACAACGTCTTTATCTGCGTCAGCGAGCACAGCGCCAGGGAAGACATAGCCGCCTTCGAGGCCTTGGCTGACCACAGGGTGGACGGCATCATCGTCGCCACGCGCGCCAACAAGTTGGGCAACGACAGGCTCGCGGAGATAATCGAGGGCGGCATCCCCGTCGTGCTCATCGGACGCGACTTCCGCCACTCGAACGCCGACCTCATCGCCGCCGATAACCTCAAGGGCGGCTATGACGCGACCAAACATCTGATCCAGCTAGGACATAAAAACATAGGGTTTATCGGCGTGACGCTGACCAGCGGGGTCGGCCTCAAAAGGTTTCAGGGCTATCTGGAGGCCATGCGCGAGCACGCCCTGAAGGTAGATGAACGCTCAATCATCGGGCGCACGGACGACGGAGAGCAGTGGCCCGGTTATTCGACCGAGACGATAGGTCACGAAGGCATGAATCGGCTCTTGGCCTTGCGGCGGCGGCGGCCTACGGCGGTCTTCGCCCGCAACGACTTTACGGCCATCGGCGCTATCAGCGCGGCCAAAGAAGCGGGACTGAGAATTCCGCAAGACATAGCCATCGTCGGTTACGACGACGTGCCTTTGGCGGCGCACACCTCGCCGCCCCTGACCACCGTCCGCCAGCCGACCCGCGAGCAGGGGAAGATCGCCGCCGAGCTTCTGCTGCGCCGGATGGGAGCCATCGAACCGCCCGCCCGTGAAGAGCGCATCATGGAGTGCGAGCTCATCGTGCGTGCGTCGACCATCGCCGTTTGAGAGGCAGGCTTGCCCGCACGGGGGAGCACTACCTACCGTCATCTTTACCGAATCAGGGTTGAACGACCGGCGGATACGAAAGTCAAAAGTAATGTCACTAGTTCTGATAACGTTAACTTAACGACTCGAGTCTGACAGAGATTGAACTACTCAGGCCCGCGGCTCAAAACAGATGACGCTCATCTTCCCACCGAGCGTCATCCCACGGTCACGAAAGTGTCGAACAGGATCGCAGCTATAGCTCAGAAGGAGGCTCCGACAATGACACAAAGGTTTGCACACTTCTTGTTGCGCTCGTGGCAGAGCGCGGCTTTCATTAAGACCCGTCGCAGGCCGGGACTTCCGGGCAGAGGAAGGTGCTGGCTTGCGCTTACGGCTGCAATCGCCCTGTTCGTGCACGGCGTCGCCCCTCTGTCGGCGGCGGCGGCCCAGCAGATCAACGCCACCATCTCCGGCAACGTCGTCAACGAACGCGAGCAGGTGGTGCCTACCGCCCGCGTGCTGGTCGAGAGCCGCGAACTGGCCGTTCAGCGAACCGCAACGACCGACGAGAATGGCTACTTCGTCGTGCCCAACCTACCCGTCGGCGTCTATCGCGTCACGGTCGAGGCCGAGAACTTCTCGGCGTTCGTGCAGGAGAACATCAAGCTCGACGTGGGCAACACCTTCTCGATGACCGTAAAGCTTTCGGTCGGCAGCATGCGGGAGACCGTGACGGTGACTGACAACAGTTACCAGACGGTCAACACGGAGACGGCCAACGTCGAGACTTTGATCTCCGGCACGCAGGTCACTGAACTCGCCTTGAACGGTCGCAACTGGGCGCAGCTCATCAACCTCGCGCCCGGCACCAGCTCGCTCACTAACGACACGCAGCAGGGCACTAACGTCCGCATTGATGACACGGCGATCAACGGACTGCGCCGCCGCACGGCCCCGACGCTCGACGGCGCGAGCAACGTCGATCACGGCTCGGTCGGCACGCAGGTCAACAACATCAGCGTGGACGCCATCCAGGAGTTTAAATTGGTGTCGAGCCCCTACAGCGCCGAGTACGGCGCGCAGGCCGGCCCCGCCGTCAACGTCGTCACCAAGCGCGGCACGACCGATTATCACGGCTCCGTTTTCGAGTTCTACCGCCACGATGCCTTGAACGCTTTCTCGTGGGAGAGCAAGCAGCGCGCCGTCCCCGAAAAACCCTCCTTGCGCTTCAACAATTTCGGCGGCTTCGTCGGCGGGCCCGCCTACAAAAACAAGGTCTTCTTCTTCGGCGGCCTCGAATTCAAACGCCCGCGCACGGGACGCTCGCTGAGCGAATTGGTGCCGACCGAGGCGATGCGGCGCGGCGACTTCAGCGCGTTCCTGCCCGCGAACGTTCCGGCGGATAACACCTCTTGCACGCCGGCGGGCGTGACTCAGACCGCCACGCGCTTCATCCTCTGCGACAAGTCGGCCTCGACTGTGGGCGTCGCCTTCCCCGGCAACATCATTCCCGAATCGAAGCTGTCGCCGAATGGTCGCGCCATCCTCAACCTCTTCCCCGGCCCGAACACCGGCCTCGACCGCTACATCGCCGCGCCCGTCACCACTCGCAACGTGCGCCAGGAGCTACTGCGCGTTGATTATCAGGCCACGCAGAACGCGACCATTTTCGCGCGCTGGATTCGTGATAAGTTCGACTCGGACAACCCACTCGGCTCGACCTTCGACAACCAGAATCTGCCCATCGCGCCGGACAATCACGTCCGCAACGGCAAGACGTTCCTCCTCTCCTACACGCAGGTTATCTCGCCCACGCTGGTCAACGAGGCGACGGTCGCCTGGCAGCGCAACGATCAGGCGATCAGCTATCAGGACGAGGCGCAGATCGCGCGCTCGACTTACGGCATCAACTTCGCGGAGTTGTTCCCGGAGAACCGGCTTAACAAAATTCCGCAAGTCACCGTCCAGGGATACTCCATGATCAGCGGCAACGGCCTGCCCTACGTCATCGACGCGCGCAACTGGGAGCTGCGCGACAACCTGACGAAGGTCTGGGGGGGGCACACCTGGAAGTTTGGCATGCAGTACATCAACTCCTTCAAGGCCGAGAACACGCGCGTGCGCGACGGCGGCGACATCTTCTTCAGCACCGGTTCAACCGCCGGCGCGTCGTTCCGCCCGCAGGACAGCGGCCACGCCGTCGCCAACCTCCTGCTCGGCGCGTTCACGCGCTACAACGAGACCTCTAACACGACCAACGCGCCGACGCACTACAACCAGTTCGAGGTTTACGCCAACGATCAGTGGCGCGCGCACCCGCGCCTGTCCCTGACGCTCGGACTGCGCGCGCAGTACATCCCGTGGGCCGTGGCCGACGACGGCAACATCGTCGGCTTCGACCCGTCCCGGTTCGACCCGCTCAAAGCCCCGCTCGCGGCCAACATCTCCGGCGGCGTCATCAACTTGACGGCCGACCCGACGGGGCAGAGGACGCGCGCACAAGGGTTCTATGACCCCTACAACGGACTCGTGCTCCCGCGCAATGCCGTCGTCAGCGACCCGAACCTCCAGCGTCTCATCTCCGACCGTCCCGGCGGACTCGCCACGAGCGGCGGCGTGAAGTTCGCCCCGCGCCTCGGCTTCGCGTGGGACCCGTGGGGCGATGGCAAAACAAGTTTGCGCGGCGGCGCGGGGATTTACTACGACCGCACGCTTTTGAACCCCCTGCGCGATTCGGGTGCCAACGCCCCCTTCGCGAACGTCGCGACCGTGACCAACGGCCGGCAGTTCAGGACGCCCGCCAACCTCTCCGGCCTCTCCGGCTTCGTCAACCCGCTCGACAACATCGGAGCGGGCGGGACGGGCCGCCCGCTCGTGCAGGCGCTCGCCGTCTTCGACTTCGACATGCAGCCCGGGGCGGTCTACGCCTACAGCCTCGGCTTCCAGCGCGAGTTGTGGTGGGATACTGTGCTCGAGGTGTCCTACGTCGGCAATCAGGGGCGACACCTGACGCACCGCCGTGACCTCAACTACATCCTGCCCGAGGTCGCGCTCGAAACCGCCCCGGGCAGCGTCTCGGCGACCAACCCTCAGGGCTTCACTAACCGCACCGGCGACACCGTTAGGCAGTTCCTCGGCTATAGTGTCATCCGCTCGCAGGAGAACACAGGCAGATCGAATTACAACTCCTTGCAGATGTACTTACAGAAGCGCGTCTCGCGCGGCTTCACGGCGAGCGTAGCCTACACGTTCAGCAAGGCCCTCAACGATTTCGACACCGAGACCTCCGACCTGAGAGTCCCCTTCGACGCGGAACTCGACTACGGCTACGCGAACTTCAACCGCCCGCATGTTCTCGCCGCCAGCTTCGTCTACGAACTGCCGTGGTACAAAAAGCAGGAGGGCTTCGCGGGCAAGTTGCTCGGCGGCTGGCAGGTTTCGAGCATCATCAACCTTCAGAGCGGCAACTACGTCAACATCACGGGCGGCAGCCGCGCGACGAGTTCGCCGAGCAACGGCTTCGGCACGAACCTCGACCTCGTCGGCGACTGGCGCGCCGTCCCCGGCGGGCAGACGCCGACGCCCGTCTTCGACGCGGCGGGAAACTACGTGAGCGGCGGCTACATCAACCGCGCCGCCTTCGCCCCCCGGCTGGAACTCGTCGGCAACGTGCCGCGCAACCTGATCCAGATGCCGGCGACCGAGACCGTCAACTTCTCTCTGACGAAGCGCGTGAATATAACGGAGGGCGTGCGCGTGCAATTCCGCACGGAGGTCTTCAATCTCTTCAACCACACGAACTTCAGGACGCTCGTGACCAACTTTAGCGCCTCCAACTTCGGCTCGCTCACGGAGACGGACGAGCCGCGCGTCATCCAGTTCGGTTTCAAGCTGCTGTTCTAGGGCTTTTAATCGAGCTTATGGAGAACAAGATTCAACGCGGAGGTGCAGAGAGCAGAGGGAGCGCCTCCTCCGCGCACTTCGGGTCTCCGCGTTGAATCTTCAAATCTCACGGAGAAAGTGTGATGGCCGAAACACGGTTCGGGGCGCGCGATAGGGTGAGTCAGGGCGCGGCTGACGAAGGAGCGTTCAAGCTGAAGGGCCTGCGTTGGTGGATCGTCTCTCTCATCTTCCTGGCGACGCTCATTAATTACATCGACCGGCTCACGATATCCGTCCTCGCGCCCGTCATCACGCGCGACCTGAACTTGTCGAATACGGAGTTCGGCGGCATAGTCACTTGGTTCCTGCTCGCCTACACCATCAGCCAGAGTGTCTCCGGCAAGTTCTACGACCGTGTGGGCACGCGCTTGGGGTTTACCTTCTCGATCATCACTTGGTCGTTGGCGGCCATGGCGCACGCCTTCGCGCGCGGGCTGACGAGCCTGAGCATTTTCCGCTTCGTGCTCGGCTTCGGCGAGGCTGGCAACTGGCCGGGCGCGGCCAAGGCCGTCGCCGAATGGTTCCCCGTCCGCCAGCGCGCCTTCGGCATGGCCATCTTCAATTCGGGCGCGGCCATCGGCTCCATCGTCGCGCCCCCCCTCATCGTCTGGCTGCAACTGCGCTACGGTTGGCAGACCACATTCATCGTGACTGGAACGTTGGGCTTTTTCTGGCTCGCTCTCTGGCTGCTCTTCTACCAGTCGCCCGACAAGCACAAGTGGATCACCGAAGAGGAGCGCGCACTCATACTCGACGGTCGGCGCGTCACCCCCCCCGAAGAGACGGGCGCGGCGGCGGCGCAATCTCACAACGATGCGCCGACCGTCAAGAATGCGGGGGCGCAGATCGCGGCGACGAACCCGGAAGGCGCGCCGCGCTGGCGCGACCTGCTCCGCCACCGGCAGGTCTGGGCCATTATCCTCGCGCGCTTCTTTACTGATCCGATTTGGTGGCTCTACATCACCTGGCTCCCTCTTTATCTTTACTCCGCACGCGGATTCAGTCTGAAAGAGATTGGACTCTTCGCATGGGTGCCTTACGTCGCCGCCGACGCCGGGAGTCTGCTGGGTGGGTGGGCTTCCGGTTATCTGATCGGGCGCGGGTGGAGCGTTGATCGCGCGCGCAAGGCGGTCATCCTCGCGGCGGCGCTTCTGATGCCCGCCGGCATTTTCGCCGCCTTCGCCGAAAACCCTTTCACGGCGCTCGCGCTCATCGGGCTCGTGCTCTTCGGATTCCAAGTCTGGATCAACAATGTGCAGACGCTCCCCTCGGACTTCTTCCCCGACCGTGCCGTCGCGTCGGTTGCGGGCCTCGGCGGCACGGGCGCAGGCATCGGCGCGATGCTCTTCACGCTAACAACCGGCTGGGTCGTCGACCACTTCTCCTACGTCCCCATCCTCGTCGCGGCGGGAGTGCTCGCGCCGGTCGGCACGCTCGTCCTGTTCATGCTGGCCGGGCCGATCAAACGCATCACTCCGGAGGGCGCGTGACAAAGATGGTAGCCTCTCAATCTTCTAACGAGATTTTCTATTCTGTTTGGTTTTTTTATTACCGTAAGGAGTTCTCATGCACAAACATCTCGATCTGACGGGCAAGGTCGCACTGGTCACGGGGGCGTCTTCGGGCATCGGGCGCGCGACCGCCCTCATGCTCGCCGAGTGCGGCGCGGCGGTCGCTCTTAACTTCCACCGCAACGAG
>Ga0136617_10006494_pt1 | contig 10438 bp, 11 predicted proteins | sample AntDrymUQ3222106_2_FD_129672 | JGI IMG/M metagenome (GOLD analysis project Ga0136617, IMG submission 129672) | Polar desert sand microbial communities from Dry Valleys, Antarctica - metaG UQ322 (21.06) | ecosystem: Environmental > Terrestrial > Soil > Desert | place: Antarctica: Dry Valley...
AAGGGCGCCGCCTGGGACCACTACGCCACCCCGCCCTGGCTGCCGGAAAGGTGACGATCGTGGCACCGCGCCGGCCCGAGCTGGGGGACCTCTCGCAAATCGCCAGCGCGCGCTTGATTCGCCTCGTCGACGGCTCTGAGGACGCCGTCCGCGCCGTCGATGTCCGGGTGGCGGGAGGCATCCACGCCCTCGTCCTCCTCGATCGCGGCCTGGACATCGGGCCTGCATGGTACGGCGGCTACCCGCTCAGCTGGCAATCGCCAACCGGCATCGTTCATCCCTCGTACTACCGGGATGACGTGTGGCTGCGCTCTTTCCACGGCGGCCTGATGTTCACGGCCGGCCTCCAGAACGTTGGCTCGTCCGTGCAGGATGGGAGTGAGTCGCATGGCCTGCACGGCCGACTGTCCAACCTGCCTGCCGGCAACGTGTCGACGGCCGTGATCGAGGACCGTAAGGGCATCGCAGTAGTCGTCGCCGGGGCCGTTCGTGAAACCACGGTCTATGGCGTGGACATAGTGCTGCATCGGCGGATCACGTTCCGAGTGGACGACCCGGTGATCGAGGTCGAGGATGAGATCGAGAACCGGGGCTATTCAGCGGCGCCGATTTACATCCTGTACCACGTGAACCTCGGCCATCCCGTGGTCGCGCCGACATCGCAGCTGATCTCGCCGGCTATCAGGGTGGAGGGTTGGGACGCCAGCTCCCGGGGGGGGGAGGCCAAGCACGCCACGTTCCACGCTCCTGCCGCCGATGCCGGAGTCGAAGTCTTTGAGCATCACCTCGACCCCCACTCCGGCGACGAGGTCACTGTGGCGGTGATCAATCCGGAGCACGCACTGACCGGCGGGCTTGGGGTGGCAGTAACGTACGATCGCCGCCGCCTGCCTCGCCTGTGGCACTGGCGGATGCTCGGTGAAGGGCTGTACGTCACGGGTATCGAGCCGGCGAATTGCGGACTGTTGGGCCGGGTGTCCGAGGCCGAGTCGGGCGAGGGCAGGCTACTCCAACCAGGGGAGGTGAGGCCCTTTGGCATCCGGCTCCGGGCCCTGGCCGGGAAGCAAGCCGTGGCCATGGCACAACGAGCACGCCGATGACCGAAGCGACTGAGAGCCTCGTCATCCCCGCCGGCTTCGTGGCCACGATGTTCGACCTGCGCGACCGGGTCGCAGTGGTGACGGGAGGCGGGAGCGGACTGGGCGCGGCGATCGCCATCGGCTACGCTCAGGCTGGTGTCCGGGTCGTCATCGCGGACATCGACGATGACGGGGCGGCCGCGACCAGGGCGGTCATCGACGGCCAGGGCGGCACGGCGACGACGCTACACCTCGACGTCACCGACAAGGCGGCCGTGGACGCCACTGCGGACCAGGTCGTCGAGGCTCACGGCCGGGTCGACATCCTCGTCAACTCGGCCGGCTCGGCGTTCCGCTCGCCGGCGGAGGACTTCCCCGAGGAGTGGTTCGACTTCATCCTGGACCTGAACCTGAAGGGCACCTACCTGTGCTGCCAGGCGTTCGGGCGCAAGATGCTGGCCCAGGGCAAGGGCAGCATCATCAACCTCGGCTCGATCGGCTCGTTCATCGCGTACCCTTGGGCGAGCGCGTACCTGGCCTCCAAGGGCGGCGTGCTCGGGGTGACCCGCGGCCTGGCCCTCGAATGGCGCGAGCGAGGCGTGCGGGTCAATGCCATCGGGCCTACGTTGATGGACTCTCCGCTCACCCGGATGGCGGCGCGGCGCACCTCCCTGACGGCCGATTTCATCAAGGGCCGGATGCTGCGACCACGGCTCGGGCTGCCGCGCGAGCTGATCGGGGCCGCCGTCTTCCTCGCCAGCGATGCCGCGGAGCTCGTCACCGGGCACACTTTGATGTGTGACGACGGCTACTTGACGGCCTAGGACGTCTGCCAGTGCACGATGTCGATCGCATCACCCGGGTCCGCGTCGCGACGATCCTCCACGCACTAGAGGTCCCCATCATCTTCGGGACGTGGATCATGCGTCACCGTGAGTTCGCGCTCGTCCGCGTGGACGCGGAGAGCGGCGCCAGCGGCTTTGCCTACTGCCTGACCCGTGACGGCCCGCTGGCCGCACTCCTGGAGCGGACGATCGCGCCCGTCTACGTCGGGCGGGACGTCGCAGACCCTGCGGGAAGCTTCTACGCAGCCCTGTGGACCAACAACGCGGTGCACGCAGCGGGCATCGGGATGCGCGCGCTCTCGGTCCTCGACATCGCTGCCTGGGATCTGGCAGCCAAGGCGGCAGGCAAGGACATGGCGACATACCTCGATGGGGAGCGGAGGCGCATGCCGGTCACCGGCATCGTGGGCTACCCTCCGTCCATCTCGCCGGAGGCCACGGTCGACCAGATCGCCGACCTGTGGGCAGCGGGCTGGCGTCGTTTCAAGCTCCCCATAGCACCAACACCCGACGCGTCGATCGCGCGCCTCCGCGCATCGCGCCAGGCATTCCCGGAAGCGTGGCTCGGAATCGACAACAACTTCTACAGCAAGACGGCGGAGGACGCCATCGCCTTCGGGCGGCGGCTCGACGGCCTGGGGATCGGTTGGTTCGAGGACATCGTCCCCCCGGGCGACGCGGCGATGGTCGCTGAGATCCGGGCCGGGATCCATACCCCGGTCGCCATGGGCGACGAACAGGGGGGCTCGTACCACCCTCAGGCGCTCCTGGCGTTCGAGGCCGTGGATGTCCTGCGCATCGACGCCACCACCAATGGCGGGATCACTCGCTTGCGGGAGATCGTGTCAGCCGCCGCGGAGAAGGGCGTGGCCGTCGCTCCGCACATGTACCCGCACGTCCACAGCCAGGTGCTGGGTGCACTCGGTCGCACCGATGCGCCGGTCGAGTGGGGGATCCCCGGGACGGGCGTGCACCCGATGGACGATAGCCTCGCCCAGCCGGTCGTCCGTGACGGCCTCATGGATCCGCTACCCCCCCTGCCCGGCCTAGGTGTCCTGGTCGATCCGAACTGGATCGCCGCGCAACAGGTCAGCGACCCCCATGGCCTGTTGGCCGGCCTCTAACCTCGAATCAGGAGACGCGAGCCGTGGCAGCCATCATCAAGCCGCATCACATGGGCCTCCAGGTCGCCCACCTGGACCGCTCCGTCGCCTTTTATCGCGACCTCCTGGGGTTCGAGATCCTATTCGCCTGGAACCCGCAGGCGGCCTACGTCCGTGAGCTCGTGGGGTACCCGGAGGCGGACATCCATGCGGCGATCCTGCGCCTGCCCGGCTCGGAGCTGGTGCTCGAGCTGTTGGAGTACCGGAACGTGGAGCGGAGTCCGGTCGATACCCGGACCGCCAACCCGGGCACGGCCCACATCGCTTTCTTCGTCGATGATCTGGACGTCCTCCACGCGGACCTCACGGCGCGGGGCGTGCGCTCGGTGTCCGCGCCGGTCACCCCGACCATCGGGCCGAACGAGGGGGGTCGGGCCGTCTACCTCATCGATCCGGACGGGATCCGCGTCGAGTTCATCCAGACGCGTCGATCGTTCGCTGAGTACGCCCTGGCACGCGATGCCGAAGAGGGAGGCACGCATGCCTGACGAGCGTCACCACGCCCCGTGGGCGGGAGGACCCCTGGCCGGACTGCGGGTCATCGATGCGGGCGTGCTCTTCGCGGGACCGGTCATCGCCACTCTCCTCGCCGACTTCGGAGCGGACGTCATCAAGATCGAGCACCCGCGTGGCGATGCGCTCCGCACGTTGGGCTGGAAGAAGAACGACGTCTCGCTGTGGTGGGCGTTCGTCAACCGGAACAAGCGGCTGGTATCGATCGACTTCGGGAAGCCGGAGGGCGCGCAGCTGCTGCGTGAGCTCGCCGGCACCGCAGATGTCCTCATCGAGAGCTATCGGCCGGGCACGCTGGAGCGATGGGGTTGCGGACCTGAAGTGCTCCACGCCCTGAATCCGGGGCTGGTGATCGTGCGCACCTCCGGCTTCGGTCAGACCGGACCCTACTCGCCCCGGCCGGGCTTCGGGACCGTGGCTGAGTCGATCAGCGGATTCGCGCACATCAACGGCCACCCTGATGGCCCGCCGACGCTGCCGCCGTTCGCGCTCGGGGATGGGGTCGCCTCATTGTTCGGGACATTCGCGGCGATGTTCGCGCTGTACCACCGCGACCAGCACAAGGCCCCCGGTCAGGTCATCGACCTGGCCATCTACGAGCCGCTGTTCTGGCTGCTCGGGCCGCAGGCCCTCGTCTACGACCAGCTCGGGTACGTCCAGGGTCGGACCGGGAGCAGCACGGAATGGACGGCGCCACGGAACGCGTATCAGTCCAAGGACGGCCGTTGGCTCGGATTGTCGGCGAGCTCCCAATCCATCGCCGAGCGGGTCATGCGCCTGGTCGGCCATCCCGAGATGATCGACGAGCCCTGGTTCAAGGATCACACCGGCCGCGTCGAGAACCAGAAGGAGTTGGATCGCGTCATCGGCGCATGGATCGGCGAGCACACCTCGGCCGAAGTGCTGGCAGCCTTCGCAGAGCAGGAAGCGGTGATCGGGCCCATCTACACGATTGCCGACATATTCGAGGATCCGCAGTACCAGGCACGCGAGACCATCACGACCGTGGACGACCCGATCCTGGGCCGGGCCCGCGTCCAGAACGCGATCCCGCGCCTGGTCGACACGCCCGGCAAGGTCCGTCACCTGGGCGGCGCATTGGGGCAGGACAACGACGACGTGCTGGGCCGCGAGCTCGGCCACTCCCGTGATGACCTGGCCCGGTGGGAGGCGGCCGGGATCATCGGAAGCGCCGGCGCCCACGCGCCGGGACCCTCGCGGAAGTAGTGTGGATGAGGGTCGTTGAGGCCGACGATGCCTCGTCGGACCATCGTTGGTCCGGTACGCTGTCGGCAAGGACATGGTGGAGGCAACGACGTGGCGACGCTCAAGGATGTCGCGCGACTCGCGGAGGTCGATCCGTCGACCGTCTCTCGCGTGTTGCGCGGCGACCCGAGCCAGGTCGTCCGTCCCGAGACGCGTGAACGGATCCTCGCTGCATCCAGGTCGCTGAGGTTTCGGCCCAACGCACTCGCTCGTGGTCTCCGCACGCGACGGACGGACACCATCGGGTTGATCATCCCGAGCCTCGAGAACGTCGGGTTCAGCGAGGTCATGCACGGGATCCAGGCGGCCGCCGCCGCGGCCGGCAAGCTGGTGGTGGTCATCGAGGCCGAAGCCCTCCACGGATTCGACGAGACCGCCGTGGAGGAGGCCTATACGCGTCTCATCACCGACGCGCAAGTCGACGGGCTGATCGTGGCCTTCGCGACCGTCGAGGACCACCTGGTGACCCAGCTCGCCGAACGTGGCACGCCCCTGGTGCTCGTCAACCGGCGGACCGCAGGCATCCATGGATCCGTCGTCGTCGATGACGAGCGCGGCAGCGACCTTGCGGTCGCGCACCTGGCGGGGCTCGGCCATAGGCGCCTCGGGTATGTGGGCATCGCCGCGGAAACGGACACCGCCCGACGCCGTGAGCGAGGCTTCCGCGAGGCGGTCTCGAGAGCGGGGCTCGACGTTCGAGAGGCGTGGTCGGCGGTCGGTCCGCCGACGATCGCCGGTGGCCGGGAGGCCACGGCGGCGTTGCTGGAGCGCGCCGGTGAGGATCGGCCGACCGGGTTGTTCGTGGCCAGCCTGCTCGGTGCCATCGGGGTCCTCGCGCAGTTGCGCGACCAGAGCGTCGCCGTCCCGGAGAGGATGTCCGTGATCGCCTTCAACAACCACGAGCTCGCAGAGCACCTCCATCCGCCGCTGACGACGGTCCGCATGCCGAACTTCCGGATGGGGGCGCAGGCCGTCCGGCTGCTCCAGGAGGCCATCGAGGGCCACGCCGGTCGGGACGAAGTGATCGAGGACGTGCCACAGGTGATCGTGCGCGGCTCGACCGCGCCGGTCTAGATTGCGCTCACCGGCACTCGATCGACCGAGGTCATGCCATCACTTTAGGCGGCGCTGGATGAGCTGCTGGAGAGCGGCCGGCACGATGTGTCGCTAGTAGACCGAGTGAGCTTCGCACGGATGCGGCAGCGAGGCGTGCGGTCCGCCGTCAGCCTGGACAGCGACTTCCGAGGCGAGGGCTTCAAGCTCATGCTGGGTCAGGAGCAGGGCTGACTGGCTCTCACGCTGCACTCGGTAGGCGCAGGATGCGAACGACGGGAAGTCCGGTCAGCGTCGGATGTCCCCAACGGCGCACCGAACAGCTTCGAGCCTTGGTCTGATCGATTCCACCCAGGCTGGCATATGTCCCTCTAGCGACCCGTAAGGACCGCCGGGGCGTCCGGGCGCCGCGGCCGACTTCCGGAATCCACGCTCAGGCGAGCTCGTGGGACGGCAATCGCGACCCGTCCGGCGCCGATGAGGGGCACTGGCGACGGGCTTTTGGAATCGTTGTCGTCCAGATGCCAGTGTCACTGGAATCCGGAGCGTGTACCGTGGCGCAGCAAGAGAGATCGTCCTGAACGAGAGGAGCTGAGATGCACATCCTGAACATCGAGCACGCGGTCCCCGACTTCGAGTCCTGGAAGGCGGCTTTCGATGGCGACCCGATCGGGCGGGAGCGGTCGGGCGTGCGGCGGTATCGGGTGATGCGCGCGAGCGACGACGCGGGCTACGTCCTGATCGATCTGGAGTTCGACAACGAGGGTGAGGCGATGGCTGCGCACGCCGCACTACGCGAGTTGTGGAGCCGCGTCTCGGTGATGCGAGACCCCAAGGCCCGCATCGTGGAGGTCGTCGACAGCCACGAGTACTGACCCCGGGACTCGTCGCCCGCCGCCACGCCGGGTAGGCTAGGCGCATGAGTCGAACGGTGCTGGTCTGCGGCGTGGGGCTGATGGGACACGGCATCGCCCAGGCGATGGCGGCGGCGGGCCACACGGTGCGTGCATACGAGCCCGACCGAGCCCGCGCCGAAGCCGGCGTGGCGCGCATCGCCGGCAACCTGGAGCGGGCCGTGGCCAAGGGCAAGCTGACGGCCGGGGAGCGACAAGCCGTTCTCGACCGCCTCACGATCGCCCCATCGGTGGAAGAAGGTGCCCTGGACATCGACCTGGCGGTCGAAGCCGTCTTCGAGGATCTGGAGGTCAAGCGAAGCCTGTTCGCCAAGCTCGACACCTGCGCCCCGGGCGAGGCCATCCTGGCCTCCAACACGAGCTCCATCTCTATCGCCAGCATCGCCGAGGTGACGGAGCCGGAACGGCGCGCCAGGGTCGTGGGGATGCATTTCTTCAGCCCCGTGCCGGTGATGCCGCTCATCGAGCTCATCCGCGGCGCGGAGACATCCGATGAGACCGAGAACGAGGTCCGGGCCATCGCGGCGGAGCTGGGCAAGCAGGTGATCGTCAGTCAGGACCGGCCGGGCTTCATCGTGAACCGCATCCTGATGCCCTTTCTGGGGGAGGCGATGCGCGCCTATCAGGAGGAGCTGGGCACCGCGGAGGACATCGACACGGGCGCCAAGGTGGGACTCAACCACCCCATGGGTCCGCTGGAGCTGGCCGACTTCATCGGGCTTGACGTGTGCCTGGGCATCATGGAGGTGCTCCACGAGGGCTTCGATTCGCTTCAGTTCGCGCCGCCCGATGTGCTCCGACGCCTGGTCGCGGAAGGGCACCTTGGCCAGAAGACGAAGCGCGGCTTCTACACGTATCCGCGAGGCTGACGCGCGCCATGGCGACCGATATCGGCGTGGCAACGGCACCGACCGGCCTCACCGACGAGGAGCGGCTGCTGCGCGATACCACGCGGGAGTTCGCCGCTCGTGAGATCGCCCCCGGCGCCGCCGAACGCGACGAGGAAGAACGCTACGACCGCGCCATCTTCACGCGCATGGGGGAGCTGGGCCTGACGGCCGTGCCCTTCCCCGAGTCGGTCGGCGGGGCTGGCTTCGGGTACCGCGCCTGGACGCTGGTCATGGAGGAGGTGGCCTACGCGGACATGGCCATGGCCGTCTCGCTGAGCGTCCACATCCTGGCGCAGTACTCGGTCGTGACCTGGGGCACGGTCGAGCAGCGAGACTGGTGGCTGCCGCCGATGTTGAGCGGCGAGAAGCTGGGCGCCTTCGCGCTGACCGAGCCGCAAGCCGGATCGGACGCCTCCGCCCTGCGCCTGCGAGCCGAGCGGATCGGGCCGGCGGACGCCCCCACTGCGTACCGGCTGACGGGCTCCAAGATCTGGATCACCAACGCCATCGAGGCCGAGCGCTACCTGGTCTTCGCCACGGTCGACCCGTCGGCGGGCGCCAAGGGCATCACCGCCTTCCTGGTCGAAGCGGGGACGCCTGGCTTCACCTTCGGGCGCAAGGAGCGCAAGCTGGGCATCCGCTCCGACACCGCCTCGGAGCTCATCTTCGAGGACGCAGAGGTGCCGGCGAAGAACCGCTTGGGCGAGGAGGGGCAGGGCTACAAGATCGCCCTTTCGGCGCTGGGGGAGGGGCGTATCTCCATCGCGGCGGCTTGCGTGGGGCTGGCTCAGGCGGCGCTGGACGCGGCGGCGCGCCACTTGACGGAGCGCCAGGCATTCGGCGGGCCGCTGTCCGACCAGCAGGGCCTGCGCTTCATGCTCGCCGAGATGGTCCAGAAGGTCGCCGCGGCTCGTGCCCTGACGCGCACGGCGGCGGAGCTGAAGGACCGGGGCGAGCCTATCGCGGAAGCCTCCTCGCTGGCCAAGTGGACCGCCTCGGATGCGGCCATGAGCGTGACCACGGACGCCGTGCAGCTCTTCGGCGGCAGCGGCTACTCGCGCGAGTTCCCCGTGGAGCGGATGATGCGCGACGCCAAGGGCGCCCAGATCTACGAAGGCACCAACCAGATCCATCGGCTCATCGTGGCCGACCATCTTCTCAAGCGGATAGCCGGGAGGTAGACGACTGAGCGATCGCGAGGCGCTGGCGGCGCGGATCGCCGCGCGTTGATCAGCGTTCCGGGCGTTGTCGGGGTCATGCTCGGCGGGTCGCTGGCGCGGGGCGACGCGGACGAAGCCTCCGATGTCGACCTGGGCGTCTTCTATCGATGGACCGACCCCCCTTCCATCGAGGCGCTGAGGAGCCTTGCTCGTGAGCTGGACTCGGCGGGCGCAGCGACCCTGTCCGACTTCGGAGGCTGGGGACCGTGGATCGATGGCGGCGCATGGTTGTCGGTCGAGGGGCAGCGGGTCGACTGGATCTACCGCGACCTGGAGCGGGTCGCGTCGATCGTCAAGGATTGCCAGTCGGGCCGCTTCGTGTCCGACTACCAACCCGGCCACCCGCATGGCTTCCACTCCTTCATCTACTTCGGCGAGGTTGCCATCGGCCGCATCATCGAGGATCCGAGCGGCGCCCTTGGGCGACTGAAGGCTGCGACCACGCCATTTCCGTCGCCACTGCGGGGGGCGATCCAAGAGCGTTTCGGTTGGGAAGCGCGGTTCTCGCTGCAGACTGCAGCGAAGGCGGCGGATCGCGGCGACGCCGTCTACGTCGTGGGTTGCATGTTCCGCGCGATCGCCTGTCTGGTCCAGGTCTTGTTCGCGCTGAACGAGCAGCCTTTCACTAACGAGAAAGGGGCGGTCCGTGCCGTCGACGGGCTGGAGCATCGACCAGACCGATTCGCTGAGCAGTACAGGCTGCCCTGTCGTCGGTGACCGAGGGACCCAAGGAGCTGAAGGCCGCGCTGGCTGTGCTGCATCAAGTCGCGGCGGAAACCGACGGACTGACAAGGTCCGCAGGACGCAGTTCCGCACAGTGGGGACGATGATGAAGATCGCCAGATACGCCGCATCTCGAGATCAACCGACCGGATCGACCAGCTCATCGTGGCCACCACTCTCAAGCGGATCGGAGGTTCCACCGTGACCAAGCTCGATTTCATCGGCATCACCACCGCGGACATGGGCAAGGCTCTCGCTTTCTATCGACTGTTGGGCCTGGAGTTCCCCGCGGGCGTTGAAGGTGAGGTCCACGCCGAGGCGACGCTTGAGAGCGGCCTCCGCGTCGGCTTCGACGCGGTGGACATCGCCCGCAGCGTCGATCCGGACTGGACCGCCGCGTCGGGCAGCCCGCGGATCTCGCTGGCCTTCCGGTGCGCCAGCGCGGCCGAGGTGGACGCCAAGTACGCCGAGCTGGTTAGCCTCGGGCAGCAGGGCCGGCACGAGCCTTGGGATGCGCCCTGGGGACATCGCTACGCGACGCTGCTCGACCCCGATGGCAACGGAGTCGACCTGTACGCCGACCTGCCCGAGACGCCGGCGGAGGCAACAGCAGCCTGACGCCGTGGAAATGGCTCCATCACCGCACAGCGAGGTGGCCCTAGACAGCGGCGCTGATCGGACGCTTCGATACACTCGCTGCGGAGACGCCGTCGGCCCGTCTTGAGTACTGCCACCGTCCGATCGGGGAAGATGAAGCACGCGCATCGACTTG
>Ga0136617_10006495_pt1 | contig 10438 bp, 8 predicted proteins | sample AntDrymUQ3222106_2_FD_129672 | JGI IMG/M metagenome (GOLD analysis project Ga0136617, IMG submission 129672) | Polar desert sand microbial communities from Dry Valleys, Antarctica - metaG UQ322 (21.06) | ecosystem: Environmental > Terrestrial > Soil > Desert | place: Antarctica: Dry Valley...
CCGTGTGAGGTGCTGCGCGCCCTGGCCGCGCATTACCGGATCGCTTGTACCGACACCGGTGAGGCCCCTGACCGCCCGGGGCTGCCCGGAGACCGGTCATGACCGGCGGGGGCGGGTCGGACCGCACCGGTGGGGTGATGACCGCCCGGTGGGGGTGGCAACCCACCGCGTGGATGGCGCAGGGTCTGCCGACGTGGCGGTGGCGGGGCGCCCCGGCCGGGTTGGTAACCCGCCGGCAGATGCGCACTTTGGGCCTGGCCCCGGGCGGGGCTGACCCGGTCGCCCGGGTGGTGTGCCGGCGCGGGCGGCGGTGGGCGTGGCTGTATGACCCCGCCGAGCTCGTCGCGAAGCGGGTGCCGACCCCGGCGCAGCTGGCCGCGGTGGCTGCCGCGCTCGCGGCGCGGCGGTGGTGCCCGAGGTGTCGACGCGATGTCGGGTATTGCGTGCCGACGTCGCTGGGCGAGTGCGTCACCTGCCACTACCCCGACCCCGCCGACGACGCCGACCCGGTCGACGAGACCGCCGGCGAGGTTGGCCGGGTCGCGCATGACCCGTCTGTGGGGACGGAGTCGGCGCCATGAGCGCCCGCACTGTCTCCCCTGTCGAAATCCAGATCCCCCAACCTGGAGGGACGTCATGAACACCGCACCCCTGATCGTGCTCACTGTGCTCATCCTCGCCGCGGCGGTGGCGTGGCGGCGTGGTGCCCGCGGTACCGCGGTCATGTTCGGCGTGGTCGCGTTGCTCCCGACGGTCACGCTGTGGGGGCTGCTCCCCTGGCCTGCTGTATTCGCCGCCGGTGTTGTGCTGGTGGGTGTGCTTTGGCACCGCTGGTTCCGGTCGTCGGCGATGGTGACCCGGTGGAGTGCCCGGTCCCGGCGTAAGGCTGGTGTTGCCTCCACCCTTGATGTGGCCCGGTTCGCGAGCGCGGTGGTGTTGCGCCGCCGGGCCGCCACGGTGCGTCCGTCGCTGGCTGGGTTGTCGCGTTGGCAGCGGTGGCGGTTGCCGGTGGTGGAGGTGGCGGTGTTGTTGTGTCGGACCGGGTTTGTGCGGGTGTGGTCCTCCATCGAGGACGTGACCCTGATCTTCGGTGGCCCCCGCACCGGGAAGACGGGGTGGTTGGCCGGGCGGGTCCTCGACGCCCCCGGCGCCCTGCTCGTCACCTCCACCCGGACGGATCTGCATGATCTGTGCGCGCCGTTGCGGGCTCGGCGGGGTCCGGTGTTCGTGTTCAACGCCGTCGGGCTCGGTGGGCTCGTCTCCACGATCACGTTCGACCCGCTGACCGGGTGCACCGATCCGGTGACCGCCGCTGAGCGGGCCACCGACATGTTGGGCGCGACGTCTCGGGGTGGGGGTGGGGATCGGGAGTTCTGGGACGCCCAGGCCCGCCGGGTCCTGGCCGCGCTGCTGCACGCGGCGGCGTTGGGTGGCAAGCAGATGCGTGATGTGCTGGGGTGGGTGGCCGATCCGGATCGGGCTCAGCGGGAGGTGCCCGCGGCGTTGCGCAAGTCGGGGGAGCCGGCGTTCGAGCAGGACGCGATGCAGTTCGTGTCCACCAACGAACGCACCCGCACGAGCATCACCTCGACGATCATGCCCGCGCTCGGGTGGCTCACCAACTCCGCGGCGTCCGCGGCTGCGGCCCCGGGCCGACCGTTCGACGTCGCCGAGCTCCTGGCGTCGCGGGCGACGGTGTTCCTGCTCGGCGCGGAGGAGACCCAGGCCGCACCCCTGGTGTGCGCGCTCACGGGCCATATCGCCCGAGAGGCCCGCCGGCTGGCTGCCCGGGAGCCGGGTGGCCGGCTGGACCCGCCGCTCACCCTCGCGCTCGACGAGGCGGCGCTGATCAGCCCGGTGCCGTTGCAGTCGTGGACGGCGGACATGGGTGGGCGGGGGGTGACGATCCTGGCCGCGTTCCAGTCCCGCGCGCAGCTTCTGGCCCGTTGGGGCGCTCACGACACGGCCACGATCTTGAACAACACCGGTGCGGTGATGGTGTTCGGAGGGACTCGGGACCGGGACGATTTGCAGTTCTGGTCGACTCTGGCGGGGGAGCGGGACGAGCCGATCACGACGACGGATCTGAACGGGCGGGTGGCGTCGCGGACGGTGCGGAAGGTGGCGGTGTTGGCGCCGGCGCAGATCGCGAACCTTCCTACGGGGACGGTGATGGTGATCCGTCGGGGTATCCCGCCGGTGGTCGGGCGGGTGCAGATGGCGTGGCGTCGCCGCGATGTCCGGGCGGTGGTGTTCGCCCGGCGGCACCCGGTGTGGGCTCAGCGCTTCACCCGTTGGGCGGACACCCTCCGCGGGTGGCGCCAGCGGGTGGTGCTGCGGGTACGGGCGGTGCTCGTGGCCGGTTACGGCCGGGCCGCGGCCCTGCTCGGTCGCGGTGCCGTGATGCTGCGGGCGCTGCGGGTGCTGCGGGTGCTGCGCCGGATCGGGTCGCGGGTCAGGGTCGGGTTCACCGGGCGGCCCGCCAGTGCCGATCACACCACAGACGATCACACTGCGAGGTTCGACGCTGATGGGGACACGGCGGGGTGGTCAGGGTGACCCGCCCCCCAGAACCCCAGCCAGGGCCGGGGGCGGGGGCGGAGTTCGCCAGTGCCGCGGCGCTGGCCGGGCTTGCCCGGGAGGTCGACGGCCTACGCCGCTCGGTCGAGCCCCTGTCGGCGGTGTCCGGGCGGGTCGATGACCTGGCCCGGTTGATGGGGCAGCTCGTCGACGCGGTCGCGGCATTGACTGCCCGCCCGGGGGCGGTGGCGGCCCCGTCGTGGCTGATGCTGCCCGCCGACGAGCAGATCGCGGGGCGGGTGCTCGACGAGCTGACCGTGTGGATGGCCGCCGTCTATCTCCGCTACTCCGATGCGGCGGGGTCGCTGCCGGAGTGCTGGTGTTGGCACCCCGACGTGGTCGAGGAACTGCTCTGGTTGATGCACGCCTGGTGCGCCGCCTACCACGGCACGCAGGCATCGGTGGCGTTGGCGGGGGACTGGCACGACCGTTCCCGCCCCGGTGTGGTCCGTCGGATTCGGGCGGTGGCGGGGATGTGCTCGCGGGAGAACCACATGACCCGCGACGGCTGGGACCACACCCCCTCCGGCGCCCCCGAGGTGCCCGCGGTTGACGCGGTCGGGCCGATCGCCGCGTGGTGGGGGACGCGCCGTGACGACCCCGCCCCCGAACCCGCCGCTGTGCCCGCGTCGACCACAGGAGACCGGTACCGATGACCACCCCTCCCGGGATCGGGACCCGCGACACGGAGCCGGGCCGGCGGGTGGTGCGGGCCGCGATCTGGCTACCCGGGCTGGCCGTCGCGCTCGGTGCTGGGGTCGCGACCGCGCACGGGCTCTACCAGGTCGCCGCCGCCGCCCGGGTCCCGGCCGGGATCGCCTGGCTCTACCCGCTGATCACCGACGGGCTCGCCCTGGTCGCCTACGCCGCGACCGCGCGCCTGCGCGGCTCCGCTGCCCGCTACGCCTGGTCGGTGGTGGTCCTCGCGGCCGGGCTGTCCGGACTCGCCCAGGCGGCCTACCTGACCGGTGGCGCCACCCTCGACGCCACCCCCGGGCTGCGGTTCGGTGTCGGTGCCTGGCCGGCCGTTGCGGCCGCGATCGTGGCGCACCTGCTCTACCTCCTCGCCACCGACACTGAGCCCGCGGTGCCCGAGTCCGGTGAAGGTCCGCAACCGGTGTGTTCACCGCTGCCTGTTCAACCTGAACTGTTCAGCCCTACACCCGTTCAGCCCGCAGAGCTGCCCTCCGGCAGCGAGCTGCCCCCGGTTGTACAGCCCACCGCCGCACCCGGTTACGCCGAACCGCGTTCACCGCTCCCAGCGGCACCGGCTCAACAGTCGACGTCACGGCCGGTGGTGTCCCCCGCTCGGGACCGCGCCCAGGCGGCCGCCGCGCGGCACGCCGCCCACCACGGGGCCCTGCCGACCGTCAGCGAACTCGAAACCATCGCCGAGGTGTCCCGGGGCACCGCCGCCACCGTCCTCAAGGCCCTGCGCGAGCACCCGACACCACTGCACCTCGTCACCGAAACCCCCGACACGAGGACCCAACCATGACCCGCACCCCCGAACCGAGCACAAACCGACACATCACCAATGACCAGACCACAACGACCAGAACCACAACCGAGCACAAACCAAGAGACAACAACCAAACGACCAAAACGGACAAAAGAGCTAGAAGATCAAAGGAGTCACACCGAGGCATCGTGATCAACAGGGGTGGGCCGGCCTCCGGCCGGCCACCGACCGCGCAAGCCCGATTGGATCGTGCACCGATCAGTTCGATGATCGACTTGGTGGGGTCGGGGTGGGCGTCGTGCTGAGTATCGCCGTCGGCTACTCCCCGCACTACCTGCTCAAGGAGGTCGCGACCGGTCGGGAGAACTACTACACCGGCGCGGTCGCCCGGGGCGAGCCCCCGGGCCGGTGGTGGGGCGCCGGCGCCGAGTCGCTGGGCCTGTCGGGACTGGTCGACGCACAGGACATGACCGGGCTCTACGAGCGCTACCTCGATCCGCGCGAGGAGGGGTTCAAGGACCCCGCGCGCTGGGACGAGGTGTTCACCCTGGGCCACATCGGCCGCAACTACCAGTCCGAGGACGATCTGTACGCGGCCGCGCTTGAACGCGAGCCCGACGCCACCGCTGAACGCCGCGCTGAACTGCGTACGGAGGCGGGGCAGAACGCGCGCCGGAACGTGGCGTTTCTGGACATGACGTTCAGCGTTCAGAAGTCGGTGACGTTGATCCACACCGCGTTCGAGGCGGAGGAGGTGAAGGCCCGCAACGCCGGGGACGAGGTGTCCGCGGCGGCGTGGGCGGAGCATCGGGTGGCGGTGGAGAACGCGATCTGGGCGGGGAACAACGCGATGCTCGCCTACATGGCCGAGCACGCCGGCTACTCCCGGGTCGGGCATCACGGCGGCGCCGCGGGCCGCTACGTCGACGCCCACGACTGGGTCGTCGCGTCGTTCTTCCAGCACGACAGCCGCGATCACGACCCGCAGTTGCACATCCACAACGGTGTCCTCAACCGGGTGCAGGGCCCGGACGGGGTGTGGCGCACCCTCGACTCGCGCAGCCTGCACCGCTGGCGTGCCGCGGGGGCGGCGGTGGGGGAGCGCACCACCGAGGAGCGCCTCACCCACGCTCTCGGTGTGCTGGCGGTGACCCGGCCGGACGGGAAGTCCCGCGAGATCCTCGGGGTCGATCCGGCCGCGATGGCGCTGATCAGCTCCCGGCGCCACGCGGTGACCGCGAAGGCCGGCGAGTTGATCGCTGCCTACGAGGCCCAGCACGGGCGGGAGGCGAACAGCGCGGTCCGTGACCGGCTGTCGCGGCAGGCCACCATGGCCACTCGCCGCGCGAAGTCCCACGAGGGGGAGACGCGCGAGGAGGTGCTCGACCGGGTCGACACGCGGCTGCGTGCCGATATCGACGGTGGCCTGTCCGGCGTCGCGCACACCGTGCTCGGCGCGCGCGAGCAGATCCCGGCCCCGCAGGCGTGGTCACCGCAGGCGGTGATCGAGACCGCGCTCGCCGACGTGCAGACCCGAAAGGCCGCCTGGACCCAGTCCGACCTCACCCGGGCCATCAACACCGCCCTGCCCGACTACCTCGGCATCCCCGACGGGCACCAAGTCGGGCAGCTGCTCGACCAGCTCACCACCGAGGCCATGACCTACGCGATCCCGCTGGACACCCTTCGTCCCGGTGACGAGCGGGTACCCGCTGCGCTGCGACTGCGCAACGGCGAGTCCGCCTACCAGGCCCAGGGCGCGCGGCTGTACTGCACCCCGGACCACATCCGCACCGAGCGCATCCTCACCGCCGCCGCGGCCCCCGCGGGTGCGGCTGCGCTGCGCCCGGAGGTCGCGACGCGGTTCGTGCACCAGCTCCGCGAGCGCGGGGTGGAGCTCGGCGTCGACCAGGCCGCCGCGATCCGCGGCGTGCTCACCTCCGGCTCGCGCGTCGAGTCCCTGGTCGGGCCGGCCGGCACCGGGAAGTCCTTCGTCGTCGGCACCCTCGCCCAGGCGTGGACCGACCCCGCCCTCACCGGCGGCGGGCCCGAGCGGCGGGTGTTCGGCCTGGCCACCTCACAGATCGCCACCGACGTCCTCACCGCCGAGGGCCTTACCGCCCGCAACGTCACGCGCTGGCTCGCCACCCAGGAACGGCTCACCGCCGGCACGGCGGAACACCGCACCGTCGACGGGGACGAGGCGTGGCAGCTACGAACCGGGGACCTCGTCGTCGTCGACGAGTCCGCGATGACCGACACACTCGCGCTCGCCGCGATCCACCGGCATGTGGACACCGCGGGTGCGAAGCTGTTGCTCGTCGGTGACCACAAGCAGTTGGCTGCGGTCGGGGCCGGCGGTGGCATGGACCTGCTCGCCACCGCCGGGGCGCGCTACGAACTCACCGAGGCCCGCCGGTTCACCGCCGAGTGGGAGCGCGGCGCCTCCCTCCGGCTCCGCGCCGGCGACCCGGGCGTGGTCCGCGACTACCACCAGCAGGGCCGCCTCCTCGACGCCGGCACCGTCGAGCAGGCCCAACAGTCCGCGGCGCGGGCGTGGCTGGCCGACACCCTCGCCGGCCATCGCTCGCTGCTGCTGGCCGACACCAACGAGCAGGCCGCGGAACTCTCCGCTGGTTTGCGCGCCGAACTTGTCCGCCTCGGCCTCGTCCAGGAGGACGGGGTGGCGCTGGGGCACGGCAGCTTCGCCGGGGTCGGTGACCTGGTCCAGGCCCGCCGCAACGGGTGGGACCTGGCCGGGTACGAGGGCAACCGGCGCGGTCCGATCAACCGCGAGATCTACCGCGTCCGGGCCATCCGCGCCGACGGCGGGCTCGAGGTCGCGCCCGTCGTCGGGCGCGGCCCGGACGGCGAGGTGCTCGGCGACCGGATCGTGCTGCCCGCCGGCTATGTCGGCGAGCACGTCGCGCTCGGCTACGCATCCACGGTGCACGCCGCCCAGGGCGTCACCGTCGACACCACCCACAGCGTGATCACCGCCCGGACCGGGCCGGCCGCGCTGTATGTCGGGATGTCGCGCGGGCGGGACGCCAACACCGCGCACGTCGCCACCGTGACCGGCGTCGACGACACCGCCCGCGGCCGCCCAGACCAGACGATCCACCGCAGCCCATCCGCCGTCCTGGCCTCCATCCTCGACACCGACCCCGCCGCCGACGCCAAGTCCGCGCTCGCCACCGCCACCGAGTCGAGCACACAAACCGGCAGCACGAGGACCGTGGTGGAGCTGCTCGCCGACGCCGCCCAGCTCGCCGCGACCGAGCGAACCGCGGTCTGGCTCGACCAGCTCACCGCCGAACGCGTCCTGTCGCCCGAGCTGCGCGCGAAGGTCGCCGCCGAGGACGGCGCCGCCACGCTGACCCGCGTCCTGCGCCGGGCCGAGCTCGCCGGCCACAACCCCCGCCAGGTCCTGCACGACGCGATCGCCGACCGCTGCCTGACCGACGCCCGCAACGCCACGAACGTCTTGTACTCGCGGATCACCCACGAACGCCGGTTCGACCCCGTCGGAAAGTCGTTCACCGAGTGGGTGCCGCGCACCGACAACCCCGAATGGAACACCTACCTCGCCGCGCTCGCCGACGCCGCCGACCAGCGCGCCGCCGAGCTGGGCCAAGAAGCCGCAGAACAGGCACCGGCGTGGGCCGTCGCCGCATTCGGGCCGGTGCCGGCGCAGAGCACCGAGCGCACCGAATGGCAGCGCCAGGCCGCGACGGTCGCCGCGTACCGGGAACTCCGCGGCCACGCCGACCCCGGCGAGGCGCTCGGCGCGGCGCCCCAACCAGGGCAGACCGAGGCCTACGCCGCCTACCGGGCCGCCTGGCGCGTGCTCGGCCGCCCGGAGATCGAGCGCGACGAGCTGGAGATGTCCGACGGGCAACTCCGAATGCGGGTCCGCGGCTACGACCGCGAACTCCCGTGGGCGCCCCGCTACGTCGGTAACGAACTCGCGGGCACCCACCAGGCCGCCGCCACCCACCGCCAGACCGCCGCCCTCCGCGCCGCCGAAGCCGACACCGCCACCGACCCCGTCGAACAGGCCCGGTTGCAGCGGGAAGCGGCCGAGGCCACCGCGCTCGCGCAGGTGCTCCACACCCGCGCCACCGAGCTGCAGACCCTCGACGACGCCCGCGCCCAGTGGCTCGCCCACACCGCCGGCACCCGCGCCGCCGCCGAACGGGCACAGAGCATGCTCGCCGAGCGCCACGCCGACGACGCCGAACCCGAGCAAGTCGTCACCGCCGAGGAATGGCTCACCGCACACCGCGACGCGACAGCCGAGGACGAGAAGCACCGCGCCGTCACCGAGGACGACGTCGACGACCGCCCCGACGTCATCGCGCGCACCGACGAGCGCTCGGAGCAGCCGGACCGCGACCTTCGGGAGGTCGCGGCGGCGGAGTCCCGCCCGGCTGCCGAGGACGTCGTGCGGGTCCCGTCCGCGGACGAGACCTCAGCGGCGATCGAGAAGGCCAACCGCGCGCTCGCCGAGATGCACGCCCGTGACGTCGTCGACACCCACGAGGCCGACCAGCACCGAGCGGAGGAACTCAACCGCTGGCACGCCCAGGACCAGGCCGCCGAGCAGGAGCACACCGACCACACAGCCGTCGACGACGAGCCTGTCCTCGACCGAAGCGACGCGCCGTGAGCCGCGCGCAGTCAGCCCGCGGCGTGGACCGCGGACACCGCGAGCGGGGCAGGGCCGTCGTGCCGCCACGCCCACCCCAGCGTCGAGCGCACCGCCTCACACCATCCGGGCCGCGACTCGACGAGATCGGGCCTACGCAGATCGAGGCTCTCCGCGGCGAGGAACTCGGCCTCGATCAGCTCCTCGTAGGCGCGGACGCTGCGGTCGGTCACCGGCGAGAACGCCGGGTACCGCCGGCCCATCTGCGTCTGCACCACCGCGCCCGCCAACCAGCGACACGTCACCGCGACCCCGCCGGCGTACCAGTCAGTGAGCCCACGCTCGCCCTGCTCACGGCTGAGCCGCTCCGCAGCAGCCCACACCGTGGCGAACTCGGCACGGGGCACCCGGAGGTTACCCACCGGGATACGTGCAACGACTTCCTCAGACACCTCCATGCATCCCAGGGTGACACGAGCCACCGACAGTCGGCGTCGCCTAAACAGGTCCCCGGGCCGCCAGTTCGGTCACGGTCGGGTCTGCGCTCAAGGCCGCGCCGGCCAAGGAACTGCCTTGTTCGACCGCCTTCGGCGGGGCCTGGCGGCCCTCGGCTTACCACGGCCTGACTCCCCGTCAAGGGTGCTCCGCTGCGCTCCGCATCGCTGCGCGACGGCCTGACGGCCGGCCCCTGACCGCGAGCCTCGCAGGCCGCGGTGGACCGCCTTACGGCGGCGGGGGACACAGCGCCCCGCCGCCCCAAGGGGACGGGCCACCAGGCCCAACAGCATCGGGAGGCCAGCATGAACACCAGCACCACGACCGGCGCGAGGACGGTTCGGCAGTTCGTCGACCCCGAGGACCTGTACTGCCCCGGCTGCGGCGACCAGGCGATCGGCGTCCCGCCCGCGTACTGGCAGGTGCGCGACGGTCTGCCGGTCCCCGGGTTCTCCCACCCGGACCGGACTGCGCTGTGCCGCACCGTGGCCGGACGGGTCGTCGAGCCGGTCGAGGTGACCCGGTGACCGCGCCGGCCGTCGTGTCGCCGGTGGTCGCCGCGGACGTGTCAACGCCGGCGCGGTGTCGGGACCGATCAGTGCGCCGATGGTCGCCGCGCTCGAAGGCGCGTGGGCGGCGATCCGGGTCCGGCACCCTGAGGTTCCGGCGGTGGTGATGGTGCTCGGGGCCGGGTCGATCGGGAACGCCGGCGGGTTGCGGCTGGGGCACTTCGCCGCGATGCGGCGGGCCGACCCCAACCAGACGAACCCGGTCGACGACGAGCAGGCCGACGGAGAGCCGGGCAGCGGCCGCCCGGTCGGGCCGGTGCGGCTGCACGAGGTGTTCGTCGGTGGTTGACGGGCTCGGGCTGCGCAGGCGCTGATCGTGCGCGATGACGACGGTGACGTCTGTACGGCGAGCTGTGCTGGCCCGGGTGGCGCGGCGCCCTGGTCTTCGGTGGCACGAAGCACATCGGTGGAGTGCACGAGGGGGCCTCAAGGCCGGGGCGCTGTATCTGATCGCAGAGGACGTCGACGCGGTCCACCAACGTGTCCAGTTAGAGGATGGTCTCGTCGGTTGCGCCGGGCTGGGCGAACGCGCGGCCGATGCTCTCGAATGCATCCTCTTCGTAGGCGGGGCCGCTGTTCGTGGCGAGGACCGTCGTGTCCCACAGCCTGGCGCCGTCGGGCCGCGGGGTCAGCAGAACCGCAACCGTCCACGGGAAGTCGGGCCCTGTCGCACCCGCCTGC
>Ga0136617_10006496_pt1 | contig 10436 bp, 7 predicted proteins | sample AntDrymUQ3222106_2_FD_129672 | JGI IMG/M metagenome (GOLD analysis project Ga0136617, IMG submission 129672) | Polar desert sand microbial communities from Dry Valleys, Antarctica - metaG UQ322 (21.06) | ecosystem: Environmental > Terrestrial > Soil > Desert | place: Antarctica: Dry Valley...
CCAACGTCGTGGTGTTCGCGGTACTGGCGGTGCGTACGTTCGACGGCCACGTCAGCCTGGCGGCCGTGGTCACCTACGCCGGCAGCGCCTTCGCCGCCAGTTCCATCGCCTTCGGCGGCCTGAGCTGGGCGCTCGACGGTGCCGCCGCGCCGGTGGCGGCCATCGAGCAGCTGGAACCGGAGATGGCGGCCGCCGGCACGCTGGTCTCCCGGGCCTCCGGTACGCGCCGACACCCCGGCGGCCGGGTACCGGAAATCCGCTTTCGCGACGTCACGTTCACCTACCCCACCGGCTTCCAACCGGTGCTCGACCACTTCGATCTGACCATCCCGGCCGGGACGTCGATGGCCATCGTCGGCCAGAACGGGGCCGGCAAGACCACCATCGCCAAGCTCCTGTGTCGGCTCTACGATCCCCAGCACGGGGCCATCGAGATCGACGGGGTCGACCTGCGTGACCTCGACCTCGCGGCGTGGCGCCTCCGCCTGGCGGCCGTGTTCCAGGACTTCGTGCGCTACGAGTTGCCGCTGCGTGACAACGTGGCCCCGCTGGGTGCTCCGGACGACGTGGTGGAAGTGGCCCTGCACGCCGCCGGGGCCGACGGCCTGGCCGGCCTGGACACGCCGATGGCCAAGGGCTACCCCGGGGGCATCGACCTCTCGGGTGGCCAGTGGCAGCGCATCGCCCTCGCCCGTTCGATCGCCGCCGTCAACGCCGGAGCCGGCGTGGTGCTGCTGGACGAGCCGACGGCGATGCTCGACGTGCGCGGCGAGGCGGAGATCTTCCGGCGCATGATCGAGGCCACCGACGACTGCACCACCATCCTGGTGTCGCACCGGTTCTCCACGGTGCGCCTGGCCGACCGCATCTGCGTGGTCGAACACGGCCGGGCGATCGAGGAAGGCACCCACGCCGAGCTGGTAGCCCGCCGCGGTCGCTACCACACCATGTACGAGCTGCAAGCCAGCCGGTTCGTGGAACACGACGAGGCCGGCGAGGCGGTGGTCCATGAGTCGCTCTGACTCCCCGGCCGATTCACCGGCTGACTCCCCGGCCGACATCGCGGCCGAGCCGGTGTCGACCGGCGCGTCCGGGCTGCCCCCGGCCATCCCGTCGATGATCCGCATCGTCAAACTCGCCTATCGGTCCGAACCCCGCCTGCTGCTGACGTCGCTCGCGGCCACCGTGCTGCAGGCCCTGCCCGACGCCCTGGTGGCGCTGTGGTTGGCCCTCATCACCGACGGGGTGCTTCGCGACAGCCGCGCCCACCTGCTGGTCGGGGCGCTCGGCCTCGGTGTCTCCGCCGCCGCCACCTGGTTCCTGCAGGTGACCCTCACGCGCACCCAGCGCCGGCTGGGCGACCGGCTGAACATCATGTTCTCGGGCCACATCGCCCGCCTGCAGGCGTCAGTGGTGACCATCGAGCACCACGAGCGCGCCGAGTACCTCGACCGCATCTCCATCCTGCGCAACGCGGTATTCGCCCTCGACCACCTGTTCATGTCGATCTTCACGATGGTCGGCTGGCTGGTGCGGCTGGCGTTCGTGGCCGTCCTGCTGGCCACCATTCACCCGTTGCTCGTGGTGCTCCTGGCGTTCGCCCTGCCGATGCTGGCAATCGCGTCCTGGCGCCCGAAGATCGAGCGGGCGGTGGAGGAAGGCGTCGCCCCCAACGACCGGCTGGCCCGCCACCTGTTCGTGCTGGCCACGACGTCGCCGCCGGGCAAGGAGCTGCGGGTGGCCGGCAACCAGCAAGCCGTCGCCGGGCGGCGGCGGGCCGAATGGAACAGCTGGTTCGCAGCCGTCGGGCCGGCCCGCTGGGCCAGCACCCTCTGGTTGATGGCCGGGTGGGCCCTGTTCGGCGGGGCCTTCGTCGTCGCCGTGGCCTGGGTGGCCGGCGGTCTGGGTGCGCCCGACGCCGGCCCGGGTGCGCTGGTCCTGGTGCTGGTTGCCGGCGGACGCCTGTCGGCTTACGTTGGCGGAGCGGTCGGCGAACTCGGGTTCCTGCGTGGGATCTGGCTCGACTCGGCCCAGCGACTGGCCTGGTTGGAGGACTACGCGGCCAGCCAGAACGAGCACTGCGCGACCAACGCGCCCGCGCGTCTGCACACCGGCATCCGTTTCGAGCACGTCTCCTTCGCCTATCCCGGCTCCACCCGACTGGTGCTCGACGATGTCGACCTGACGTTGCCGGCGGGCGCGGTGGTGGCCGTGGTCGGTGAGAACGGAGCGGGCAAGACCACCCTCGTCAAGTTGCTGGCCCGTATGTATCCGCCGGCCGCCGGGCGCATCACCGCCGACGGTGTCGACCTCGCCACCATCCCGTCCGACGAGTGGCGGTCGCGGATGTCGGGCGCCTTCCAGGACTTCGCCCGCCTGGAGTTCCAGGCCCTTACCACGGTCGGCTTGGGCGACGAACCCCGCCAGTCCGATCGCACGGCGGTGGGGGCGGCAGTCGACCGGGCGGGAGCGACGAGTGTGGTCGAGGAGTTGCGCGAGGGTCTCGACACCCAGCTCGGGCCCTCGTGGGACGAGGGGGTGGACGTCAGCTTCGGACAGTGGCAGAAGCTCGCCCTGGCTCGCGGGTACATGCGCGATGAGCCGCTCGTGCTCGTCCTCGACGAGCCGACGGCCGCCCTCGACGCCGAGACCGAGCACGCCCTGTTCGAGCACTACGCCTCGACGGCCGCGGCGGCGAAGGCGATCGGGCGGATCACCATCCTGGTATCGCACCGCTTCTCGACGGTGCGCATGGCCGACCTCATCGTGGTGCTCGACGGCGCCCGGGTGGTGGAGGTGGGCTCCCACGACGAACTGATGGCCCGCCAGGGCATCTACTCCGAGCTGTACGCCATCCAGGCCCGCGCCTACGCCTGAGCGCGGCCGGCGCGCGTGCCGGTCAGCGGAAGTCGGGCATCACCTCACGGGCCAGCAGTTCGAGGGTCTCGGTACCCGGGTAGTCGTGGCACCACGGGATGACGGCACCGAGGCCGAGTTGGCGGTAGGTCTCCAGCTTCTCGGACACCTGCTCGGGTGTGCCGACCAGATTGCCGGCTCGCCAGCTGTCGAAGCCCTCCCCCCAAGCGCTGGCCGACCCGGCCTCCTCCAACTCGGCCTCGGTGGCGCGGATGAACACCTCCGGCGACCAGGTCAGTTCGATCTCGTCGAGATCGCGACCGATGGCCGCGCAATGGGACTCCAGCACCTCGCGCTTGTGCCGCCACTGCTCCGGATCGCCACCGAAGTTGGCCCGGTCGGCGTGCTTGGCCACCACGCGCAACGTCAGCTGCTCACCGCCGCCCCCGATGAGGATCGGGGGGTGCGGGTCCTGCAACGGCTTGGGGTCGCAGTACGCGCGGGACACCGAGTAGTGCTGGCCCTGGAACGTGGCCGTCGGTTCGGTCCACATGCGCTTGACGATCTCGACGGTCTCCTCCAACATGCGGATGCGCTGGGCCGGCTTCGGGAAGTCGTAGCCGTAACTGCGATACTCGTTCTCGTACCACCCGGCCCCGATCCCCCATTCCAGGCGCCCGCCCGACACCACGTCGAGGGTCGACGTGATCTTGGCCAGCAGGGCCGGATTGCGGTATCCGCAGCAGCCGACCATCTGGCCGAGACGGATACGGGTGGTGAGCTGGCTGACGGCGGCCAGCGTGGTCCAGCACTCGAACACCGCCTCGTTGGCCGGGCGGGGGACGTTGTGGACGTGGTCGTACAGCCACAGCGAGTCGAACCCGAGGTCCTCGGCCTGCTCGGCAATGGCCACCGACCTGGCCCACTTCGCCGCGGCCCCCTCGACGGACTCCAGTTCCATTTTCCAGCCCTGGGGCATGAACACCCCGAACCCGAGGCGAGAGCCGGCCGACGACGAGGAAACGGTCATATACCGGTCACGGTACCGGCGCCCCTTCGGGCGACGTGAGCGATGGGCGCGCTCACGGCGGGGATGGGCTTACCGCTTGGTCGCGCCCTTAACCTGAGGTGGTGGTGAGCGAGCGAAGCGAGCGAATCAGCATCGAGGCGCGCCGGTTCAGCGGCGAGCGGACGAGTTGGAACCGGGACACCCTGCCCGAGGGAGCGGTCAAGGTCCACGCCGTGCGGGAGATGTTCGACGCCATTGCGCCGCGCTACGACCTGGTGAACCGGATCATGACGTTCCGCCTCGACGTTCGATGGCGACGCCAGACGGTTGCCGCGCTGTCGCTGCCCCTCGACAGCGTGGTGCTCGACCTGGCCAGCGGCACCGGTGACCTCTGCCTCGACCTCACCCGGGCTGGTCACCGTCCGATCTCGGTCGATCTCAGCCTGGGCATGTTGAAGGCTGACCGCAGCGGGGCCCCGCGGGCTCAGGCGGACATCCTCCGCCTGCCGTTCGCCGGCGGGTCGGTCGACGGCGTGACGTGCGGCTTCGCGTTACGCAACCTGGTCGAGCTGCCGGCGTTCTTCGACGAACTGGGTCGGGTGGTGCGCCCGGGCGGGCGCATCGCCCTGCTCGACGTGGGGGTGCCGTCCAATCGGCTCATCCGCGTCGGTCATCGGTTGTACTTCGGTCGGGTCGTGCCGAAGATCGGCGGCTGGCTCTCCGACCCCGCTGCCTACCGGTACCTCCCCCGCAGCGTGGCCTACCTCCCTCCGGCGTCCACCATGGTGTCGTGCCTGCGCCGGAGCGGTTTCGCCGACGCCCGCCACCGGCGCTTCACGTTCGGGATCGCGCAGTTGCTCACCGGCTCCCGGAGCGCGGGCTAGGTGCGAGCCGTCATCCGGCGGGCCGACGACGCCACCCGGCGGCTCGACCTCAACGACATCGCCAGGGGTGACGGCTACCTGTTCGTGCGCGACGGGGTCGGCTTCGCCGGCCGGGGCGTGGCCGCCAGGGTGCCCTTCGACGAGGCACCCGACGTGTTGAGCTCCATCGAGCGCGTCGACGAGACCGGCGCGCCAATTGCTCGCGCCGGGCCGGGGTGCGGACCGATCGGTTTCGGCTGGGTGCCGTTCCAGCCCGGCGGCACCGGGGAAGTGGTGATCCCCCAGGTGATCGTGGCCAAGACCGCCGACGGCGCCTGCACGGTCACCACCATTCACGACGGATCCGGCATCCACGACGGATCCGGCATTCACGACGGATCCGGCATCCACGACGGATCCGGTCCGGCCGCCGAGGAGATCCTGGCCGGCACCGCGCGGCCGGTTCCGGCCGCCGATCGCTACACGATCGAACCGGTCACCCCGATCGAGGTCTACCTGGCGGCGGTCGAGGCGGCCAGGGAGGCGGTGCGGGCCGGACGGATCCAGAAGGCGGTGATGGCCAGGGAGATCGTGGTGCGCGCCAGCCGGCCCATCGACCGCCACGGTGTGCTGCACCGTCTCAAGGCGGCGTTCGGGTCGAGCTACCGGTTCGCCATCGACGGGCTGCTGGGCGCTTCACCCGAGCTGTTGGTGGCCGTTGACGGACGCACGGTGACCTCCTACCCCCTGGCCGGCACGGCGCCCCGGGCCGGTGATCCGCAACGGGATGCCGAGATCGGCCAGGCCCTCATCGCCAGCACCAAGAACCAGGTCGAGCACCGCTGCGTCATCGACATGGTCCACGACACGTTGCTGCCGTGGTGCAGCTACCTGGACTGGAAGCCCGAGCCGTCGATCGTTGCTGTGGCCAACGTGCAGCATCTCGGCACCCGCCTGGAGGGTCAGCTCTCCAGTCCCCGCCCCCACGTGGCCACCCTGGTGCGGGCGCTCACCCCGACGCCGGCCCTCGGCGGCCACCCCGGCGCCGAGGCGCTGGCCCTCATCGCCGAGGTCGAGGGGGTCGAGCGTGACATCTACGGCGGCGCCGTCGGCTGGCTGGACGCCGACGGCAACGGCACGTTCGCCGTCGTCATCCGTTGCGCGCAACTCTCGCCCGACGCCACCACGGCCCGGCTGCACGCCGGCGGCGGCATCGTCGCCGAGAGCGACCCCCTGGCCGAACTGGCCGAGACCCAAGCCAAGTTCCAAGCCATGCTCTCCGCCCTGATCCGACCGTAATCTTGCCGTGATGCTGCGTTCCCCGGCCACGCAGGCCGCCACTGGCCGCTCGCTCGCTGGCGCTCGCTTGCTCGCACCCGGTTCCCCGGCGGGTCAGTCGACCAGGGCGGCGGCCACGGCGTCATTGAGGGCGGCGTGGACGGCGACGTTGGCGGCCCGATCGGTGGCGACCCGGGTGAGGGTCGGGCCGCTGTGGCCGAGGCGCTCGGCCAATTCCTCGGCTGTGATGACGGTCGTTGCATCGATCCCGTGAGCGCTGGCGACGCCGACGATGTCGGTGCCGTGGGGCGTGCCGAAGAGCTGCTCGAACCGTGACGGTGCCAGCTCGGTGGCCTGGGGCAAAAAGGAAAAGATGCCGCCGCCGTCGTTGTCGACCACCACGATGCGGACGTCGAGCCGGGAGCTGCCCAACGCGGTGAGGGCCCCCGCGTCGTGGAGCAACGCCACGTCGCCGACCACGGCCACCGTCGGATCGCCGTCGAGGGCCACCCCGAGCGCCGTCGACACCACCCCGTCGATGCCGTTGGCGCCGCGGTTGGCGTGGGCCCGGGCCAGCGGGCCGCCGAACCACTCCAGGTCGCGGACCGGCATCGACGACGCCACCACCACCCGGGCGCCGTCGGGGCGGCGGTCGGCGACGGTGCGCGCCCCCGCCGGCTCGGTCAGCTCGGGCGAGCTGGCCAACGTCCTCGTGATGGCGTGGTCGGCCCGGGCCGACGCGTCGAGCCAACCGGCCCGCCACTCGCCCTTGGCGGACCGCTCCTCGGCGCCGGCCCCGCCCCCACCAGCCCCGACCGACTCGGCCAGGGCCACCAGCGGGAACAGATCGGACACGGCGAGGTCGACCGCTACCCGGTGGTCGGGGTCGATCACGCCCGGTCCCCCGATCTGCACGAGCATCGCCCCGGCGTCGACGGCCGTGGCCACCCAGGTGGCCAACACCTTTGACGACGGCGGCCGCCCGATGCGCACGATCACATCCGGACGCTGAGCCTCGGCGAACGACTGGTGGCGGAGCAGGGCGTCGAACGCGCCCACCGCCTCCGGAAGGTCGCGACAGCCCGACAGCGGATCGGCCAGCACCGGCCAACCGGTGGCGGTGGCCAGGGCGGCCACGGCACCCGGCGCCACCGCGCCGCGTCCCCCGGCCACGATCACCCCGCGACGGGAGCGCATCAACACCGCCAGGGCCCCGGGCAACGACGCCGGCGCCGACCAGGCGAGCTCGACCGGCGACTCGTCGGCCACCAACGGCTCCGGCAGTTCGGCCGCCCGTCCCAGCAGCGGCTCGCGGAACGGCAGATTCAGGTGCACCGGCCCCGACTGCGCCGCCGAGAACGCGCGGCGGGCCAACGAGCGCCACGTCGCCGTGGCGGCCGGGTCGGCCACGCCGGGGTCATGGAACCAGCGCACCGACCGACCGAACAGATGGGTCTGATCGATCGTCTGAGGCGCCCCGACGTCACGCAGCTCCGGCGGCCGGTCGGCCGTGACCACCAACATGGGCACCGCCGACAACCCGGCTTCCACGACGGCTGGCAGGAAGTTGGCGGCCGCCGTCCCGCTGGTGCACAGCAGCACCGCCGGCCGGCCATCGAGTCCGGCACCGAGGGCGACGAAGGCAGCCGAACGCTCGTCGGGCACCACGGTGAGGCGCAATTCGGGTCGGACGGCCAGGGCCAGGGCCATCGGCGTACTGCGCGACCCCGGGGCCACCACGGCGTGCCGCACACCCCGGCGCACCCACTCGTCCACGAGCGTGGCGCAGAACGTGGCCTGGACGTCGGCGGGGGTCACTGGTGCACCATGTCTTTCGTGCGAGTGAACGAGCGCCAGCGAGGGAGCGGCCAGCAGCTGCGCAGGCAGTTCATGGCGTGGCCGGGGAACGCCATGACGGTCATCGGACCCGACGATACGGCCGGGGCTCACCGGCCCGGACCCGCTCGACCACCGGAGCGGCCGTAACGTAGCGCCATGGCGACGACGCGGCCGCCACTCGCCGTCGACGTCCATCGACCGACGACCGGCCACACGGCGACGCCCGAACGGCTCGTGTTCGTACACGGGTTCACTCAGACCCGTCACTCGTGGGACCCGCTCGCCGCCTCGCTACGTGACCGCTACGAATCGGTCACGGTGGACGCGCCCGGCCACGGCCAGTCCGGAGAGTTGCGCCTCGACCTGGTTGCGGCGGCCGCGACGTTGGCCGAAACGGCCGGCCGGGCCAGCGTCATCGGCTATTCGATGGGTGGGCGGCTGGCCCTGCATCTGGCCTTGGCCCGACCCGACGTTGTACAACGCCTGGTCCTGGTGAGTACCACCGCCGGCTTGGACGCCTGGGCCGACCGCGAGCAACGCCGGCTGAGCGACGAGCAGCTGGCCATCGAGATCGAGCGCGACGGAGTGGCCGCGTTCGTGGAACGCTGGTTGGCCCTGCCCCTGTTCGCCGGACTCCCGCGCGCCGCGGCCCAAGTCGATCAACGCCTCACCAACACCGCCGCCGGGCTGTCATCCAGCCTGCGCCTGGCCGGCACCGGTGCCCAGGCGTCGCTCTGGAGCCGGGTCGGCGAACTGAGGATGCCGGTGCTGGTCGTGGTCGGAGCCGGCGACACCAAGTTCGTGGCGATCGGCGAACGCCTGCACGGCCTCATCGCGGGCTCCGAGCTGATCGAGATCGACGGGGCGGGGCACACCGTGCACCTGGAAGCTCCCGAAGCGTTCGAGTCGGTGCTGCGCGACTGGCTGGCCCGCACCCCGATCTGAACGCACCGTCAGGCCCCGATGGCCAAGCCCACGGTGGCCAGCAGGCCGATCGCCAGCTGCAGCCGGCCGGTCTCGCCCAGTACGGCGATGAGGCTCCCCCCGTCGGCACCGCGGCGCACCTTGGTCACCGGGGGCCGCGCGACCGGCAGCGCCGCCAGGCCCAACAACACTCCCGGACGCCACCCGACGGCCCCGATGACCAGGGCCCCAAAGGCGGCAACAAGGAGACCGACGTACAGCCAGCGCGTCGCCACACCGCCGAAGCGGACGGCCAGGGTCCGCTTGCCGGCGGCGGCGTCGGTGGGAATGTCGCGCAGGTTGTTCACCACCAGCAGGGCGCACGCGACCGCTCCGGCCGCCACCCCCATGGTCACGCTGAGCCCGGTGATGGTCTCGACGGCGACGAACGTGGTGCCCACCGTGGCCACCAGCCCGAAGAACGTGAACACGAATACTTCGCCGAGGCCCAGGTAGCCGTACGGGCGCGGGCCGCCCGTGTACCCCCACGCGGCGAGCATGCTCGCCGCACCCACGGGCAACAGCCACCACGACGTCGACGCCGCCAGCGCCAGCCCGGCCAGGGCGGCGACCCCGAAGGCCAGCAACGCCGCCCGCTTGACGCCGGCCGGAGACGCCAGGCCGGAGGCCACCAGTCGCGCCGGACCGACGCGGACGTCGTCGGTGCCCCGCACCCCGTCGGAGTAGTCGTTGGCGTAGTTGACGCCCACCTGTAGGGCCAGACTCACCACCAGCGCCAGTAACACTCGCCACCACGAAATGGGGCCGTGCCCGGCCGCGCTGCCGGCCCCGAGGGCCACCGGCACCACCGCCGCCGGCAGCGTCCGGGGACGCGCCCCATTGATCCATCGGTCCATTGGTGCGACATCATGGGCCGGTGCGCACCGGCCAGCAACTCGGCGGGTCGTGACTGCCCGCCTCGTCGGCCTCGACCAGCCCGGTGGTCCCGGCTTCGTCGAGGCCCTGGCGCGGGTGTGGGACCGCGGCGACGCCGTGTTCCCGATGGACCAGCGGCTCCCCGGCCCGGCCAGGGAGTCGCTGCTGGCGGCCATGGCCCCGTCGTCGCTGATCGACCAATCCGGCGAGGAGCACGCGAGAGCCGGCGGCCGGCCGGTGGAGGACGGCGACGCCCTGGTGATGGCGACGAGTGGCTCGACCGGCGAACCCAAGGGCGCCGTGCTCACCCACGACGCCGTGCGCGCGTCGGCGGAGGCCACCAGCCGGCGCCTCGGCGTACAACCGGACGACCACTGGCTGGCCTGCCTCCCCCTGAACCACGTCGGCGGTATGGCCGTGGTGACGCGGGCGCTGCACCTGGGCACCGGGCTGACCGTGCTCGACCGGTTCGACGCCACCCGCGTCGAGGACTCCGGGGCCACGCTCGTTTCCCTGGTCCCGGCGGCCCTGGGCCGGGTGGACGCGGCCCGGTTCCGGGTGATCGTGCTCGGCGGCAGCGCGCCGCCCGCCGACATCCCGCCTAACGCGGTGGTCACCTACGGCCTGACCGAGACCGGGAGTGGAGTGGTGTACGACGGGGCACCCCTCGGCGGTGTCGACGTGCGCGTCGCTGACGACGGCGAGATCCACGTGCGCGGTCCGATGCTGCTGCGGGCGTACCGCGACGGTCG
>Ga0136617_10006497_pt1 | contig 10436 bp, 12 predicted proteins | sample AntDrymUQ3222106_2_FD_129672 | JGI IMG/M metagenome (GOLD analysis project Ga0136617, IMG submission 129672) | Polar desert sand microbial communities from Dry Valleys, Antarctica - metaG UQ322 (21.06) | ecosystem: Environmental > Terrestrial > Soil > Desert | place: Antarctica: Dry Valley...
CGACGGGATTCGAATTGACCGTCGGAGCAGCTTGTTAACGTGAACGGAGCGAGCGCGAGGCCAATGCACCACAACGCTCCGGTCACTGCCGGCTGTCGTCCAAGTGCCTCATGCCAGCTTGATGCCGGCCGGACGGAGCGCAGCTTTCAACGGGCGGTCGCCGCACGCGATCGGCAAACGCAGCTCGATGCCAAGTGCGAGATAAGTGGCATCGTAAGCGGTCAGGCTAAATCGTTTGGCCACGGCGCGCAGCTGTGAGACGCCGAGACTGAGACTGTGCACGATAGGATCGAGGCGACTAAGCACGTCGGCAGCCGCTTCGGAGCCATGTTCGGTCAGGATTCCGCGGTGTTCCAGAACGACTAGCACGTTCGCAACCTCGGCGGCAAAAATCGCGGGCACGTGATACGGTTCGCGCTTCGCGCGCAGCCGGATGCGCCGCGTGTAAGGTGTTGCTTGACTAGAGACCACCCATGCAATCGTCACCGAGGCGTCGAGCACGAAAGCCACTACAACCGTCCTTCGGCGAGCAGTTCAGCGATCTTGAATACGCGCTTTACTCTAAGGTCTTTGCGCAGAGCTTCTACTTCATCGAGAACAGCGGAACGATCCCACTGTCGCTCTTTGGCCGGCACGATCCTCGCCACGACCCGGCCACGCTTGGTGATAACAGTGGAGCGGCCGGATTGCGCCCGCTCGATCAGCTCCGAGAAGTGCGCCTTCGCGTCGTATACACTCAGCTTGTCCATCGCGCAACCTGACTAGTCAGATGTAGCAATCTACGCCAGATGCGGGTCGCAAGCAACCCGCTTGCGATCCACCCAATTGAGGGTCGCGTTTGTTACGTCGGGGTCATCAGGCTATGTCGCAATGGGGCCAAACCGTCTGCGCCTGTCTTCGAAGGTCCATCCTGCCCCCCCCATCCGTTCTGCGAAGAATGCCCAGCGGTGCGCTTGCGGAACGGGGGCCGTTGGGAGGTCTGGCAACGGGCCGCGCACAGCCGCTCGACGCGTCGCAAACGCGCGGCCAGTCAATGTCTGCTACCGAGAGGCGTGCAGCGATCACCCAATAGTCGCCCGATCGCAGATCGGATCGCGTGGTCGCGTCGAACACGACTTCAATGCCGTCCTCGATGGCAACCGGTTTTGCATCGCCAGGCACTGGGATTGCGCCGCCTCGCTGATCCCAACGGCGCAAGAGCCGCAGCCGCCGGGGGTCGACAACCGCGCCCGTCGTATCGAGTGTCAACGAGTTTCCGTCGCTGCTCGAAGCCAGTACGCGAAGCAGCGGACCCTGGACGTGTGGCCCTGGATCGAATTCCGGCAGCAATTCGACGAAAGCATCAACATCAATGGAGCACGGCGGCGCCGCGGCACCGATCGCGGGCAACAGATCGAGCGTCAAATGGTTACCGGTGGGTTCAGCGGCCGGCTGTCGAACAACGCGAACGTACGCACCGTTGTTGCGCGACCATTTGAAGGTCGGCGTGCCGGTTTCTGCGCCCGCGTGGATCTCGATGCGATATAGACGGTTTTCCAACCCCGTATAACCCTTGCGGTCGCTATCGCCCGCGCGTGACGGGTGCGTCTGCGCCGTCATCAGGCCGTAACGTACCCGCGAGAGCAACGGCAGTTCGCGCGCGGATACGCGTTCGCCGTGGTGCGATTGCAGTCGTACCTGCCATCGAACCTGCAGGCGTAGTGTCGTGTCCGTGCCGCCAAGCGCCGGCTCGAGAAGGCGTGGATCCTCCATTGCTGTTACGACCCGCTCGAAGACCTGGAGATGGACTACGAAGGACTCGTGCTCAGCGATGAAGGCGTCGCGGGCTCCCGGATCGGCGCGATCAGAGTAGCGGATGAGCCTGTCGTTCTCCACCAACATACCGTCCACGTAATAGCGCCCAGGCGTAATAAGGAAATCGCGGTTCCAATCGACGCCGCCGGCGAAGTTGGTGCATGCCATCGCGCCGACCTCACGGGAGAGCGAGAGCCATTGCAAGATTTCGCTTTCGCTCGTGATGCAACCGAAACCAAGACAATCAACCGGCCCGCCGTGAGGGCCCACGAGATCACGGGCAAGTGAGCGCCAGAAGTCACGCGAGATCGCCCCCTGCTCGTTGAAGTCCGCATCGAGATGCACGCGGCCCTGCTGCATCAGCACGCCCGTATAGCCCAGGCCGGCGTCAAACGTCTCCCGCGAAAAATCACCCTTCATCGCAAGACTCCAGTTCCATCGGACGAGCGCCGACTCCTACACAACGGGCAACAGCAACCCAGCCCATCGGCGTCGTTGATCATGATTCAATAACGCTTAAGCGAATCACGGTCCGTCATCCAATTTCATCTTGCGCAGTGGACCGCCTAAGTCCGGTCTCCTCGCGCACACTCTTTGCCTGCGTTTTTCCTTGGTCGAATTCAACGCGCCGATGCCTGATTTCCTCGGGCGTGAGCCGTTCGATGTTGCTGTAATCGAGCTTCCAATCGGGGCTGGCACTCCAGGTCAGCGGGGATTGCACGGTGGTCCGCGGAGCCGGTGCTGTCTCAAGAACGCTCAGCGCAAGATCGAGGGTGAAGGCCTGCGACACGGGATCCTTTGGCCTGCCCGCTGCATTGCCGAGCGGAAAATCGGAGAACAAAAAACGCGGCACGCCGACATACTCGACGATGTCCTTCGCGCAACCCATGACAATGGTGGAGATGCCGTTCTCCTCCAGCATTCGCGCGGCCAGGCTGACAGTCTGGTGGCAGACTGGGCAGTTGGGAACCAGGATCGCGCCATCGACGCCGTCTGCCTGACAGCGAGCGACGATCTCCGGACAGTCGACCTCGAGCGTCGCACGATGGCTGCGATTGGTCGGGGCGCCGTGGAAACGCGGGGCAACAGACCCGATGCGGCCTGATGCTGCCCTCTGACGCAACTCGATCAGCGGAAAGTAGGCGGCGGGGTCCTCGGCCGTCGTGTGCTTGCGGTCGATGGCGATGTGCGAGATGCGCAGGTCGTGGTCTTTCGCCGTGTCGCCCGAGTAGACGGTGTAGAACTTGACCGCCGCATTGTAGGGAGCTCCCGGACCCTGGTCGCCCTTGTCCGGCAGATAGGGAGCCGCTGTGGTGATGATGGTGACCCGGCTCTTGGAGAGCGGCTTGGCCAATGGCCGGAACGGCACGTCGGAGTAGTGTGCCCACGCATAGGGCGCGCCGTAGCCCAGCGCCTTGTAGTAATCCCGGATCCGCTGCAGGTAGGGAATCGGCACATCGTGCGCTACGGCGAAGCCGAATTCCCTGTCACGCTCGCTCGTCATGGCTGCTTCTCCATTCTCTCCGGGGGACGTTATCATCCGACGCTTGAGCTCGACCACGTGTTCCGGGTTGCGAGAAGACGCTGTCCAGCGCCATCAATCCGATCTGCAGCGGCGTCACGACGCCGAATAGCGCCACTTCATAGTCGTCCGGCACGCCTGCTGCGACGACGCCATAGACGAACGCGATCCCCGGGTTGGCCCAGCCCATACCATGCAGGAGCGCCGTGCCCGCAACGCCGATCACGTCGGCAGTCTGCAACTGCCGGTGCAGCGTTTCCTCCACATCTTCGCTCAGGATTTCAATGTCGTCATGCGAGAAAATGCGGGCATCGCCCCGCGCTTTTGCAAGCCCGCGGTTGTAGCCCTCGCACAACGAGCACGCGTCGTAAATGCCGATGATCTCGCGCGTATCGTGCGGAAAGCACTGGACGTAGTTCGCTGAGACGTTGGCGAACTTCACCGGATCGATGCTGCAAACCATGACCGAGATCACCCGCGTACGGTTCCAGTGATGCCGCTCTTGCGCCCCGAGAAACGCGCGTAGGGTTGACCTCCGACCCGCGTGTTGGTCAACGCCCGAAGTGTGGCCTGTAGATACTGGTGACCGTACCGCTGATCCGGTTCCAGATGCGCGCCTTCGGCCCATTCGTTCCAGGCGTTGATGAAGACCAGCCGTTCTGGCTCGGCGTGGCGCTCGACCGTGCGCGCAACCGCTTCACGCAGCCAGATTTCATAGATCTCGGGCGTTGCGTTGACGAACGTCAACGCCGTATCGGGACGGCGCGGCGCGTTGTCCCAGGCCGGCATGACCGTCGGATGGACGACGTGCGCGGGCGCCGCTCGGGAAAGCGCTTCGAGCACGAATTCGCGGTAGTCGATGATCTGCCCGCGGAAGTCGGGGTTGGTGATTTCGAAGCGTGCATTGGCAGGCGGCGTGCGCATCGCATGCGGCGGAAATTCGATCGAGGCATCGAATCCTAAGACCGTGGGATCGGCGGTGTCGTAGGTCTTCGCTGCGCACAGATACAGCTCACCGATGCCTTCGCGGCGGCACGTCTCGCGCCAGAGTTCGGCAGTCGCCCGGGGATCGGGGAGAAAGCCAATCCGATAGACGATCAAGAGCGGCTTGCCGTCGACGCGAATGTAGCGCGGATCGCGAAAGTGCGGCAGCAGATCGGCGATGAACCGCTCGTCGTCTGTCCGCGTCGGGTCCTGCGCCATCAGAATCTCCTGGTCCGCGCCGTCCCAGCGGCGGGTCCAGTTCTCGTTGGCCCAGCACAGGCAATACGGAAACGCGGGCGCACCGGACCGGCGCATTTCCTCAAGCGGCCGCTCAAGCAATCGCTTTCCCGCGAACCAATAGTAGTAGTAGCAAAAGCCGTGGATGCCGTACTGCCGGGCCAACTGCGCTTGCTGTTCGCGCGTCTCCGGAACCCGCAGATCGTAGAACCCGAGGTCGGCGGGCAGATGCGGCTGATAATGTGCGACGAAGTTGGGTTTCGCGCGCGTGACATTGGTCCATTCGGTAAAACCCGTGCCCCACCAGCGATCATTCTCCGGGATGGGGTGGAATTGCGATAAATGGAACGCGATCGCGCGCATCGGCATAGTTTCCGGGCCTGATGGTGCGTTCACTGCTGCGTTCATTGCTGCGTTCATTGCACTGCTCGATGCACGGCGGTGGCCTCTTCATCCGGACGAACAGCAGATTTCGCGCCATGGCGGGCGATGAATTCGCGATATTGTGGCGCCAGAGCGTCCTCCCCAAACATTTGCTGCGCCTTCGTTCTGGCCGCTGCGCCGATCTGCTTCGCCCATGCCGGGGCCGCGCGCAGTTGCATCATGAGCGCGAGCGCGTCATCGTCACTCGCATACAGCAAGCCGTCGACGCGGTCCGCGATGACTTCGGCGTAGACGGACGTGCGCGGACACAGCACTGGCAAACCGTGCGCCAGCGCGGTGAAGAGTTCGCGCGCAGCGCCTTCCCGCCACCAGATACCCGCGCGATACAAAAGACAATCGACCGACATCAAGAACGGCACCAGACCGCCGGCGATCCGCGGGTAACAGCGCACGGTGCGCTCGCCCCCCAGCGGATAGCGCAAGCGTCCGGCGTCATAGATGGCGAGGCGGCCGGCGCGCTTGGCCATCGTTCGCAAGAGCTCGACGTCTGCTTCTTCGGCCACGACCTGCTGATCCTGGCCCACCAGTCCCACCGTCCAGACCTCGGGTTCCTCGATGGTCCATACGCCGTAGGGGCGATCGCCGCGCCGTAAGGAGGAGGCCGCAATCGCCGGAACTTCGATCGGCGGCGGCAACAACCGGTGGCCGTCTCCGAAATGGCTTGCCCGCGCGTGCGAGGCGAAGACCAATTCGATGCGGCGCGCGCCGTCGCGGGCGATCGCGCGCAGCCGGTCGAGAAAGAGCGAAGGCCGCGCGCCCTGGCAGAACACGATGATGCGCTCGGCATCGGCGCGGTCGATCCATTCGGTGCCATCGAAATCGATTCCCACGAACACGTGAACGCCGCCGTGCGGATAAGCGCCGATGGCTGCGTCAATGCAGCGACCGCCGTCCGAACAGATCGCGGAGCGTGCGCCGCCGTCGGTTGCCCAGATGTTAAGTCTCGCTGGACCGAGCAGTTCGGCAATGCGTCGCATCAGCCAAGAGTCGTCGGAATCGCCGGCATGCATCCGGCCGATAAGATGGACTAGCGGCGCGTCAACGATGGACGCCGCCGGCCGGCTGGGTCGCGTCGGGTGCGGCGCATTCGCCAGCGCGAGGTCGTTCAATATGGCGAGGGCCTGTTCGCACAGCTCTTCCGGCAGCGCGTGTTCGCGTGCCGCTTTGGCATCGCGTACGAGCAGCAGGTTGTGCGCGATCGCCGGGTATTCCGGCCGCAGCGCCATCGCGTCCAGCGTCAACCGCTCGGCCCGATCGAGTTCGCCAAGACCCAGCGCAATGACGCCCAGCATATGCAGCGCGTCGTGCGTCGCGGGCGCTCGGGCCAACACCTCTTCGTACAAACGGGCGGCTTCGGGAAGATGGTTCGACGTCTGGTATCGCAACGCGTGTTCCATCGTCTCGCCATAGCGATCCCGCTCGTCCTCGGACAAGTGTGCCCACTCTGCGCCCGGCGCCCGGTAATGCGAGCGCTGCGTGATCGCTGCCGGAGCCGCGGCAACCGGTACCGTCTGAGAAGGCGCCGCAGCGGCGGCGCCAAGCGCGCCGTGGCAATCCTTGTAGCGCTTGCCGCTGCCGCAGGGGCACGGGCTGTTGCGCGAGGCCGGCGCTGCGAGCGGAGTGCTTAGCGGAAGCGCGCTCAATTCAGCGCCCTGCCGGCGAAGGCAGGACGCCGCTTTCGGCGACGCGCGCGTCGACGACGTACTGTAACGCGTAGAGGTCCTCGAGATCGTCGAAGTCGCGAAAAGCAATCGACACGTGCTGCGTCTGCACGCGTCCCGGGTGCCTGGCGACCACATGACGGTCAACCCATTGCGGCTGCGTCAGCGGTTCCATGTGCAGGACCGCGTAGCCCGTCTCCTCGAACAATTGGCGCAACGTCTGCTTGGTGAAAAACCGGACATGCGTGATGTCGAGAACGCCGTTCGGTCCGTAGCTCCAGCGACCCGCGGCCAACTCGTCGAGATTCGCGAGGTTGCGAATGTTGGGGACGCTCGCGAGAATCCGCGTGTCGGGGACTAGCCAGCCGCGAATGCGCGTCAACGCACGCCAGGGGTCGTATAGGTGCTCGAGCACGTCGAGCAGCAAGACAGTGCCGATCGCCACGTCGCCGATGTGTGCGGCGAGATCGACGTCATCGATGCTCGCACACAGAACGTCGTCCAAATACTGGCGCGCATGCTCCGCTGCGTGCGGATTTGACTCGATACCGACGACTCGCGTGCCAGGGAATTTCTCCTTGACGAGCTTGCCGGTAGCGCCGGCGCCGCAACCGATGTCCAGGACGACTCCCGGCGGATCGTTGATGAAACTTGCGATTTCGGTCCGCGGATTCTGGTGGTACATCGGGTCGAACGACACCTCGTCGCGCAGATGCGTTTGCCAGACGTAGCTCACGTCGTCGATCCCGAGAAACGCGAGCTCTGATAGCTGCGGGACGCGGCGAAGTTCTCGAACCGCGTGTGCTCGCCGACGAAGGTCAAGCGAATCGTGCCGATCGGTCCATTGCGCTGCTTGCCGATGATGATCTCCGCAACCCCCTTGTCCTGCGTCTCGTCGTTGTACACCTCATCACGGTAGATAAAGAGGATCAGGTCTGCATCCTGCTCGATCGCACCCGATTCGCGCAGATCCGACATCACCGGCCGCTTGTTCGGCCGCTGTTCCAGCGACCGGTTCAACTGCGACAACGCCATCACGGGAACTTTCAATTCTTTGGCCAACGACTTCATCGACCTCGAAATTTCCGAAATTTCGGTCGCGCGATTCTCGCCGGTTGTTGTCGCCTGCATCAGTTGCAGGTAGTCGACGATGACGAGGCCCAGCTTGCCGTATTGCTTCTGCAGCCGGCGCGCACGCGAGCGCACTTCGATCGCATTCAGCGCGGGCGTCTCGTCGATCAGCATCGGCGCCTCGCTCAAGCGTCCCAGCGCGCTGGCAAGCTTCTCCCAGTCGTCCGGCCCCAGACGACCGGTGCGCAACTTGTGCTGGTCGAGCTTGCCCACCGAGCCGATCATCCGCAACGCCAATTGCGATGCCCCCATCTCCATGGAAAACACCGCAACGGGCAACTTCGCGTGCAACGCGACGTGTTCGCCAATGTTCAATGCCAGCGCCGTCTTGCCCATCGATGGCCTGCCGGCGACGACAATCAGATCGCCTTCCTGCATGCCGGACGTCATTCGATCGAGATCGGCGTAGCCGGTCGGCACGCCGGTGACATCCGAGGGATCGTCGCGGTTGTATAGCGTCTCGATGCGGTCGACGACACTGGTCAGCAACGTGCCGATCTGCTGAAAGTATTGCTGCCCGCGCGCGCCCTGCTCCGCGATGTGCAGCACGCGCGCTTCGGCGTCGTCGAGCACCGCCTTGGCGCTGCGACCCAATGGGTTGTACGCGGCGTCGGCGATTTCGCCCGCCGTCGCGGCCAACTGACGCAGGATCGACCGTTCGCGCACGATCGTTGCGTAGTGGCGGATGTTGGCCGCCGTCGGAACGTTCTGGACAAGCGCGCCCAAATACGCGAGTCCGCCGACGTAGTCGAGTTTTTGCGTGGACGAAAGCGCCTCCGACAAAGTGACGACGTCGATGGGCTTGCCTTCCCCGCCGAGCTTGGCGATGTGCCGGTAAATGACGCGATGGGCATCGCTGTAGAAGTCTTCCGCGCCAACGACATCGCCGATCTTATCGGCCGCCTCGTTGTCCAGTAACAGGCCACCCAGGATTGACTGTTCCGCCTCCTGTGAATGCGGCGGCAGTTTCAATGCGTCAAGCTGGGGATCGTCAGGCATGGCCGAAAGTACGTGGAACTGGTTCGATTTTACCGCCGGCGACACGTTGCCGGGGCGCTAAAAACGAAAGGCCGCAGCGGCGGCCTTACTTTTCATTTTAGCGCTTTCGTTTTCGCGCTTTAGCGCTTTTCGCTAGCGGTTGCGCGCTGCAGCCGCGGCGCTAAACCTGCCCGAGATCACCGACAACCGAGACGGTGATGTTCGCCACGACGTCGGCATGCGGCGCGACGGTCAACGGATATTCGCCGACCTGCTTCAACGGGCCCCCTGGCATGCGGACCATCGCCTTTTCGATTTCCACGCCCTGCGCTTTGAGCGCTGCAACGATATCGACATTGCCGACTGACCCAAAAAGCCGCCCGTCGACACCGGCCTTTTGGGAAATCTTGACCGCCAAACCGTCCAGCCTGGCGGCGAGTTCCTGCGCGTGCGCGAGCTTTGCCCCGGCCGCGGTTTCGAGTTCCGCGCGTTTCTCTTCCAGCAGCTTTACGTTTGCAGCAGTCGCGCGTTTAGCCTTGCCTTGCGGGATCAGGAAGTTGCGCGCATAGCCTGCCTTGACCTTGACCACTTCGCCCAAGTTGCCGACGTTGGCGATTTTTTCGAGCAGGACGATTTGCATGATCGCTCCTCAATGCCGATCGGTAAACGGCAGCAGCGCGAGAAACTGCGCCCGCTTGATCGCCGTTCCGAGCTGGCGCTGATAGCGCGCCTTGGTGCCCGTTACGCGCGCCGGCATGATCTTGCCGTTTTCCTGCACGAAATCCTTCAGGACGTCGATGTCCTTGTAATCGATTTCCGTGACTTTTTCGGCGGTAAATCGACAGAACTTGCGGCGCTTGAAGAGCGCATTGCCGCGTTCGCGCTTCTTGCCGTTCTTGTCCTTGCCTTTGAACTTACTTCTTCCCATCGGACGGGGCATGATTGTTTCCTTTAGTGTCTAGACTTGCTGAATCCGCAAATTCGTGACGTGCAGCGCGACGCTCATACCGGTGCGATAGCGTCGCGCCAGAAATCCTTCGCAGTGAAACGCGCTTCCGATCGGCACCTGGGCCAGTCGTTCCGCAACGTTTCCGAACGCGACAGCAAATAGCTCACAGTCAACCCGTCGCTCGCTGCCCGCTTCGGCCTGCATCGACTCGTGGCGTAGCGTGCAGTCAATCGCCGTGATGCCGGCGGGCGTGTAGCGGATGTCACCGCGTTCGGTCAACGTAACGTCGAGTGTTAGCCGGTTCTCGCCCGGCACGTCGGCTACCCGGTCCTCAACAGCGTCAGGCCGCCGTTACGACGGGTGCAGCCTGGGAAGGCTCCGTCACCGCAGCGGACACCGCTTCCGGGCGCACCTCGGTATCGCGGGCGCCTGTTTGGCCACTCAATTGTCCGCTGAGCGCCTTGGCCTTTTCTTCCTTCATCATCGGTGACGGAGCGACCTTTGCTTCGCTCATTGCCACGATCAGATGGCGCAACACCGCATCGTTGAATTTGAACGCGTGCTCAAGCTCGTTCAATGCTTCCTGGTCGCACTCGATGTTCATCAGCACATAGTGCGCCTTGTGCACTTTGGCAATCGAGTAAGCGAGCTGACGGCGGCCCCAGTCCTCGAGGCGATGAATCTGGCCCTTGCGGCTGGAGACCATTGTTCGGTAGCGCTCGACCATTGCGGGGAC
>Ga0136617_10006498_pt1 | contig 10435 bp, 9 predicted proteins | sample AntDrymUQ3222106_2_FD_129672 | JGI IMG/M metagenome (GOLD analysis project Ga0136617, IMG submission 129672) | Polar desert sand microbial communities from Dry Valleys, Antarctica - metaG UQ322 (21.06) | ecosystem: Environmental > Terrestrial > Soil > Desert | place: Antarctica: Dry Valley...
CGACGTGGCCGGCAGTGGCGACCACCGACGAACCGGTGACACTTGGCCCGGTCCCGGAAGGCACCAGTGTCACCAGTTCGGCACTCCTGTCGCCAGGGCGGCGAGGGCCTTGGCCAGGACGGGATCGTCGACGGGGTCGACGGTGCGCAGGTCGCAGATCGTCTCGCCGTCGTGGACCCGGGCCACGATCGGTGGATCGTTGGCCCGCAGGGCGGCGGCGTGGTCGCCGTCGACGGCCACGCCGGCCGAGGGCACCTCGTGGCCGGGAACCGACCCTCCCCCGGCCACGGCCACCGTCGGGCGCGGCCGAGCGCCGACGACCCCCGCAGCCACGGCCTCGGCCCGACGCCACAGGTCGTCGACGGGCGTGGCCGCCATCCGCCAGAAGGGGATGGCCATGCCATCGCGGCGCAGGTAGGCCAGGGCCGTCTCCTGGAGGGCGGCCAGCACCAGGCCTCCCGGCCGGAGCGCCCGGCTCAAGGGGTGGCGGGCGCAGGCGGCCACCAGGTCGGCCCGACCGGCGATGACCCCCGCCTGGGGACCACCGAGCAGCTTGTCGCCCGAGAAGGTGACGAGGGCGGCGCCGGCAGCCAGTGTCTGGCGGGCGGCGGGCTCGCCGGCCAACCACGGAGGCGGGCTGCCCTCCAGCCACGGGGTGGCGGCGTCGAGGAGGCCGGAGCCGATGTCGGCCACCACCGGCGGGCCCAAGCCGGCCAGGGCGGCCACCTCGACCGACTCGGTGAAGCCCACGATCCGGTAGTTCGACTGGTGGACCTTGAGGATCAGGGCGCCCCCGTCCGCCTCGGCCGTCGCGTCGAGCGCCGACCGGTAGTCGGACAGGCGGGTGCGGTTGGTGGTGCCGACCTCCACCAGGCGGGCGCCGGACTGGGCCAGCACCTCCGGCACCCGGAATCCCCCGCCGATCTCCACCAGCTCGCCCCTGGAGACCACCACCGACCGGTCACGGGCCAGAGCGGCCAGCACCAGCAGCAGGGCGGCGGCGCCGTTGTTGACCACGTGGGCCGCCTCCGCCCCTGCGGCCCGGGCCAGCAGCGACGCCGCATGGTTTCCCCGCGACGCCCGCTTCCCACCCAGGAGATCGATCTCGAGGTTGGCGTAGCGCACCGGCGCCGACCCATCCGACCGGTCGACACCGACGGGGGCCCGACCCAGGTTGGTGTGCAGCAACACGCCGGTGGCGTTGACGACGGGCTGGAGGAGGGCGGCCGCCACCGCTTCCGCTCGTGAGCGGGCCGACGACGGATCGCCGGCGGCGATGGCGGCCCGGGCGGCGTCGACCAGCAGCGGATGGGGAAGGCCGATGTCGACCAGACTGCGGGCCAGTGCGTCGACCGACGGCGGCCGCGGCGGGTGCATCACCACCCGACCTTAGGGCGACACCCATGGCCCCGGCCGGCTCCGGGCTCCCGGCCCGACCGCGCCGGGTGTGGGGCCCGCCGTAGGATCGATTCGATGCCCGCTCCCTTCGCCATGCCCGGCGGCATGCAGATCCTCAAAGCGGTGACCATCTTCGTGATGGTCACCGTGATCGCGCCGCTGATCACCGCGGGCACGGCCTTGGCCGCGATGCTCTATCTGCCCTTCCCGGCCCCCGAGCTGCCCCAACCCAAGCCCAACGTCGAGTCCCGGATCACCCACATCCTCGACTCCACCGGGGCCGAGATCGGTGTCCTCCGCCGCTTCGACACCAGCATCCCGGTCGAGCAGAAGGACATCCCCGAGGTCCTCAAGCAGGCGGTCGTGGCCGCCGAGGACAAGCGCTTCTACTCCCACAACGGCTTCGACGTCATGAGCGCCTTCCGGGCCCTGTGGGCCGACTTCCGCAACAAGGAGGTCGTGCAGGGCGGCTCGACGATCACCCAGCAGTACATCAAGAAGGTCTACACGGGCGACGAGCGCACCCTCTCCCGCAAGATCCGGGAGGCGATCCTGGCCGGCCAGCTCGACCGCAAGACCACCAAGGACGAGATCCTCTACCGCTACCTCAACACGATCTACTTCGGCGGTGGCGCCTATGGCATCGGGGCCGCGGCCGAGTCGTACTTCAACAAGCCGGTCAACGACCTGACCCTCAGCGAGTCGGCGCTGCTGGCCGGGCTCATCTCGGCCCCGTCCGACTTCGATCCCCGGGCCAACCCCGACCGGGCCGAGTCGAACCGCAAGGATGTGCTCGACGAGATGCTCGAGCAGAAGCGGATCTCCTCGGCCGAGTACGCCGACGCCAACGCCCAGGGCCTCTTCCTGCTCGGTCCCGACGGGAAGGGCACGGAAACGGGAGCCGATCCGCCTCCGAAGGCGACCCTGGTGCAGCCGCTCGAGCTCCAGACCGCGACCGAGCCCTACTTCGTCGACTACGTGCGCCGCTACCTCGTGGCCAAGTACGGCGACGACCTGATCTACCGAGGTGGCCTCAAGGTGGAGACCACCCTCGACCCCCGCCTCCAGGACCTGGCCGAGAAGGCGGTCACGGACTCGCTCGACGACACGGTGGCCCCCCTGGAGATGGCACTGGTCTCGGTGGAGCCAGGTACCGGATTCGTGAAAGCCCTGGTCGGAGGGCGTGACTTCAACGCGTCGCAGGTCAACCTGGCCCTCGGCGCGTGCCCCGAGGGCTACCAGCCGCCCAAGGAGGGTCCCGTCTGCATTGCGGGGGGCGGCACCGGACGCCAGCCCGGCTCGTCGTTCAAGCCCTTCACCCTGGCCCGGGCCTTCGAGGACGGTATCGGGCCGGGCCGGGTGTACTCCGGGCCCGGGCGCTACACGGTTCCCAACTGCACCGGCGACTGCACCGTGGGCAACGTCGAGAGCGGCAGCTACGGCAACATCACCCTGCGGGAAGCCACTATCAACTCGGTCAACACGGTGTACGCCCAGCTCATCGGCGATGTCGGGGTGCCGGAAACAGCGGAGATGGCCAGCCGCCTGGGCATCACCATGGTGTCGCCCGACGGCCTGCAGGCCAACGGGGAGGCCTACGGGATCAGCCTCACCCTGGGGGCGGCCGAGGTGTCGCCCCTCGATATGGCCGCCGCCTACGGGGTCTTCGCGGCGAGAGGGAACCAGTTCTCGGCCACCCCGGTCGTCAAGGTCACCGACGCCGACGGTCGGGTTCTGGAGGACAACACCAAGCGCACGCCCAAGCGGGTGCTCTCCGAGGTGGTGTCAGACAACATCACCGACGTGCTGAAGGGCGTTATCACCAGCGGCACCGGCAAGGGCGCCGCCATCGGCCGGCCCGAGGGCAGCGCCGGCAAGACCGGTAGCGCCGACGAGAACCGCGACGCCTGGTTCGTCGGCTACACGCCCGCCCTCTCCACGTCTGTCTGGATGGGCTACAGCGACTCGAACACGCGGTCGCTGCGCAACATCAACGGGGTGTCGACGGTCTTCGGCGGCACCATCCCGGCCGCCACCTGGAAGGCGTTCATGGGCGCCGCCCTGAAGGACGCGCCGGCCGCCGACTTCCCCAAGGCCGCCCCCCTGGCGGGCGACGTCACCGCCGGGGCCCGTCGGGCGGTGGTCGACATCACTCCGAAGGGACCCGAGCAGCAGGTCCTGGTGGCCCCGCCGGTGACGCTGTTCCCCACCACCACCGTCCCGAACCCGTTCACGACCCCCACCTTCACCCTGCCCTTCAACCGCCCCGCCACCACCTTGCCGCCGTTGCCCACCACCACCACCCCCACCACCGTCGTCGGCCCATTCGGGGGTGGCGGCCCACCACGGTGAGTCGGCCGCCGGCCGCCGGTCAGCGGGTGGTCGTAGTGGTGGCCGAGGTGGCGGAGGGCACCGTGGCGTTGCCGCCGGCGCACTGCAGCACCTGGGCACAGGCGGCCTGCATGGGCACGGCGGCGAAGATGCGATCGGTGGCCACGCCCCCCGGGTTGTAGTCGCGGGACACCATCCCCAGCACCTCGCCCTTCTCGTTGATGAGGGCCCCGCCCTGGCGGCGGTCGTCGGTGGTGATGGTGTGCAGGATGGCATTGGACGACGACGAGGTGATCGTCCCCGGCACCAGGCTCGCCCCCGCCGCGGCCACGAAGACCCGCTGGCCGGGTTTGCCCTCGGGGTTCTCGGTGGCCCACAGCAGCGGCGGCGCGGCCCGCGAGATCACCAGCAGGGCCAGATCGCGATCTTCCTGCCAGGTCCAGAGGGTGGCCGGGCTCTCCGATCCGCCGTTGCGCACCACCAGCGGAGGGCCGGGCACGCGGGTCGAGGCCCGGACGGCGGCGAAGGTGGTGAGCAGGAAGCTCTGTCCTCCGAACGATCCGGCCACGACCGCCGATGCCTCGATCGGACGGCCCGCCTCGTCGAGGGTGTTCACCCGCCAGATCGAGGGCGCCACCTTGTCGCCCAGAGCCTCGACCGACAGGTTCGGCTTGGTGGTGGTCGGCTGGTCGGCGGGGCTGGAGGCGACCGGGGCTTCGACGATGGGCTCGGGGCCGGACGGGTCCTGGAGCACGACCTTGGCGCTGCCCGACTGGGTGTAGCAGTAGCCGCCGATCAGCCCCATGCACACCGAACCGATCACCGCGATGACCAGGAACCCGGGAACGCTGGGTGGCCAGAGGTGGCGTTGGATCAGCCCGTTGCGCCTGCGGGGCTGGCTGGAGCCCCCGGATGGCCCGGTCCACCGGTCGTAGTCCAGCGCCATCAATAGGACAGTACCGGGCGTACCATAGGGGACGTGGTCGCTCTCCTTGCCGTCCTCTTCATCGTCCTCCCCATCGTCGAGTTGGCCGTCATCATCCAGGTGGGCCAGGCCCTCGGGGTGCTCAACACCATCGGCGTCCTGCTGCTGGTGAGCTTCGTCGGCGCCTGGCTGGTGAAGCGCGAGGGCATAGCCGTGTGGAAGCGGTTCCACGAACAGGTGCAGACGGGCGTCGTGCCCAGCCGGGAGATCGCCGACGGGGTGCTGATCCTGCTGGCCGGGGCCCTGCTGCTCACCCCCGGCTTCGTCACCGACATGCTGGGCATCCTCCTGCTGCTGCCGCCGGTACGGGCCGCCGTTCGCACCGCCGCTCTCTACCGGGCCAGCCGCCGGGTCTTCCGGGTGGAACATGGCTGACCTGAGCCCCGGCGTCCCCAACGCCCTGCGGCCCCTCATCCGCCGCATCGTCTCTCCCACCGGCACCAACACCTATCTGGTGGGCATCGACGAGATCGCGGTGATCGACCCCGGCTCCGCCGATCCCGACCATGTCGACGCCATCGTCGGCTGCGGCGGCGACCGCATCCGGTGGGTGCTGGTGACGTCGACCACCTGCGGCCACGCCGAGGGCGCCGCCGCGGTGGCGGCCCGCACCGGCGCCCAGGTGCTCGGATTCGCGGCCGCGGACGGCTTCGCGCCCGACGTCGCGATCGGCGAGGGCTACGGGCTGGAGGCGACCGAGTTCCGGATCCTGGCCCTCCACACGCCGGGTACAGCCCCCGACCATCTCTGCTACCTGCTGGAGGACGACCGCTTCCTGCTCTCGGGCGACCTGGTGCGGGGCGACGACGACGACGGATCGAACGTTGCGGTGCCGCCGGCCGAGCTCGACACCGCCGCCTGGATGGCGTCGATCGAGCGGCTGGCCAAGCTTCGTCCGGGGCTGCGGGGCATCGGCCCCGGCCACGGTCATTTTATCGACGACGCCAAAGCCGCTCTCGCCCACCAGCTCCGCGCCGCCTAACCCCTTCCGGTCAGGCTCGTCAGCCCAGGGCCTGCTCGACGGCGGCCAGCATGCGGGCGGTGCAGCCGTCCATGTTCACCGGGGGAAGCAGTTCGTCGGCGATGCGGTCGGCGATGGCGGCGAACACCGACCCGGCGGCGCTGGTCGGGGCCGCCACCGACAGGGGCGTGCCGGCATCGTTGGCCAGGCTCACGTCGGGCTCCAGCGGGATGTTACCCAGCAGGGGAACACCCAGGTCGGTGGCCAGGGTCTGACCACCGCCGACGCCGAAGAGGGGATAGGTCTCCCCGTGGTCACAGGTGAAGGTGCTCATGTTCTCGATGACGCCCAGCACCTTGAGATAGGAGCGGCGGGCCATGTCGGCCACCCGCACGGCCACCTTCTGGGCGGCCAGCGCCGGCGTGGTGACCACGATCATCTCGGTGCGGGGCAGCAGCCGGCCCAGCGCCATCTGCACGTCGCCGGTACCGGGCGGCATGTCGATGAGCAGGTAGTCCATCGATCCCCAGTCGACCTTGACCAGGAACTCCTCCACCGCCTTGGCCAGCATCAGGCCCCGCCACATGATGGCCATGTCCTCGTCGTCGACGAGAAAGCCCATGCTCACGACCTTGATGCGTCCGGCGCCCACCGGCACCTCGAGGGGGGTGATCTGGCCCTTGTCGTTGCCCTCCAGCCGGCCGCTCAGCCCGAGCATGCGGGGGACGGAGAAGCCCCAGATGTCGGCGTCGAGGACGCCCACGGTGAAGCCCCGGGCGGCCAGGGCGGAGGCCAGGTTGACGGTGACGCTGCTCTTGCCCACCCCGCCCTTGCCACTGGCGATGGCGACGATGCGGGTGGTGAGCGGCACCTCGGTCTCGGGGGCGTGCTCCGAGGCGTGACGGCGGGCGCGCTGCATCACCGCGCTGCGCTGGGCCTGGTCCATCTCGCCGAACTTGACCGTGACGCCAGTGACCCCCGGCAGGCCCCTGACCTTCGACTCGACGTCGTCGCGGATCTGCACGCGCAGGGGGCAGCCGGCGATGGTGAGGGCGACAGTGACCAGCACGAACCCGTCGTCGGCGACGTCGATGGCGTTGACCATGCCGAGGTCGACGATGTTGGCCCCCAACTCGGGGTCGATCACGCCCCTGAGGGTGCCCCGCACCGCTTCCTCGGTCACGACGATGGGGTCACCAGGAGCCATGCCCTGGATTTTACCGGGCTGGGCCGGTAATATCCACCTCGATGGATGTCACCTCGGCCATCCCCACTCCCGTTGGGGCGAGCCCACGCCTCGACGTGCTCAAGGCCCTGGGCGACAACACCCGCTACGCCATCTACCTCGAGCTGGCCCGGGCCGGATCGCCCCGGTCGACGGCCGACATCTCCGAGTCGCTGGCCCTGCACCCCAACACCGTGCGTCCCCACCTCGAGCGCATGCGGGAGGTCGGTCTCCTCGAGGTCGAGGCCGACGGGCGGGGATCGGTCGGACGCCCCCAGCACCGGTACGCCCTGGCCGCCGACGCCCCCTCACTGGGCCTCGAGCCCCCCGCCTTCCCCCTCCTGGCCCGCATGCTCGTGCCTCTCGCCGCCGCCGCCGAGCTCGAGCCCGACGACGTGGCCCTGGTCGGCGCCGAGGCCGGCCGGGCGATGGCAACCGCCAACGGCCCCCTCGCCGCCATACCGGTGACGCGGCGCTCGTGCGTCGGGGCCGTCACCGCCATGCTCTCCGAGCTGGGATTCGACCCGGCGGTGGCCAGCGACGACGACCTGGCGACCATCGCTTTCACCCACTGCCCCTTCGCCGAGCTGGCGGCCGCCCACCCCGAGGTGGTCTGCCATCTGCACCGGGGCCTCATTCAGGGATACGTGGAACAGATCGGCGGGGCGAGCGTTGAACGGTTCGGCACACTCGCCGATCGCGATCCCTGCCAGGTAGAGCTTTCTTTCAGCTAAAATCCAGCAGGCCCCGGAACTTCAAGAGGAGTTGGGATGATCACTCTCACCGACAGCGCAACCACCAAGGTCCACGAGCTCATCCAGGCCGAGGGCAACGACGAGCTGGCGCTGCGCGTGGCGGTACGCCCCGGCGGATGCTCCGGCTACAGCTACGAGATGTTCTTCGACAGTGAGTTCACCCCCGAAGACACCGTCGCCGAGCTCGGTGGGGTCAAGGTCGTCGTCGACGCCGCCAGCGCCGCCCTGCTCTCGGGCGCCCAGCTCGACTACAAGGATGGGCTTCAGGGTGCCGGGTTCGCCATCAACAACCCCAACGCCACCCGTAGCTGCGGCTGCGGCCAGTCCTTCAGCTGAGCACGCCGATCGGGCCCTACCGCCCGATCGTCCGAGCAGGGGAGTGGTTGGCGGTATCGGGCCAGATCGCTCTGTCTGCCGGCGCGATTGTCGGTGGCGGCGTCGCCGAGCAGACCCGGCAGGTACTGACCAACCTCTCCACGGTCCTCGACACCGAGGGGGCGTCGTTGGCCGATGTGGTCAAGACCACCGTGTACCTCCGCGACATGGACGACTTCGCGGCCATGAACGCCGTCTATGCCGAGGGCTTCGGCGAGCATCGCCCGGCCCGGGCCACGGTTGCGGTCGTCGGCCTTCCCCTCGGGGCCCTGGTCGAGATCGACGCCTGGGCCTACGTCGGCTGACCGCAGCACCGCGACCGGTGGCGCCTGAGCCCACATCCGACGTTGGCGCAGGGCTGGCGATACCATCTCCTCCGCACGACTGAGGGGAACCGGCATGACCCGCCACGCTGCCCCGCCTGCCCGACGTTGGCTGTTGCTGGTGATCTCCCTGCTCGCGGCCTCCTGGCTCGGACAGGGCGTGGCCGGCGCATACACGATGGGGGTCAACCCCCAGAGCGGGCGGCCGGGAACGAAAGTCACCGTCACTCTCAAGGACTTCTTCGCCGCGTGCGTCGTGCTCTTCGACGATGTGCCGGTGGTGGCCGACAACGACCAGAACCCCGTCATCGGCTGCGAAGACACCTCGGTGACCTTCGCCATCCCAGCCGACGCAACGACCGGTGACCATGAGATCCGGGCCATCGGGCAGGGAGCCGAAACCGAGGTCGCCGAGCAGGCGCTCACCTTCCGGGTCACGGCGGGCGCAGCTGTCACCCCCTCGTCGACCACCGGCCCCAGCACGGGCGCACCGCCGGTCGACGAGGTGCCGGGGTCCACCCCGACGACGGTCCGTCGGACGCTCACCACCATGGCCGGCTCGTTCAACTCGCCACCGCTGACGTCGGCACCCGCAGGCTTCGCCGCGTCCTGCCCGCCCCGCCAGGTGGCCCTGATGCGGTTCGAGGTCACGCCGACCAGCGCCCGCCCGTCGGACAAGGTCTCGGCCACGACGACATGGGGCGACGTGGGCACGTGCAGCGAGGTCCGGGCCCTGCAGGCGTTGTTCGACGGCCAGCCCATCGGAAGCGCCCTCCCCGAGGCCGGCACCCTCGAATCGTTCGAGTTCACGGTGCCCGACGACGCCAAGGGCGGTCGCCACCGGCTGGCTCTGGTCGCCGCCGACGACCCGTCGGTCGAGCTCGCCTCCCTTCCGTTCGCCGTCGACCGCCCGGCGTCATCCACCGGTCGCCTCCTCCTGGGCGTGATCGCCGCCGCCGTGGTCGTCTTGTCGGCGTTGTTCCTGCTCTTCCGGCGCCGCCGGAGGCGCAAGGTGTTCGTCCACGATCTTGCTGCTCCGGCCGACAACTGGGGCGAGATGCTCGACCGGCCCGACGCGACGGCGGTCGTCTCGGAGTTCGGATTCGCGGCCGACGCCACCAGCGTCGATGTCCCCCCGACTATGGCCGCCGGCGCCCCGGTCGTCGTGGCCGGCGCCACCGCTGGCGGGGTCAGCATGGCCGGCGCACCTCGGGCCGCCGCCGTCGTCGCCGTCGAGGACGATCCGACCATGCCCGTCGTCCCCCTCGTGGTCACCAGCGGGCGCGACGGCTCGTACTACCTCCTCGAGCGGCAGAACCCCCACGCTCCCCGGCAGGGCAACGGCAAGCGCGGGTGGTACCGCACCCAGCGGTCGACGCCGGTACGGGGAATCCTGGGCCGCACCACCGACCCCCACACCGCCGGCGCCGCCGCCTCTGAGTTGGCGACCGGCGAGTTGGCGGTTTCGGCCCACGTGGTCATCGACGTCGACGGAGTCCTCGATCTGCTGCCCGACGACGTCGTCGCCGTCCACGGGCCCGGCGCCGGCGACCCTGGGCTCGAAGACGCCGTGCTGGTCATGCTGCTCGCCGGCTTCGGCGCCGACCCCGCCACCGACCAGCGCATCCTCGGCCACGCCGGGCCGTGGCTGGCGACCAGGATGGCCGCCCACGGCATCCCGGCCCGGCCCGTGACCGCGGCCGATCTCCGGGCCGGCGGAGCCGGTCTCCTCTCCGAGGGAACGGCGTTCCCCTGGCACCGGATGGTGGCCATCGTGCTCCAGCCGTCCGCCGCCGGGTCGGCGGCGCCGGTTGCCGCGCCAGAGGCGCAGCCCGACGCCACCCGCCTGGTGCCGATGGAAGCGCCGCCGACCGGGTTCGTGGCCGCCGTTCCCCCGGACGTCGCCCCACCGCCCCCGCAGACCGTCAGGCCGCCGGCCGTACCGATCCCCCCGGCCCCCGTCGTCGGGCTGTCGCAGCCCGTCGCGGCACCCGCCCCCGAGATGGTCGGAGCGCCTCCGGTCGTCGAGCGGCCGCCGCCGGCAGCCCAGGTTGCCCCCCCATCACCGGCTCCGCCCGTCGC
>Ga0136617_10006499_pt1 | contig 10434 bp, 9 predicted proteins | sample AntDrymUQ3222106_2_FD_129672 | JGI IMG/M metagenome (GOLD analysis project Ga0136617, IMG submission 129672) | Polar desert sand microbial communities from Dry Valleys, Antarctica - metaG UQ322 (21.06) | ecosystem: Environmental > Terrestrial > Soil > Desert | place: Antarctica: Dry Valley...
CTCGTTCGCCTGGATCGCGCCCACGATTCCGGGTAACACGCCAAGCACGCCCCCTTCTGCGCAGGACGGCACCAGTCCAGGCGGTGGCGGTTCAGGATACAAGCAGCGGTAACATGCTCCTCGGTCCGCCCAGAAAACGCTGGCCTGTCCTTCAAAACGGAAGATTGAACCATAGACGTTCGGTTTGCCGCTCAGCACACAAGCGTCGTTAACCAGGTAGCGAGTCGGAAAATTATCAGTGCCATCCACGACAATGTCGTAGTGCTGAAAGAGCTGGAGTGCGTTGTCACTCGTTAGCCGAGTCTCGTGGGTTTCAATCTTGATGTACGGATTTATATCGCTCAGGCGCTCGCGCGCCGATTCGATTTTCGGGCGCCCGATGTCTTTCGTGCCATGTATTATTTGCCGCTGGAGATTGGAGGACTCCACCACATCGAAATCGACGATTCCCAGACGACCCACACCCGCAGCCGCCAAATACATCCCTGACGGTGCACCGAGACCGCCTGTACCAATCATCAACACGCTCGCGGCTTTCAATTGTTTCTGCCCCTTGAGCCCAACTTCCGGCATGATTAAGTGACGGCTGTAGCGGGCAATCTCTTCATTGGAAAGCGAAGGTGGTTCGGCTGCCACATCCGCTTCTGCGGTGGCACCCCCGGCGATCGAAGGGACAATCATTAGCTTGTCGCCATCTTTGACCGGGGTCTCGGCGCCGGATTGATGTCGGATGTCTTCGTCGTTGACGTAGACGTTAACGAAGCTGCGCAGTTTGTTTTTGTCGTCATAAAGGTGGCTCTTAAGCTCCCCGAACCGTGTGCTCAGCTGATTGAGAGCCTCACCGGCGGTGCCCGCCTCAACTTCAAATTGAGATTTGCCGCCGGCAAACTGTCGCAAGGCGGTGGGTATGGTGATCGTGACTGACATTTTTACTTCCTTTCATCAACTTACGTTTAGGATTTCATCCTCTTTAAAGCGTGAACGATCCGGTTGCATTTCCCACGAAAGCAGGTCTTCGGCCCGGCCTGACTTAACCGCGACGACAATGTACGAATAGCCGGGCCACGCATGATCGAGATCATATGCTGAGGGCACTGCCGTGTGATCCGGATGAGAATGGTAGAAGCCGACGATGTCAAAGCCCTTTGAAGCTGCGTATTTCTCGCCGCGCATCAACTCCTCCGGCCGAATCAGAAATCGATTGCGTTTTGCCTCTTCCTCGCGTGCATTTGAAATCGGATATATCTCAGAGCAGACCTTGCCGCCGCCATTTCCCGAAAAGCTGCCGAGCAAGAGGCCGCAGCATTCATATGGATAATCGCGCTCGCCATGAGCTCCGATTTCGTTCCGTTGTCGTGCAGCTAATTGGATCATATGTGCTATTCAACATACCTCTCACCGCGGTCGCAAAGAATTGTCACTACGACCGCATTTAGCGCGAGCGTGCGCGCCATTCGCAACGCGGCACATACGTTCGCCCCGGAACTCGTCCCGACCAACAGTCCTTCTCCCTCAGCTAAACGTCGCGCTACTTCTTGCGCATCCTCAGTGGACACTACGTCGTTTTCGTCGGCAAGGGTTGGATCGTAGATTCCTGGCACCATTGCCGTGGCCATGTGCTTCAAGCCTTCGAGACCGTGCAATGGTGAATCAGGCTGTATTGAAATCGCGTGAACCTCCGGATTGAGTTCCTTCAGACGCCGAGCGACGCCCACGAAGGTCCCCGAAGTCCCCAAACCGGCGATAAAGTGCGTGATGCGTCCTTGGGTCTGCTCCCAGATCTCCGGTGCGGTGCTTTCGTAATGAGCGCGCCAATTGGCCTCGTTGTTGTACTGATCCGGATAGAAATATTTGTCAGGCTCTTTATCGAACATCTCGCGGGCGATTACTTGCGCGCCATCGGTCGACAGCAGCGGGTCTGTTTCGATCACCTTGACACCGAAACTGTGCAAGATCCGTTTACGTTGTGGCCCTGCGTTCCTGGGAAGGCAAAGGGTGACTGGATAACCACGCGCGGCTCCGATCATGGCATAGGAAATTCCGGTATTGCCGCTGGTGGCGTCGAGGATGGTCATTCCCGGCCGCAGTTTTCCGTCACGCTCGCCGGCCAGAATCATCGCCAAAGCCGGACGATCCTTTACTGAGCCGCCGGGATTCAAATGCTCAGCCTTCGCTAAAACTTCGACACCTGGCGGCAAGTCGCGTGCAATTCGGCGCAGGCGAATTAAAGGCGTATGGCCGACGATTAGCTCGATGGAATTCTCAGAGGTGCCTAAATCTGCTTGTTCAACAACACTGGCGCTCATGTTTCCAAATCTCCGTAATCCATTCCGAGAGTTTCAATGCTGCCGGAAAAACAAAATCGGTCGCGATTTCCTTTTCAGGTTCGCGACCGGTCTTTCGAAAACTTTTGCTGCGCTAGTCTTAGGTCAGGTGCCCTTTCACGCTGCAAGTGCTCTCCCGATCGCGTCCCAAACAACAGGCGCAACAGGCGCAATAGCAACAGCAGCAATGGTAAGTGTTATGCATTGGATCCTGATAACTCTGTAGGAGGATGATAGGTAACTTACCGAAACCCTGTCAAGCCAACTCGCCAGCCAGAGGCCGGTCCCACCGAGAAAAATGTATGAACGCCCCACAAAGGGCCTGCGGTAATTTCCAGGCCAGGAAGGGGGCAAAGCGAAGCGCGAGCCCCGCTCAAGATCCAACAGCGCTTAACCTTGAATTAAGAATTCAAGCCCCCAGAAAATTCGCAGGTTGGGAAGGTGGGCAAAGCGTAGCGGGCCCCCGCTCCAGCGTAGCGTCTTTTCGCGGGCTAGAAAAACCGCCGACTTTTTGAGCAGACCCGGTCCATGTCGTCCTGAAGAAAAGTAAAGCTGACGCTACGCTGGAGCAGGGCGCGCTACGTTTTGCCCACCTGCTGACCTGCAAATTTGCTCAACTCGAATTGCCAATTCAAAGTTGACTGGATTTGCCCTTGAGCGGGGATGCGCTCCGCTTCGCCCTTCTTGACCTGCAAGTTAGCGGGGCTTGAGTCCTTTTGGGAACCGTGCTCGTTATTCCGTCTGCTACAATTCTGCTCCTATGAAAACAGCAGGCCTTATTGGCGGTATCGGCCCGGAATCAACCATCGAATATTACCGATCGATCATCGGCAGCTATCGAGAGCAGAAACCGGACGGCGGCTACCCGGCCATCCTCATTAATAGCGTCAACCTCACGCAGTTACTCGAGTGGATGAACGTGAATGAGTTAGGGAGAGTTACTGAGTATTTGATTGGGGAGGTTGAAAAGCTGGCAAAGGCGGGCGCCGACTTTGGTGCGTTTGCCGCGAACACACCACATATTGTCTTTGACGAAGTCCAGCGGCAGTCGCGTATTCCGCTGATTAGTATTGTCGAAGCCACCTGTGAAAGGGTCCAAGCGCTGGGGTTTAAAAAGGTGGCGCTGTTTGGCACGCGCTTCACGATGCAGGGCCGCTTCTACCCAGACGTATTCTCGCGAGCAGGCATAAAGCTAATCGTGCCGGAGCCTGAAGAGCAGACTTACATTCATGACAAATACATCGGCGAGTTGCTCAACAACATCTTCCTTCCCGAAACGCGTCAGGCGTTGTTGGCACTTGCCGGCGAGCTAAAAGCCAGGCATGGAATCGAAGGCCTCATTCTAGGCGGCACCGAGTTGCCCCTGATTTTGCGCGACGATGAACACAACGCCGTTCGCCTTCTCGACACTACCCGCATCCACTGTGACCGAATTGTGAGAGAGCTATTATCCTAGAGGCCCACCGGGCCAAAGCCGCGGTGTGAATGGTGTGGGCAAGCTGACGACCCCTGTCGAGAAGGGTACACGAAACAGGGCCACACCTTCATCAGTGTAGCCCTCGGATTCAGAGAGCAGGGTGGACACTGCCTACTGGGTGATGCCCAGCTGCCAGAGCATGAAGGCATAATCAAACGCCACATCCTTGAGAGCGTCGTAACGCCCGGATGCACCGCCGTGGCCGGCCCCCATGTTGGTCTTCAGAAGCAGATAGTTCTTGTCGGTCTTCATAGCGCGCAGCTTTGCCACATACTTCGCGCCTTCCCAGTAGGGCACTTGGCTATCATTCAGCGAAACTCGAACTAGAGTATTCGGATAATCCTTCGCCACGATGTTGTCATAAGGCGAATAGGATTTTATATAAGCGTACTCTTCCTTGTTCTCCGGGTTGCCCCATTCGAGAAACTCCTGCACCGTGAGCGGCAGGGTCTTATCGAGCATCGTATTGATTACGTCAACAAAAGGCACGTAAGAGACGACCGCCTTGAACAAATCCGGACGCATGTTAGTAACCGCTCCCATTAAGAGACCGCCGGCACTTCCGCCTGAGATGACCAGCCGATCCTTCGACGTATATTTCTCCTTGACCAGGTGATCGGCAGAGTCAACGAAGTCAGTAAAGGTGTTCTTCTTTTTCATCAATTTGCCGTCGTCATACCACGGCTTGCCAAGGTCGCCGCCGCCACGAATGTGGGCGAGGGCGTAGACGACGCCGCGATCGATGAGGGAAAGGCGATTCGAGCTGAAGGTGACGTTCGACGGGATGCCGTAAGAGCCATAGGCTGTTAACCACAAGGGCGCCGTCCCGTCGAGTTTTACCCCCTTCTTGTAGACGAGAGAGATGGGAAGCTTCGTTCCGTCAGAGGCGGTTGCGTAGATGCGCTCTGACTTGTAGTTCGCCGGGTCGAAGTTGCCCAGTACCTCCTGGCGCTTCAGCAGTTCGCTCTTCCGCCCGGCCAGGTCGTAGTCGAAGGTCGAGGGCGGCGTGGTGAATGAGTTGTAGGAATAGCGAAGCTTCTGTGTGTCGAACTCGCGATTGGTCGAGACACCGGCCGAGTAAACCGGCTCGGGGAAATCGAGGTAGTGCGCCTTGCCGGACTTGATGTCGGTGAGCCGCAGTTTGGGGAGCCCGTTCTCGCGTTCCGTGAGAACGAAGAAGTCTTTGAAAATATCGATATCTTCGAGCATCACGGCGGGTCGGTGGGCAATAATCTCTGTCCAGTTGGCCTTGCCAGGGTTGGAGATGGGGACCGCGGCGAGACGGAAGTTGCGACCCTTGTCGTTAGTCAGAATGTAGAACTTGTCGCCATGCTGATCGACCGAGTACTCGTGGCCCTTCTCGCGCGCCGAGATGAGTTTCGGAGCGCCTGTAACGTTCGAGGTTGGGATGTAGCTCCACTCGTTCGTATCGGCACTCGAAGAACTAACCAGAATGTATTGCCGGCTGCGAGTCCGTCCCGCGTCGAGGCGGTAGAGTTCGTCTTTCTCCTCCGCGACGAGCACATCCTTCTCTTTGGGATCGCCGAGTGTGTGACGCCAGAGTTGGTGAGGACGTTTGGCCTCGTCTTCGCGACCGTAGAACAGCGTCTTGTTGTCGGGCGCCCAGAAAGCATAAACGACCTTGCCTAGTTGATCCGAAAGTTCTTTTCCTGTTCGCAGGTCTTTGATGTGAAGCGTGTAATCGCGGTGCCCGTCATGGTCCATCGAGTAAGCCAGGAGGTTCGAGTCGTCCGAAACGCTGTAGGCGTCGAGGCCAGTGTAGGGATGTCCTTTCGCCAACTCGTTCAAGTCGAGCGTGATCTCCTCGGGCGCAGTCATCGAACCCTTGCGGCGTGCGTAGATCGGATACTGCTGTCCTTCGACGGTGCGGAAATAGTAAAAGTAGCCGTCCTGGCGATATGGGACCTGCGTATCGGTCTGCTTGATGCGGCCGAGCAACTCTTTGTACAGAGACTCCTGGAAGGCCTCGGTTGGCTTCATCACGGACGCAGTGTGCGCGTTCTCTGTCTCCAAATAGGAGATCACTGCCGGGTTCGACTTCTCGCGCAGCCAGAAGTAGTCATCGACCAGAGTCTCGCCGTGGATATTTAAAGTCTTGGATTTCTTTTCTGCCATTGGTGGTTTTGGTCCCGCCGCTCCGCCTCCATTTGATTGGGCTAGTGCAGCGCGGCTAAACGTGAACGTGGAGATTGCTGCAAACAAAACTAGCAGCGTTAGGGATCTTAACTGTTTTCTCATGTCGGACCTCCTTTGTTACGGAATCTGGAGTTGCGGACGTCGGGGAGATCCGGCTTCTATGAATCGAGCACCGCAGAGTCTTTTGATTGGTATGTCGCCGGCGCACGGCCGGCTAGTCGTGGACGGTTCAACCACGCGGAGGGTCGCCCCAGCCTGAGCCTACGTACTTACCGTTCTTTACAAGACACGGCACTGTTGGATCACCATTCGAAAAGGAGAGCATCTCTGACCGACGCTCGCGATCGTTTTGAGCGTCGTAATCAACAAAAGCGATGCCCTTTGCATTGTAATGATCCCGTGCCTGTTGGCAGTAAGGACAGCCCGGCTTTGTGTAGATAACTAATGCCAACCTGAGGTCACCTCCGTGTGACGCTAGTTTAGCAATGGACGGGCGAAGTGAGAAGCCGGGACGAGTCGGATCAGTTATCATTTTCACACTGGAACCGCGATACTTCGCCAGTTATGGATGAACTCGACTCAACAATGCCCTCTCCCCCCGCGAGCGATCTGTTGACCCGTACGAAAATTGGTGGAGTGGAGATCCTGAGGATGATAGCTAATCCGGCCGCTGCCGTCGCGGTTCTGTATTGGAGCAGGATCTGCTCCCTGTAATTCTCCCACTTAAGCATGACCGTGCTACTTATGTTCCGGGCTGTTCGAGTGCGAACTATGATCGCCCCGGAGTCGCCAGAGAGGAAAAAGGGGCGAAAGAACCTCCCTTCGCCCCTTTTGCATAATCGGGTACCCGTTTCTACGCGCCTCGCTTAGCCTCGGCGCGCATCACGCCGGTCGCGCCTGAAATCGCGGGTGTCTCCGCGCAAGTCGCGACGATCTCGCCGCAGCTCGCGGTGATCGTAGCGCAATTCGCGTCTATCCGCTTTGATTTCACGACGGTCGGCACGCAGCTCCTGCTGCGAAGCTCCTTCACGTCGGTCATTGCGATACTCGCGCACGTCAGATCGCAACTCACGACTGTCTTGCCTTATCTCACGTTTGTCACCACGAATCTCCCTTATGTCCCCCCTAATCTCTCTCCGATCCGAGCGCAACTCCCGGCATTCCCAGGGCGCAAGACTGCAGCGGTTCGGCTCCTGCGCCATAGTTGGGGCCGAAAGACCGATAAACAGAGCGGTAGCTACTAACAAACTTCGCAAAAGTGTGATTCTCATTTTCAATCTCCTCCATCATTCATTCTTGGCTCATTCCAACGCCACACCGGACGAGCCTTGGATCCGGCCGGCACCTACCGAAGGTTCGGGAGGAGAGACAGACTCCACCGTTGCAAGTCCGAACCGGGCTCGCTGGCAGATTTAACTTTCTTCGGTTAGCCCCCTTGCTGAACTGTTAGACGCTGAGACGGTAGCAGAGGACGAGATTTTCTCAAGCCCGCGCCGGCGGTAGTTTGATTTAGACCGCGAAGCGTGGCGCAAGGAATAAAGTCTAGCACCTCAGCTAAGCTGCTCGGTTGGGGTGCTGGACTTTACGCTGTCGCCGGCTATCGCGGGCTGGTTGAGTGGTTCGGCCTGCGACGCAACTCTCTCTGACACCGGTCTAGTACTTGGGCACGCCGGGATCGACTTCGTTTGACCACGCCGTAATCCCTCCTTTGAGGTTTAGAAGACTGCCGGCAAACCCTGAACGCTTGAGTGCTTCGATGGCTTTCGCGCTCCGGCCGCCCTTTTTGCAATGCACGACGGTCTCCCGAGTGGGATCGATTTCCGACATACGGTCGAGCACCTGGCCCAGGGGGATATGTGTTGCATTAGGAATAGTGGCGATCGCGACTTCGTGCGTCTCACGCACATCAATAAGCTGGATATCTTCTCCGCTGTCCAGACGCTGCTTAAGCTCTGTGGCAGTGATTTCCGGAATTTGCTGTGTTGGTGCTTGACTCATGATTCCTCCGAAGATGAAATTAACGTCAGTTGTGATTTGTGGTAAAAAGTGAATTTCTATTCTACTCGCTGAAATTGAAGAGAAACAAGAGTAGCGCTCTGGAAGGTGGTGACTGCGTGCCAATTAATAGGGCCTACGGTAATTGGCAGGTCCAAGAAATTCTGCAAGTTGGGGGAATTCGCAGGTTGGGAAGGTGGGCAGAGCGGAGCGCGCCCCCGCTCCAGCGTAGCGTCTTTCGCTGGCTGAAAAACCGCTGACTTTTTAGAGACTCGGTCAGTGTAGTCTTGAAGAAAAATAAAGTTGGTGACGCTACGGTTGAGCGGGGGCGCGCTCCGCTTTGCCCCCATCCTGACCTGCAGATTAATCAGGCTTGAGTAGTCCCTGCGGAGGCTTTTCCTTCTCTGTCGCGGATACGTTAGACTTTGTGCTTGACGTTCTTGACTAAGCTTTCCAGTAGAAAGAGATGAAAGGTTCCCTGATGAGATTCGAGTTCTACCACGCCGGCCTGGACAATGGTTCTAAGCTCTCCGTCGACGGTACCGTTTCCAACAGCATCCATTTCTCGCACTGGGAAGGAAACCAAACTCCAGATGAGGTCAAAGCAGATACTTCGACCGAAATCGCATTGAATCTCGTCGCCTCTCCAAACAAGCAAAAACTCACTCAGGGAGTCGGGCTGGTAACCAACAACCACTTCGACACTGACGGTGTTCTTTCCGTGTGGACGGTGCTTAACGGCGAACGAGCTCTGGACTTACGCGGGCAGCTGGTACCGGCAGCTGAAGCGGGGGACTTTTCGGAATTCTCGACTGAGAATGGTGTGCGCGCCAGCATAGTTATCCAGGGTTCAGACCAGGCCAGCCCGAACAATGAAGCCGGTTCACCGCTTGCCGCCTATCTTGCCGGCAAAGAAATCAACGACGACGCTGAAGCATATGAGCTCGTGCTACCCGAAGTGGAGCGTGTCCTCCGGAACACTGGCGACTACGAGTCGCTTTGGCGAAGTGGTTGGGAGGCAATCGCGAACGCGATCGAGAGCTTCGAAAAGGGCAAATCTACGGTTGAAGAACATCACGATGCTCATCTGTCTTTGATTACTCTGGCGCCTGAAGTCTTTAGCCCCAGTGGATTTAATCCAACTCGACATGCCGCGCCTTACACGGCCATCTCCCATTACGCGCGAGGTCAAATCTTTTTGATCGCTACCCCGTTCCGTGACGGATGGATTTATCGGATTGATTATCCGTATTACTCCTGGGCGGAAACTGTGGTAAGGCCCGAAGTTAAGCGACACGATTTCGCCGGGCTGATCTCGAGACTAAATCAAATTGAGCAGAACCGCGATGGACGTTGGAAGTTGGACAATAGCGAGATGACTTCAGTCGTCAAGTTTCTCGATGCCGGCACTTCCGCGGCTTCCAGACTGCGCCCGGATGAACTTGTCAGTCTTATGCAAGCAGAGCTGTTATCGAAAACCACTGCCCGAGTCCAAGTATGATCCAAACAGTTTGGTTGAGTTTAGCGATCCACGAAACCACGAGCCCACACGAAAATGTTAGTGATATTTAGTGTAGCTCAGTGGATCGTACTGACTCTTTCGATTTAGTTACCGCTTAACTCTATGCGTTTTCGGCCTCACGTGTTCATACCTGCGGCAAGCGCTGTCATCGGTCACAGACTGAAGCCTATGATACCCCATGCATGACGTTGTAATTATCGGCGCCGGACCTGCCGGTCTAGCGGCCGCACTCTGGTGTGATCAGCTGGGACTGGACACTCTCATTCTCGAGCGGGGCGAAACCATCGGTGGACAACTCCATTCGATATATGGTGCGATAGAAAACTATCCGGGCGTGCTCGCTCTCAATGGGGCCGAACTTTTAGCACGGTTTGCCAATCAGATCGACAACGCCGGCTTTGACCTCTGGACTGAGGTTGAAATCGCGAGCGTCGATCTCGTCGCAAAACGCGTCTCGTTGCACAGCGGTGAACAGTTGCAGTCGATTAGCATTATCATCGCTACCGGCGTGAGACGCAGGCAGCTCGGAATCCCGGGCGAGAGTGACTTTTCCGGCAAGGGAATTGTTGACTCCGCGGCCCGCGACCGGAATCTGTTTGCCAGCCAGGACGTCTGCGTCATCGGCGGCGGCGACGCAGCCGTGGAAAACGCGCTGCTGCTGGCTGATGTTTGTGCGACCGTAACTCTCGTGCATCGTGGCAAAAAATTGGCGGCGCGCAGAGAATTTGTAGAGCAATTGCAGACGAATCACTGCATAACGGTTTTTACCGAGTCAATCGTCAGTCGTATTATTGGCAACGAAGAAGTAGAGGCTGTTGAGATACGACGCAAAGAAGCAATCAAACCATTTCAGATGGCAGTGCGAGGCGTGTTGATTCGCATCGGGGTGGAACCCAATACGGATTCATTCCGCGAACAGTTGCAGTTGGATGAGAAAGGCTACATTGTAGTGACCAGCC
>Ga0136617_10006500_pt1 | contig 10434 bp, 10 predicted proteins | sample AntDrymUQ3222106_2_FD_129672 | JGI IMG/M metagenome (GOLD analysis project Ga0136617, IMG submission 129672) | Polar desert sand microbial communities from Dry Valleys, Antarctica - metaG UQ322 (21.06) | ecosystem: Environmental > Terrestrial > Soil > Desert | place: Antarctica: Dry Valley...
CGGTATTCTCCTTGGCGGCGTGCCGGGCGTGACTGCCGGTCGAGTCGTGATTATCGGCGGCGGCGTAGTCGGCACGGAAGCCGCGAAAATGGCAATCGGATTGGGGGCGCACGTGACGATTATTGACCGTAACCTCGACCGCCTTCGACAACTCGACGACATCTTTTTGTCGAAAGTGCAGACGCTCGCATCCAGCCGCTACGCGATTGAAGAAGCAATTTCACACGCCGATTTAATCATCGGAGCAGTGTTGGTCGTCGGGGCTGCCGCGCCCAAACTGGTAACGCGCGAGATGCTCAAACTTATTCCGAACGGCGCGGTGCTGGTTGACGTAGCGGTTGACCAGGGCGGCTGTTTTGAAACGACGCACGCGACGACGCACTCGAATCCGACTTATTACGAAGAAGGCGTTCTGCATTACTGCGTGGCAAATATGCCGGGCGCAGTTCCGCGCACTTCTACTTTCGCGCTGACCAATGCGACCTTGCCGTATGCGCTCGATTTGGCTAACAAAGGATTCGAGAAAGCGATTCGTGAAGACAAAGGCTTGCTCGAAGGCGTAAATACTTTCGGTGGAAAATTGACCTATGAAGCCGTCGCCACGTCGCAAAATCTGAAGTACACGCCGCTCGATTCAATGGTTGACGGCATTGCCGCAAAAGCGAGTAATTAACTAAAAACTAAAAGTGAAAAGTGAAAAGTGAATAATTTTACTTTTCACTTTTCACTTTTAGTTTTTCACTAAAATAATGTCCGCGCGAATAAAAATTCTAACTGTAATTTACATTTTTATTCTCGCGGGCATCATTATTTTAGCCGATGTCAGGCAGACACAGTATCTTTTCACGTTTATCAAAAGTTTGCCGTTCGGCGACAAAATCGGACATTTCTGCTTGATGGGAATGCTTTCGCTGCTCGTCAATCTGGCTTTGAACGCGAAGACCTTTCGATTTTGGAAACTGAATTATTTACTCGGCAGTTTGATTGTTTTGACGGTTGTCACCGCGGAAGAATTTTCACAAATTTTTGTTCGCGGCAGAACCTTCGATGCGGGCGATTTGATTTTCGATTACGCAGGAATTTTTATTTTTGGTGAAGCGGCGCGTTTTAATTGCAGCAAAGTTAATTCGGGCTGGAATTTCTATTAAAAAGCTCCGAAAGATTATCAATAAGCTCTTCGCTCAGATTGCTGCTTTTGAGCAAATAAGCGTCCGCCCGATAATCCTGAGAAATTTCCGAATCCTCCTGTTCGAGACCGCTTAAAATAACGAATGGGATATTCTTCATTTGAGGATGCCGGCGCAGGATGCGGCACAAATCGTGTCCGGTCAGGTTTGGCATCACGGCATCGGAAACTACCGCGTCAATGTCGTTATCAAATGCCACTTCCATTGCCGCCAGACCGTCTTCCGCCAAAACTACGTCGTAAGCGGCTCTCTGCAAAACAATCTCCAAAAAACGGCGCATTGAATCATCGTCTTCGACAAGCAAAATTTTCTTTCTGTTAGAAAGTTTTTTTGGCGGCATTTATCTTTTCCGGCAACACTTAAATTATTGTTTGCAGGGAGATTATGAATTTATAGAATTTGCAAATTTTTATAGCTTTTCAAAAACACAAAAGCAAAAAATTAGCTTAGAGGAGTTTTCGGCTTTCTGTCAATGAAAAGATGTTAACAAATAAACTTGAGCGATTGAGTTGTAAGCGGAAGAATTACAATTTGAAAAAGTCGAACAAAAGAAAAAGTACCTCAGAATTTGAGATGCTTTCACTTCTTAACCTGCATTATTCCACATTACTTTCTGTCTTTGAATTGGTCGTAAAGTTTAGTGTGGCGGCTGGTCAAAGGCAACATTCTTCCGCCGATAAAAAGGTGTTTTATATTTGTGCGCGGCTCTAAAATATCGCCGTCGGTGACGACGATGTTGGCGATTTTGCCAGTTTCAATAGAACCAAGCCGGTCGCTGATTCCTAAAATCTGCGCCGGATAAAGTGTAACGGCTTTTAATGCTTCATCTTTCGCTAAGCCGTAAGCCGAAGCTAATCCCGCGTGATACGGCAAATCGCGCACTTCCGGTCCGCTGTCTCCGGTCGAGATAGCAAATTTAACGCCTGCCTTGTGCATTTTTGCAGGTGCCTCAAACAGATAATCGTAAGCGTCATCGTCGCGCACCGGAAGACTGTAGATATTTGTATAAATCACGGCGACGTTGTTTTGCTTTAACTCATTTGCCGCTTTCCACGCTTCCTGCCCGCCGATGATGATAGCTTTGATTTTCATCTCTTTGGCAAAATTTATGACGCTGCGAATATCACGTTCGCGTTCGGCGGTGAAAATCATCGGTTTCTCGCCGCGGATATATTGGGTCAGCGCATCCAATTTCAAATCTCTGGTCGGATAAGGCAGAGATTTATCTTTGGCAAAAGCCTCTTGAACCTTTGCGTAATTTTCCGCGTCCCGAAACAGTTTTCTCAAATCGTCCGTGCGCCGGTCGCGCTGCCGGACGGCTTCGCTGAAATCAACCGGCTGCGCTCCGGCAAACGGATTAAAACCGCCGAAAGTGCTGATGCGCGGGAAATTTATGACCAACCCGAAATTCGGCACAACCGCCATATCCGCCTGGGTCGAACCGTTCAAATTGATGACCGCCGCCTGACCTGAAATTATGCCTCCCGACGGCATAGACAAAACGCTGGTAACGCCGTTGACGCGCGTTACGTTGATGTGTGTGCTGTGCGGATTTACTCCGAGAATCGCCTTGGCGTTGGCGTTAAAATCGCCGGTTTCGGAAATATCGACCGAGCCGGGAACGCCCAGCGAAATTTCCGAAAGTCCCATATTCGTTCCCGCGTCAATCATTCCCGGATAAACGCTCAAACCTTTGCCGTCAATCGTTTCCGCGCCGCCCGGAACAGAAACATTCGCGCCGACAGCAGCGATTTTTCCGTTTTGAATGACGATTGTTCCGTTTTCAATCGTCGCGCCCGAAACGGTTACGATTCGCGCGTTCGTAATCGCAAAAGTTCCCGCCTTGCCGGTGACGTTTTGTTCCGAGCCGTCATTTTGTCCGTAAGCAGTCAGCAGCGAGCAGTAAGCAGTGAGCAGAAAAAAGCCGACACGAAGAACGCTTTTTGATTTGCCAATGAAAATAAAATTTATATTTTCCATTTTCCATTTTCCATTTTCCATTTTATTGATTTCCTCCGTCCGCGTCGTCGTGATGCGCTTTGCGTCTTTCCGTCGGTATCCTCGGCGCGGTTCCGCCGCTGCCGGGTGCGCGGTTGATCTCCATTTTTTCGAGTGCTTCGCGTTCTTTCTGCAGTTCGGCGCGTCGTGCAATATCCTTGCTGCGGTCAAAAAGAATTTCACCTTCAATCATCGTCATCTCGACGTGCGAATATACGCTGAACGGATGAACATTCCAGATTACGAGGTCGGCATCCTTCTTTTCCTCAATCGAGCCGGTGCGTTTGTCAATTCCGAGTTGTTTTGCCGGATTGAGCGTGATCATTTTTAACGCTTCCTGTTCGGGAACGCCGCCGTATTTTTCTACTTTCGCCGCATCGAGATTTAAGCGGCGCATCCGCTCATCCGAGTCGGAATTTATCGAAACATTGACACCGTTTTTATAAAGAATCGCGGCGTTATACGGAATCGAATCGAAGGCTTCGAGTTTATAACCCCAACTATCCACGAAAATCGAAGCTCCCGTTCCGCGCTTGGCGATTTCGGGCGCGATTTTGTAGGCTTCGAGCGCGTGCTGCAGAGTCGCCACGCGAAAACCGAATTCGTCCGCAATCAGAAGTAAATTCAAATGTTCGTCCGAGCGATAACCGTGCGCGTGAACAAGGCGTTTGCCTTCGATAACTTCGACAAGCGGTTCGAGTTCCAGATTTCGGCGCGGCTGAACGGCGGTTTTATCATTTTTGGCGACTTTTGCGCGGTAATCCGTCCACGATTGCCGGTAATCTCTCGCCCGCAGAAAAGCGTCGCGGAGAGTTTCCATCTCGCCCATTCTGGTTACCGGATAACGCGAAGGTCGTCCGGGTGTCGTGCTTAAACCGACGCGCTTCGGGTTTTCGCCGAGCGCGAATTTTATTCCGGGCGGCGCATCCGCTATCGGATAATCTTCAACCGGATGACCGTATTTAAATTTCACCACCGTATTTTGCCCGCCAATCACATTTGCCGAACCGTGCAGCAAATTTCCCACCGTTACGCCGCCCGCCAGTGCGCGGTAAATTGCAATGTCCTTCGGATTGATAACGTCGCGGGCGCGGGTCATCGAAGTAACCGAGTAGGCAACTTCGTTCACGCCGCCGTCCATCATCGAATGAGAATGACAATCAATGATTCCGGGCGTGACGAATTTTCCGGTCGCATCAATTACATTTGCGTCAGACGCGGCTTTTAAGTTTTTGCCGATTTTTGCAATTTTGCCGTTCTGAATAAGAATATCGGTATTCTCAAGCGTGCCGCGCACGGCGGTCAAAACGGTTGCGTTACGAATCAAAGTTTCGACTGTCTTTTGGCGATTTTGTGCAAAACCCGTTTGCAAAGTAATTGCCAGCAGCGAAACATTCAGGATAAAAGCAAAGATTTTTTTCATTTCCAACTCTCCAGAAGAATTCTAAAGTGTAAATTTTTCAATAAATATCATTTCAAATAGGATTCAAAATTCAAGATTTAGGATTTAGGATTCAAAATTGAAATCCTAAATCCTAAATCTTGAATCCTAAATCCTGAATTTTTCAGGGTGTTTTCGTTCCGCTGAACGGAACTGCGCCTTGCGGAGTCGTCATCGTGCCGCTGATTTGATTGCCGGTAACTCGTCCGGTGGCAACCAATTCAACGGTTGAGCCGCCGAATTCAACCGTTGCCGAAAAGCTGAAGCCTTCCGCCGTAACTTTGCCGTCTTTTATCGGCACATTACCGAGCTGTGTCTGCAAATTTCCGGTTAAAATCGCTTCCTGCTGTGTCAGGGTCAAAGTTCCCGGCAGCGGTTGTCCCGGCACTTCGACGGTGATTGAATAAGTGCCGCCGACCTGGGCAAGCGCGGAAGGCTGTGCGCCGGTTGCAGCTGTTGCGGCTGTTGCGGGTGTCTTCGGTTTTTCCTTCTGCTCGAAAAGTTTGCCGTCCACAAAAACGTGCGTGATTGTTTTGTCTTTGGCTAAAATATCGCCGCGTGAAACGGTCAGATTGGCGATTTTGCCCGCTTCGAGCGAGCCGAGCCGGTTGTCAACGCCCAAAATTTCCGCCGCGCTCAAAGTCATCGCGCGAATTGCCGCGTCTTTTGCCAAACCGCCTTCGACCGATTTATTGGCATTCGTCAGAAAATCATTGATGTTCTGCATTCCGCCCGATTGAAAAGCGAATTTCACACCGGCTTGAGCGAGCCGCGCCGCGCCTTTCGGAGTTTCCGCCCGCAGGCGCAAAATTTCCAAACTTTCCGCGTCGGCTTCGGGTGAAGCGGCGGCGGTGCGTTTCGGATAATTGAGCGACAGCAAAACCGGAACATTCTGCGCTTTCAATCTCGCCGCAACTTTCCACGCCTCTTGTCCGCCCGCAATGATTGCTTTCAGATTAAATTCGCGTGCTAAATCCAGAGCGCGAATGATTTCGATTTCCGAATTGGCGTTGAAAACAACAGGCATTTCACCATTCAGAACCGGAATGACCGCCGACAGCGAAACGTCGGCTTCGGGACGCTTTAAACCGCGCGGATTTTTGTCATAGATTTTGCGGATTTCCTGAAGCCGCTGCGCGTCGAGAAAAATCTGCCGGATGGCGGCAAACGTGCCCATTATCGAAGTCGGAAAACCGCCCGTGCGAAGCGTCGTAAAAGTAATGTGTTCCGCAAACGGCGCACGCAGAATCATTGACGAAACCGAATCGCCCGCCAGATTGATAACCGCCGACTGCCCGTTAAAAATTCCGTCGCGCGGAACGGTCAAAACCGTTGTAAAACCGGCGTTGCGATTCGTTTCAAACTGCGCTTCACCGGCTCTGAGTTGTTCGACCACAGCTTCTTCCGGCTGCAAACCATCGGGATAATTTGAATTGGACGGCGGTGCTTGAGTTGCCGGTGTTGTTTGTATCTGTGGCTGACCCGGCACGCGCGGCGGTGTCGCGGCGGCAAGTCCGAGACTTGTGTTGGTATCGAAAAAACCCGGATAAACGATTAAACCCGTGCCGTCAATAATCCGCGCATCGGCGGGAACTTTCGCATTTTCGCCGACCGATTCAATTAAACCGTTGCGAATGACAATTGTTCCGCGCGATAGATTCGGACCTGAAACCGTTGCGATTTGAGCATTGGTAATAGCAAAAGTTTCCGTGCGCGTTTGAGCGTCGGCAAACAAGACGAGAACGGAAAGCGCAAAAATTGCGGCAGACAAGCGCAAAATCAAATTTTTCATAATTTTTTTATGTGTAAAAAGACGGAGTTCGATATTCTTTTACGCAGTATAAATCAAAAGGTTTCAGATGCAAATCGAAAAACTTTTCTCTACTATTTACGATTCACGATTTACCATTTACCATTAAAGATTATGAGCGCAATTATTCTTTTCGATGGAATTTGTAATTTCTGCAACGGTTCGGTCAACTTTATTATCGAGCGCGACCCGCAAAAATATTTCAAGTTCGCGCCGCTGCAATCGGAAGTCGGCGAAAAACTTTTGAAGGAAAACGGAGTCGATAAAATCGAAACCGACTCGGTAGTTTTAATCGAAGACGGAAAAGTCTACACGCACACGACCGCGGCTCTGCGAATCGCCGGACGGCTCAGCGGTCGCTGGTCCTGGTTTTACGGCTTTATCGTCGTCCCGTCGGTCGTCAGAGACATTTTTTACAAATTATTTGCCAAATATCGCTATCAAATGTTCGGCAAACAAGACGCTTGTATGCTGCCGACACCGGAGATGCGCGAAAGATTTTTAGCAACTAATTAAAGGAGAAGAATTATGAAAGCAATCTGGAACGGCGCGACTTTAGCCGAATCAAACGAAACAATCATCATCGAAGGAAATCATTATTTTCCCGCCGACGCGATAAACAAAGAATTTTTCCGCCCGTCTGAGACGCATACGGTTTGCGGCTGGAAAGGCACGGCGAGTTATTACGATATTGTCGCGGGCGGCGCAACAAACAAAGACGCGGCGTGGTTTTATCCGCAGGCGAAAGACGCGGCAAAGGAAATCGAAAATCACGTCGCGTTTTGGAAAGGCGTTGAAGTTGTTGCGTGAAAATTCTTTAATCAACCGAAAGATGCCGATAATATAATTTTTTAAGAGGTAAAATATGGGACAAATAATTATTGATTTGCCGGTGCGCGTCAAGCGGCATTACAAAATTGATGACGTAGAATCGGCTAACGAACTGTTGGCGACTCTGCAAAACACGGCGCGGCGCGTCGAAGACGATTCCGACAAGTTGACTGCCGAAGATTTAGCCGACATTCGCGCCGCCGAACGCGCCCGCGAAAAAGGCGAGTTCATCAGCTTAGAGCAGTTGAAAACCGAACTCGGAATATGAAATACAAAGTTATCTTTGCGGCAAATATTGCCCGACAACTGCGCCGCATTGATAGAAAATGGCAACTAAAGATTGTTGCCGCCGCCGAAGCTCTGGGCGATAATCCGCGACCGCACGGTTACAAAAAATTGGTTGACGAAGGCGGATTGTATCGAATAAAAGCAGGCGATTACCGAATTATCTACGAAGTTCGAGATAACATTCTGGTCGTCAGCGTTTTGCGAATTGCCAAGCGCAACGAACGGACTTATTAAAAAAATTGCATTTTCGCCTTTAACGCCCGAAATACTTCAAAATCGCCAATCGAAAATCACGTCGCGTTTTGGCAAGGCGTTAAAGTTGTTGCGTGAAAATGATTTGCTCTTTTGCTCTAAAGGTAAGTGCAATTACTGTGATTACAAACCATGGATGTTACAAATAGTGAATTTGACAAATTAGATGGACTAACTGATAGATCACGATCTTTCTACTCAGCTTTGGAAAGTTTTTCAAGTTTTAACTTTCCTCCGACACTAGAAAATAACTATCAAAAGTTGCATAAAGTAATACTTGCAAATCCTAAACCTCCTGTTCTCGCGCACCTTACCATTGAAGGCGGTTCAAGAAGAGATTGGTTCAAAATTTTTAAGGAATCTGTTTTGTCTAATACGATAGATGGTTTTGGGGCTTCTTATTATCATTTTACCAATATAGAATTTATTGAAAAAGAATTCTTTTCTCTCGTAGTAAAAGAATTACCAAATTTGCAAATTCCACCATGGTCTACAATAGGAGGCGGCAATACTCGGCGAATCAACTATGAGTATCAAGCTCTAGCGTTTTCTCTACGCCGAACAATGGAGTATTTTGCAATAGGAATAGGCGCGTTCTTCAAATGTGATGTGACTCGAATACGAAAACTTAGCAATGCTATTGAAAATGCTGAACCTAAAGATTTAAGAAAGCAAGTCCAAAAAAGGTTGGAAGAATCATTTTTAAGAATTGAAGATTTGTTACCTCCTCGTGATGGAAAAGAAAAATCCGTTCGTGACCGACTTGCCCATTGGAACTCAGTCCCAGCAGGTCATTTCAATGTATCACGGGGTCAGGATGAATATATGATTGGACTTTTTGGTGGTGGAGAAAATCTCAGTTCTAGAGTAACTCTTCCCATTATTACATTAGAAGGAAAAGACAATACTGTATTTAAGGTTTCAAAACTATCACCTGTTTTATTTAATCAAATACTGCGAGTGGAAACAATGATATTTAATATATATGCGGATTTAGGACTTATTTAAACTCTATTTAAAGAACTTCTTTGTTTCTCAAAACCGTCAGCTTTCCAATCGCCTTTGATAAACTTTTACTTTGTCGAAAATATGCAATCGCTAACAACTTTAGAATACGGAAAACTGCTCGCGCTCGTCGCCCGCCACGCGCAAACGCCGATGGGCAGAGCGCGGCTGGAAAACTTACAGCCTTTGACCGGCAGATTGGAGCTTGAAAAGGATTTGCAAGCCGTCGCAGAAACTTTTGAACTCGCCGAAAAACAAGTTTCGTGGCGATTTTCCGAACTCGCCGACCCGACCGACGCGCTTGCCGTTCTAAAAATCAAAAACGCCACGCTCTACCCGACGACGCTGCTGGAAATCACCAGGCTGTGCAACCAGGCATTGTTTGCGCGTTCGGTTATCTCGCCCGAAAAAGATTTTGCGCCGACGCTCTGGCAGACGGTTGAAAATATCCCGAAAACGCTTTTTGACGTTTTGGGCAGAATCAACAAAAAACTGCTGCCGTCAGGCGAGATTGACGACGCGGCTTCGCCCGAACTCGCGCAAATCCGCCGCGAAATCAACAACCAGCGCGTCCGTATCACAAAATCGCTGGAAAGTCTGATGCGAAGTAATTCGGGCGCGATTCAAGATGAAATCGTCACGATGCGAAACGAGCGTTTCGTCGTTCCCGTCAAAGCCGATTTTCGCGGGCGCGTTTCCGGCGTGGCGCACGGTTTTTCGTCTTCAGGCGCAACCGTTTTCGTCGAACCGCTCGAAGCAATCGAGGCAAACAACGAACTGCAAAACTTAAAAGGCAAGGAAGAACGCGAAGTCGCCAGAATTTTATTTGCACTGACCGAAGATTTGCGCGAGCAGCTTCCCGCCATCGAATCGGCTGTCGAAGCAGTTGCGGAACTCGATTTCGTCAAAGCGAAAGCTGAATTTGCCGGAAAATTTAAAGCCATTGTGCCGACAATTTCGGACGACGAAACGCTCGATTTAAAAGATGCGCGACATCCTTTGCTTGAAGAAAATCTTCGCTCCGCTTTGGTTCAGGATTCAGGATTCAGGATTCAGGATTCAGGAAAAAATCCTAAATCTGAAATCTTGAATCCTGAATCTAAAGAAATCGTGCCGGTTACATTCAAACTGACCAAACAAAATCCGGTAATGATAATTTCCGGCGCAAACGCGGGCGGCAAAACCGTCGTATTGAAAACCGCCGGATTATTGAGTTTGATGGCGATTTCCGGTTTGCCCGTTCCGGCGAAAGAAGCCGAAATTCCCTTTTACCAATCCGTTTTAGCCGATATCGGCGACCATCAAAGTTTGTCTGCAAATCTTTCGACGTTTTCATCGCACATTTCAAACATCGCGGGAATGATGGGCGATTGCCACGCGCCGTCTCTGGTTTTGCTCGACGAAGTCGGAACCGGAACAGACCCGGAAGAAGGCTCGGCTCTGGGCGTGGCGATTGTCGATTATTTTCGGCGCGTCTGCGGCTCGCAGCTAATCGCTTCGACACATTATCGCGGTTTGAAAATTTACGCGGCAAACGACGAAAACGTCATAAACGCTTCGGTTGAATTCAATGAAAAAACTTTACAGCCGACGTATCGTTTATTGGTTGGACTCGCGGGCGC
>Ga0136617_10006501_pt1 | contig 10432 bp, 12 predicted proteins | sample AntDrymUQ3222106_2_FD_129672 | JGI IMG/M metagenome (GOLD analysis project Ga0136617, IMG submission 129672) | Polar desert sand microbial communities from Dry Valleys, Antarctica - metaG UQ322 (21.06) | ecosystem: Environmental > Terrestrial > Soil > Desert | place: Antarctica: Dry Valley...
CAAGCGGTATCCGTGAGATCCGGCAGTTCGCCCACAAGGCCCGACGGGATGAGGCGGCGATCCGGGCAGGCTGCACGCTTGTCTACTCGAATGCTCAGACAGAAGATAAGATCACGAGGTTGAAAGCGATCAAGCGGAGCATGTACGGGCGGGTGAAGTTCGACCTGCTGCGTCAGCGGGCGCTATATGCAGCATGAGCAGCCGACTCACTGAAAGCTCGGGGAAACTTGTGGGCCTTATGGCGAAGCGAAGGTGCGTCGCCTCGGGCCGTCGTTTCGTGCACACCCACCGCATGATCTATTGTCTGCCCATCAGGAGATCATCTTGCGCATAAAGACTCTTTGGTAGCCGCTGTCCAACCTGCGATCGGCCTCTTCAAAGCCCAGCTTCTCGTAGACCGCGAGGTTTTCGAACATCTTCTCGTTGGTGTAGAGCCGGATTTCCCACAGTCCGTTTCTTTTCGCCTCTTCCTCCGCGAAGGCCATTAGGGCGCGCCCAAGGCCTCTCCCTTGCTGATCGGGCCTTACGGCGACGTTGTCGACGAACAAATGTTCTTCGACCGGTCGCATCACTAACACACCGAGAACTTCACCGTCTTCCGCCGCAACCCACACATCGCCAGCGGCGATGAGCGAAGCGTAGTTGTCGAGCATCGGGGCCGGTTCCTTGCCAATACGCTCGACGTACTTGGAATAGGAAGCACGCACCAGATCTCTCACCACGGAGGTGTCGGCGGACCTGGCTGCGCGGATGTCTATGATCATGGCTTCCTACCTCCAAAGCCTCTGTAACGGGAATACTCACTGAGAATATATGCCCCATGTTAGGCAACCTAGCACCAGACGAACAGTGGCGCATCCGGCCGAGATACTTCGCTTCGAAACCAGAGGCCCGTAGCGGATGCCGTTCACCAAGAGCTGGGGAGGGCCCTGTCCTGGGGCACCAGCAGATTCAGCGTGCCGACCCTGGTGCGCACCGTCCTCGCCTTGTAGCCGTTGCGGTGCCCGGTGCGCCCCTCGCTACGTTCGTAGGGAGCGGTCCCCACATGCTCGGTCATCTCGGCCCCCAACAACTCCTGGAGTACCCTCTCTACGATCTCCTTAAGAAAACCACCGGGGGGTCGTCGAGCAGGGCCTCTTGCACGACCTCCTCGGCCAGCCTACGATGGTCTTGGGCCATCCTCTCCTGTAGGTAGCAGGCTTCGAACACCAACTCATGGACAACTCCCTTTCCTCGCTCCTGTACACGAGTCCATCTTTCCGCCGTTCCCCTCGTCCGGGACCTTGCAGACGAAGCGTCGGTTGCGCGCTACGTCGGGGCTCACTCCCTCCACCAGGGCGGAATCATTCCGCTACTCTGCACCACGCCATGGCAGTGCGGCCGGCACTTTGGTCACGTTCTTGATGCTCTCTAGATCCACCCACTCGCCTTTTCTTAGAGCAGCTCCTCGAGGTAGCCCGTGTGGTACTCGCCGGAGCGGAAGGCATCTTCTTCCAGGAGCCTGAGGTGGAGGGGGATCGTGGTCTTTATGCCTTCGAGGCGGTATTCGCGGAGGGCGCGGCGGGCGCGGCTGATGGCCTCCTCTCGGGTGAGGGCCCAGACGACGAGCTTGCCGACCATCGAGTCGTAGAACGGGGGGATCTTGTATCCCTGGTAGATCGCGGAGTCCACCCGGACGCCGGGACCGCCGGGAACGTCGAGAAAGGAGACCTCGCCTGGCGAGGGCATAAAATCGTTGTCCGGGTCCTCGGCGTTGATGCGGAACTCCATCGCGTGCCCGACCATCGGCACGTCTTCCTGTCTCAGGCTCAGGGGTTCGCCTGCGGCTATCCGGATCTGCTCCTTCACCAGGTCCACGCCAGTGAGCATCTCCGTCACAGGGTGCTCGACCTGTATGCGCGTGTTCATCTCTATAAAGTAGAACTCGTCCCCCTCGACCAGGAACTCCACAGTACCTGCGTTCGCGTACCCAGCCTCTTGGGCCAACCGGACCGCCGCCTCCGTCATCTTCTCGCGCACCTCGGGGCTTATGCCTGGCGACGGGGCCTCCTCCAGCACCTTCTGGCGGCGGCGCTGCATCGAGCACTCGCGCTCGTAGAGGTGGATGACGTTACCCTCGTGGTCGCCCATAATTTGCACCTCGACGTGCCGCGGCGCGACGAGTAGCTTCTCCAGGTAGAGCGTCCCGTCCCCGAAGGCGGCCTCGGCCTCGCGTCTGGCGACCTGCACGGCCTTGCGCAGCCCCTCCTCGTCCTCGGCTACGCGGATACCGCGGCCCCCGCCGCCGGCCGCGGCCTTCACCATGATCGGGTAGCCGATCCCTCCAGCCGTCTCCGCCGCCTCGTCAGCGGAGGAGGCATCGTCCGAGCCAGGCACGACCGGCACCTCGGCCTCCCCGGCCAGCCGCCGCGCGGCGGACTTGTTGCCCATCTTCTCGATGGCTTCAGCCGAAGGCCCGATAAACACCAGCCCGGCGTCCCGAACCGCCGCCGCGAACGCAGCGTTCTCCGCCAGAAACCCGTAGCCGGGATGGACCGCCTCCGCATCCGTCTCTTTCGTCGCGTCTAGCAGCACCTCGACGTTCAGGTAGCTCTTCGCGGCTGGCGGCGGGCCGATGCGGACGGCCTCGTCGGCGTGGCGTACGTGGAGGGCGGTCTCATCGGCGTCTGAGTAGACGGCGACGGCCGCCACCCCGAGTTCCTGGCAAGCGCGCACCACGCGAAGCGCGATCTCCCCGCGATTCGCCACCAGAACCTTCTCGAACATAACCCGCCAACCTCCTCCGAGCCGCCACGACCGGAGCGTCATCTTAGCCCTGCCGGGGGCCCCGCGCTCCCTCAGGTTCGGGAGGCGGCGATGGCCGGGGCCGCCGCCACGGCGACGAGCGCGGCCAGGACGACCTTCACCAGATCGAAGATTACGAAAGGCAGCACGCCCTGGGCGATGGCCACCGCCAGGGGCAGGTTCGACACCGCCGAGAGCCATGCAGCTCCGAAGACGTATATGATGACCAGGGCGCCGCAACCCCAGAGAAAGCTCGCAACGAGTGCCCGGCGGCGGGGTGCATTCGCGGCGGCGTAGGCGGCGAGGCCGGCCACGGCGGCGGCCAGGGGGTAGGAGACGAGGTACCCGCCGGTGGGACCGAAGATGACGCCGAGCCCTCCCTTGAAACCGGCGAAGACCGGCACGCCGACGGCGCCCACGAGCAGGTAGATCGCCTGCGCCAGCGCCCCGCGGCGCGAACCCAGCAGGAGTCCGGAGAGGACGACGGCAGGCACCTGCAGCGTAAACGGTACGGGCGAGAAGGGCAGCGGGATGGCTATCTGGGCGGCCACGGCCGTAACGGCGGCCATGAGCGCCACGCGGGTTATCGTCGCTACGTTCAAGTTGATCTATTATTCTAACTCTACAAGGTCCTGTCCCGCGCTGACAGCCTCCTCGGTCTCGACGAGGAACTTCGAGACCGTGCCGTCTTCTTCGGCTTTGATCTCGTGAAACGATTTCATCACCTCGATCAGGCCGACGGTGTCCCCTGCGGAGACTTCATCGCCCTCCTCAACGTAAGGATCACTCTCGGGATCGGGGCGGCGGTAGAAGATGCCCGGCATCTGAGCCTTTATGGTCTTCTCAGGCAATTCTCGCTCCTTCTAAGAGATCTTTTGTTGGGCGCGTCCGAGGGGACGGATCTCGATGTCGTTCTCAGCGAGCTTGCGGGCTATGGCCTCGGCCAGCTTCACCGCCCCCGGCGTATCGCCGTGGACGCATACTGAGTCGCAATCTATATCTATGTCCCTACCGCTCTCGGCCCTCACCTTGCCCTCGGTGACGACCCGGACGACCCGGTCGCCGACCTCCTCGGGGTCGAGCTCCTCCGCCACGCTGCGGGTGAAGACAATCTGGCCGTCATCTTTGTAACCGCGGTCAGCGTAAGCCTCCACCACCACCGGCTGGTCCATCTTCTGCGCCACCTCATATGTGACCGAAGCCCTCGTGCTGCAGAAGAGGAGCAGCTCCGGGTCAACCCTCTGTACCGCCTCAATGATCGCGCGCGAGAGCTCCTCGTCGCGTGCAGAGACCATATGCAAGGCGCCGTGGGTCTTCACGTGCTGAACCTCCATGTTGTAGAGGCGAGCGAACTCCCTGAGTGCACCAAGCTGGTAGATGAGCTCGTCGTGGATCTCGTCCGGCGAGACATCCATCTCCCTGCGGCCGAAGCCAACCAGATCTCGGTACCCCGGATGCGCGCCCACCGCGACGCCGTGCTCTCTGGCGAGGGCGACGGTCTTGCGCATGGTGTGTGGGTCGCCGGCATGGAAGCCGCCTGCGACGTTGGCGGAAGAGATGTATTGCATTAGTTCCTTATCGTACCCAAAGGAATAAGGGCCAAAGCCCTCACCCATGTCGCAGTTGAAGTCTATGTGCATAAGTCTTGATCCTTTATAGAGCTGGCTGTATCTATGCCTGAAAAGTTAACCATTGAAAGCTGACTTAATCTTCTCTAACTGCCCCCGCCGCTGCTTGCGAGCCTGCAGAGCTTCGTCAAGCGTTACAGACCGGAAGCGGGTCTTATCATTTGTCTTGGTTTGGGCTAGGCGATCTAGATCGGCCGTGATGACGGTCCCTATGGTAGCGAACCCGCCGCCGGTGATGGCGTCCCTCGCGAGCACGATAGGCTCGCCACCGGGCACCTGTATCGAGCCCATGGGGTAGTTTATGTCCACGACGTTCCCCGGACCGCTCCCCGCCCCCGAGGGCTGTTCCCGTTCCACGAAACCTAGCACGCCGCCCCGGTAACGGTAGCCGGTGCGGTCGGCGTCCGGCGTGACGGTCCACTCAGTACCCAGAAATTCCTCCTTACTCTCCTCAGTGAGGAGATAGCTGCAAAGACCGATGATCACCCGAAGCTCGGACTCGTCCGAGAAGGTCGGGATCTGGTCTGGAGTCACGCCCGTGCCCACGTGGCCTGCGCCGTTCCTCGACTCCCCGATGTGTAGCTCGTCGCCTTCCTGCAGGGCTCGGCCCTTATAGCCACCTATCCCGATGTAAGTGTAGGTCGAGCGACTTCCGAAAGAGGCGGGCACATCTATTCCGCCGGCAACCGCCAAATATGACCTAGCGCCAGCTTTCAGGTAGTCGAAGGAGAGCACATCGCCGGCTCTCACCTGAAGCGCCTCCCAGGTCGCGACTTCATCGCCGTTTATCCTCGGCGGCATCTCCGCGCCCGTGAGGGCAATGATAGCGTCCTCTGTGAACTGTAGACGGGGACCGAAGTAGGTGATCTCGAGCCCTGCAGCATCTGGCTCATTGCCAACCAGGTAGTTGCCCAGCTCATAGGAGAAGAGGTCCATAGCGCCAGAGGGCGGCAGCACGATGTCGTACTTTCCGGGCCGTCCCGCGTCCTGTACGGTCGTAAGAAGCCCTGGACTCACGATCCTAATCGCCATAGAGCACCCCCAGTATTTCTTCGTTGTAAGCCTTCGGATCCTCTAGCGAGCGGTCCGAGTGGAACGTGAAGTCCCTCTTACGGTACTCGAAGGTCCCAGCCTCAACCTCGGCCCGGATCCGGTCGAACTCGTCTCGGTCGATGCGACGGTACTTGAAGATGTCGCCGGGTTTAAGGAAGGCTATGAACTCTTGGAAGTCCACGAGACTCTGGTTAGGGTCGAACATTGGGGCCGGAGCCATACCGATGAGCTGGTATCCGCCGGCGCCCCTCACTGGGCGGATGTTCGAGAAGGAGCCGCCAAGTTCGAGTGCGCGCTCGGGGGTGTCGGTGCGGGGCCGGATATACTTAGGGGCTTCAATTCGCTCCTCTGGCGGAACCAGCTGGTAACAAAAAGAGGTTCCCGGAGTAAAAGCCACCATGGTCACCAAGTAAGGAGAGCCACAGTGAGCAGCAATAAAATCTTCCGTTGTTCTGTAACCATTGACGCGTGCAACATATTCTATATCTGTAGACTGGGGATCCGGGTGCCGATCTCGAAATCGCATCAAGGTCTCATGAGTCCACGGATCCTGATACATTACTGGGATGTCGATCACCTGAGTTCGTAGTTCAATTTGGGCTTCGTCGACAAGGCTCTCTTCGATTTTCTTGAGCTCTGCAATAAGGTTGTCTGGATGGAGTTTATCAGGGTTAAAGCGAACCATATATGACGCGTTAGCATGACAGATGTCTATGATACCCGGGAGTTCCTTCTCACGGAGATGCTGAGTAATAGACACGGCCTTAAAGTTGACATCTAGGCTCATCGCTTCGTCGAGCTGGACGAAGACAAACTCATCTCCGCCATATTCATACCGTGCCGGAGGCAACTTGATTTTTCTACTGTCATTCATAGGACGTCAATACCGCCTTTACCCATAAATCTATCGCCGTTCTTCACGAAACGCTTGTACGAAGTCTAGACCTGCATCACGTACTGTTATCCCTACTTGACTTTGTATGAGTACTAGCGGCTGAGAGATGCTCGGATTCGGATGCCGCTTGTCGGTGGAAATCCGGGCCAGCCACAGTCGCGCAGGCTGCGCAAAGGGGCGCGTAGGAAGATCTCGGATCTCTATCCATCTCTACGGCAAGGTACGAGTGATCACACCGACTGCAGAGGACTCGGGCCTCCCAGGGATCGTCAACCTCCTCTTTAGGATCGTACGGACGCTCTAATACAAACCAGTTTCTGCGAGCGAACCGAAGGGCGACCCCGTAAATCAAGATTGCGAGCGCAAAGGTGATGATAGGCGCCCAAGTGACGCCGAAGGCTTCAGTACCAAACAGAAGATAGAGACCAACCCCTGATGAGACAAACCATGCGCCGAGTCCGGCCGGGTTAAATTGGGGAACACGCCCAGGCCGAAATTCCGTTTGCTCCTCGGAACTAGTCTGTAAACGTTGATAACCGATCTGCGTTAGCGCGATGCCCGTCCAGCTCACGATAAGAACAGCTTGAATTGCTAAAGCCTGTACAAGATATTCAAAGATGTTGATCAGCATTAGCAGATAAACAATAACGCCTACTATCGCGACCCAAACGGTCCTAGGAAGTGCAACCTTCAAGGCTCGAGCAACGAAACTTTGCAGGTTCGTTGAGGCCAAATAGAAGTTTGCAGTATTTATTTTCGTCTGCGTAGCCCAAACCAGAATTACACCGAAGAATCCCATCAAAGACACGAGCGCCAGCACCGATGAGGTTTCCGTGAGTGCACCTGCGCGAGGTACTGTTAAGGCCAAATAAATTCCAGCGACGCCATTGACGAGCCAAGTAAGCAGGTAGAAGACAGGCCCAAAGGTTATAATCCCGTGGAACCTTTCATCCTCCCTACGCGCGAAGCGTGCGTAATCCATCGTGAACATCATCAGAATAAAGACGCCCATATAAACAGCGAACCCGTATAGCCAACCTGGACCTGCGACTACAGGTGGAGAGTCAGGCTGGAAGGTTAAAAAGTTCGCGCGATTACCATACTCAACGATAGCCCATATGACAGCAGCCGCAAGGCCTACAACATACAAGGGAAGCAGAACACCATTAATCTTATCTAGCCATGCTACAACACCGCCGAGCACGAGTACCGAGCCATAGATCGCAACAAGCAAGTACCATAGTTCTAACGGGAATAAACCAAAGTACTCCTGGAAGACTACGGATATGACCGAGCTCTCAAACACAGCGAAGAAGATGCACGATGAAGCGAATAAGAGGGTAGCAAGCGCCGCTCCGACGTAGCCGAAGATGCTTCGTGAGAATAGTGCCACAGTGAGCCCGGTCCGAGCCGCATATGCGCTTACCACGTAGTTGATAACCCCATAAAGGACAACGGACAATACCATGGCGATAATTGCGTTGACCGTTCCCACAGCTAACGCAACTGTGGGAGCTACGATGAGGTTGAACATGGAAGTAAAGACTGCGCTATATGCCATTAACAGGGATGTCCGCGAGCTGCGCCAAGACCTAGGAACGACGTGGAGGGAATAGTCCTCTGTCCTAGCCTCCTGAACCACTTGCGGATCGTCTGTGTACCTTATATCAAGGGCCGGAACAGAGTTTGGCCCAGGCCCTTTGCGCTGTGCGTCATCCGCCATGATTTGCGCTCCTTCCTAACCTTCTTCTGTCGCCTTGCGTCCCGCGGAATGCTTTCTGTGGAACTAAGAGATTTGTCCTTCGTTCTCCTCTCACCCGCTGACTTGCGGCTCGTCTATGGACTCACTCAATGCACTCGCAATAAACTCCACGTCCTCGTCGGTCAGGTTCAGAGGCGGCGCGAGAGTGACGATGTTGTTGAAGCCGGCGACCGTGTCGGCGGTCTGTCCCACGATGAGGCTCCGCTCCTTGCACTTGGCGACCACTGCGTTCACCTTCTCGTCAGAGGCCGGTTGCTTGCTTTGTCTGTCCTCCACCAGCTCTATGCCGAAGAGAAGGCCCTTATTTCGAATCTCGCCCACGTTGGGACGCTCCTCGATCACCGAGAGCTTCTCGCGCAGCCTCTCGCCCATCATTGCCGAACGTCCGGGCAGGTCTTCATCGTCCATGATCTGGATGTTCCTTATCTGATGCATGGGCAAACAGAGTGTCGTCGGCTCCTCACCGTCGTCTAGATAGTCTGCGCATCGCCTCGAAACGTGCCTGTTCCCGTGCAAGATAATTACGTAGAATGGGGGTCTCCGAACAGGAGACCGCTTGCGTGTGCGGAATGCGCCCCTCCTACCATGCCAGATAATGGCGCTTATCCGGCATAAATAGGTGGCGTTACCCGAAGCGACGGCGGTCTCTTCCGTCCGGCTCCTCGATCGTACCCGAGGCGGCGCTGCCTTTTGCCCCGCCCTCCCAACGGACGTCCGTCCACCTCTTCTCGCTGCGACCGCTTTCGACGGTCTTCTCGATAAAGTGGACGCCTCTCGCCCCGTCGTGGATCGTCGGAAAAGTTTGCCGCGTCCCGCCGGGTTCATGCTCCCCCTTTCTGATCCGTATCTCCTCGGCGACGCCCGCGTAGACGTTGGCGAAAGCCTCGATGAACGCCTCGGGATGGCCGGGGGGGAGCCGGGAGGCCATCTTCGCTTCTTCACAAAGGTAGTCGTTGCCCCTCTTGAGCACCTGGGCGGGGGCGGCAGCGGGCTTGAAGAAGAGCTCGTTCGGCTCTTCCTGGTGCCACTGGAGGCTGGCCTCCGAACCGTAGACGCGGATGCTCAGGCAGTTTTCTTCCCCGGTGGAGACTTGGGAGCAGATCATAACTCCCCTCGCCCCTCCCCCGTAGCGGACGAGGAGGTTGCCGTCGTCGTCGAGGCGGCGCCCCGGTACAAAGGTGGTGAGGTCCGCGCAGATTTCGAGGATGTCCAGACCCGTGATGGTGGAGACGAGGTTCTCAGCGTGGGATCCTATGTCCCCTATCGCCCCGGCCATTCCGGAGCGCTCCGGATCGGTACGCCACTCTGCCTGCTTGGCGCCGGCCTCTTCGAGCTTCGCGGCGAGCCAGCCTTGGTTGTACTCGACTATAACCTTGCGGACCTCCCCGAGGTAGCCATGTCTCACCATGTGCCTGGCCTGCCTGATCATCGGGTAGCCAGTGTACTGGTAGGTGACCGCGAAAACGACACCGCTTTTCTCCACGACCCGGATCAGGTCCTCGGCCTGCTCGGAGGTGTGGACCATCGGCTTGTCGCACACCACGTTGAAGCCGGACTCGGCGAAGGCGCGCGCCACCGGATAGTGCAGGTGGTTCGGGGTGACGACGCTCACGAAGTCCACGCGCTCATCTTCTGGCAAGGAGAGCTCTCCTTCTAGCATCTCCTCCCAGGTACCATAGTTTCTCTTCTCCGCGAGTCCCAGCGCGCGGCCCGAAGCTTTTGCCTTCTCCGGGGTCGAGGAGAGGGCGCCTGCGACGAACTCCACTTCACCGTCCATGAGGGCGCCGGCACGGTGCACCGCCCCGATAAAGGCGTCCGAGCCCCCGCCTACCATGCCCATCTTGAGCTTCCTCACGCTACTCCTTCGCGAAGGCTGCGTCGAAGGCCGCGGTGAGGCCTTGAAGTCTAGCCGGCGGACGAAGTCTGCCGACTCCTTGGCGCCATGCACCCTGTCCATACCGGCGTCCTCCCACTCCACGGAGAGAGGACCATCGTAGCCGATGCGGTTGAGGGCCCGTATCACGGCCTCGAAAATCACCCCTCCGCGGCCCACCGATCGGAAGTCCCAGCCGCGCATGTGGTCGCCGAAAGCGAGGTGCGAAGAGAGGATGCCGCTCTCGCCATCGAGCGTTCTCTGGGCGTCCTTCATGTGGGCGTGGTAGATCCTGCCCGAGAAGCGGTCGACGAACTAGGTGGTTGCCGATGGTGAAGCACTCGAGACCGTTCTCCTCGAGGATGTCCAGGCGGCCCCGGGCGTAACCGTCGTCCGAGAGTGCTTTCCGGACCTCGAAATGGTCGCCCCAGCAGGCC
>Ga0136617_10006502_pt1 | contig 10431 bp, 8 predicted proteins | sample AntDrymUQ3222106_2_FD_129672 | JGI IMG/M metagenome (GOLD analysis project Ga0136617, IMG submission 129672) | Polar desert sand microbial communities from Dry Valleys, Antarctica - metaG UQ322 (21.06) | ecosystem: Environmental > Terrestrial > Soil > Desert | place: Antarctica: Dry Valley...
CACTAGCATGGATCCGATCGTGGCCGCAGACCTTCAGCAGGACACGACCGAGCTGCTCCAGCGCCTGATCCGCTGCAACACGGTCAACCCGCCCGGCCACGAGCGCGTGGCGCAGGAGGGCCTCGCGGCCGACCTGCGCGAGGCGGGCTTCGAGGTCGACCTGCTCGGCGCCGAGCCCGAGCGGCCGAACCTCGTCGCGCGCCTGCGCGGCGCCGCCGACGGTCCGGTGCTCTGCCTGCTGTCGCACGTCGACACCGTGCTCGCGACGCCGGCCGACTGGTCGCGCGATCCGTGGTCGGGCGACCTCGCCGAGGGCTGCGTCTGGGGTCGAGGCGCGCAGGACATGAAGTCCCAGACCGCGGCCGAGGTGGCGGCCGCGCTGTCGCTCGCGCGCTCGGGCTGGCGCCCGGCGCAGGGCGATCTACTCGTCGTCGTGGTCGTCGACGAGGAGGTCGGCGGCGAGCTCGGCGCGATCTGGATGTGCGAGCACCACCCCGACAAGGTGCGCTGCGACTTCCTGCTCAACGAGGGCGCCGGCGCCGTCTTCCCCTACGACGGCGGGCGCTACTACGGCGTGTGCGTCGCCGAGAAGGGCGTCTTTCGCTTCCGCGTGCTCACGGACGGCATCGCCGGCCATGCCTCGATCCCGAGGATGGGCGACAACGCGCTGCTGAAGATGGCGCCGCTGCTCGCACGGATGGCCGAGCGTCAGCCCGGCTACGACCTCACCGACGGAGCGCGCGCGATGCTGGAGGGCCTCGGCCTCGAGGTCAACGGCGGGGTCGACCCGGCGCTGGAGCGCCTGCGATCCACCGACGCCGGCCTCGCCCTGCTCGTCGAGCCGATGCTCGGCGTGACGCTCACGCCGACGCGGATCTGGGCCTCGGAGAAGATCAACGTCATCCCGGCGAGCGCCGAGCTGCGCGTCGACTGCCGCGTGCCCCCGGGGCTGGGCGCCGACGACGCGATCGCGCGTATCCGCGAGGTGCTCGGCGAGGACGGCTACCGGTTGGAGTTCACCGAGCAGGTCGTCGGCAACGCGTCGCCGGTCAGCTCGCCGCTGATGGACGCGATCGAGGACTGGGTGCGCGTGAATGACCCTGGCGCGCGCGTTGTTCCGATGATCCTGCCCGGGTTCACCGATTCGCGCACGTTCCGCGATGCGTTCCCCGACTGCGTCGCGTACGGATTCTTCCCCCAGCGCCATATGAACCTCTACGAGATCTCCCCGTTGATCCACGCCGCCGACGAGCGCATCGACGTCCGCGACCTCGGCTTCGCGGCGACGTTCTTCCGCGACGTATGCAAGGAGCTGCTCGGTGGCTGACAAGCTGCGGCTCGGCGGGATGGCGCTGCGCAACGGCCTGCTCGTCCACGGGCCGACGCACTGGGCCGCGGCCGTGCGCCGCCGCGACGGGACGATCGCGACCGCCTCGGGTCGCAAGCCGCGCGCGCGCGGCGTCGAGAAGCTCGCCGGCGTTCGCGGGGTCGTGCGGCTCGGCGAGGCGATGCTCGTCATCCCGCTCGTCAAGCGCGCGCTGCCCGAGGCCAAGCTGCCCTTTCAGGACGTCAGGGTCCTGGGCTCGATGCTCGCCGCCGCCGGTGGCGGGCGCCTGCTGCGCGGCCGCATGAAGGCCGGCACCGGCGCCGAGGCGGTCCTGGCGGCGGTCTCGTTGCTGCCGAGCGTCGTCGCGCTGCGCGGCGGCGAGCTCGCCGAATACCACGGCGTCGAGCACAAGGCGATCGCCGCCTACGAGACCGACACGCCGGACGCGGCCGACGCCGCGAAGGAGCACGACCGCTGCGGCTCGCACCTCATGACGCCGCTGCTCGCCGCGAACCTCGCGGGCGCCGCGCTGCTGCGCCGCACGCTCGAGCGTCCCGGTCCTGCCGCGCAGTTCGCGGTCGGCGTCGCTTCGCTCGGGATCGCCGTCGAGGTCTTCGTCTGGTCCGAGCGTCATGCCGGCAGCGCCGCCGCGCGCGCCCTGCGCCGTCCAGGCCACGAGCTGCAGCGTCTGCTCGGCACGCGCGAGCCGACCGAGCACCAGCTCGAGGTCGGGCGCGCCGCGCTTGCCGAGATCCTGCGGGTCGAGGCACCTACCACAACCGCATGACCACGGAAGGCACAAGGCATGGACGCCGCCCCCCAACAGACCTTTTTGGACTCGGTCAAGAACTTCGGCCTCGAGTGGTCGGGGGTCTTCACGATCCTCTTCATGTTCCTCATCTGCTTCTTTTTGTGGCGGACGCTGAAGCTGATGCCGCGCACCAAGCCGGTGCAGATCAAGCCCGAGGTGGAGACCTCGATCGGCTGGGAGGACATCGCCGGCGTCGACGACGCCAAGGACGAGCTGCGCGAGGTCGTCGAGTTCCTGCGCGATCCGAAGAAGTTCGCCAAGCTTGGGGCGCGCGTGCCCGCCGGCGTGCTGCTGCACGGCCCGCCCGGCACCGGCAAGACGCTGCTCGCCAAGGCCGTCGCGCACGAGTCGGGCGCGCAGTTCTTCTCGCAGTCGGCGGCGTCGTTCGTCGAGATGTTCGCGGGGCTCGGCGCGGCGCGCATCCGGCGGCTGTTTCGCGAGGCCCGCAAGCACGCGCCCGCGATCATCTTCATCGACGAGCTCGATGCCGTCGGCGGCCGCCGCGGCTCGGACTTCTCGGGTGAGCGCGAGCAGACGCTCAACCAGCTGCTCGTCGAGATGGACGGCTTCGACTCGACCGGCGACGTCGTCGTGATGGCGGCCTCGAACCTGCTCGAGAAGCTCGATCCGGCGCTGCTGCGTCCCGGCCGCTTCGATCGCCAGGTGTTCGTCTCGCCGCCCGACATCACCGGCCGCGAGCGGATCCTCGGCGTGCACACGCGCGACAAGCCGCTGCGCGAGGACGTCGACCTCGGCACCGTCGCGGCGCAGACGAGCGGCCTGACCGGTGCCGATCTGGCGAACCTCTGCAACGAGGCGGCGATCCGCTGCGGCCGGCGCAAGGGCACGGCGCTCGGTCGCGACGACTTCGACCAGGCGCTCGAGCGGGTCATCGCCGGCGTGCAGTCGCGGCGCATCCTCAATGCCCACGAGAAGCGCGTCGTCGCCTACCACGAGGCCGGCCACGCGCTCTGCGCCGAGCTGCTGCCGGGCGTCGACCGCGTCCACAAGATCTCGATCGTGCCGCGCGGCCGCGCGCTCGGCTACACGCTCAACCTGCCCGACGAGGATCGCTACCTCAAGACGCGCGAGGAGCTCATCGACCACATGACCGTGCTGCTCGGCGGGCGGATCGCCGAGCAGATCGTCTTCGGCGAGGTGACGACCGGCGCCTCGGACGACCTCAAGCGCGTCTCCGAGGTCGCGCGCGCGATGGTCTACGACTACGCGATGGGCACCCCCGGGACGGCGCAGCGCGCGATCGCCGAGGGGGACGCCGGCTCCGAGCAGTTTCGCCGCGTGCGCGACGAGGAGCAGCACGAGCTCGCCTTCGAGGCCCAGCGCGCCGCGCACGAGCTCCTGTCCAGCCAGCGCGGAAAGCTCGAGGAGTTCACGCTCGCGCTGCTCGAGCACGAGGTCCTCGAACGCGACGACATCGACACGATCATGGAGGGCGTCCCGCGCATGCAGCGCAATGCGGGACAGCAGGGCCTGCGGGTCGTCGCCGTGACGGCGCGACAGCAGCCGAGCAACGCGCGGACGTCGGCGCCACCGTCCGTCGGCTGACGCCCGCAGCGTCCGCGAGGTCGCGCCAATAGGATGCGCGCATGTTCAACCGCCTCGATCACATCGGCGTCGCGGTCGAGGACCTCGACGCGTCGCTGGAGCTCTACGAGCGCGACTACGGCATGACGCTCGTCCACCGCGAGACGATCGCCGAGCAGGGCGTCGAGGCGGCGCTGCTCGACGTCGGCGAGAACCACATCGAGCTGCTGGCCGCGACCGGGCCGGACACGCCGGTCGGGAAGTTCATCGCCAAGAAGGGACCCGGCATGCACCACGTCGCCTACCAGGTCGACGACATTGAATCGACGCTCGCGGCGCTGAAGCAGTCGGGCCTGCGGCTCATCGACGAGACGCCGCGGACCGGCATCCGCAACTCCCGCGTCGCGTTCCTGCATCCGAAGACCGCGGGCGGGCTGCTGACCGAGATCGTCCAGCCGGCGGAGGGGCACTGATGGCGCTCCAGCGGGTAACGATCGGCTTCGCGGCCGGAACGCAGGTGCTCGCCGTGCGGATCGAGGACGCCGCGCTCGACGGGCTGCTGCAGGCCGTCAAGGGCGGCGACTGGCACGACCTCACGGTCGACGGCGGCACGATCCGGCTGAACCTCAGCCAGGTGGTGTACGTGCGAACGGACCTAGACGAGCACCGGGTGGGCTTCGGCGCGACCTGAGGCTCGGCCGGCGGGCTCGGCTGCGGCTGGCGGCGATTCGGCCGCGGGCGCGGTCGCGGTGGGCCGGCGTGGGGTGGTGGCGCGGGGTGCCGAGCGTTCTGAGGGCTCCGATCGCGTGACTGCCACGTGGGACGAATCTCATGCGCGCTGTTGATCGTGAGCTCCATCGGCCGACGAGGCTGCAAATCGCGCAACGATCCAGAGCGCGCTGGCCAGGGAGGCGCCGTGCCGCGCTCCGCTATTGACCGGGGCGCGAGAACCACGAACCGCTCGCTCCGATTGCTCGCTTCACGCCACAGGCGCTGTCCGACGACGACCTGGGCGGCGAGTTCGGGAATGGGAATGGCGGCCTGCGCCGGGCGGGCGTAGCCGAGGCGTTCGATGAGCTCGGGGAAGACGTTGACCTTGTTCGCGTCGTCCTGGACGGTGACGGCGCCGGAGGTTAGGTCGGCGGGCGCGGTCTTGCCGCTGCCGAGCCCATGGTGGGCGCGATCGAGGGATCCCGTGAAGCCGCGGCAGCGGATAAGCGCCTTGCCGAGGTTCAGGAAGGCGTAGTAGGACAGCAGCGGGCTCGCGGGCGTGCGGGAGGCTGCCGCCTCGTAGAAGGCGCAGCCTGGGCGATGAACGCCAGGGACTCCTCGCGCTGGGGCGGCAGGGACCTGATCGTTGACGGCGCCGTCGATGACGGCCCAGGGGTCGACGGCGAAGACGACGTCGTTGAGGTCGTAGTGGCGCGTGTTGCGTCGGACGGGGAAGAACGAGAACGTCAACGGTCGTCCCTTGACACGGAGCGATGTTCCAGAGCGAGGCTGCGGCAGGCGCGGCACAAGCGCGGCATCGCCGATGCGACACTCCGATGCCGCGGACGCCGCAGGGCGTGAGACGTGTCTCGCTGCCGGCGCGAGGCCAACCGTTCGGTGGATGGCCCCCAACCGGCGCCGAGCATCCGCGTCGTGCAGCGGACAACCGCTGCGACGGAACCGGTCACGGTACGAGGCCGCCTCAGGTGAGCCGGGCCAGAGGTAGTGTTCATCCTCGCCAACCAGGCCCGCGACGGCCCAGCGATGGCGGCTGTGGGGGTGCGCCCGGCGAGCCAGCGCTGCACCGTCTTGGGGTCGACGCCTGCGGTCACCGCGACGGCGTCAAGGTCGACTCGCGCAGTCGTCATCGCTGTCCGCAGTCGCTCGTTTCCCATTCACGCCCTCGCGTCGTCCTCAGGAACGTGGCGAGCATATCGAGACGCCTGAGCGTGGGTACCGGCGTGCTTGCTTTCGCGCCTGAACGCGACGCCCCGCATCACGTCATTGCCCCAGCGCCTGGGGGTGCTCAAAGCACCTGCGAGCGAGCGCTATTCCGCGTTGGGGACGCGTAGCTCGCAGCCGTCGCTGTACGCGTTGTGTTGGAGGGTGCGGACGACGCGAATGAGCGCGATGCGCCGGGCGTGCTCTTGTGGTTTGAGCTGGCGCCGGTTGGCCCACCGCGCGAGCTGGCGGTGCGCGGCGAACTTCAGCGCCACGATCTCGTCGGCGGAGAGCGTCTGGGCCGGCGGATTGCTCATCGCCCGCTTTCGCGTAGGGCCGAACTCGATCTCGCGCAGCGTTCCCCACCGCAGCTGCGGTGGCTCTACGTAGCCTGCGATCTGGCCCAGACCGACCAGCTCTGTTCGCAATGCGGGATGCAGCCGCCCGACGAACCGGGCGCAGAGATAGCGGCGCTCGTGGCGCGCAAGACCCAGCCGCCCATCACGCCCGATCGTGACGCGGACGCGGTCGCAGACGACCTCCCCATCGCGGTACGCCTGCCCCCAGGCCTGGCGCTGCTCGGCGACCATCGGCGTCGACCTGTGGACCTTGGCCTGGCGGACAAGCATGGCTGCATCCTTTGCTTGGAAACGAGTAGCACGTGCGCCGAGAGCTTGGGCGTTGCATGAGGACGCTGCTACCGTCCAGCGGGACGTTTCACACAGGCCCCTGAAGGGCTGAAACGTCCCCGCTTGTTTCACTGTTCGGTGGACGGCCGCGGCTCGCGGCCGTTCGCTGGCATCGGCAGGCTGAGGGGAGAGCAGCTGATCGAGTGCCGTGACCCCGCGACAGATCGGGATGGTGCTGTTCGATGACTCGAGGAGCTCGATGCCGTGCGTCCGTGGGACGTGTCGCGTACTGGACCCAGCATCCAGCGCACGGGCGGGCCGTGTCCTGCCTGTCACGCGACGGCGGTGGGACGGACCATGACCCGACGCACCCGGCACGGGCGTCGGTGGCAGCGCGCGGCGCCCGAGGCTTGGGCGGAGTGGCTGACCTCGGGAGCAGAGTATGCTCGCCGGAGGTATGGATGTCGGGTTCTGAGTCGGTTGCCGCCGAGCCGCCGGTCGAACCGGCGACCGGGTTTTGGCGCTTGGCGCGGCCGGGTGGTGCACAGCGCGCGTGGCTATTCGCGCCGGACGGCCGTGCCACGTTCCTGTTGGGCATCAATACGGTGATGCGAGACACACGATTGGGTGGCAACCCGCGGTGTGCAGACATCCGCGGGTACATCCGCCGCCACGACCCGAGCACCGCGGCGCACGTGGAATGGAGCCGGCTCTCGAACGGCGAGAGCGGCGGCCACCAAGTCTCAAGGCCGTATCGATTTAATTCCGTCGGGGCGTTTAGCGAGCGCAACGACTTCGATGACTCCGGTGGCGACTCGTACATGATCCGGCCGCCCGAGCAGGGAGGGGCGGGCGCGCCATACGGTGTCGTGCTGAACGTCGCCCCGCAGGGACCCGACCGGGCACTGAAGGATGAGCAGGGCAACGTGCTCATGGCAGGTCTCACGGGTCAGAGGGTGGGAGATCCCTTCAATCCGGCGTTCCTGTCGGACCTCGATGCGATCGCCGAGCGCGAGGTCACTGCGCGCCGCGCCGATCCCGGTCTGCAGATGTGGTTTGCGGGCAACGAGATCGGGATCTTCGATGTTGCCGAGCACGGGGTGGGCGTGCGGGATTTCCGGCGCTGGATCTGGTCCGACGTCCCGGCTGGCTCGGGCATCGACCGACCTAGCTGCGCGCGCCATGCGCTCGCCGCGTTCCTGCGCGACCGTTACGACGGATCGATCTCCGCACTGAACGGCGCGTGGGAGGCAACCTACCCGGACTTCGCGGCAATCGTCGACGCCGGACCGCGTCCGGTCCCGTACGTGCACGACTGCAACGCCCGCTGCGGCGAGGACCTCCAACGCTTCGTGCATGACCGCTTGCTCCGCGAATGGGTGCGCGCGGTCACGACGCGAATCCGCGCCGCCGATCCCAACCACCTCGTAGCATCGCCGCGTCTGGCGATCGCCAATCCACGGCAGTACCGCTTCTGGAGCGCCCGCGCGCTGGCGAACCCCGACCGCTGGATCGAGCCGCCGAGAGATGCCATCGGCAACGACACCGCGCAGGTGCGCTACAGCCCATTCGATCTGCTCGCTCGCGACGGTCAAGCCGGCTTCGACCTCGTCGCAGTCAACGTCTACACCGGTGAGCCGACGTTTCCCCGCCCGTGGTTCACCGACGGCCTGCACCGCCTGCAGCAGCAGTCGGGTCTGCCAATGATCATCAGCGAGTTCGGGGTACGCGCGCGGATCGACGGCTGGTCTGACCGCGGCGGCGCGCCTGCCTTCGTCCCGCACCGCGATGCGGTCGACGACCAGCGGCAGCGCGGCCAGCGCTACAGCTCGCAGATCGACCAGTTCATCGGCTTTCGCAACATCGTCGGTGCCATTTGGCACGCCTGGAGCGACCGCTTCAACCCGACCGATGCCAGCATCCAGATCAATCTCGGACTCGTTCAGTGCAGCGATCCGGCGCGCGCGATGCAGGCCGGCCGCCGCTGGAGCCCGCCGGACTCGCTGATCGCTGACGTAAACCGGACCATCATCCAGCGCATCGCCGCCAAGACCAGCATTTGAGCTGCGCACGGGCGTCCGTGCCGAGGCGCCGGCGGCCCCTCGCTGCTCAGTTGCGAGGATCACCTCATGCGGCGCTGATGACGTCCACGAGCGGAGCGGGCCATGTCGGTCCGCTGCTGCCGTTCGCCGAGGCGATCCGGCGGGCGGGCTGGGCGGTGGCCTTCGCCACGCGCGGACCCGCCGCGGCGGTGGCGCAGGCCGCAAGGTTCGACGTGTTCGAGGTGGCCGGTGCGCCGCCCAGCTTGCGTGAGCCGTGGTTCGCCCGGGGACGCCGCGAGCCGCAGGGCAACGTCAACAGCCACGTCGTGCGCGAGGTCTTCGCCGGCCTGGATGCACAGGCGGCGCTCCCGGGAGTCCAGGCGGCGTGCCGGACGTGGCAGCCGGACGTGCTGGTGCACGAGTCCTGCGAGTTCGCCGCCGTACTGGCCGCCGAGCTCGGCGGGCTGGCGCGCGTCCGGGTGGCGATCGGGACCAGCGTCACCGAGCGCGTCATCCTCACCCACGGCCGGGCCCCGCTCGAGGCCCGGCGGGCCGAGCTTGGCCTGCCTCCCGACCCCGGCGGAGGGCAGCTCGATGCGCCTTCCCTGACCCTCGTGCCGTCGCCGCTCGAGGATCCTGCCGCGCCCGCGCTGCCGGACAGCCACCGGTTTCGCCTCCCCTCGCCTGCTGCGCGACCGCTCCCCGACTGGTGGTCCGGCGACGACCGGCCGCTGGTCTACCTGACGTTTGGGACCGTCGCTCCGAGCAGCGAGCTGTTTCCCGACCTTCACGGCATCGCAGCGAGGACGATCGCCATGCTTCCGGTGCGTCCTTGTCGCCGTTGGACGCGACGCGGACCCTGCGGCACTCGGCCCGCTGCCGTCGAATGTCCACGCGTGCGGTTGGGTTCAGCAGGCCGACGTGCTCGCACACGCCGACGTGGTCGTCTGTCACGCCGGCTCCGGCACACTCGACAGGCGCTCGCCGCCGGCGTGCCGCTCGCCGTGCTGCCGCTGTTCGCCGACCAGCCTCACAACGGCCGACGGATCGCCGCCTTGGGCGCGGGCGTCGCGGTATGGGGAGGGCCAGCTGCCACTGGGAGCTCGTGGAGGCCACGGCCAAGGTGGTCGCCGATCCGCGCTATCGGGCAGCAGCAGGGGCGGCGAGGAAAACGATGCACCGCCACGCGTTGGCCGACGAAGCCGTCGTCGTGCTCGAGCGGGTGGCTCGCGGGCAGCGACGTTGACGGATGGGACGGGGCTTTTCGCCGCCGACGCCTCGGGGTCGTCGAAGTAGTCGACGCGCGGCGATCCATCCTCAGATCGCCACCGCTGCTGCCGCACGAACGCCCAGGACGACGTCCTCGCGCTCGGCGACCGGCCCGCCCGTCGCGGCCCGTGTGGGCGTCGCTCGGCGGGAACCGGCCAGCGTACGAGCATCGCCCACCAGGCGGAGATCGTGAACTCGCGGATCGGAGACTTCACCTTCCTGGGCTTTCGCGCCCCGATCGCGAACTCGTGATCGAGGACGGCACCTTCGTCCTGCACGCGGCGCAACGATCCGCGAAATAGGCCGACGTGAGGTGCAGGCTCTGCGCGCAGCAGCACGCTTCGTCCTCAGGCGGCAGGTGCCCCAGGCCAGGCGTTCCCGGTAGTCGCTCCCAGCTGCCGAATAGGGGCCGCCGGCGGCCCGGCTTAAGCGAAGCCCGCGGGCCTCGGCTGTCGCGGAGCTCAAGCCGTGTTTCAGCGCTGTTACCCCGTCATAAAGGCGCCGTGGGGGTTGCGTGATCGCCGCACGAAAGCTCCCTAAAGGCATGATCGCGTCACATCGACCGAACGCCGGCCGCGAACTATGCACTACTTCTTTTTGCAGGGGACGAACGGAGCAGCGCATCTTCTGCACGCAGGCGTGTTGTGATCACAGCATATTCAACGGGGGTCGAGTGGTCTCTAGTTAACCATTTTTCTGATGGTGACGGAGGTCGCTCGGCGTGATGAGGGCTTCCTAGCGCGGCACGTTCGCGCTAGGAACCCGTTCAAGGAGGGCGCATCGCGACCGAAGCTTTCACGGCCGACAATCCAGCAAACGGCAGTCCTGCGTTCGGCTGGCGGGATCGAAGAAGTGATCTGGTCGAGAACCTCAAGC
>Ga0136617_10006503_pt1 | contig 10430 bp, 12 predicted proteins | sample AntDrymUQ3222106_2_FD_129672 | JGI IMG/M metagenome (GOLD analysis project Ga0136617, IMG submission 129672) | Polar desert sand microbial communities from Dry Valleys, Antarctica - metaG UQ322 (21.06) | ecosystem: Environmental > Terrestrial > Soil > Desert | place: Antarctica: Dry Valley...
CGACGGCTTCAGCCTCGTCTACACGAGTCCACCGGACGCCTTCCCCGGTGATGCACCGAGGCCCGTCGCACCCGTGCTGATCCTGCGCGACTTCAACATCCCGAACACGGATGCCACGCACCTCCGGGTGGTCGTCAGGGCGAGCCAGTGCACCGGCGGGCCGGACTTCCAGGGAGAGCAGGACGCGGACCCGTTCAATGCCACCGACTGCGATACGGCCGGGCCGGCGACCACCCGGTTCGTCCGCATCGCCGAGGTGCAGGCGTTCACCCAGCGCGGGACGTCTGACGCCTCGGAGGAATAGAGGCCTCGGCCCGAACGAGGCTCGGGGAGCAGGGGCGGGAACTCACCCGCCCCTGCATCCCCGGTCGCCGCCTACGGGATGCCGCAGAGCGCGGAGGCGAGCTGCAGCGATGCGCGACTTCCTCGCTCGCCGGCCGCGCGGACCGAGAGTCCGTCGCAGGGATTCACCCCGCTGAACGAGACCACGAACGAGCCGTTCGCGCTCGCCCGCACCTGACGCGTCGCGCTCCCCCGCAAGGACTCGACCGTGACGCGCACGCGCTCGCGCGGCGCAAATCGCGCGCCCTTCAGCTTCAGAGGCTGGAGGCTCGCCGGAAGCAGCGTCGGTCGCGAGGGTTTCGGGAGCGGGTTCTCCGCGCCGCTACTCGTCGACGCGGCCGCGGTCGCGGCGAGAAGAGCTGCGAGAGCAGCGGCAGTCCTCACGCCGACAAGCCTACGTCGACACCGCTCACGGCCTGCGCAGGAGTCCCCGCACGCGCTTTCCCCACGTGCGCCGAGGGACGTCTTCCTCGGCCCGGCCGGGCTCCCCTGTACCCGGGAGCGCAGCAGTGAAGGCCGCCTCGAGCTGCTGCTCGACGTAGGCGTTGACGCGCTCGTCGAGCCGATCCGTGAGCGCTTTCGGCCGCAGCGAGATCGCATCTGCCGTGCGGAGCGGCGGAAAGGCGTTCGGCTCCTCCGCGAGCGCGAGCTCGTAGATGCGCTCGTGCTGGACGTCCTTCAGGTTCTGGCTCCCGAGATCCCGGATCGACACGTCGTCGGGAATCGCGTTGCCCAGGAGCGCGCGGGTCGTCTCGGAGATCAGGATCTGGCCTCCGTGCCCGGCTGCCGCGATGCGAGCGGCTCGCACGACGTCGATCCCGACGTAGCCCTCGTCGGCGACCTTGGGCTCGCCGGTGTGGAGTCCCATCCGCACGCGGACTCGACTGCCGTGAGGCCAGGGATGAGCCGCGAGCGCGCGCTGTGCAGCGACGGCCGCGGAGACAGCCGCCCGGGCCTGAGAGAACGAGACGAAGAACGAATCGCCCTGCGAGTCCACCTCTCGTCCGCCGTAGGCGTCCATGCTCTGCCGCATGATCCGGCGATGGTCAGCTGCCAGCTCGGCGTAACCGTCACCGAGCTCCTGCAGGAGCCGCGTGGAGCCTTCGATGTCCGTGAACAGAAAGGTGACGGTGCCGGTGTGCGGCTGGGCCACGACCCGAGTGTACGACGAAGCGGCCGTTTTACCCCTCTCTTACGCCGGCCGCACGTCCCTCTGACGGGGGAGCTGCACTCTCCGAGCAATCGACTTGGGGAGGTTCAGATGAAGGGGAGGTTCATTCTGGTCTCGCTCGTGGCTCTCGTCACACTGGCGCTGGGCGGATCGGGCGTTCTCGCGGCTTCTGGGCAGGAGGCGGCCCGCGGGGTTCCGTACGTCTTCAGCGGGACGCTGCTCAGCGACCCGCCGTCGGGCTCGACCTCGATCTCGGTTCGTGTCGAGACCGGCAACCGGCGCGCGCTCCAGCGGCTCGTCGGCCACAACCAGGATCAGGCGTTGGCGGTGAGCGGCGAGACCGTGTTCCTGCGCTGGGCGAACGGCGTCCCGGCGGTCGTCTCGCTCGACGCGCTCCAGGCGGGCGACTGGGTGACCGTGCGCGTCCGGGCGCCGCGGGGCTCGAGCCTTGCGGAAGTGACGACGAAGCCGGCGGCGACGGTTGCGAGCCGTGCGGATCGACCGGGCCCTGCCCGGCTGCCGCTCTGGCGCTTCGAAGGGACGCTCGCCGCGCCGGCGGGCTCGGGCTCGCTCGCGCTGACGGTGACGAGCGGGAACTGGAAGGCGCTGCACGCGATGCTGGGCCAGCCACTGCAGCAGACGTTCAGCTTCGACGCGAGCACGATCTTCCTGCGCTGGCAGGGAAGAGTGCCGACGGTGATCTCAGCGGGCCAGCTCGGTGCCGGCGATCGGATCTCGATCAGGATCCGCGCGCCGCGCGGCTCCGCGCTCGAGCAGCTCCGCTCCATCCCGGCCCGCAAGGTCGCGGATCGGGAGCCGCCAGCCCCCGAGGGCGCGTAGTCGGTCGGGCGGGAGGGCCGACCCCGAGGTCGGCCCTCCGCCCGCCGCTGACTCAGGCCCGGACCGGTGGGTCCGGGATGAAGCCCTGCTCGGAGATGAGCTTCCGCGTCTCCTCGAGGGTGAGATCGCTCGGCGGCACGATGATCTCGGAGGGGGTCAGGACGTCGTCCGACAGCCGCGTTCCCCCTTCGCGCACGAGCTTCGCCATCCCGTCGAGGCAACGATCGAGCTCGGTTTCCTCGTTGCGCTCGAGTGCATCGAGCGCCTGGCGGTCGAGCGCGTTGAGACGCTCCACGAGCCCTTCGTCGACCTCGTACTGGCCTTCTCCGATCACCCGCACGATCATCGTGAGACCCCCTGCCCGAGCTGCTGGGTCTCGGCTCCGGCTCCTGCCCCGAGCTCCCCGCGCAGTCGCGCCAGGTCGGCCTCGACGAGCTGGTTGCTGTCGATCTTCTCCAGCTCGCGATCCAGGGAGCTCGAGCTCGTACCGGTGAAGTCCTCGAGCGTTCCCGACTCGACGAGCTCGTCGAGGGCCGCAGAGCGGGCTTGCAGCTGCTCGGTGCGTTCGCGCGCGCGCTCGATCGCAAGCCCGGTCTCGGCCATTTCCTCACCGATGCCGGTCGCCGCCTCGCCGATCCGGACCTGAGCGTCGGCGGCCGAGTATTCCGCCTTGATGACCTCTTTCTGGCTCCGGAACGCCTCGATCTTCATCGCAAGGCGCCTCTCGCTCTCGACCAGCTTCCCCTGCTGCTGTTCGAGCCCGGCTGACTGTGTGTCGAGGCCCTGGAGCTGCTGCTGGGCGAATGCCTTGCGCTCGAGCGCGGCCCGGGCGAGGTCTTCGCGCCCGCCCGCGAGAGCCTGTCGTGCCTGGCTCTCGAGCTTTACGACCGACCCCTCGAGCTTGTCGCTCTGGAACTGGATGCGCTTCTTCGCCGTCACGACGTCTGCCACACCGCGCTTCACGTTCTGGAGCAGCTCGAGCTGGCGCTCGTAGGAATAGTCAAGCGTCACCGATGGATCCTCGGCGGTGTCGAGCAGCCGTGAGATCCAGGCTTTGAACAGGTTCGTGAACCGACCGATCAAACCGTCCATTCGTTTGCTCCTTCTCGGGTTGTCGGCGAGTGCATGACCGGTCGGCCCGCCCCGGAAACGTTCGGCTACCCGGCGAGCAGACCGGTGACCCACAGGATCGCGATGCCGGCGAGGAACCCGCCGACGACGTACGGCGAACCGAGTCCGCCGGGAGCCTTCCTGAGCACCTGACGCCCCACCTCGGTGACGACCTCGAGCGCCGCACCGGCCGCGGCGGCGAAGAAGACCACGCCCAGGAGATCGTTCGTGAAGAAGCCGCCGAGCCACGTTCCGAGTATCGCCGGCGCGCCCGCGAGCAGCGTGAGCGCTGCCAGGCGCCGAAGGCTCACGGCGACGCCTCGATCGGCGATCGGAGTCGCGATTCCCAATCCCTCGGTGACGTTGTGCACCATGAAGCCGATGATCAGGAAGGTGCCGAGGGTCAGCTCTCCGAGCGCGAACGAGGAGCCGATCGCGAGCCCCTCGCCGAGGTTGTGCAGCCCGATTCCCGCGGCGACGAGCGTCGCCAGCGTCAGGCCCGAAGCCGCCACCCCTTCGCCCTGCTCGCGGCCGGAGGCGGACAACCTGCGACCGAGCAGCGTGAGCGCGAGGTAGCTGACCGAGACGCCGAGGAGCACGAGGCCCGCGCCTCCGAACGCACTCGGGAGGGCGGCCTGGAGCGCGAACGCCTCGGTGAGGGCGTCCAGGGCCAGGAACGTGAGCAGCCCGGCGGTCAGCGCCATGAAGGCCGCGAGCCATTCGGGCCGCGCGCGCCGCAGCGAGGGAAGCCACAGGAAGCCGAGCGCGACGGGCACGACGCCGACCATGAATCCGATCACGCCGTACCCGAGGAAGCTCCGCCCGGAGGCCTTCGGCGTCGCGACCGCGGCCGGGATCTCCTCCACCGTCTCGATCCCGGTCGAGCTCGTCACGCCGACCGCGATCGGCTCGTCCTCGACCCAGTCGTACGGGACGACGATCGTGCTCGAGCGCAGGCGGCCCAGGGTCTCCGAGCCGTCCAGCGTGAACGGGATGATCGCGTCGTCCACCGTCACCGAGGCGATCGTGAGGTCGTCGCGCTGCGGATTAGTCACGCGGATCCGGATCTCGCCCGGCTGAAACGCCACCCGGCGGACGTCGAATGCGTCCGCGGGCGGCGGGTTGCGGCCGAGGAGGTCGATGAGCGGGCTGCCCGCGAGCGCGAACGTCGATACCACGCCGACGAGGAGGACGATCGGAAGCAGCGCCCACAGCCGCCACCTCGTCCCGGCTTGCCATTTGGCCGCGACCGAGCTCACGGGACGACGTTGAAGAAGCCCATCCAGCCGAGGTCGGTGAACTCCGTCTGATGCGCATGGAACATGAAGATGCCGGTGTTGCTGAAGTCGATCTCGATGATCCCGCGCTGGCCCTGGCACTGCATCACCGTGTCCGTGTACTCGAACTGGTCGGTGGAGCCGGTCGGGTAGTAGCGGAAGAAGTCGCCGTGCAGGTGGAAGGAGTTGATGAGGTCGAACTCCGTCAGGTTGGCGAGGTAGATCCGAACCGTCTGCGACCGCTTCACGGTGATCGGGTACTTGGCGTAGTAGAAGGCGCGCCCGTTGACCGTGTAGAAGTTGTTGCCGCCGTCGCCGTCGGTGTCGAAGCCGTTCATCACCATCACGAGCTCCTGCGCCGGCGGGCGCGGCTTCGGCGGGTCGACGATGAAGGCGCCGTAGAGGCCCTTGTGGATGTGCTTCTTGAGCGGACTCGTGTGGCAGTGGTAAAGGTGCAGCCCGTAGGGCCTGGCGGGGAACTCGTAGACGAAGCTCTCGCCCTGTCCGACGACCTCGAAGACGCCGTCCATGTTGGCCGGGTGGATGCCGTGGAAGTGGATCGTGTGCGGATGGGCGCTTCCGTTCTTGAAGGTGACGCGCAGAAGGTCGTCCTCGGTGGCGCGGATGACCGGCCCCGGCACGGTGCCGTTGTACGTCCAGGCCGGGAACGTCACGCCCTTGGCGATCTCGATGTCGCGATCGGACGCGACGAGCTCGTACTCGCGCACGCGCCCCGGCTGGTGCGGGAGGGCGGGCGGCGGCTTCAGGAGCGCGTCGAGGTCGTTCGGGCCGCCGGGCGCCGGGACGTCCGCGCCGATCATCGCCGCGTGACCGAGCCTGGCGTGTTCGTGGCCGGCGTGTGAGGCGAGCTGCTCGGGGTGACCGCCGGCCCGGCCGAGGTGGGCGGCCGCCAGGGGAGCCCCGACGACAACGGGCGCGACGCCCGCGAGAAACTTCCCGCGCGTGAAACGTTTTTTAGACATGCCTAAATCATAGCCAATAGGTCGGTACACTACGTCTGTGCAAGGGGAGCTTCCACATGTGTCGGACGCGATCCAGGATTACCTGAAGGCCATCTTCACGCTGGGGTCGGAAGGGGAGCGGGTGACGACGTCGCTGCTCGCGACCCGGATGGGTGTGACCGCGCCCTCGGCGACGGCGATGCTGAAGCGGCTCGCGGCTCTCGGCCTGGTCGAGCACGTCCGTTACCGCGGTGTCCTGCTCACGGAGGCGGGGGAGCGGATCGCGCTCGAGGTGATCCGGCACCACCGGCTGCTCGAGCGCTACCTCGCCGAGGCTCTCGGCCTGCCGCTCGAAGCTCTGCACGCCGAGGCCGACCGGCTCGAGCACTCGCTCTCGGAGGAGCTCGAGGCCCGGATCGACGAGCTGCTCGGGTACCCCACGCACGATCCGCACGGGCACCCGATCCCCGACTCGGATCTGAAGTTCGATCGCAGCGAGCCGCGAACCCTCGCGGATCTCGAGCCGGGCGACGGCGCGACCGTGCGGCAGGTTCCCGACGACGACCCCGAGCTGCTGCGGTACCTCGCGAGCCTCTCACTCGTGCCCGGGACGCGGCTCGAATTACGGGGGGTAGCCCCGTTCGGCGGTCCCCTGACCGTCCGGGTCGACGGGGACGAACACGCCGTCTCGCGCGAGCTCGCGGCTGCCATCGGCGTCGCGTAGACGACTCGCGGCAAACGCTTTACGCGCTGTTTACGTTCGCTGCACGGGCGGTTGACGCTCGAGCCCGATGATGTGGACACCGAATCCCGTCAAGCGTCCCACGGTCGAAGCCGATACCGACAGACAGCCCCTTGGAGGTAGAACGATGTCCACGAAGAGCCGAAGGCGGCTGCGAGCCGCCACCCTTGTCGCCGCACTCGCCGCCACCTGCGCCGTTCTGCTCGCCGGCCCCGGCCTCGCGTCGTCCTTCGGGGGCGGGGACGAGGTCCGCCTCGACCGGCCCGCGCTCGGCAATGTCTTCTTCAGCCCACGCTTCGCCCGCGCCGAGATCGTGGTCGTCACCGGCGGCATGCCGCGGGCGATCCGCATCGACCGGGGACGTGCGAAGGCCGTCTCGCCGGGGTCGCTCACGCTGCTCGAGCGCGACGGCACGCTCGTCACGATCCCGGTCGCCTCGACGGCGGCGATCCGCGTGAACGGCCGGCCGGGAGCGCTCACCGAGATCCGGCGCGGTGCGATCGTCCTCACGGCGCGCGATGGCGATGCGCCCGCGACCACGGTGGTTGCGCAGGGACGCGGTCGGTAGGGGTGTCGGACGGCCACGCCCGCCAGGGCGGAACCGTGCTCGTGATCGAGGACGAGCACAGCATCGGCGAGCTCGTGCGCACGTACCTCGAGCGGGATGGATTCTCGGTCGTCTGGCTGCGCTCGGGCCGCGAGGGACTGGCCGAGCTGACCCGCCATCCCGTGCGTCTCGTCGTCCTGGACATCGGCCTGCCGGACATCGACGGGTTCGAGGTCTGCCGGCAGATCCGCAGCCGCTCGTCGCTCCCGATCATCATGCTGACGGCGCGCGACGAGGAGCCGGATCGGGTCGCGGGGCTCGAGGTCGGGGCCGACGACTACCTGACGAAGCCCTTCTCGCCCCGCGAGCTCGTCGCCCGCGTGAAAGCGGTGCTGCGCCGAGCGAACGGGGGGGCCCGCCCGGACACGCTCGTGCTCGGCGACATCGTCGTCGACCGCGACGGGCGCGAGGTCGAGGTCGGGGGGGAGGCGGTCGACCTGACCGGCAAGGAGTTCGACCTGCTCGCCTACCTCGTCGAGAATGCGGGAGTGGTGCTCTCGCGGGAAGTGCTGCTCGACCGCGTCTGGGGTCAGACCTACCCCGGCGGGACGCGCACGGTCGACGTGCACGTGGCGCAGGTGCGCCGGAAGCTGGGGCGACCCGAGCTGATCAGGACGATCCGCGGGTCGGGGTACAAGACCGCGAGACCGTGAGCCGCGCGCGCGCTCCGGGCTCTCTGCGACGCCGCCTCTTCGCTGCGATCGCACTCATCGTCTTCTGCTCCCTCGGGCTCACGCTCGGAGTGGGGCTCGTCCTCACGCGCAACTCGGTCGAGGAGGCGACGCTCTCGGGCCTCGCGCGCCGGGCGAACCTGCTCGCTCAGAAGGAGCGGGAGGAGCTGCTCCCGTTCGGCCGCGTCGAGTCCACGCAGAGGTCACTGGCCCGCCAGGGGGAGCGCCTCGAGGTCGTCCCGCTCGCCCGTCCGAGCACGCTCATCTCCGATCGGAATCGCGCGGCCCTTCGTCGGAGCCAGCCCGTCGAGGGGTCGCTCGAGGTCGACGGCGAGCGCTACGTGTACGCGGCTCGCCGGGTCGACCACCGCGCGCTCGTGCTCCTGCGGCCCGCCAGCCTGCGGGAGTCCGACTGGCGACCCTTCGCTCAGGGTCTGCTCGTAGCGGGGCTCGTCGGCGCCGCTCTCGCCGCGGCGGTATCGCTGCTGCTGGCGCGCACCATCACCCGGCCGGTGCGGAGGGTGGCCGAGGCGACCCGCAGTCTGGCCGCGGGTGCGGCTCCGGATCCGATCCCGGTCGAGGGCTCCGACGAGCTCGCGCAGCTCGCCTCCTCCTTCAACGACATGGCCGTGCAGCTGCGGCGGGCGCGGGAGGCGGAGCGCGCGTTCCTGCTCTCGGTGAGCCACGAGCTGAAGACGCCGCTGACCGCCATACGGGGCTACGCCGAGGGGCTCGCGGACGGCGCCTTCACGGCCGAGCGAGGGGCGCGGACGATCCTGACCGAGGCGGGCCGGCTCGAGCGCCTGATCCACGACCTGCTCGACCTCGCACGGCTGAACCACAACACCTTCGGGGTTCACCGCGAGCCGATCGAGCTGGCGGAGGCGGCGCGCGAGGTGGTGCGTCGCTACGAGCCGCAGGCGGCTGCCTTCGAGGTCGAGCTCCACGCCGAGGCGCCCGCGAGCGCGCCCGCGCTCGGGGACGGCGACCGCGTGCTGCAGGTGCTCTCGAACCTTGTCGAGAACGCGCTTCGCTCGACGCCCGCGGGTGGCGCGGTGCGTGTGGTCGCCGCGCCGGGGCGGGTGACGGTCGCGGACACGGGACCCGGGCTTGCCCGCGACGACCTTCCGCGTGCCTTCGAGCGCTTCTTCCTCTTCGAGCGCTACCGTGGTCGCGGCCGCGTCGGGACCGGTCTCGGGCTAGCGATCGTCAAGGAGCTGACCGAGGCCATGGGCGGCTCGGTGAACGTCGTCAGCGAGCCGGGCACGGGGACGAGCTTCGACGTCCTGTTGCCCCTTCCCGCGGGTGTGAACGGCGGCGTCGCCGAGCCCGAGCCGGCTGGGATCATGGCGTCGTGGACGCCCGCCCCTGGCTCGAGCACCTCGAAGCGAGCCTAGGCGAGGGCGAGCCGCGCGATGCCCTGCCGGCGCTCGCGCTGCTTGCCGGCCAGGGCGTCGAGCTCGACGGCGACGAGCTGCACGCAGCTCTCCGCCGGGCGCTGCTGCTGCTCGCGACGGGTGGGGATCCCCGACGCGGGCTCGAGCTCGAAGGACGCGCCGTGCGCTCGCTCGCGGACGACCTCGCTTCGCCGGAGCCCGCATGGCAGCTCGAGGTGGGGCTGGGGCGCCTCCGCGAGGATGCACGCGGCCTGCCCCGCGTGGAGGCGGCGGTCGGGACGCTGCTCGCGGAGGCCGAGCTCGCCTGGCGCGCGTTCGCTTGCGCCTTGTTGGCGGAGGAGGTCGCGGAGGACGAGTAGCATCGGATGCGTATGCGGCGGCTGGCTGCGCTCCTCGGCGCAATCGGGATTCTCCTGACCGGCTGCGGCGGCGGCGAGGGCGATGATGCCCCCGAGGTCTTCCGGCTCGGGCCGACGAAGACCTGCCTCGAGCAGGCCAACGTCCCGATCCGCATCCGGGGGCTCGACTTCGTGGCCGAGACCGCGCTCGGGGGCGGGGTGTTCGCGCGATTTCCGGGCAATCACGTCACGCTCGCCTTCGGCGACACCGACGAGGGCGCGCGCGGCATCGAGAATCGTTACCGGAAGCAGGCTGCGGGCTCCATCCAGGTCGACAAGGTGGTCATGCGCAACGCCAACGTGGTCATGGTCTGGGCCGGAGGCCCGAACGCCTCCGATCTCGGCGTGATCGAGCGCTGCCTCGCCCCGTGAGCTCCCGGGAGGGCGCGAGCTACACTGCCGAGATGTCCGAGATCGGCACGATGCGCGTGAAGAGCGGCCTCGCCGAGATGCTGAAGGGCGGCGTGATCATGGATGTGACGAGCGCCGAGCAGGCTCGGATCGCCGAGGATGCGGGGGCGGTCGCGGTGATGGCGCTCGAGCGCGTACCGGCCGACATCCGTGCGCAGGGCGGCGTCGCGCGAATGGCAGATCCGGGAAGGATCCAGGAGATCCAGGAGACCGTCACCATCCCCGTGATGGCGAAGGCCCGGATCGGTCACTTCGTCGAGGCTCAGATACTCGAGGCGCTCGAGGTCGACTACATCGACGAGAGCGAGGTGCTGACGCCGGCCGACGAGGAGCACCACATCGACAAGTGGAAGTTCACCGTCCCGTTCGTGTGCGGCTGCCGCAACCTCGGCGAGGCCCTCCGGCGGGTCGGCGAGGGCGCGGCGATGATTCGGACGAAGGGCGAGGCCGGAACCGGCGACGTCTCGAACGCCGTCCGGCACATGCGTACGGTCTTCGGCGA